>Ga0316616_100000339_pt1 | contig 14141 bp, 13 predicted proteins | sample OWC_Aug_M1_C1_D1_FD_207660 | JGI IMG/M metagenome (GOLD analysis project Ga0316616, IMG submission 207660) | Wetland soil microbial communities from Old Woman Creek delta, Ohio, United States - OWC_Aug_M1_C1_D1_B | ecosystem: Environmental > Terrestrial > Soil > Wetlands | place: USA: Ohio... | reverse complement strand
GGAGCAATACATGATTCCGCATTCGATTCTAGCAACCGGTAAAGCACCCGATATCGCATCCGTATCTGTTCCAGATACGCTCTCGACGCTCCACGTGAACCCAGAGGCCGGGCTTACAAGCGCTGACGTGGACGCCCGTCGGAAGGAACACGGCTACAACGAAGTGGTCGAACAAAAAGGACACCCGATTCTCAGATTCCTCGGAAAATTCTGGGGCGTGTCGGCGTGGATGCTTGAGTTGATAATGATCCTGTCGGCCGTCCTTCGGAAATACTCAGATCTCGCTGTGGTGGGCGCACTGCTGATCATCAATGCAGTGTTGAGTTTTATGCAGGAGCGTCGGGCTGCCGGTGTCGTCGAGACGCTGCGGAAACGTTTGCAGGTCGGTGCGCGCGTCCTGCGCGATGCTAGCTGGCAGGTCATTCCATCGCGGGAACTGGTCCCTGGCGACATCGTCCGCGTCCGCTCTGGCGATATCATCCCAGCGGACGTCAAGCTCCTGACCGGCGCATTGAGTGTTGACCAGTCGGCTCTTACCGGCGAGTCGAGGGATGTCGACAAAGCGGCCGGAGACGTGCTCTCGTCGGGGTCCGTTGTTCGTCGGGGGGAAGGCAACGGTGTGGTCATGCTGACAGGGGCGCAGACCTATTTTGGCCGCACGACTGAACTGGTGCAGCAGGCGCGTCCGAAGCTTCACATAGAAGCAGTGGTGGCTAAGGTGGTCCGCTGGCTCTTCGTTATCGTCGGCACGCTGCTCAGCGTAGTCATCGTGTTGTCGCTGATCCGCGGCATGCCGCTTCTTGAGATGGTTCCGCTCATGCTTGTCCTGTTGATGAGCGCTGTGCCGGTCGCACTCCCTGTCATGTTCACGGTCAGTATGGCTGTCGGGTCGAAGGAACTGGCTAAACTCGGCGTACTGGTCACGCGCCTCAGCGCTGCTGAAGATGCCGCGACGATGGATGTGCTGTGCGTGGACAAGACGGGCACGATCACGATCAACCAACTGGCCGTCACCGGCGTGATTCCGCAGGAGAACGCTACAGAAGCCGACGTGCTGTTTGCCGGAGCCCTTGCGTCTCAGGAGGCCAACCAGGATCCAATTGATTTGGCATTCCTTGCTGCGGTGAAAGAGCGACAAATCTTCGACGGCCTTCCCGAGGTCACCCCAATCTCCTTCGCGCCGTTCGACGCAAAAAACCGGAGGACGGAAGCCGTGATCGAACAAAACGGGCAGCGGTTGAGAGTTATGAAAGGTGCCGTGCGGACCGTTGCAGAGGCCTGCGGACTCCAGACCACGACCATCGAAGCATTGGAGGCGCGGGTCAGCGAATCGGCACTGAAGGGCTATCGAACGCTGGCAGTGGCTCGCGGCCCTGAGACCGGCGCACCCGAACTAGTCGGATTGGTAAACTTATACGATCCGCCCCGGCCCGATGCCAAGCAGCTTATCGCCGAACTCCGTGACCTTGGAGTATCCGTAAAGATGCTCACCGGCGATGCTCTGGCGGTTGCGAAAGAAATCGCGCAGGGGGTAGGCTTGCCCAATATCAGGCGAGTGGCGGACCTGAAAGCCGCGAGTGCTAAGGCCGGCAACGAGGCGGTCGATCTGTTAGCGGGGGTGGATGGTTTCGCGGAGGTTTACCCAGAGGACAAATATATCGTGGTTCAGCACCTGCAGGCCGCAGGGCACGTGACCGGCATGACGGGCGACGGCGTCAACGATGCTCCCGCCCTGCGCCAGGCCGAAGTCGGCATCGCCGTCAGCAGCGCGACCGATGTTGCCAAGGGCGCGGCCAGCGTTGTCCTGACCGAACCTGGCCTCACGAACATCGTGACACTTGTCGAGCAGGGGAGAACCATTTATCAGCGAGTGCTAACATGGATCGTCAACAAGATCAGCCGGACGATCCTTAAGGCCGCCTTTGTGGCCATCGCGTTTGTGGTGACCGGCAAGTTCGTCGTTTCCGCCTTTGCCATGCTGCTGTTGGTATTCATGACAGACTTTGCGAAGATCTCACTCGCCACCGACTACGTTCAACCTTCCAGAAAACCGGAGTCGTGGAACATCGGCGGCTTCATCGCGGTATCCGTCGTGCTGGGAGTAGCGATGGTAGCAGAGACCCTTCTTTTTTTATACTTCGGCTGGTCACGCTTTGGTCTGGCGACCAACGACAATGCCCTTTACACCTTTAGTTTCCTGATGCTACTCTACTTCGCCGTATTCTCCATCGTGTCCGCCAGAGAGCGGCGGTGGTTTTGGACGACTATGCCGAGCAAAACTCTCGTGGCAGCCCTTACGGCGGACGTGGTCGTGGGTACTGTTCTGACGCTCGTCGGCCTCCCAGGCCTTATGCCATTGCCCTGGGAGCAGATGCTCGTGGTATTCGTTTATGCCATGCTCTCGTGCCTCATCGTGAACGATGCCGTGAAGGTCGCGATGATCAAGTGGTGGGTCCCTGTTGCAGGCGGATAAAAAACAAGTTCGGTGCAAAGGTTATCATGAAATAGTGTTCCTGCAATCTCAAAAATAAGTATTATCACAATACTAATAGCCTAACACTCTAATATGAACGCTTCATCAATTGCAGGTCATTTCCCTTATTTAGGGCTGTTTGTTCTCCTCATCCTTGGAGGTATTGGCTTACCATTGCCTGAAGGTGGCACGCTTATCTTATGCGGGATTTTAATTTCTACAAAAGTTATAAAACCGGTTTATGCTCTCGTAATTGTATATTCGGGAGTTCTAATCGGAGATTACCTCTTTTATTCCTTTGGAAGGAAGTATGGTCGTATGATTATCAAGCACAGAGTATTTCGTAAGTTGCTGCCTCCGCACCGACTTGAAATGCTTGAAAATAAATTCAACAGATGGGGAATTCTTTTCATAATGATTGGAGGTCGCCTCGTTGGTGAAATATTTCTGGTTGCCGGCATTCTCAAGATGCCACGCCTTAGATTTCTTATAATTGATGTATTATCATCCCTGTTAACCGTTGCAATATGGGTTGGATTGGGCTATGTGGGGGGACATACTCTTCAAAAAATTATAAAACAGGATATGATACATATTGAGCATATTGCGGTTTTATTTATGGCATCAATTGTAATATATTTGTTATTTCGACACTTTTTTTGGTCTCGAAAATATTAACTCGAATGTCTGAAGGCGAGCCACCTGAAGTGATCACCAGGACCGCACTGGAGATGAAAGCAGATCTTATACTTTGAAACCGCCAACAGGATGAAGAATGACCTGATCGTGATGGGAAGCTACAACTGGAGGGGAGTCAACAAGGCGATCCTCGGCAGCACCACCGAGCGGGTGATCATGAACGCGACCTGTCCGATACTGGTGGTCAAGTGATGGTCATCAGTCCTTCCTGACATCTCCTTCTTTTCAAGGCAATAGATAAAAGCATTCCGTAAGGGGATCTTTTGGATTGGTACATTGGATTGACAAGGACGATCTGGGTCTGGGATTGCTGAATGCGAGGTTAAGGGAAGAGTTCTGTGAAACGGTATAATCGAGCAGTATGCCTGGTCGTCTAAAGAGTCAATTCTGCATAGAAACTGTCGACAGGTCGATCCCGAGGAGCCTGATTTTCTGCTGCAGGTTCTGACGATGAATATTCAGAAGCCTGGAAGCCTCTGATATATTCCCTCCGGACTCTATTAGAGCCGCCATAATGAGGCCCTTCTCGAACTGGGCTTTAGCGTCCCTGAGAGGCATGATCGGTATAGAGCGCGCCTCCTCGCTCAGCTTCCTGTCTTCGAGTATATATTTCGGGAGGTCATCCTTCTGGATGGTCGGTCCTGAAGTAAAGGCAATAGCATATTCCACAGCGTTTTCGAGTTCCCTCACATTCCCCGGAAAGTGGTAATTAAGCAGCGACTGCATCGCCTCCTTCGAAATGCCCTGGATGTTCTTTTCAACGGCCTTTACCTTATGCTTTTCAAGGAAAAAACTCACAAGCATGGGGATGTCCTCTTTCCTCATCCTGAGAGGCGGGAGCTCAACCGGTATGACATTGAGACGGTAGTAGAGGTCTTCCCTGAAGTTTTTTTCCGCAATAGCTTTTTTCAGATCCTTGTTTGTCGCGGCAATCACCCGCACATTCACATTGCGGGGCACAGGGTCTCCCACCCTCGAAAAATCACCGTCCTGCAACACCCGCAGGAGCTTGACCTGAAGGACCTGGGGCAGTTCTCCTATTTCATCCAGAAAAAGGGTGCCTCTGTCGGCCTCCTCGACAAGCCCCCGTTTGTCGGATACCGCGCCGGTAAAGGCGCCTTTAACATGACCGAAGAGCTCGGATTCCATAAGCCCCTCAGGTATGGCCCCGCAGTTGACTGTCACAAACTTCTTCCTGGCCCTGACGCTGTTGCTGTGCACGGCCCGTGCAACAAGCTCCTTGCCTGTGCCGCTTTCACCTGTTATCAGGACATTGCTCTCACTCGAGGCAGCATGTCTCATGATCCTGAAGACCTCATGCATCTCAGGACTGTTTCCTATTATGCTCCGGAAGGAATATCTGGTTTCGATCTGGCTTCTGAGCGCTATATTTTCCCTTTCGAGTCTCTTTTTCTCGAGCGCCCTTCTCACAGGGATCCTCACTTCATCAGGAGTAAAGGGCTTCGGGATATAATCGTAGATCCCCAGCTTTATCGCATCTACTGCCGAGGAAATTGTGCCATAGGCCGTGATAAGAATAAATATGCTGTCAGGAGCAGCTTCTTTAATATTTTCGTAAAGATCAAATCCGTTCATCTCCGGCATCATAACGTCGGAAATGATAAGGTCGTATCCATTGTTCCTGATCATTTCTACAGCCGCAAGACTGCTAACCGTTGTCTCAACGTCGATATTCTCTGTTTCCAGTATCGCCCTGACCGCCTCGCAGACAATCTCCTCGTCATCTACGACAAGGGCCCTGAACTTATCCATTAGGTGCCTCCTTCAGAGGCAGTGATGAGTAACGCGTGATGCGTAATGAGTGAATAACTGACGGTAAAGACAGTCACTCCGGAAAAAGCAAGGCCCGGCCCGTCTGTAGCTTTACCTATGTATTTCTTTGTTTTTACACCCTTCACTCATCACCCTTCACTCATCACTGTTTTATTATCGGCAGCCTCACAATAAATGTTGACCCCTCATTTAGCTTGCTCCTGACTTCGATCTCTCCGCCATGCTTTTTAATAATACCATAACTCACCGCCAATCCAAGACCTGTCCCCCTGGATTTGTCCTTGGTGGTAAAAAAAGGATCAAAGATCTTCTGAAGGTTTTCCTCTGGTATTCCCTTGCCGGTATCGGAAATTATCAATTCCAGATAGTTGCCTGCGGCCCTTGTGGAAACCCGGATCTTGCCCGGCGGGACGATTGCGTGCGTCGCATTCAGGACGATATTTAATACAACCTGCCCTATCTGAACAGGGTCTATGAAAATGTCCTGAAGACCGTCAGCCAGATCAAGATCGAGTTCTATCCCCTGGAAAACGTCCTGGGCGATCAGGGATTCGACGATCTCGGTAACAGGCTGGTTGAGATTTATTTTTTCGGTCCTGAGAGGGGCCTCTTTGGCAAAACTCAGGACCTGTCGCACTATATTCCTTACCCGTGTTGTCTCTTTTACGACCATTTTCAATTTCGTATGCCGCGGGTCGCTTGCAGGACATTGTTCAAGGAGCAGGCTGGAGAATGTCAGAATAGAGGTAAGCGGATTGTTGATTTCATGTGCAATCCCTGCTGCGAGCTTCCCTATTGAGGCCAGTTTTTCAGCCTCGACGAGCCGGGCCTGTTTCTCCTGCAGTTGCGCTATGGTCTGTTCAAGAGCAGACATCGCATCCTTCAAATTTTCCTCCATCTGATTGAAAGAGATCTGGAGGGAAGCGATCTCATCGCTGCCGGTGACCTCAATGGTCTCTGAGAAATCACTGCCGGCTATCTTCTTTGTGACCTTCTCGAGTCTTCTGATCGGAGTAGAAATACTCACAGCCAGACGCCAGTTAATGACTATGCCGACAAAGAAAAAAGCAATTAGTGCAAACACAAGGAGCTTCGTGGCCATTGACAAAATCCCGCTGATGCTGGCCCTTTCCTTTTTGGAAAGGTTTTCCGTAAAGGACTGTATTTCTCTTGCCTTGAATCTCATCTTTTCTATCGTAGCCTTTTCATCTTTGTAGAGATCGAATAGTTTTCCGATAAGGAGGTTATACCTTTCAGTTTCGCTGCCGAGTTTGGAGGAATTAAGGCTGTTTTCCACTATGACATACGCTGATTCGTCCTTGTAGAGCATAAGGTTCTTCTCGTATCGTCGTACCAGCAAAAACGACTGCAGGGCGCTCCCATCGAGCCTTTTTTCTATGCTCCTGCCTTCTTTCCTCACCATCGTCATCAGTTCTGCCTGCCGCATCATATTATCAGAAAGCATGACAAGCAGGTCCTCATACTCTGCAATCGCCTTCTTCATCATCTCATTATTATTCGAACCCATCTCTGTTATTATTTCCGAACTGATATTATTGATGTATTTATTCAATATCCCTAGATATCTCCTCACCTCCTGGTAGCTGGTGTCATCCCGGAACAGCAGGAAATTCTTCTCATACCTTCTGACCTCCAGGATCGTGTTAGTAATATCGTCCGCAATCTCTACCAGGGCCAATCTCGCGGTAATGGTCCGCAGTTCTTTATAGGTAAATAAGCCAAGGACAGCTGCAAGGAGCATATACAGGCCAAAGGCGACGAAGAGTTTATCTCTTATTTTCATAATGCACAATTGTAGCCTACCGGGGAATAAAAAGTTAAGGGCTTAAGCAGGAGATGCAGGCGCAGCCGTCTTTCAGTAAAGAAGGAAATAGAAAGCCCCCTGAAAATGTCAGGAGGCTTTCTGTTAACAGCTTTCAAAAAAGGCAAGCATCTGCACCCTTTTTCAAGATTACTTAAATAGAGCAGGAACAGGGCTCTTTGACCACGTATACGCAGCAGGGACTGTAGCGCACAACCTTGCCGGCAACGCTGCCGAGCAGAAACCTCTGGGTAGCTCCCATTCCCCTGCTTCCTATAACGATGAGGTCCATTTTTTCCTTTTCCGCAAAGCTTACTATCTCATGCGCAGCGGAAGTGCCTGTGGACAATACAGTACTTACGTCGGCAACACCATGGGCCTTTGCAATGTCCTTTGCCTTTTCCAGTATCTCCTCGCCTCGGCTTTTCATGCTTTCGAGCAAACGGTCGCGCTCAGAAGCGGAAAGTTCCAGATCTATATCAGCGATATATGAGATAACCGTCATAATGCTCACCTCAGCGCCTTTTGACTTGGCATAATCCGAGGCCACTTTCACACCTTCCATCGACTGTTTTGAACCATCAACCGGAACAAGTATTTTCATATGTCCCCCTATACCTCTTTCTTTACTTTGGACTTACTCATGGTAAGCCCGATACCGTCAAATATGTAGAATATTGCAAACCCCCACCACATGGTATAAATAACATAAAATACCAGAAGTCCTGTCATAAGAAGCGCCTTTTCAGAAACCTTCTGGGCCTCAACACCATAATAGTTGTATGCTGTCTCGACCGCTTTTTTCGATACAGTAGAGACTATTTTTGATTCTTCAATCTTCTTATCCTTGGCGAATTCCTTACTGATTTGGGGCAGGACATTATACCACTGCCTGAACATTTGTTTAACATCGTCAGTGGCCATTGCAGTTTCATATTTTGTCTTGATCTTGTCACCTTCGTTCTTAAACATAATATCTGAATCCTCCAAGGCCGCCTTCAGGACCAGTCCAAGGTCACCTTCGAGCTTTAGTTCAGATCCGATGACCTCAACCTTGGCGCCCGGATTGACAGTAAACAGCTTGGCTGCCCGTTCAGCCCTCTTTTCACCGTCTGCGGGCTGCTTGTCCTCAGGCTTGCTCATCTTGATACTAACGGTGAACATTCTTCCCATGAACTTCTCGTTTTCCTTTGCAACCTTGGGAATAAAATAGGAAGAACCCTTCGACAGCTTGTTAAATAAATCATCTGCAAATACCAGCCCGTTCTTACCCTCACCGAATATCGGTGAAAATATAAGGAGCAGTACAACAAGAAATGAAACGGCAAGCGCTATTCCAACGCCAAGGCTTTTCTTCGATGTGTTTGCCATTTTATCCCTCCTCTCTTAATGTCTTGATGTTCGTAAAGAATTTACTAAGGACCCAGAAGCCGAAGAACCCGACAACAACCCAGAATATTATGTTGCCTCCGGTCTCAATGGCGGAGCTGATCCCTGTGGGCACGTTAATAACCTCAAGTTCAGTAAACTTCTTTGGAAGAGTAGAGACCCTGTTTATAAAGCCTGCGATGATTGACATGGCATAAAAACCCCTGATGTGTATACCTTTGACAACCTTTGTTGTAAGCGCGCCTACCTGAATGCCTATCAGGGACCCAAGGAGCATGCCCATTGCTAGGGTATAAAAGACATAGCCGTAAATAGCATACTGGCCTATGGCCGCAAACCCGGCAGTAAAGATAATTTGTAATATATCTGTACCTACAGTGGTTGCTGTTGATACTCCGAATACATAGACGAACATGGGGAAGGTAACAAAGCCGCCGCCGACACCCATAATCGCAGCCAGCGCCCCGACAATCGAACCACCTATTGCGACAAAAAGCCAGGAGATCTTTCTTCCGCCAAAATCTTCATCAAAGGAAATCATGGGCGGGATGTTTATCTTTTGTATACTTTGAGCAAGCGGGGTCAGGCCTGAGGGACCACCATGTGCATCATGGCCGCCGCCTGCCTCTGCACCGCCCTTTTTCCTTGTTGACTTGATAAAATCCATCATGGCATAAAAACCGAGAAAACCAAGTAATATTGCGTAAACACTGCTTATAAAGGCCTCACTCAATAAGGGGTCTTTATCGTAAAGAGTTTTATTTATCCAGCCGCCGATGACTGTACCACCGATGGAGCCTGCCAGAAAGGCTATAGCAAGCTTGGTTGAAACATTACCGAGCTTTTTATGGACTGTTGTTCCCATAATGGCCTTTGCAAAGATATGAAAGACGTCCGTACCAACTGCAAGTATACCCTTAACGCCCGCTGCCATAAGAGCAGGGGTGATAATAAATCCGCCGCCGGCGCCGATACAGCCGGTAATAAGTCCGGCAGCCAGACCAACAGCTATTGAAACCATAAATATTAGATTAGAATAGTGTGCAGGAGCGTATGCTGTCTTGCTGCCGATTAAGTCTGCTGCATCAAGCAAGGATATCGCAAAGATCGGTGCCATCATAGCCAACAGTATCAACATCTTCTTTTTGTTCTTTACGATAGACATCGAAACTTCGTAGTCCCACTTGGCGTGGGCGATAGAAGCCGATTTGAGAAACTCGAACAATTGCCTTGGGTAACTCATTTTTTCTACAACCTCCTTTTTAATTTGTTTTGACACAACACAAGAAGATTTATTACAAAGCCGTCTTCTGTACATAAAAGCGGGGTCATGCTATCTTATCCTCTCAAATTCCGTCTGGATCTTGTACATTCTGCCGCTGCCTATGAGCCGTGTATAGGCCATAGGGCTTCCATTCGAACCAATAATGAGTCTATGCATAAGCAATGAAGAAGAACCATTTTTGACCTTTAAGATATCGGCAGCGTCCCCTGATATTTCCGTAACCTCTATGGTTTGAATGACCTTGGCTATTTTCCTGTTCGCATTCTCCTGGACCACATTATAAAATGAGGTCTGACAAATGTCTTCCGCCTCGATATCAGGAAACAAAAACAAAGGGAAAAAAGATTCTTCCAGATATGCAGGTTCACCGTCAACAACCCTTTTACAAAGGACATAATACACGTCGTCTCCTGTCTTAAGGTATTCTTTAATCTCGTCTGACGGCGCCTTCACTCCCTTCACCAATATCTCTTTCTTTACTTTCACCCCCTCTCCAAACATGTTTTCTGTTAATCTTGTCTTCATATCCACGCCAAGTTGCGGCATGGAATATGTAACAAAGGTGCCTTTCCCCTGCTTCCTGACCAGATATTCATCCCTGTTCAGTTCTGCTATGGCGATTCTCACTGTTGCCTTGCTCACATTATAGGTTTTGCAAAGTTCGTCCTCAGTGGGTATCTGGGTGCCTGCAGGCCATTCACCTTTCTCAATCTTGTCCTTGATGATGGAATAAACCTGAACATAGAGTTTTTGCTGGCTTTGCCTATCAATCGTTTGATCTATCCACATATGGTTATCCTTTTCGGTCATTATAATGTTTGTTTTCGCACAAAAAAAAATCTATTCTTTGCCCTTTTCCTTCTTATAACGATTCCAGAAGCAGACCTAACGCGACCATAATGCCGCTTATCAAAATCAGAGAGAGCACCAGGATATACTTCCAGTCAATAGTACCGCTATGATTCACAATCCCACTGCCATCTCATTACACATTCTTTTTCTTACCAAAACTCCAAAGGTCCATCCGGCAGCATTACTACCAGAACGGCTGTCATAAGTATTGTTATAACAATGGCCGACACAATGTACTTCCATTCTTCAGGGACGTCAAAGCCCATTCCTAACTCTTTCAAATAAGACCGAATACCGCCTGACATCGTCATTAAACCCTTTCTGTAGCCTGCTGCGGAACTTCCTCCTCTGTCACATCAACACCCTCGTTGAGGATCTTCTTTGCTTCGTCATATTCTCCGGCCTCTGCAAATGTAACGGCAACCATAATGTCTTCAAATTTCTTAAGTAATCTCTTCATATGGTCCTCCATTCAAGATCTTTTACTCGATCTTTGGAATATCTATCCGAATAACTTGATTGTATTACTGCAATAGCTATGCCATTGCATAACTAACTGATATTACTGATGATTTATATTATAGGCAGGGTTGTGATGCAATCTTGTGTTGCACTGCTCAAAAGCGGGAACCTCATGGAATAACCTACAAAAAGCAGTTTCGCGCAAAGCCGCAAAGAACTCAGAGTAAGAAAGAGCAGTAATCCGAAACATCCCATTTGCCTGATGGATTAGTTTCTACAATCCTTATAGCACAGGAACTTCCTTGCGACCTATGCGTCATTGCGCATGCAACTGTCGTTTTCAGAATAAAGGGTGGTACACTAGTGCAGTTTATTGTTGCAGTTATAACTTTATGTTGCTATGCGGAGACTCTTTATCTTTCGCTGTAGCTGCTGGCGGTAAATACCTAATGATGACGCAGCACGAGAGATGTTTCCACCAGACTCGTTTAATGCAGACACTATTATCTCCTTTTCGAAGCCATTTAAAGCATCTCTCAAGCGTGGAGTTGCTGCCCTGTTTATTGAAGGGGCCTGCACAATATATGATGGCAAATCACAAGGCAATATCTCAGCATTGTTTGCAAATGAAATCGCATGTTCAATAATATTTTCGAGTTCCCTGACATTACCCGGATATGTATGATTTCGTAGAATACGTATTGCATCTTCTGTAATGCCCCTGATCAGAATGTCTTTCCTCTTGTGAGCATGTTTATGAACAAAATGACTTGCCAGGAGTGACACGTCTTCCATCCTGTCCCTTAGAGGAGGGAGATGAATATTAATAACATTGAGCCTATAAAAAAGGTCTTCCCTGAATTTTTCCTTTAAGCATGCTGCTTTCAGGTCCTTATTGGTGGCTGCTATTATTCTGACGTCCACCTTTAACTGCCGGTTGCCTCCGATCCTCATAATCTCACCCTCCTGCAGCACCCGCAGGATCTTGATCTGGAATAACGGAGAAACATCCCCGACCTCGTCAAAAAATACCGTCCCTCCGTCAGCCGACTCAAGAAGACCCTTTTTAGTATAGTTGGCGCCTGTAAAGGCGCCTTTTTCAAAGCCGAAGAGTTCAGACTCAAGCAAGGTATCAGGGATGGCGCTGCAATTGATGGTCATAAAGGCTTTTTCGTTTCGCGGACTCCATCTGTGGATGGCCCTGGCAATCAGCTCTTTACCTGTACCGCTCTCCCCAGTAATCAGGACATTGCTTTCGCTGGCAGCGGCCTTCTTTATCACCCCAAAAACTTCCTGGATCGGCTGACTGAGACCTGTTATTTCATCAAAACCATATTTCTGATTGAGTATCTCTTTTTTGTACCTGCTGATTACATCGTTTAAAAGGTCTCTTTCAAGCGGCTTCTCCAGATAATCACTTGCCCCTAACTTCAACGCCTCGACCGCTTTAGCTATTTCAGGCCTTGAAAAAGCTATAACAGGCATCTGCTGTCTCAAGTCAAGAAGTCGCTGCTGCCATCCTTCAAGGTCAAGGTCGAGAAAAGCTATGTCATACTTGTCGTGCCCGGGGAAAGGGCCTTCATCATTAACCCTCTGCTTTAGATCATGTGTATCAGGGGAAAAACCGCTCTCCTTGAATAAGCTGTATATATTCTTCGCTTCATCAGAGATTATTAAAATGTTAAACATGTTATAGTTTAAATCAAGTTTCCTATAAAAGAACAAAAATTCTATTTAGCCTTATCAGCTCTTCCTGGTCCCTGAGATAACGTTTCATCGAACTATTTATTATCTCCCAGCGCATACAACAAATTTCTTACGTCTTCACGACCAGCACCGAGCAGTCGGCATTACCCACAACTCTCTCTGTAACACTTCCCATGAGAAGTCTTTCCATCCCTGTCCGGCCGTGACTGCCCATAACAATAAGATCTACACCTTCTTCCCTGGAGTTTTCCACTATAACATCGTAAGGTCTTCCCTGAATGATATGCCCTTTTACGTTCACACCTTCCTGCCTGGCGACGACAAGCAGGTCATTTACATTCTTTTCTCCATCCTGGAATTCCTTTTGGGCAATCATCTCATGCTGCATCTCGGAATGGACAATGTCAAAAGGCGACGCTGTCTCTGTAGGTACTACAGAGATGATAAACAGATCCGCTCCACAACGTTTTGCAATACCTATAGCTTCGGAAGCAGCGGCAACGCTATACTTTGAGCCGTCTGTAGCCACCAATATCTTCTTATACTTGATCTCTGCCAATCTCGGGACAACAAGGACATTGCAGGGAGAATAGCCGATGACCTTGGCAGTTACGCTCCCCATCAGAAGTCTTCTGAGACCTGTCCTGCCCCGTCTGCCCATGATTATCAAATCAGCCTGGTTCTTCTCCGCCTCCTCAACTATCGCCTGAAAAGGGGACTCTGTATGCCGTGCTATTATTTCGCACTCGACGCCTTCTTTCGCCGCTGTTGACTTTATCTGTTCGAGACAGTCCCTTGTTTGCTCCTCTTCCTTTTCAACGATTTGCGGCGCAAGCACCTCAAATTCCGGATTTGTTTCGATTACGGACAACACAAAAAGTTTGCTTGAACCGATCTTGGCAAGTTTTACAGCCTCTCTCACAGCCCCTTCGCTGAATTCGGACCCGTCTGTCGAAAGAAGCAGTTTCTCAAGTTTGGTAATAGGATGCAACTGTGTCATATCGATAACCTCCTGTTTATAATGCTCTCAACATTCTTTCTTTTGCGGCCCGCCCATAATTGCGGGCTGCAAAGCTGCATAAAATTATATCACACGGGATAAAGTTAAGGGATTATTATGTGGATTTCTTCTTTGAGGACGGCTTGCAGGGAGCTTCACAGGCAGGACGGAAGAAAAAGGGCGAGGGAACCTCGCCCCTATATCATTCTTAAATGTCAGGATCTGAAGTTACGGTACAACTGCGCTTACACAACCGGTGAACATCGAATAGCCATTTACAAATGGCCGCTCAGCGGACTGAGTAAATGACCTGGTCTTGTATGAGTACGTTCCGGAAGCAAGACCCGTATTTAAAAAAGTCGTCGCATTCTCAGTAGTTGTCTTAATCAGCGCAAACGGATTTGTTGATGAGCATGGCCCGTCCTTCCTGTATATCTGGAACCCCTTTTCATTTGCGCTATTATCTGTCCATCTCAATTTTACTCCATTTGTTCTCCTGCTATCGACAAGGTTTCCCGGCCCGAAGGGAACGACAGCAACAGGGGTATTAGCAGAACATCCGACAGCATTGCATGCCTTGAGATAGTATGAATATGACGTTACGGCATCATTACCGGTTGCCTTCAGGTCAACATAAGTTAATGTATCAGCAGGCAGA
>Ga0316616_100000338_pt1 | contig 14170 bp, 19 predicted proteins | sample OWC_Aug_M1_C1_D1_FD_207660 | JGI IMG/M metagenome (GOLD analysis project Ga0316616, IMG submission 207660) | Wetland soil microbial communities from Old Woman Creek delta, Ohio, United States - OWC_Aug_M1_C1_D1_B | ecosystem: Environmental > Terrestrial > Soil > Wetlands | place: USA: Ohio... | reverse complement strand
TTACAGAAAATCGCACCAGCCCTCACCAAACAAGGATTCCGGTGCTTCATCGTCGAGGAATACCCCACCGCAGATCGACTTGAAGTAGAGCGTACACCACTGCCTGCTCGGTGAAAGGTTTTTATGGATTCTGGAAGTCACCGATTAGTCAAGATGGTAGTTTGTATAAACAAACTCTCGAAGGGAGTAAATCTCCCTACATTCTTTCGTTTTACGTGAGAGTTGGATACCTGAATAATGATAGTCCACCAATATTCAGACTATTCAACCTCACTTCTTAACTCAGAAAATTCGATTTCCTTTAGATAGTAATTATTAGTTAGGAGAATGATAGAAGTCAACCTTTATATATTCGAATTTTCAACATATCTGTTGGTGATACGAAAGGTTTAAATTTTGACTTGGAAAAAAAAGTGTTATATTGAGAATAACAAATTGAAACTGATAATCAAATTACCTTAGTTAGGGGCAGGCAGGAGTGAAAGTATTTATATTTGAAAAATGACTTTCTTCTGTTACAGACCCAAAAACTATTTAAACAGTTTAGTAAAAAAAAGGTGATATATTGAGAATAACAATTTTTTATTCGCAAAAAAACTACCTTACCCAATCATTGATAAGGCAAGGCTCACACTCCCTTTAGTTTCGGTAGTTCTATGAAAATGCTGAGCTAGGTCAATCGGGCGTGATATTAAGAGTATTCCAACTCAAGTTGGATATATTTGTCCAACTTTTTATCATGCCCTTTATTGACGACTGAAGAATTTCTGATGTTTACCATTAACGAGCTAGACGGAATTCTAGTATTTCAGTTGATTTAGGAGTATTCTCTATGTTTGATATTGATACACTAATTAGAATCAATAAAGAAGCTGAAGAACGAGAGTTACAAGAGAAGAAACAGAAATGTAAGAACTGTTCTCGGTAACCCACTTCTTCAACTGGATAAGCTATTTTATTAGACGAGCTAGACGGAATTCTAGCATTCATCTCCTACATATGCATATTGTATGTGGTAGGAGAATATATAGAGGTTTTAAAATGTCTATAGAGATTTTAGCTGGATTTGAACGAGAAAACAAAATGTGGTGCGGTAGATGTTATTTTGATAGACACTTCAGAAAAGGTAAATCAATAACATACAATAAAGATGAACAAAACCAATTTGTTTGTGAGGGATGTGGTAAGACAATCCGCTATTAGATGGTGAAGATAGGAGGGAAACCTCTTCTTCTATTTTTTAGTCTCTGGGGGGAATGTAATGAAGATGCGTAGTTTCTGTTATATCACAGAATTAGATGATGATGAACTAGATATAAGTTTGAACTATCAACGTATCATGAGGCAAGGGCATTTATTCATTTAATAATCTATTTATAGGAAACGAAGTTACAATCTTATGGGTTGAGGCAATTGGATGTTGAGAAAAGTCCATTAGAAGATACACTCGAATACATTTCAGAAATTACACAAGTATTAGATTCTGAAACTAGGTTCATTTCCATTATTACTGATAATGTGAATAAGATAATAAGAAAAATAATAATTGTCTTTGTCTTATTAATTGCACTATGTTTAATTCCACTATTTATCTTTACTCCGCAGTTAATATTGGATAGAGTTATTTACGCATCTATAGGAGTCCTCACATTTATATCAATATTTTACTCACTTCTAGTATCTGATACTGGCCTGGACGTATTAAAAAAGATAAACAAATCAATAGAGATGATGAAAGAGAATGTAGAAAAAGTATCAAACGAGGAAATAAAAAAAAGAGATATTCAAAAAGACATTATGAGTGTAGGATTAATTGCAATTCAAGCCATAAAAAGTTTGGAAAAATTGGAGGATGTTAAAAAGTTTATCAATGTTGAACTTTATTTAAGACTTACAGTATTTTCTCTATTAATATCGATAGTTCTTTCATTATTTAATGTTCCTGACCTTCAACTGATGTCATATGCGTTATTTGTATGTGGGCTTTCCGTTAGTGGTGTGATAATATTACTCTGGGGAAGTCTACATAAGATACTTGACATCTTTGAAAAACATTTGAAACCAAATGAAGAAGATAGAGATATTTCAATACAATAAAAAAAATACTTAAGGTGAAGTATCGCTATTTTGAGTATTGACTGTCAAATCTAATCTATTTGTTAAATTAGAGTTGTGAATTACATAATATAAGAGGTTCATTTATGGTTAAGGTAAATAATCTATTTATAGGAGAACAGCGTTATAAAACAGTAAGGGTAGGAAAACCGATGAAGAAACACATCATCTCGCTACTGGTTCTGTTCTTGATGGTGTCGAGTTCTCTGGTGGGTGTTTCGAATCAGGTCACTAATGATACTGATACATTAGAGACACCAATTGATGGAGGTTTGATGAATTCTTCTTGGCCGATGCTCTGTCATGATACAAGACACACTGGAAGAAGTCCTTGGAATGCTGCGGATAATCAAGGAGATGTGAAATGGATATTTCAAACTTTGATAGGGATTGAATCCTCAGCATCTATAGATACTGATGGGACTATCTATATTGGGGGTGATGGATGGTGTATCCTTGCTCTCAATCCTAATGGAACTGAGAAATGGCGATATACCACTGACACTTCTGTTCGCTCAGACCCAGCAATCGCAGAGGATGGGACTGTCTATGTCGGTTGTGATGACCACTATTTTTATGCATTGTATCCTAATGGGACGTTGAAATGGAAATTCAATGCAGAGGATACTGTTAAATCTTCTCCAGCAATCGCTGATGATGGCACGATATACTTTGGAGTCATCGGTCCAGGTTGGGAGATTGGTAGATTATATGCATTATATCCCAATGGCACCGTGAAATGGTATTATGATACCAGTGAATGGATTTACTCCTCTCCTGCAATTGATACGAGTGGGACCATCTATTTTACCTCAAATGACCATTACCTTTATGCACTGTATCCCAACGGGACGTTGAAATGGAGATATCCTATGGGGGACTTATGCAGTAGCCCCAGTATCGCTGATGATGGAACCATCTATTTCTCATGTTGGGATGGATATCTGCATGCGGTATGGCCGAATGGCACCAGAAGATGGGTTCATGGCATCGATTGGGGCAGTCCCGTAACCCCAACCATTGACACAGATGGCACGATTTACACAGGACAGAAATATCTCTATGCTGTAAACCCAGATGGCACACGGAAATGGACATTCGAGATGGAGAAATACGAAGAGGTCACAACTTCCATTGCCATTTCTGCAGATGGGACACTCTTTTTCGGTTCATCAAATGAATATAAACCAAACGGATATCTCTATGCGGTTTCCTCAGATGGTGTTGAACTCTGGAAACAGAAAATAACAAACAAATATACGTTTTCCAATCCTGCGATTAGTGAAGATGGAACCGTATACATTGGTACAGATTATGAATCTGATGCACCTATCGGATTATTGTATGCAATCGGCCCCTTAAGCCCTGATGCACCAACAGCCCCAGAAATCAATGGGGAAGTCAGTGGAAAAACAGGGTATAACTATGATTATACGTTTACATCATTGGACCCAACAAATGATGCTGTCTATTACTATATCGAATGGGGTGATGGTGGAGTTGAGGATTGGGTTGGTCCTTATGCTTCAGGGGATACAATCACTATTAGTCATTCCTGGAGTGAAAAAGGAGAGTATACCATAAGAGCAAGAGCTAGGGACACTGATAACAACTGGGGTCCTTGGGGTGAACTCAAGGTCACAATGCCATACTCTTATGAACCACAGTTCCCGTTCATACAGTGGTTATTAGAACGATTCCCGAATGCATTCCCGATACTCCGATATCTGCTTGGATGCTATGATTGAGGATAGAACATATTTATAGGAGAATAGTGTTTTAAAATGAACACTTTTCCTCCGAGAAATGACCTCTAAAAATGAACAGACTCAAACTCATCAGGAGGGGAATCCTGGATTTCGTATTATATAATATATTAGGATACCTTACTTACCTGATGTGTGGATGTGTTTCCTTTGAGTTAATAACCTTCTTATAGGAGAATCTTGTTATAAATGATTGTAAGGGTAGGAAACCGATGAAGAAACACCTCGTCTCATTACTGGTTCTAATCTTGTTAGTATCGACTTCTCTGGTGGGTGGTTCAAATCAGGTGACTGATGATTCATTTGCAGTTCAACAGGATTCTTATCAGTATATGATGGATTGGTCGGTGCATCTTACGAATCAGACTACGAGTGAGGAGACAAGTGGACCTTCTTACAATTACGTAGAATCAAGAAGTATAAAACCGAGTCCTTTGAGTGGTCCGATGGATTCTCCTTGGTCGATGTTCGGACATGACGTGACTCACACTTGTCGAAGTCCATATAGCACAGAAAACAACTCAGGAGTTGAAATTTGGTGTGTTCGTAGTGACAGCCCTGGTGCTGTTTGGGGTTCTGCGTTAATAGATAACAATGGATTGATTTATTTTGGAACAAAGGGTTCTGATTCTTCTTTATATGCATTGTATCCGAATGGAACACGGAAATGGAAATTTAATGCTGGTGATTTGATTTGGGGAACTCCTTCAATCTCAGAAGAAGGAATATTGTATTTTACTACATGGGGACGATATTTTTTTGCAGTGAATCCTGATGGTACGGAACGATGGCGTTTCAATACAGGTAGTATATCAGTATCTTCCATTACAATAGGTGAGGATGGTACACTTTATTTTGGTGATGATGATTTTATCATTTGGGCATTAAATCCTGATGGCACGGAGAAATGGCGATATACAACTGGGTATATCGTGATGGCCTCCCCAGCAATTAATCAGGATGGTACTATCTACATTGGTTCTGGTGACCATTATTTCTACGCATTAAACCCAAACGGGACACTCCGTTGGCGGTTCGAAACCGGTGGTGAGATTAAAGGTTCCGCATCAATCGCACCGGATGGCACTATTTATGTCCCTTCGTTTGGTGGATACTTCTATGCTCTTTGTCCAAATGGGACGATGAAATGGAAAGCATCAACTGGGGGAATTGTCGCATCAGCAGGTGTCGCGCTTGCGCAGGATGGCACTATTTATGTTGGTACAGAAATCCTTCGAGCATACTATCCAGATGGAGCCTTGCGATGGAGTGTGGATGTTCAAGGTGATATCTATGGGACGGTCCCAGCGGTCTCTGCAGATGGGACGATTTATGTGAGTGCGGGCGATTCTCTTGTTGCTGTGAATCCTGACGGAACAGTGAAATGGCGTATACCCTTATCCAATGAGCAGGTCCGTTCTTCTCCCAGTATCGGTCCGGATGACCGTGTGTATGTCGGTTCTACTAAAAATGATAATGAACACCTTGCTTATGGATATCTTCATGCGATTGGTATCATGGACCCAAATGCACCAACTGAACCGACCATTTTAGGAAAGATAAACGGAAAGATAGAGAGAGCATATTACTATACTTTTCGCTCCACCTCACCAATAGGAAATGATATTTACTATCAAATCAACTGGGGGGATGGTAAAATCACCGATTGGCTTGGACCGTACGATTCGGGTGAATCAATCGTAATAAATCATTCTTGGTATGATGAAGGTAATTATACTATTCAAGCAAGGGCTAAAGACATTCAGAACCTCTGGGGACCCTGGGGTGAACTTAAGGTCACCATGCCGTACACCTATGAACCACAGTTCCCGTTCATCCAATGGTTATTAGAACGTTTCCCGAATGCATTCCCACTATTACGGTATCTGGTTAGATTCAATTAATATTTATAGGAGAACATTCATTTAAAATACTGATAAAGGGGCAGGAAAGTATGGATAAGAAACCTCTGATTGGAGTAAGCATCCTGGCTGTAGTTCTTCTTGTTCTGGGTTCGTTGAGTAATGTAGTGGGATACCAATCTGTGAAATCAACTACAGTCTCTGATTCACCTTTATTCCAGACAAGGACACAGAGAGCAATTAGTAGTGGGAGTAATAGCAATATATTGTCATCAAGGTATCTTGGGAAGGGATTCACTATATTCTTATTTCCTCTACAAGATTCCTATGAGGACCTTATTAAAAAATGCATTATAAAAATTAGAGCAATGGATGAAAGCACATTTCATCGTTTTATTAGCACTGTAGTCATTAAGATACAACATAATGACAATCTTAAAGATTTGAATGTTAAGGATGTTATAAACGGGTTATATCAGATAAGAGAAAGCAATCAAGATATCATAGTTTACAAAGACTCAAATGGTGAAAGAATAACTTATTTATTTAATTTTTACATATCAGTATGTTGGATTCCAGGTTGTTATTTTATTGGGATTACTTTTTTAATTCTTCTTTTACTTGCTATAACGATATTCATGCCTGATAATTATGAAACTTCATACTGTAATATGTAATGGAGTAAAATTAAATGATAAGGAAATGGTTGGCGATAGGAATCATTCTACTTTTCGTTGGTGTGACCATAGCACCAACTATCAACTTCAACACCGTGAAAGCATCACAGCAGAACATCATCAAAGAGAGAATCAATCAGAGAGAGATGTTATTCCAGACCATCGTTGATATTGCCAACAACAAAGAGATTCAACGAATCATCCTCAAATCCCAGATGAGCAGAGGGATATTCCCCACATCAGAGATACCTGTTATAACCAAGACTCAAATCAGACAGATGTATTTCCTTGGGTTAATTCTTTCAAAGGTTATCAGTAAATCAAGGATTCATTCAATGATTCAACAGCATCAATTACAAAATCCCATTACTCAAGAGGAAATAAATGGTGTTATTGAAAAGGATGCTAAACTCAAGAGAGAAATCACTCAGTTATCAAACTCAGAATGTGATTGCGAAAATGTTAATGAAATAAATTGGCTTTTTCTTTTTACAATAATATTGATGATAACAATATGTGCGATACTATTTATTTTGTTGATTCCTTGTTTAATTTTAGAAACAATACGTGATGATGCTCCCTTTGCAGAATCAATTGAAACTATTTTAGGATTTATGGCCTTATTGTTCTGTTAATCATTGATATAAAAAGAGGAATATCAATTGAAAACGAAATGGTTGGCGATTGGAATCATCATTTTGTTCATTGGTGTGACCATAGCACCAAGTAGATGATGTCTGAATCTATCTTCTGAATGCTGAACCAGATGTATGTATATTCTGTATGGAAGATGTTGTTTTATGTTAAGAGGTAACTATGTCTATAGAAGAGATATCCAGTAAGGAATGTAACTTTTGTGGTTCAATATTTATGATAAAATCTAAGGAGGAATTAGAGGGATGGAAGAGTCACTCTATATTGAAAGGAAAAGACTCAACTGAATACCGTATTATCTGGTGTTGTCCTGAGTGTCATAAGTTCATAAGGGAATTAGCAAACACTCAATAGGACTACTTTTAGATGTTGTATAACGCTGGAAATGTGTTGTATTGTATTGTTTTATTAAAAGATGGTAATTAGTATGGGAATGATTAACGAATTACAAAAGAAAGTAGATATTCTGGAAGGAAAGTTACGAGTTCTGAATAAGCAAAACAGAGAACTAAAGACTTCTTATGATAAGAATCTTTCAGAATCACTAAATCAATTGAATATATTGAAGAAAAGTTTTGAAGTTGAGAGAGGGAAGTATCTGAAACTCAATGAAGAGGTAACTCCCAAGTGTCTTTCAACTATTAACTATGAAGATGTCCTATTAGACTCAATTAGACGTTCTGAGGGGTTTAAAAATTGTGTAGACGGTTTTACTAATGGAGATTTAAAGAATATGAGCTTATCTTATCAAGTTAGACCAAAAGAATTAAAGAGGCAGATAGAAGTTCTCAAAGGACAAGGAATAATAACCTCGGAGGTTGAAACAAATGACTCTAACCCAGAGATTAGAGAGAAAGTAGAAGAATCTATGAAAAGAAAAGACAAAGTGAAACTCAAGGAAATTGAAGGGAGGGGATACTCTTATGAGTGATGTTTACGGTATTGAAATTCTTAATAAGTCCATTACTGAGAAGGAAATATACTACCTTAAACTATTGAATACACTCCATGATGTGTATATACATCTTGGATACACCCCAGATAGTAGATTTATTGATGCTTTACATTTTACTAAGGCAAAGACACCAGAGGACATAGAGGAAACACGAAAACTCTATGAGTTTGAAGAGAACATAGTAAAAGGTTACACAAGTGTCCTTTGCGATGCAATCTATAAGAGTTTTGATAGAGTAACACCAGAAGATAAGCTCAGTATCATTCTATTTAGTAAAGAAAATCCTGATTATGATGTTTTTTTCGATGGTATTGTCTATAAATCAGAATGTAAAAATTGTCAAGTAGAAGATGTGCCTAAAACTAAGTCAAAGGTCTATAAGAATAACCTTGGACAGTTTGTAAAAGAAGACTAAATTCAGAGTCACACCCCTGTCATCTGATGTTGTTAGGTGTGATGGGTCTGATTAACCCCTTAACAAACAACATCGGACATCAAAACTCTTTTCTTCTAGCTCTGAGAGTTTCCACTTTTATTCCTTGAGTGGTTAGGAAGAGTTAGAACCCGCTTTAGCGGATTATGTCATATGTTTTATTGAATAGTTGAAGAGAAATTATGTCAGAGAATAATGAAAATATATTTTATGGTAAAGTAATGTTTTACAATCAAAGAAAGGCTTATGGTTTTATCGAACCGCAAAGAAATTTAGGAAGAAATATCTTCTTTCATAAGAACGATTCAAACCTTGAACCAGGAAGAGATTTTCAAGTTGGGGATGAAGTTTCTTTCACTCTTGTGAAAGATTCCTATGGGCGAATCAAAGCAATAGATGTATATCTTTTTACAAACACTTCTGAGACAAAGGAGATATCAGATGCAACTAAAATCGAAACTTGCTAAAGATACTATCTCAAGGATTGTCAAGGAACGAAGGCAAGAAGAGAGATTCTATAAAGAATTTAAATCCAAACAACAAATGAAAGAAGAAGCAAATCATCTGAATCAACATCTGAATAAGATTGATAGAGAAATGGAAGCTCTTTCTAAAACAATAGAAAATGAGATAAAAACTTTTCCACAAGAATTAGAGATTACTCAGAAGTATGGGGAATTTATCATAATAACAAAAGACAAAAAGGGAGGAACGAGAAATGTCAACGAAAGGATGTAAAAAGAATAAAAGTATCATTCATCAACAGAATTTAGAAGACATCATTATGGAATTACACACAAGAGGAATGTCATATAGTGAAATATGCAGGACTATCAATGACAAAACAGGTCTTCATGTTAATCGTATGCAGATATCCCGATACCTTTCAAAAATCACACCAGAAGACATGAAACAGAATGTTATAACCAATCTCTCAAGTATTAGAAGTCGAGCCATTGAAAACAATATCCGAATATTAGCAAACTACGATTCTGTATTCAATGATATACTTAATTTCATTGAAACAAGTCATCTCAACCATGTAGAGAGAGGGATTCTGAAGAAACAAGTAAATAACAAGATGAAACAACTCAGAAAAAATCTTGTAGATAGCAGAGGAGAAATCTTAGATACATTCCAAGCAATAAATTCAACAGTCGATGCAAGTAATCAATTTCTCAAAGATGTTTCGAATATGCTATGCTTAGATTGTAGAAGAAAAGTCGTCAAAGCAATACAAGACATAGAAGAAAAAGGAAATATCAATTTGTAACACATAAACTAGTTAGTGTAACACCTAAATATGATTGTTTTAATTCCCATACCTCAGCAAATACCACTTTTAAGTGTTACACCCACAACTAACAATATTGGAAGGCGTTTTCTCCATATTATTCAAAGAAATATCCGATGCAAGAAGTGATACAGGAAATTATCAAAAACTAGTAAGAAAAGAAATACTAATTGCATAGTTTACTACACAGTAGAATAAGAAAAAGTGTAAAGGAATCACCCCTAAGTATTACTCGAAATGAAGAGAACTAAGTTGTAAAAATGACTCGAAAAGAAATCAAGGTTTAGGTATGTTTTCTCTATGCCTTTTCTCGGAGAGATTCGTATAAAGGGGCATTATATGGAAACAGATATGACTCCTATTATTTCGTCATTTTCTCTTCATTATTATCTTTCTCTATTGAAAATCTAAATGCTTTCTAAAAATGTCTCTCAATTTACTGTTTATTTAGCCTTATTTCCTATCTTATTCCCCCTTACCACCTATACGTGTGTGCGATAATAGCGTGAGAAATCGACTGAGTATTATTCCCTCAATACAACTAGACCACTAACCAATTTAATTATATTCCAATAATTATAAAATTATCTTCCTTGATATTCGAATATTATCTTTCTAAAGGTGTTTTTCCTAAGAAGTGTATAAATACTTTGGTGGTGGTTTTGAGTGTCGTCTGAGACTTGAGAAAGTCTTAGAAGGCGACAACATGGAGAAAACAACTCAGTCCGTTAGGAAGAAGTCATCTTCCCCATGTGCCAAAAAGCACATACTTTTAGGGGATAATAAGACTTCTCGTAAGCAGATAAGGAAAACAACAAACTTGACACCTATGGAGGAGTCTCAATGAATGCTCTTCCAATTGTTGAGTATCAAGGCAAATTATACTTCTTAGACCGAAGACTAAACGAAATACGAAGTATCAAAGAACCCTGGATAAACATCTCACTGGACGACATCTCAATATCTGAATTAAGGGAGGTGTCTCAATGATTGACGGAGAACAAGAAGTAATTGTGTATGAGATTAAAGACTACACAATTTCTTTAACTTACGCTTCGGAGAAACTCCAAGAAGGATATCACGTAACAACTCTGGTATTTACAAAACCACTCCCCAAGACCCTTAAACTTCCGATAAAAAACAACTGGCAACCAATACCACTTCTGGGGGTCATCTAATGAATACTAACGAGAAACTAGAGTTTGAACCCTTGACAAAACAAGAGAAATACACACTCGACCTAAAGGAGATTGCCAAGAAGATAAAACAACAGTTAAACAATGAATTCCCCACCTGTAACTTTTCTGTTTCCATAGAGAGATATTCAGGAGGTCAAGCCCTCCATGTCTCACTTATGCAATCAGACTTTAAGGTAATTCAGAACTTCGAAAATATCTCTGAGTTTGCTATATCAGATTGTCTGAACAAAGGAAGATACACAATAGAAGAACTTAAAGAAATGCAATCAAAGATGTATCACCAGATAAACCAATATCAACTGACACAAAGAGACACCTACGACCCAGAAAAATGGAATAATGGAGTATTCCTCACTGAACAAGGTTTTAATCTCCTAAAGAGAGTAGTGGCAATCATCAACCACTATAACTACGATGACTCAGACATACAAACAGATTACTTTGATGTCAACTTCTACCTACATCTGAATATTGGGAAATGGAACAAACCTTATCAAAAGGTGTGATAAGATGAATCCTTTTCCAATATCTCTTCCTTTTTCTTTTCCAGAGGGTGCAAGTGTCCGAGTCTTTGTATTTCCTGAAAAAAATTACAATCAGATACCAGGGAGTAGACTCTTAGAACTCTATGGGCTAGGCACAGAGCGATTTAGAACTGATACCTCTAAACCCCATGAATATATACATTGGACACAGACAGATAACCTTCTCCGCTTCAATAACATCCTTAAGGGGAAAACAGAAGTTATATTGAGTTTATCTCCTTCTGTTGATATTGCCCAAGTAATAACCATCTTTCTACCACCTGGACAACTCCCTAACACAATTCAGATGGGGAAGAGACACTATCCCCTAATGGACATTATACATATAATGGAGGACATTTTACACCAGAAGTTAGTCTGTAGATATGAACCCAGAGTCATTAAACCAAAGATAAACACTTCTATACAGGTAAGTTGTCAACCAGTGAAGAGAGGTTTAATCCTCTTCGGGAGGAAAGGTATCTCATATCTCCAACAGAGGCACTAAATGATACCAAAAATACCAGAAGAGAAGAAAGAGGGCTACAAGTTCCTCCTTAAACTTCTTCTAGGTTTCATAACACCCTTTGTAATTACTATCCCAGGAGTGGCATACTGGATAATAGTAATCTTTGTGTTGTTATATCTGTTAGTTTGGTTTCTAACAATCTTGGGTGTTCCTCAATAGACACCCTCTCTTTATCTCTCTTTATCCCAGATTACAACTCATATACAGATTACTCCCTACTTCCAGTTGTAAATTGACCCATAGTAAGGACATTCTAAGGGATTCTCAATAGTCCGATTCGGACTGTTGATTTATATACTATGATAGAAAAGGTCGGACTGAATCCTCCCGATGTGTTAGCAAGGGAACAAACGATTAAGGATATACATTCTGGGTTATGGTCTGTCCTTATTGGTTAGTTAAAGATTCCTTATTGCTATCCTTACCCCTTCCTATAGGTTTCCCCTTCCCAAGAACCTTAACGTGTCCAATTTCGCCAAATTGGCGGTTTTACTTACTCAACATTCTGGTATAAATTTTATCAAGCGTAGAGCAACAATTGATTCTGAGTTTTGATAAACATCAGGAGGGAATTTTGGTATATTGTCAGCATTAATTTATATACATTAAATTACACAAATGAATATTAAATTATAAGGAGAAAAATGAAGATGGGAAATTCAAATATGGAATCAAAAATTGAAGAAATAATCATTTCGAAGAATACCCCACGAATAAAAGAATTACTCAATAGGAAAAATTGTTCAGAGTGTGGTCAAGATATCTCGAACAGAGGTAATCGTTCTACAAAATGTGTAGAGTGTCAAAAGAAAGATAGATACAAAAGGAAGAATGAAGCAAGAAACAGGAAATATTCTGAGAGGATGATTGTAGGTGATAACTTCTTTATCGGTGAGGATGAAGAGATATATCATATTTCTTCAACACAAACAAGAAAAACCGCAGAGTTAGATGAACAATGCAGAGCGGTTGAGAATATAGATGAAATGCAGGATTGGATACAACAACGTAGAGGAGAAGTTCGTGAGATAAGACATCGAGATATCAAACTTGCAATAAAAGTAAAGGATTGGGAAGAAGTTCATAGGTTGAACAATGAGGTTAATGTTCTTCGAAGAGAAATGAAGATTATCTCAGATTGGTTTAAACATCGTAGAGATTCTGAAGGAGATTACTGGTATAAAAAAGCAAAAGCAAAACAAGATGATTATAAAAGCGAAGGTGGAACTATTACAAACGAAGATTGGCAGGAATCACCAGGAGAATGATAAATTTCTATGTGTTCCTATCTAATTTACTCTATGGAGAGAAATAATAGTAGGATATGTTTAAAAATATACCTATAGGAGGTATAAAATATGAAGTCAACTAAAGAATTAGCAAAAGAAATAGCAACTCTGATGTCTGGTGTGGAAGTCAATACGAAAGTGGTTAAGAAGGGGAATAAAAACTTCATTAAGATAGGATGGTCTGAAATTATTAACCGAAAAGATGCAGAGGAGTTAGTCAAAGAGTTAAAAAAAGAAGAATAACTCTATCTGTTCCTATCTATATATTCTAGTGAGGAGAAAAGAATTAATCTCTTTTAACTCCAATGTTTTGTAATGTAACTTTTGAGTGAATCACTCAGAGGTAAGTCTGTAACTTCCATTGTTGGGAGTTCTTGTTTTTTATTTGAACTGAAAGGTAAAATATGATTGGTGATAAGTGTATAAACACATATGATTGTATTGGGAAACCTACTATTGAATTGACTTATAGAGTTGGTGGGGAGACAAGAACAACTACTAACTTCTGTTCTCCCGAATGTTTAAAGAAATACAAAGGTGAATACAAATTTAAGAATAAACACTCTGACATTTCAAAAAGAAATGAGTTTATCCCAGACCCAGAGGATATGTTAGTTGAATTGGATGGGGAGGTTTACATCTATGACATCTGGGACAGGAAACTATACCTCTACAAACTTGGTAGAGGATTAGTTGACGAGAGAAATCCAGGATTACTGATTCACTCAGAGAAAAATGGTTACGTAAGAAAACTCTTGGATGCAATTGAGGATTTGAAAGATGGAAAAAGAACAATCTCTGAAATACCAAGACCAAAGTTAGAACCAGTTGAAAATATCTATTGGTGTTCTGACAAAAGATATTCAATAGACC
>Ga0316616_100000337_pt1 | contig 14171 bp, 13 predicted proteins | sample OWC_Aug_M1_C1_D1_FD_207660 | JGI IMG/M metagenome (GOLD analysis project Ga0316616, IMG submission 207660) | Wetland soil microbial communities from Old Woman Creek delta, Ohio, United States - OWC_Aug_M1_C1_D1_B | ecosystem: Environmental > Terrestrial > Soil > Wetlands | place: USA: Ohio... | reverse complement strand
ACCACAGCGTGGAGAACATTGGCATCATCGCGCTGGGCCTGGGCCTGGGGACGCTGGGGCTCGCCGCGGGCATGCCGGCGCTGGCCCTGCTGGGCTTCGGCGGCGGGCTGCTGCACGTCCTCAACCATGCCCTGTTCAAGGGGCTGCTCTTTCTGGGGGCCGGGGCCGTGCTGCACGGCGCCGGGACGCGCGAGATCGACCACCTGGGCGGCCTGCTGAAGCGCATGCCCTGGACGGGGAGTGGCTTCCTGATCGGCGCCGCCGCCATTTCGGGCCTGCCGCCGCTCAACGGCTTCGTGAGCGAGTTCCTCATCTACCTGGGCGCGCTGCGCAGCGCCGCGGACATCTCCAGCGCCCCGGGCGTCGTCGTCTCGGCGCTCCTGGCCGTCGGGGCGCTGGCCCTGATCGGCGGCCTGGCCACGGCCTGTTTCACCAAGGCCTTCGGCATCGTCTTCCTGGGCGAGCCGCGCAGCGACCATGCGGCGCACGCCCACGAGGTCGGCCCGGCCATGCGCCTGCCCATGCTGGTGCTGGCGGCCGGCTGCATCGCCCTGGGCCTGCTGCCCTTCGCGGCGCTGCGGGCCCTGACGCCCGCGCTGCTCCAGGTGACCCGCCTCCCGGAGGCGGCGGCGGCCAGCGCGCTCGCCGGGGCCGGCGAGGCACTGGGGATGCTCGCGCTGGCGGCGGGGGTCCTCCTGCTGGCGCTGCTGGCCCTGACGCTCCTGCGTCGGCGCCTCCTGGCGGGGCGGCCGGTGGAGGAGACGGTGACCTGGGACTGCGGCTACGCCCGGCCGACCGCGCGCATGCAGTACACGGCCTCGTCCTTCGCCCAGCCGCTGACCACGCTCTTCCGCGCGATCCTCGGGACGCGTACCCGGCTGCTGCCGCCCCAGGGGCCGTTTCCCTCCAGGGCGGCGCTGGCCACGGAGACCCCGGACGTGTTCCGCACGGCGCTCTTCCATCCGGCCTTCGCCGGGATCGAGCAGGTCCTGGCGCGCCTGCGGGTCCTGCAGCACGGGCGGATCCAGCTCTACGTGCTCTACATCGTGTTGACGCTGATCGCCCTGATGCTCTGGAAGCTGGGGTGGGCCCCATGACCTGGACGTTCCTGATCCCTCCGGCCGCGGGGCTGCTGCTGGCACCGCTCCTGCTCGGGGTCATCAACCGGACCAAGGCCTGCTTCGCCGGGCGGCGCGGGCAGCCGCTGCTCCAGCTCTACCACGACCTCTTCAAGCTGCTGCGCAAGGGCGCCACCTACAGCCGCACGACCACGTGGGTCTTCCGGGCCGGGCCCATCGCGGGGCTGGCCGCGGTCCTGGCCGCGCTGATGCTGGTGCCGATGGGCGGGGTGCCGGCCCCCCTGCGCTTCGGCGGTGACCTGGTGCTCTTCGCCTATCTCCTTGGCCTGATGCGCTTCCTCACGGTCATTGCGGCGCTGGACACCGGCTCGAGCTTCGAGGGCATGGGGGCGAGCCGCGAGGTGCTCTTCTCGGCGCTGGCCGAGCCCGCGCTGCTCTTCGGGCTGGCCGCCGTGGCCATGGAGGCCCGGAGCGCGTCGCTATCGGAGATGCTGGCGGCGGTGACCACGCAGAGCTGGGGCCGCCAGGGGCCGGCCCTGGGCCTGGCGGCGGTGGCCCTGGGCGTGGTCCTGCTGGCGGAGAATGCCCGCATCCCCGTGGACGACCCCAACACACACCTCGAGCTGACCATGGTCCACGAGGTCATGGTCCTGGATCACGGCGGGCCGGACCTGGCCTTCATCCTCTACGGCGCGGCGCTCAAGCTCTGGGTGATGGGCGCGCTCCTGGTGGGGCTGGCGGTTCCCCTGCGCAGCGGACATGTGCTCCTGGACGCCGGGGGCTTTCTCGGGGGGATGCTTGCCCTCGGGGTCGTGATCGGTGTGGTGGAGTCCTCGATGGCGCGGCTCCGGCTCGTGGCCGTCCCGAAGCTCCTGGTGGGGGCCACGGCCCTGGCCGTGCTGGCCCTGGTGCTGGTCCTGAGGTGAGGTCATGAGCCACGCAACCGGGGTCGAGATGGTCCTGGCCCTCCTGGTCATCACCAACCTGCTGCTCCTCGCGTCCAGCCGGCTGCGGGGCTGCATCAAGATCGGGGCGCTCCAGGGGGTGGTCATCGGCCTGCTGCCCGTGCTACTGCAGGGCACGGCGGGGGGCCTGCGGGCCCTGGCCTTGACCCTGGGCAGCATGGCGCTGAAGGGGGCGGTCTTTCCCTGGCTGCTGCTGCGGGTGCAGCGCGAGGCGGGGGTGCGGCGCGAGGTCGAGCCCTTCGTCGGCCACACGCTCTCCGTTCTGGTGGGGGTCGCGTCCCTGATGTTCGCCATCTGGGTGGACGCCCGGCTCGCCCTGGCCGAGCCCGGGGCCGTGGCCGCGCCCCTGGCGATCCCGGTGGGGCTGGCGACCATCCTGATCGGGCTGTTCCTGATCGTCAGCCGGCGCAAGGCCATCACCCAGGTCCTGGGCTACATCGTGGTCGAGAACGGGATCTACGTCATCGGCGTGGCCCTGGTGGGGGAGGTGCCCATGCTGGTGGAGCTGGGCGTGCTCATGGATATCTTCGTCGCCGTGTTCATCATGAGCATCGCGGCCTACCATATCAGCCGCGAGTTCGACCACATCGACGTCGATCAGCTGGACAGGCTGCGAGGCTGAGGCCGAGATGCTGCTCTGGCTGTTCCTGATCCTGCCCGCCGTCCTGGCGGGGGCCTGCCTCCCGGCGCCCTCCGCGACAGTGGTGCTGCGCCTGGTGGCGGTCGGCGGGGCCGGGTGGGCCGTCCTGGCGGGCGTCACGGCCTGGACGGCCCTCGCCTCCGGCCCCATCGTTGCAGGCCAGGGCTGGCTCCACCTGGATGCGCTGTCGGCCTACCATGCCCTCGTCCTGGGCCTGGTCCTGGGGGCCAGCTCGGTCTATGCCCGGGGCTACTTTCAGGCCGAGCTGGACAAGGGAGCGCTGCCGCTGGGCGCGGCCCGGCGGCTGGGGGCCCTGTGGTTCGGCGCGGCGGCGGCGATGGCCCTGGTCCTCACCTGCAACAACCTGGGACTGATGTGGGTCGGCATCGAGGCGACGACCCTGCTCACGGCCTTCCTCATCTGCGTGCACGTGACCCCCCTCTCCCTGGAGGCCATGTGGAAGTACCTGGTGGTCTGCTCGGTGGGGGTGGCCTTCGCCTTCGTCGGGACGCTGCTGGTCGCCGCCTCGGCGCAGCGGCTGGGCCTGGATGCCGCCGAGATGCTCCTGTGGACGCGGCTGCGCGCGTCCGCGGCGGGGCTGGCCCCGGGCTCCATGAAGCTCGCCTTCCTTTTCCTGCTGGTGGGCTACGGCACCAAGGCGGGGCTGGCGCCCCTGCACAGCTGGCTGCCGGACGCCCACAGCCAGGCCCCGGCGCCGGTGTCCGCGCTGTTCTCCGGGTTCATGCTGAACACCGCGCTCTACTGCGTGCTCCGCATCCTGCCGCTGGTGGAGGGGGCGACCGGCGGGGTGGGCTGGGGGCGGCAGCTCCTGGCGGTGCTGGGCGTCGTCTCGATCCTGGTGGCCTCGGCCTTCATCGTGTTCCAGCGCGACGGCAAGCGGTTCCTGGCCTACTCCAGCGTCGAGCACCTGGGGATCATCGCCCTGGGCGTGGGCCTGGGCGGGGCGGGGACCTTCGCGGCGCTCTGGCACACGCTCAACCACTCGATCGGCAAGTCGCTGGCCTTCTTCTCGATGGGGCGGCTCGGGCAAATGTACGGCACGCACGACCTCGGCGCCCTGGCCGGCGCCGCGCGCCGGTCGCCGGTGTGGGGGGTCGGGTTCGTCGCGGGGCTGCTGGCGCTGATCGGCGTGGCCCCCTTTGCGGTCTTCATGAGCGAGCTGCAGATCCTGCGAGCCGGCGCCGAGGCGCGGGCCTTCGTGGCGCTCAGCCTCTTCCTGATCGGGGTGGGCATCGTCTTCGTCGGGGCGATGCGGCACGTCGTGGGCGTGGCCTGGGGCGAGGAGACCTGCGTGCCGACAGCGGACCGGTGCGGCGCCGAGGACCGCGTGCTGGTCTGGGGAGCCCTGGGGCTCCTCCTCCTGCTCGGCCTCTGGATCCCGGAGCCGCTGCGGGCCGTGCTGGAAGCGGCCGCCGCGGTGGTGGGGGGCCGTTCGTGAGTCAGTCGCCCTTCCTGCGCGTGCGTAACGGCGAGGCATCCCCCCGCCGTGAGATCCCGCGCCTCGGCGTGGGCGACCTCCGGCAAGGCATCCTGGCGGCGGTCGGCGGCGGGGCCAGGATCGCCGCCCTGTTCGGGATGCCGGAGGGCGAGCAGGCCATCCGGCTGGTGGCGGTGCTGGCCCATGCAGAGACCGGCATGCTATGGCTGGCGTCGGCCGAGGTGCGGGACGGCTACCCGGCGCTCACCCCGGACTGCCCGCAGGCGCACTGGTTCGAACGCGAGATCGCGGAGCAGTGGGCCGTGCAGCCAACCGGCCACCCCTGGCTCAAGCCGATCCGCTTCCACCGGTCGTACCGGCCGGGGCAGGACGCCTGGGCGCGCCCCTCCGCCGAGGCGATCCTGCCCTGCGTGACGGACTTCTTCCGGGTCGAGGGCGAGGAGGTGCACGAGGTCGCCGTGGGGCCGGTCCACGCCGGCGTCATCGAGCCGGGGCATTTCCGCTTCCAGTGTCACGGGGAGCGCGTGTTTCACCTGGAGATCTCGCTCGGCTATCAGCACCGCGGCATCGAGCGGGCCATGGTCGGCGGCCCGACGCCGCGGAGCCTGCCCTACATGGAGACGCTGGCCGGCGACACCACGATCGGCCACGCCACGGCCTACTGCCAGGCGCTGGAGGCCCTGTCCGGCTGCCAGGTGCCGGCGCGGGCCGAGCTCCTGCGAGGGATCGCCCTGGAGCTGGAGCGCCTGGCCAATCACACAGGGGATCTCGGCGCCCTGGCGGGCGACGTGGGGTACCTTCCCACCGCCTCGTACTGCGGGCGGCTGCGGGGCGACTTCCTGAACCTGACGGCACTGCTCTGCGGCAGCCGGTTCGGGCGCGGCCTGGTCAGGCCGGGGGGGACCGGATTCGACTGCGAGGGGCCCCGCGCCGCCGAGCTGCAGGAGCGCCTGGCCCGGACGCTCCGGGACACGGCCGGCGCGGTCAGCCTGCTCTGGGAATCGCCGTCCGTGGTGGCCCGGTTCGAGGAGACCGGGGCCGTGTCGCGCGAGACCGCCGCCCTGCTGGGGCTAGTCGGCGTGGCCGCCCGATCCTCCGGGTTGGCGCGGGATGCGCGCCTCGACTTCCCGGCGGGGATCTTCCGGCTGACCCGGATCCCGGTCTGCGTATGGCAGAGCGGGGACGTGTTCGCCCGGGCCTGGGTCCGCTGGCTGGAGATCCAGCGGTCTGCGGAGTTCATCCGGGAGCAGCTGGCAGCCCTGCCGGAAGGCCCGGTGCGGGTCCCGGTGGATGCGCTCCGGCCCGACCACGTCGTCGTGTCGCTGGTGGAGGGCTGGCGCGGCGAGGTCTGCCACGTGGCACTGACGGACGGGGGCGGACGGCTGGCGCACTACAAGGTCGTGGATCCCTCCTTCCACAACTGGATGGGGCTGGCCATGGCCCTGCGCAACCAGGAGATCTCGGATTTCCCGCTCTGCAACAAGAGCTTCAACCTGTCCTACTGCGGACACGACCTGTGAGGCCACGGTGCTGAGGGAGCTGCTCGCGCGCATCAGGCAGGGGTACCGGACGATGCCCTATCCGGCAGGCGAGCCGGTCCTGCCGGACCGCTTCCGGGGCAGGCCGGTGCTGGACGGCTCCGCCTGCGCCCCCGATTGCCGCGCCTGCATCGCCTCCTGCCCCACCGGGGCCATCAGTGGCGAGGGCAGCGCGCTCTCTCTGGACATGGGCCGCTGCCTCTTCTGTGCCGACTGCGCCGCCGCCTGTCCCCCCGGCACGCTGCGGTTCGGCCGCGAGCACCGGCTGGCCGCCTGGGCGCGGGACGACCTCGTCCTGCGCCAGCCCCAGCCGGCGCCGCAGGCGCCCCCGGATCCCGCCCGGCTGGCCCTCTTCCGGCGCTCGCTCAAGCTGCGCCAGGTCTCGGCCGGCGGCTGCAACGCCTGCGAGGCCGACGTGAACGTCCTGAGCACGATCGTCTTCGACATGGGGCGGTTCGGCATCCAGATCGTGGCCTCGCCGCGCCACGCCGACGGCCTCCTCATCACCGGCCCGGTCACCGAGAACATGCACCTTGCCCTGGAAAAGACCTACCTGGCCGTGCCGCCCCCGCGCGTCGTGATCGCCGTGGGCGCCTGCGCCATCTCGGGCGGCCCGTTCGTCGATCACCCCGAGGTGCGAAACGGCGCCGCCGGGATCGTCCCCGTGGACCTCTTCATCCCCGGCTGCCCGCCCCACCCCCTCACGATCCTGGACGGCCTGCTGCGGCTCACGGGTCAGGCCGAATAGGCCAGAGATACGCAGTGCGGAACGCCGACGAAGGGGGGTCTCATCAGGCCAGAGACGGGGGCCGTTGCTGCGCGCCTGCGATGACTCCCAGCTCGCAGAAACGCGGCAAGGGCAATCGGAACAAGCTCCATCGTCCTGCCCCAGAAGGCCGCAGGCTGGCGGCTCCAGGATCGAGCCTTGCCCGGGGACGCGGGCAGGACTCGAACTCCGATTTGTGCCGGGATGCCCGCGCCGCGTGAGAAAGGACGCCCACCCGACAGAACCTGCCTGTCTCCTTCGCCATCTTCCCTCGGCCCCACGGTTAGGCTACAATCCCCGTAGTTAGCAGGGCAGCGATCCAGTACAAGCCATCTTACGCAGCGGGCAGCCTTCGCGGCCGCACCGCTTTGCTTCGAGGAACCGGCGGGAAGAGGCCCCTTGCTTACACCAAGGAACCTTTAGATGCGGGAAGGAAGCAGCAATGGAAACCAAGCGGTTCATCTACTTTGAAGAAGAGGATATGCTCATCGGCTGGCTCGAGGAGTATCCAGACTACAGGACCCAAGGCACAACTCTTGAGGAGCTTAAGGATAACTTGCGGGACATCTATCGGGATCTCACGAGTGGGGAGATCCCGCACGTGCGCCGCGTTGCCGAGTTGGACGTCGCATAAATGGCCAAAGAGCGTATCGCAGTCGCCATCGCGACCGGGAAGCAACTCATCCGTGACGAGCACGCATTCTTTGTCAGGGCATGTGTGGACGACTCGGAGCACGTGGCTCGGATCGGCCGCATCGCCGAGTCCGTCAGGTGTCTCTTGGTGCAGGAGGGGGTGGGTTCCTCCGATGCCGATCGAGCGAAGCGTGACCTCATCGCCTTCGGCAGGGCGCTATTCGTCCAGGAGTGGATGAAGCCAGTCGAGGGTGACGACGGGGAACCATCCGAGGATGAAGCAGTTGCAGTTTTCGACTCGATCCTGGACAGGCAAACTCGTTAGGCTCGAGCCAAGGCTCCATCCCCGATGCATCGTGGGCGTCTCACTGGAGAGCAGGGAAGCGATGGCGACACATAAGGTCCTCCTCTTGCTGTGCCAAGGGACCGAGTTGCTCGAAGCCGCCGCCTTCTACGATGTCCTGGGCTGGTCTGGAACGTACGGCTCGGAGTCAGTGCAAGTGGTCACTGCCTCCTCGAACCTCCAGGTCACGTGCACGTTCGGCATGAGGGTGCTCGCCGATCTACGCCTGTCTGAGGTGGACCCGGCGCAGTTCGACGCGTTGGCCATACCCGGCGGCTTCGAACGGTTTGGCTTCTACGAGGAGGCGTACTCGCCTCCTGTCCAGTCGCTCATCGCACAGTTCGTGGCGCTGAGGAAGCCAGTCGCATCCATTTGCGTGGGTGCCCTTCCACTCGCCAAGACGGGGGCGTTGGTCGGAAGACGCGCCACGACGTACCACCTGCTGGAGGGCCGACGCCGGCAGCAGTTGGCGGACCTGGGGGCCTGTGTGGTTGACGAATCCCTCGTGCAGGACGGCCCCTTCATCACATCAACGTCGCCCGCCACGGCGACTGAGGTGGCCCTCCGGCTGCTGGCCGAGCTCACAGGCACCGAGAATGCCCGCACGGTCCGGCACCTCATGGGCTTCGGCGATGCCGCGGCCTAGCCGGCTGCCGAAAAGGGCCGATATGCCCGCCTCAGGCGGTTTGCAGCGGAGGTGCTTCGTACACCGGTGAATCCTGCATGCTGCCACTCCGCCGGGATATCTGGTGCGGGTCAGGCAGGGCACCCGCCCAACTGATTCTCCTGCCTCCTTCGCCATGGATCACGGTCATCCGGGCAATCCCTGCCATTCCGAAAATCCTGCGAGCTGGCGAGACTTCCCCGCCCGGAAGAACACGGACTCGGGCGGTCCACGGGCGGCCAGCCGTCACGCCATCCAGGTGTGACGGCGAGCGCATGTGATACTCGGAAACCAGGCGCCCCCCGCGTTTGTGTTCAGGGTGGTGGACAACATATTTTCGGGTTGGTGTCCACTTCGCCTTTCCCTCCTGACTTGTGACCGTGTAATCTGGAAGGTGCGAGGCGCGTGACTCGAGGTGACTCGCCTGGGGTGTGTGCCGGGCGTGCTACGCGGCGGAGTCGCGATCCTGCGGGGGAAACCCTCGATCGGGGAACTCCTGATGCCCTGGAGGCCCGTGCGGTGGGTCTTTGGAATCCCCCCAAGCGGTCCCTCGGTCCTTCCGTTGGAGGTGTGCGATTGCTCCGGCGCGGGTTGGCGGTCTTCCTATCCGCCTGGATTCCACACGGCTTCTTCGGACCAAAGGCAAGACATGCCATCTGATCTCATCTTCTTCCGAGACCTGACTTATGTTCTCCTGGCTGCCGGCCTCGGCGGGGGCGTGGCTTGGCTCACCCGCCAGCCGTTGATCCTGGGTTACGTCTTGGGCGGGATCCTGTTCAGCCCCTTCACGCCGGGCCCCGTCGTGTCGGACGTCCACACCTTCGAGTTGTTCGCCGAGATCGGGGTCATCCTGCTCATGTTCTTCATCGGGGCGGAGTTCTCGCCCCAGGAACTCCTGCGGCTGAAGTGGGTCGGACTGGTGGGGGGATCCCTGGGGCTCTTCGCGCTGATGGGCCTCGGCTTCGGCATGGCCCGGCTCCTCGGGTGGCCGCCGGTTCCCTCGCTCATCGTCGGCATGATCGTCTCCACGGCGAGCACCCTGGTCCTGGTCCGGCTCTTGCTCGACCGTGGTGAGCTCCATGCCCACCACGGCAGGGTGGCGGTCGGGCTCACCCTCGTCGACGACCTCGCGGTCGTGGTCTTCATCTTCCTCATGCCGTCCCTGGGGACCCTGGAGCCCGGACGTTTCGCCGCGGTCGGCCTGGCCCTGGGGAAAGCCGTGGCGGTCCTCCTCCCATTCGGCTACCTCGCTGCGAAGGTCTTTCCCCGGCTCCTGGCTCGGATCGCCCGGACGCAGAACCGGGAGCTGTTCCTGCTCCTCACCCTGATCCTCAGCGTCGGGACGGCCGTGCTCAGCCAGGCGGCCGGCTTGTCTCTGGCGCTCGGCGCCTTTCTGGCCGGGCTGATGATCAGCGGGTCGGACTACGCGCATGAGGCCCTGGCGCGGCTCCTCCCGCTCCGCGACGTTTTCGTCGCCATCTTCTTTGTCACGGTGGGGATCCTGATCGACCCCCGGACCCTCCTCGACAACCTGCCGCTCGTGGGCGGGATGATCGGCCTGGTCGTGATCGGGAAACTGCTGGCGTGGACCCTGGTCGTCCGGCTCTTCGGGAACGGCTGGCGCACCGCGCTCCTGGTCGCGGTGAGCCTCACCCAGATCGGAGAGTTCGCCTTCCTCCTTGCCCGGGCCGGGATGAGCGCCGGCCACGTGGGGCAGGAGGTCTTCAACGCCACCCTGGTCACCTCGCTGCTGACAATCCTTGTCAACGCCATCCTGGTGCGAAGGGTGCCCGCCTGGCTCGGGAGGCGGGATCGCGGGGCGCCAGAGGACGCCCGGATCCCCGGCCCAGTCCCGGGGAGCCTGCGCGATCACGTCATTCTCTGCGGCTTCGGCCCGATCGGGAGCGCGATCGGTGAAGCCCTGGAGACGTTCAAAGTCCCTTTCCTGGTGGTTGAAACCGACCCGGACATCCACCGGGGACTCTCCGGCCGGGGGGTCCCCTCCCTCTTCGGGGATGCCCAGCAGGAGCGCATCCTGGAGGCGGCGGGGATCGCCCAGGCAGCTCTCCTGGTCGTCACGCTCCCCGAGGCGGAGGCCGCCCGGGGGATCGTGCGGACGGCGCGAGGCCAGAACCGGGGTGTGCCCATCCTGGCCCTCGCCGGCTCCGCCGAGGAGCAGGAGCGGCTGCAGGCATCGGGGGCGACCGGAGTGGTCCAGCCCCGGCTGGAGGGGGCCGCGTCCTTGATCCGGGATGCACTGGGACATCTCGGGCTCGCCGCGCCCCGGGCGGAAGCCTACGTGGACCGGTTCCGCGAGGCCTTGGGCCTGCCCCAGCGGCTCTGCCCGCCGGGTCCGGACATCCTGCCCGAGCTCCGCGAGGTGATGATCGGCTCGGGCGACCTAGCCGACCAGTCCCTCCGGGAGGCGCGAGTCCGCGAGCGCTTCGGTATCCTCGTTCTGGCTATCGAGCGTGCGAACGGGGAGAGCCACCTGAACCCCTCGGCGGACACCATCCTGCGCCCCGGGGACCGCGTGCGGGTCTTCGGGCTGCCCGAGCAAGTGCGGACCTTCGAGGCCGCCGGCCGGGACAGCGGAACGGGGGCTCCCGGGGGAAAAATCCATGCAGTGCATGAGGGCGCGCCGGATAAGCCCGGTGGAGCTGACCCGCTGGCCTGACCGGCTCTGGGGAGAGTACGCCGTCCGGATCCCGTGGTGAAGAGGCGTCCCCAATAACCACCGGCCATAGCGGAGGAATTCGACGACTTACGGCTTGCACAGGGATTGGCCTTGTTCGGCTGCCCGCTGTACGATCCGACCTCCTTCCTCGTCGCGCCACGACCCTCCCTGCATAAATCGCGCAACCGCCCGAGCGGCCTGCCTCACATTGGTCCCGTGGTGCCGATGGCGTTCCTCCATCTCTAACAATAATAAGGACAGACGGGGATCCCCAGCGGCGATGCGCTCTGCCTTGGTGCTCACGAAGGGAATGGACAGGGCTGTACCGCGACGCCTGGAAGGATTTGCACGGGTCTCCGTGTAAAGATTACCATTCTTGTAGTAGTTTTCTGGTAAAGCTTACCAGTCTCGTGCTGTTTCCCATGCTGTCGATTGGACCCACCCCGAGCGAGACTGTCGGAACTCCTTGTCGTTGCAGGCGTCGCGTCGCTGACCTGCGATGGGCATCACAGTTGCAATCCTTTTGTGGTGGTGGGGCTCAGACGATTGGCCCCGGTTCTCCGGCTCCGGTTGGCCCGAGAACACATGGAGAAGGGAGGGAGGACAATGAGACACATACTGATTCGCGTGCTGTCGGCGGTGGCGATTGTAGCGTTCACCGCATCGTTGGCCTTGGCGCAGACCGCGCCGACCCCGCCGTCTACACCCGCTACGCCGCCTGGCGCGGTTGGGACACCTCCACCGATGCCCGTAATCCCCCCGGTGGAGAAGAGCATCGACGGGGCGGTGAAAAGGATCGACCCCCTGGCGAAAACCGTCTCGGTCGGGTGGTTCCTCGGCCTCTTCAGCACGACGCTGGAGGTGACCGAGGAGACCCGAATTGTGGTCGACGGGGCCACTGGCTCGCTCCAGGACATCCGAGAAGGGGATGTAGTCAAGGCCGCCTACGAAGCCCACATCAACAAGAACATCGCCAAGTCGATCGAGGTGACGGAGCCTGAGCCCCGGCGCGGGGCCGACGCCCCCTCGACGGGTGCCCCGAAGACTCCGTAGGGAATGGCGATCCGTTGCGCGCCAGCACGGCCGGGCGGTCTCCCGTGTCCGGCCGTGGGGAACTGAAATGGAGGTAGGCACCATGAAAATGACCTTGTCGCGGGGTATACCCCTGCTGCTACTCGCCTTCCTGGTGGCCATGCCGCTCGCGTGGGTCAGCGAGGGCCACGCCCAAACCGCCCCCAAGGCGGGTGCACCGGCGGCAGGGGGGATGCAGGAAATCCAGGGGAAGATCCAGAGCGTGGATCCCTCTGGCCGGATGCTGACGCTGGAGGACGGGACGCGACTGATGATCCCGCCCACGGTTAGTGTCCCACAGGGAGCCCTGAAAGAGGGCGTTATCGTCAAGGCCAGCTTCGAGGAACGAGCTGGCCAGAAGGTGGTGACGTCCTTGGAGGTCCAGAAGTAGTTAGCCTGGACCTGGTACGGAAAGGGAAACCGTGGCGTTGGAGGAGGGAACCTCGTAACCAGCTGGCGCGTAACGGGAAGGCCCGGAGGGAGACTCTCCGGGCCTTCAACTTCGTGGGGGGCACCGCCCGCCAGACACCAGCGGAGGCACCCAGCCTCTGCGCGCCTACGGGTGGGCAGCCCCGAACGTTCGCAGGTCGCTGGGGAGAGCCGTCTGGTCGACCTGGAGGAGGAAGCGCCGGAGATCGGCCAGCGGCACGACATAGGTCTCGCCCGGCACGGGCACGCTGATGTAGTGCGGCGACTCGCTTCCCTCGAAGGAGACGCGGGCCGTGCGGTAGCCTTCGACGACCCCCACGAGCCGGCCCGCTGCGTCGTAGACCCCCCCGCCGCTGGCGCCGTAACTGACCGAGGCATCCACGATGAGGCGGGGCGCCGTGACGGGGTCCCCCGGCGGCTCGGGATTCAACTGGCTGACGATCCCACCGGCCAGAGTCAGATGCCGCCCCCACGGGTAGGCGACGACCCAGATCGGGTCCCCCAGCCCCGGCGGGCGTCCGAACTGGGCTGGGACGCACGCCTCGGTCTGGGTACGGAGGAGGGCGAGATCCAGCTCGGCGCTGTCGCGATGGGCGATGACGGTCGCCTCCGCTTTCGTCCCGGCGCCCCGATGTCTGCCGAACAGGACGAAGATGCCGGCCGTCCTAGGGCGACGCGAGAGCGTATGGCCGCTGGTGAGCACGAAGCACTCAGGCCCCCGCTCGGACGGGCGCGCGGCGATCGCCACGCCAGAGCCGCTTCGGAGGCGCTGACCGTCCTGCTCGAGGACGATCTGGACCGCGGAGGGCACTATCCGCTCGATGACCTCCGCGCGGTTCGGGCCCCAGAGACTCGGTAGCGTGCACCCCGGACTCAGCCCGAGGATGACGGCGAACAGGATCAATCGTCTCACAGTGCACTCCTCCCTCGATGTGCCCACGCACATCGTACGGGAGAGAAGTATGCTCCACAACTCCTTTTCAGGCTCGGTGCGCATTCCCGTACCAGCTCGAGACGTTCATCTGCCGCATCTGCCGCGGTTGAAGCCTTTTGAAGGCATGCGCCAGAGTTGGGTCGGGGAGGGACGCAGCGTTCCCGGAAGAGTAGGGAAGGCGAGGTGAGAGTATGTGGCAATGGTTCAAGGATCGGATGGTGGAGCGCGCCATTCCCCCTGATATCGAGGACCCGGCCCAGGGACGGATTGCGGAGGAGGCGGCGGAGAACGCCATCCGTCAAGTCATGGCGGTGTCCGGCATCACCGGCTTGCTCGTGTTCGCGGTGCTCGCGGCGCTCCTCTACGGCTTCCTGCCGATTCGGCTCATCGTCCACCGAACGTCGCAGCCCTCAGCGGTCGTATCTCGAGCAGAGGTCGTCTCTCGAGTCGACACGGACGGTGCAAAGCTCCGCCAGGCAAAGGAGGAGTCGGAAGAAAAGGTCCACCAAGTGGAGGTGGAGCGGGACAAACTCCAGGACAAAGTTGCCGAGCTGGAAAAGCGGCTGGAGGAACTGGCCAAGCAGCAAACGCAGGCCACAAGCGCGGCGGCTGCGTCGCAAGAGCCTGAGGAACTCCGGAGACTTCAAAGCAAGGTGGTCAGTCTGGAACGACAGGTAGCGGATCTGATGCAGAAGCTTCGTGCCGCTAGAGTGGTGCCTGCGGTTGACCGCAGCACGATACTCCTGAAGCCAGCCAGGCCGAGCAGCACTCCGGTTTCCGCGGGGCCCCAGCCCGCCTATCGCTGCGGCGACGGTCGAACCGTCCGCGATCCGGCATTCTGTGCAGCGGCGGGCGCCGCGCCTCCTGGGGTTTCCCCGCGCGTTCCCGACACGTACCTCTGTGGCGATGGCCGGAGCGTCGTAAATCCGGCCGATTGCCGGACCGCCGGTGGGGCGCCGCCTCGGAGGTAGTG
>Ga0316616_100000336_pt1 | contig 14180 bp, 14 predicted proteins | sample OWC_Aug_M1_C1_D1_FD_207660 | JGI IMG/M metagenome (GOLD analysis project Ga0316616, IMG submission 207660) | Wetland soil microbial communities from Old Woman Creek delta, Ohio, United States - OWC_Aug_M1_C1_D1_B | ecosystem: Environmental > Terrestrial > Soil > Wetlands | place: USA: Ohio... | reverse complement strand
TCTTCGCTATCGAACGTCCCGTCTCAAGGTGTATGCCCAGCTCTTGCCCGCCGGGACGGCCGCGGAGGAGCGGCGGCGGTTCCTGGAAGATCTGGACCGGATGGATGAAGATGCCATCACGGGATTCTTCCAACAGATTCCAAACGAGGGGCCGGTGAGGCGCCTGCTGGAGATCCTCCGGGAGGCGAGAGAGTTGGGAGATCGGCTGAACGCGATGGACCGAACCCTACCCGTCCTTCCGCACACCGAGATTTCCGCCTGCTACCGCCGGCTTCGGGCCCTGGGAGATGAGATCGCGGATCTGGCCGCGGCCGGCGTCCTGAAGTAGCTTTCTTGGCGGGCCAGGAGTGTGGTTCCGTCTTGTTGACCGATCGGTCCACTCATGGTGAGGCGATCTGGCTCGCCAAAGGTCAGAGCCGTTATGGTCAACAACTCCGGTCAGTTAAGGCGATATTTTTTCGAGAGAAACACATTGACGTGTACGTGAAGCCTGGGTATACTCTGCTCAGATTGAATCAGGACATATACGGTAAACAATGGGCTATCAGAACGGCACGCAGCGTGACAAGGGGGTAATGACCATAGGCGACCTTGCGCGCCGTGCCGGAACAACCATGCGCACCATCCGCTACTATGAGGAGCGAGGGCTTATCGAGCCCATCGGGCGGACCAAGGGCGGGTTCCGGTTATACGAGGAGGAAGAACTTCGCAAGCTCCATCTGATCCGAAGCCTGCAGGGTCTAGACATGCCGCTGGCACAGGTGAAAGCGTTCTTCGACGAACGGCAGCGCGGACGAACCGGCGCCGAGATCGCCCCGGCCCTGCGCAACGTATTGCAGGATCATCTTCAGGTGATGGGGCAGCGGATCGCACAGTACCAGGCGATGCAGGACTCCATCCGAGAGACGATGGAGATTCTGAGGACGTGCGCACAATGCCCGCACGAACCGGGACCGAGCATCTGCCCGGCATGTCCCGCGCTGGCCGGTCGCGTGACGGTTCCGTTGCACATGCAAGCGGTCATTGAGGCGGCGGGGCGCACCGCGGACACGGGCCACACAACAGAAGGCGCGCCGCCCCAGAGTTCGGCGCGAGCCTCACGCGAGGGTGGGGCATTCTTGGCACCAGAAACGTCATAGGAGGGATAAGTTCATGATCACGGTCACGACACAAGCAGCTACCAAGATCAAGGATATCAAGACAGCGCAGGCCGCCTCCGAGGAGACCGGGCTGCGTGTTCGCGTGGTGGGCGGCGGATGCTCCGGGTTTCAATACCAGCTGGTATTCGACACTCCGCAGGCGGGCGATCAGGTCTTCGAGTCGGATGGCGTGAAGGTCGTCGTGGACCCGAAGTCGTTTCTGTACCTCGTCGGCACCGAGATCGACTACGTGGATGGCCTGAACGGGGCGGGCTTCACGATGACGAACCCCAACGCGAAGGGCGGGTGCGGGTGCGGGTCGAGCTTCACGGCATAAGGGAAAACGCAGCCATGACAGTGCCCATGTCGACGACGAGCCCCCTCAGCGGAGAGGCGATCGGCGAGCGCGCCGTGCAGGAAGAGGTCGAGCGGGGGATCCTCTTGACCTCCCTCGACACGATGGTCAACTGGGCGCGCCGTTCCTCGATCTGGCCGGCCACCTTTGGTCTGGCGTGCTGCGCAATCGAGATGATGGCAACGGGTGCGTCCCGGTTCGATCTGGCCCGATTTGGGGCCGAGGTCTTCCGGGCGTCGCCACGGCAGGCCGATCTCATGATCGTGGCGGGCCGTGTGAGCCGGAAGATGGCCCCCGTGCTGCGAAAGATTTACGACCAGATGCCGGACCCCAAGTGGGTCATCGCGATGGGGGCGTGCGCATCGTGCGGCGGCGTGTTCAACACCTATACCATCGTGCAGGGTGTCGACCAGGTCGTTCCGGTTGATGTGTACGTGCCTGGATGCCCGCCGCGGCCCGAGCAACTGATCCACGGGATCATGCTCCTGCAGGAGAAGATCAAGGGAGAACGGAATTCCAGGAAGGATCTGATGAGCTTTCCGTGGGAACTAACTAATTCCTAGGGGAGGTTGGCGGTGGCAACCGCCTGACGCAGAGGAGCATGAGACGCCAATGACTCTGGAGACGCAGGTGGACGGGGCGGCAACGGCGAAGCGCAAGGAGCAGCGGGAGAGTGTGGTCATCCGTTTTGCCGGCGACTCCGGGGACGGCATGCAACTCACCGGCATGCAGTTCACCACGGAATCCGCGCTGGCCGGAAACGACATCGGCACCCTCCCCGACTATCCGGCGGAGATCCGAGCGCCGGCGGGGACGTTGGCCGGCGTCAGCGGGTTCCAGCTCAATTTCAGCAGCCTCGACATCTACACGCCGGGCGACAATCCTGACGTTCTGGTGGTCATGAATCCCGCCGCCCTCAAGGTGAACATCGCCGACCTGAAAGCCGGCGGGCTGCTCCTGGCGGATCGCGACGGGTTCGACGAGGGCAACCTCAAGAAAGCCGGATACACCGGGAACCCCCTGGAAAACGGCTCCCTGGACAAGTATCAGGTCGTGACGGCGGACATGACGGGCATGACCTTGCGGACGCTGGAGGATCTCAAGCTGTCGAACAAGGTCGCCACCCGCTGCAAGAACTTCTTCGCCCTCGGCCTGTGCTCGTGGCTGTACAGCCGACCGATCGAGCCGACCATCAAATGGATTCAGGACAAGTTCAAGAAGACCCCCGAGCTTGTCGAGGCCAATACGCGCGTCCTCAAGGCGGGGTACCACTACGGCGAAACGACCGAGTTGTTTGCGGTGCAATATGAAGTGAAACCCGCCCGGATCGCCCCGGGGACATATCGGAACATCACCGGGAATTCCGCTGTCGCTCTCGGACTGGTGGCGGCGGCGAAGAAGGCCGGCTTGACGCTGTTCCTCGGGAGTTATCCGATCACGCCGGCCAGCGACATCCTGCACGAGTTGTCGTATTACAAGCAGTTCGGGGTCCTGACGTTTCAGGCCGAGGACGAGATCGCAGGTGTCTGCTCGGCGCTCGGCGCCTCGTTCGGCGGGGTCATCGGCGTCACGACCAGCAGCGGCCCCGGAATCGCGCTGAAACAGGAGGCGATCAACTTGGCGGTGATGGTCGAATTGCCCCTGGTGATCTGCAACGTGCAGCGGGGCGGCCCCAGCACGGGCCTCCCCACCAAGACGGAGCAGGCCGATCTCCTGCAAGCCATCTTCGGCCGGAACAGCGACTCGCCCTTGCCCGTGATCGCGGCCGCCACGCCCGCCGACTGTTTTTCGGCGGCCTACGAGGCGACCCGGATTGCCGTCAAGTACATGACCCCGGTGATCCTCCTCACCGACGGATACCTGGCGAACGGTTCCGAGCCGTGGAACATACCCCACTTCGAAGACCTGGCGCCCATCCCCGTGGTGTTCCGGACCGATCCGACCGGGTTCTTCCCGTATCTCCGCGACCCGAAGACCTTGGCGCGGCCCTGGGTAAAACCCGGGACGCCCGGCTTGGAGCATCGCATCGGCGGGATCGAGAAGGCGGAGGTGACGGGGAATATCAGCTACGACCCTCTCAACCATGAACGCATGACGCTGGCCCGAGCCCGCAAGGTGGAGGCGGTCCAGCAGGACATCCCGCCAACCCTCGTCCGAGGCGAACCCACCGGTGACCTCGTGGTTGTCGGCTGGGGCAGCACCTTCGGGGCGATTGCTGCCGCGGTCGAGGAGCTGCGGAATCATGGAACGCGGGTGTCGCACGTCCATTTAAGGTACCTGAACCCGCTGCCCGCCGATCTCGGGACGGTCCTGGCTGGCTTCAAGAAGATCCTGGTCCCCGAGATGAACACGGGGCAGCTCCGGATGATTCTGCGCGCCACGTATCTGGTGGATGCCGTGGGATTGAACAAGATCCAGGGGCAGCCGTTCAAGGTCACGGAGATCGCCGACGCGATTCGGCGGGTACTGGAGGGGTAGGATGAGCGACGCGTCCACCGCCACGGCGACACCCAAGCTGACCCGCAAAGATTTCATCTCCGACCAGGACGTCCGGTGGTGTCCGGGGTGCGGGGACTACTCGATCCTGGCGCAGGTGCAGCGCGTGATGCCCGAACTGGGTCTTCCCCGCGAAAAATTCGTTTTCGTCTCCGGGATCGGCTGTTCCAGTCGGTTCCCGTATTACATGAACACGTACGGCTTCCACAGCATTCATGGCCGGGCGCCGGCCATCGCCAGCGGGCTGAAGATTGCGCGGCCGGAGCTGTCGGTGTGGGTGGTGACCGGCGACGGGGACGGACTGAGCATCGGGGGCAATCACCTGATTCACGCCCTCCGCCGGAATGTGGGGCTGAAGATCCTCCTGTTCAACAACCGGATCTACGGGTTGACCAAAGGCCAGTACTCCCCGACCTCCGAGATCGGCAAGGTGACCAAGTCCACCCCGTTCGGGTCGGTGGATTACCCCTTCAACCCGATCGCGGTCGCCATGGGGGTGGACGCCAGCTTCGTCGCGCGGACGGTCGACGTCGAGGCGAAATCGCTGCAAGACATCTTGCGGCGCGCCTACGAACACCCGGGCGGCGCCTTCATCGAGATCCTGCAGAACTGCAACATCTTCAACGACGGCGCCTGGGAGACCGTGACGGACAAGGCGACCAAGGCCGATACGGTGCTGCTGCTGGAGCACGGCAAGCCGCTGATCTTCGGCAAAAATCGGGACAAGGGCCTCCGGCTCGGCGCCGGTGGCTCGCTCGAGGTGGTCACCCTGGGAAACGGCACCTCGGAGACCGACGTTTTGGTACACGACGAACGCAATCGGTCGCTGGCCTACATGCTGGCGCACCTCTCGAATCCGACCCCCATCGGCGTCTTCCACGCCATGCCCCGTCCCGTCTACGAGGAGGCCATGGCCCGGCAGGTGGACGCCGCCCGGCAGAAGCAGGGGGACGGGGACATCGACGCCCTCTTCAAGCGGGGCGAGACCTGGGTCGTGGAGTGACCACGATTCGCGTCGCATCGACCACAGACACCCGTGGTGGGATGGGGGCATTCCCCCTCCACCGACGCTGGTAACCTGACGGATCCCCAGTGACTGCTGGCCGCATGACCTCCGAGACGCGTCGCCGTCTTCTCTCTGCCTGCCGTGACATCGTGGGCGCCGATGGCGTGGTCTCCGCTCCCGATGAGCTTCGCGTGTACGAGTGCGATGCGCTGACGACGGACCACCGCGCCGTGCCCGATCTGGTCGTGTTGCCGACCAGCACGGATCAGGTGGCCGCGGTGGCTCGACTGTGCGCGACCTTGGGTGTCCCCATCGTCCCGCGGGGAGCCGGAACCGGACTCTCGGGCGGAGCGATCGCGACCCGGGGCGGCGTGCTGGTCGTCCTCACCCGCATGAATCGCGTCTTGGACATCGACCCGGCCAACCGGACCGCGACGGTCGAGGCCGGGTGCGTCAATTTGGCCATCAGCCGCGCCGTCGCCTCCCACGGGTTCTTCTTCGCCCCCGACCCGGCGAGTCAGCAGGCGTCCACCATCGGCGGGAATGTCGCGGAGAACGCCGGCGGCCCGCACTGCCTGAAATACGGCGCGACGAAGAATCATGTGCTCGGGGCCACGGTCGTCCTGCCCAGCGGCGAGGTCATCCGTCTCGGCGGTCGGTTGGCCGACCAACCGGGATACGATCTGCTCGGCGTGTTCGTGGGGTCGGAGGGGACCCTGGGCATCTGCACCGAGGTGATCGTCCGATTGCTCCCCGTGCCGCAGGCCGTCAAGACGATCCTGGCCGTGTTCCGGAGCATCGAGGAGGCCAGCACCGCGGTCTCGGCGATCATCGCCCGCGGGATCATCCCGGTCGCGCTGGAGATGATCGACCAGGAAACCACGCAGGCGGTGGAGGCGTATGCCCACGCCGGGTATCCGCTGGATGCGGGGGCGGTCCTGTTGATCGAGCTGGAGGGCCTCTCGGCAGAGGTCGCTACCGAAGCTGGGGAGGTGGAACTGGCCTGCCGAGCGCACGGCTGTCTCGACGCCAAGGTGGCGCGGAGCGAAGAGGAGCGGACGCTCCTGTGGAAAGGGCGGAAATCCGCTGCGGGGGCGTTCGGGCGGATGACGCGGAACTACTACCACCAGGACGCGGTGGTCCCGCGGACCAAGCTGGCGGCGGTCTTGCGCGAGATCGCGGCCATCGGGGTGCAGCACGGGGTACGGGTGCCCAACGTGTTTCACGCGGGCGACGGAAACATTCATCCGTTGCTGTGCTACGACGACCGCGTGCCCGGTCAGTTCGAGCGGGCGATGGCGGCGGGCGACGAGATCATGCGGTGCTGCATTCGCGCCGGCGGCACGGTGAGCGGGGAGCACGGAATCGGCGTCGAGAAGCGGGAATATCTTCGCCTGATGTACAGCGACGACGATCTAGCGGCCATGCGGCGCGTGCAGCGGGTGTTCGACCCGGCTGGCCGCTGTAACCCGGGCAAGATCTTCCCCGACCAGCCACACGAGGAGCGGACTCCATGACGGACGCCGCCCTGATGACGCACCTCCTCCCGGCCTTGCGGGAATGCGTCGGGCCCGACGGGCTGCGCGAAGCGGCGGCGACCGCAGCCTATGCGTTGGACGGGGTCGAACCTTGGGCGGCGGTCGTGCCGTGCGACGAGAACGAGGCATCCCGCGCGCTGGCCCTGGCGTCCGAGCATGGGTTGGCGGTCGTGCCCTGGGGCGGGGGCGCCCACCAGTCGGTAGGCCACCTCCCCACGCGCTACGACCTGGCGCTGGATCTCCGGCGGATGAATCAGATTCGCGCGTACGAACCGGCGGATATGACCGTCACGGTCCACGCGGGAGTCACGGTCACCGACCTGCAGCGGGTCCTCGCGGAGGCCGATCAGTTCTTCCCCCTGGACCCGCCGCTTCCCGATCGCGCCACGATCGGCGGGGTGGTCGCCGCGAACCTCAACGGTCCGTTGCGCTGCCGGTACGGGACAGTCCGCGACCTGGTGCTGGGGATGCGCGTGGCGCATGCGGACGGTACGATCACCAAGGCGGGCGCCCGCGTCGTGAAGAATGCCACGGCCTACGACGTGACCAAGCTGCACGTGGGGGCCCACGGGACGCTGGGGGTGGTCCTCGAGGCCACCCTTCGGGTACAGCCGCGGCCGGCTCTCGAGCGGGGCTGGTGGCTGGTCGGTGCGCCCGTCGAGGAATGCCAGACCCTTGCCACACGTCTGCTCGGCTCGCATCTGGCGCCCAATCGCCTGGAAGTCATCGTCGGGGACGGCAGGGCGATCTGTGGCTCGCCGGAACCCGGCCCAGCGCTGATGATCAGCTTCGCCGGGGTTCAGGACGCGGTCGAGGACCAAGCGGCGGCGCTTGACGGACTGGCACGGCGCGCGGGGTTCCGGATTGTCGCCATCGAGAATGGCCCCGCGGTGTGGCGGATGCTCCAGGATTTTCCCTGGGGATTCACCATGCATGGGACGGCGTTCCGGATAGCCTGGCGCGCGAGCGTGCTGCCATCCGATTGCGCCAAGACCATGCAGGCGCTCGCCGCCGGCATACCCCCGACCGGCATGGCCATGGCGGCCACGGTCGCCCATGGGGTACTCCGGGGCGAGATCTGCGCCGCCAGACCGGACGATCTCGTCGTCCGATTGCGGGAGGCGCGGGAGGCGGTGAGCGGGGTGGGTGGGTTCCTGGTCGTGACGGCCGCCCCCGCGCCGATCCGGGGGGCGGTCACCATGTGGGGTCCCACGCCGGGCGACGCGGCCCTGATGCGACAACTCAAGGCGGCATTCGACCCGCGAGGCGTGTTGAACCCTGGGCGTTTCATAGACGGTCTGTAATTGGGGGCGAGGCTTGAGGACAGAGACGCCGGTGACACCCTCCGAGGCGAGTGAGAGCCCGCGGCCATCCCTCCCACAGAGTTGGCCCGGGTGGCCGCCGATTCAGGACTGCGTGCACTGCGGCCTGTGCCTCGCCAGCTGCCCGACGTATCTGAGCACGGGAATCGAGATGTCCTCGCCTCGGGGGCGGATCGCCATGGTGCGAGCCCTGGGCGACGGGCGCGGGGGCTTCAGCCCGGAACTGGTCAAGCACCTCGATCAGTGCCTGGGGTGTCTGGCGTGCGAGGTGGCGTGTCCGTCCGGTGTGGTCTACGGGCATGCCTTGGAGGAGGCGCGCGAAGCCATCGAGGCACAGTACGAGCGTGCGCCGGCGGATCGCCTGATGCGTTGGCTCCTGGAGCACCTGTTTCCCTATCCGCATCGGTTGCGGTGGGCGCTCCACGCCCTGTACCTGTACCAGCGGTTCGGAGTCTCCCGGGCGATTCGCGCCTCCGGGCTGCTGCGTGCGCTGTCGGGACGGCTGGCCCAGATGGAGGCGCTCCTGCCGACGGTACCGTCCCCGCGGGAGCGCCGACCGCTTCCCGAGGTCACGCTGGCCGCGCGCCCCCGGCGCGGCCGGGTCGGATTCCTGACCGGGTGCGCGCAACGGTATCTCCTGCCGGGACTCAACCGGGCGACGGTGCGGGTGCTGGCCGCGGCCGGCTTTGACGTGGTGACACCCCCGACCCAGGGGTGCTGCGGCGCGCTCCACGCGCACGCCGGCGATCTGGGCGAAGCGCGGAGCATGGCCCGCGCAGTTATCGAGACGTTCGAAGGGGCGCAGGTGGACATGGTGGTAGCCAACGCCGCCGGGTGCGGCGCGGCCATGAAGCAGTACGGGCACCTGCTGCGCGACGATTCGGCCTGGCGGGAGCGCGCCGTACGGTTCAGCGCGCAGGTCCGCGATGTCACCCAGGTCCTGGCCGACGTCCCCTGGAATGGAGAGCTGCGCACCGTGCCGGTGTCGGTGACCTACCACGAGGCCTGCCATCTCGCGCACGCGCAGCGGATCCGCAGCGAACCGCGGACCGTCCTGATGCAGATCCCTGGGTTGCGCCTCGTCGAACTGACCGAGTCGGATCTCTGCTGCGGCAGCGCCGGCACGTACAACATGCTTCAGCCCGAGATGGCGAACCGACTCCTGGCGCGGAAAGTGGACCGTATTCGGCAGGCCGACACCGATTTCGTCGCGGCCGGCAACATTGGCTGCCTCCTGCAGATCCAACTCGGCTTGCAGGAGGCGGGCGCTCGAACGCGTGCCATCCATCCCGTCGAATTGCTGGACTGGGCCCTCCACGGGATGCCGGGGAGGACACCGGGCGCCCACCCCGAGCAGGAGAAAGCGAGACCGCGCACCAGCCCGTGAGCAGCCACGGCGCGTGACACGCTGCGCACACACCCTCGAATAGCGAACGTCCAACGTTCAGAAAAGGAGCAGACCATGGCAGCGGAAGTAGGACAGAAGGCACCGGAGTTCACACTGGTCGGCACGGACCTGAAGGCGGTCGGTCTGAAGGATTTTGCGAACAAGAACGTCGTCCTGGCGTTCTACCCGGCGGCGTTCACCGGCGTATGCGAGAAGGAATTGTGCACCTTTCGGGACGCCTTGAACGATTTTGCGAGCGCCAGCACCGCGGTGGTGGGGGTCAGCGTGGACTCGCCGTTCGCCAACAAGGAATTCGCCGGAAAGAACGGCCTGAATTTCCCGCTCCTGTCCGATCTCAACCGGGATGCCATCGCCAAGTACGACGTGGTGTTCAACGACCTGGCGGGCGTCAAGGGCTTCACGGTGGCGAAGCGGTCCGTGTTCGTCATCGACAAGTCCGGGACCATTCGGTACCGGTGGGTCGCCCCGGAGCCCAAGGTCGAGCCGGACTACGCCGAGGTGAAGGCGGCCGTCAAGAAGCTCGGCTAGTCGGATGCTGAAGAACCGGTTTTCGCCCAGGTTGCTCAAAAAGGTCCAGATGCAAGGCGGCGCGCAAAGGGCGGGGCACCCACCGAAGGTGGGTCAAGGCGTACTCCAGGTACGCCGCAGCGAGTGCCCGAGCAAGCCAACGCAGCAGATGGGCCTTTTTCAGCGGCCTGCGAGGGAGTCCCCATGTTCAGCGAGCTGGCCAAGGGGTTGGCGACAACCCTGAAGCACATGTTTCGAAAGACGGAGACAGTCGGGTACCCGGAGCAGCGGCTACCGTTAGCGCCGCGGTATCGCGGCCGGCACATCCTGATCAAGGATGAGGATGGGCTGGAGCGCTGCGTGGGGTGCGAGCTGTGCGCCGTCGCCTGCCCGGCGGACGCGATCTACATCGAGGCGGCGGAGAACACCGATGCGCAGCGGCTCTCCCACGGCGAGCGGTACGCCAAGGTGTACAAGATCCACATGCTGCGGTGCATCTTCTGCGGGATGTGCGAAGAGGCCTGCCCGGAGGACGCCATCTTCATGGGGAAGCAGTACGAACTGGCATCCTATCGGCGGGACGATTTCGTGTACAGCAAGGAACGGCTGCTGCTGCCGCTGCGGGAAGCGGCCAAGCAGCGCCCGGAGCTGCTCCAGCCCGGAACAGGACTCGGGATGGGGCAGCAATACAGACCGGCCCAACAGATGCCGGCGTCACGAACCTAGCGCGAGCGCTGCTCGCGGTTCACAGTGGGGAGGGGGGATTACCATGGCGTACGAGTGGAAACTGAAGGCTCGTCCGTATTCGGACGAAGAGGCCAAGAAGCTGCTGGCGAATGTGGTCAGCTCTGAAACGACCGATTGGCACTACAACACGCACCACAAGGGGTACGTGACGGCCCTGAACAACATCGAGAAAGGGCTGGAGACGGCGGACCGCGCGGCGGCGAACGGCAACTACAGCGTGATCGGTGAACTCAAGCGCCGGTTCACCTGGAACCATGCCGGCACGTTGCTCCACGACATCTATTGGGAGGTCTTGGGCGGCGATGGGGACCCGAAGAAAGGCGCGGATGTCCTCACGACCATCGAGCGCGACTTCGGAAGCTTCGACACGTGGAAGGCAGATTTCAAGGCCGCCACGGTGTCGGCAAAGCTGAGCGGCTGGGGCTTGCTGGTCTACGACCGACTCGGCTCGCAGCGACTCCTGAACGTCCTGGTGGACGAACACCACTACGGGGCCATCTGGGGCGGGGTTCCGCTGGTCGCCTGCGACGTGTTCGAGCACGCCTACTACCACAAGGACGGCCCGGCCCGCGCAAAATACATCGACAATTTCCTGGCCGGTTTGCACTGGGGACGGGTCAACGACCGGTTCAAGAAGTACTGTAAGTAGTCGGTGTAACCCATTACAGAAATGTAACAACAGCCGCGCCGATGATCTTCGGCTCGGCTGTTGTTTTTCGTGTCCCGATCCGTGAAACGTCACATGTCGGAGAGTGAGGCGACCCTGCGCGGCACCATCACACGGGTATGCCCCGGTCCACCGTCGCCAAGCCTTGCAGGCCATTTGCCTCCAGCCCGTCACCTACGCCCACGACACGAACAGCTATCACACCACGGCCCGCGGGGACCGGCGCGTGGCGGCCTATATCGAGGGCCTGTCGCGAACCGACCAAGCCATCATCGCCGTCGCCTTGACGGGGGTCGCCGAGCATGGCCGGGAGGCCCGGGGGGTCACCTTGCGGCAGCTCGGTGGTAAGCTGTAGGAGCTCCGGATCGGTCCGCACCGGGTATTCTATGTCCTCTAGCACCCGGCGGAGATTGTGCTGCTCAATGCCTATCAGAAACAGACGCAGAAAGCGCCCGCGCGGCACGTGAAGGTCGCGCAGCGCCGGATGGCAGCGGGAAGCAGAGGGGGCAATTGGGCGACGGCAGGCGAGTCGATTAGGCACGAGTCAACCGGGCAGGGGTCGAGGAATCCGACAAAGAGGACCCTGGGGGTCCGACGGCGCGTTTTCTGCTTGCCTCGAGACCGGTCAGGCCTTATCCTTACCCGTCTTTTTGCCACAGCGGGTGAACCCTGTTGGCGGAGTCGGGATCACATCATGGGGGCAGCGGTGCCCCTCTGACGCTGCGGGACGCAGCAGAAGGGAGCGGCTAGAGATGGCTGAGAGCAAGGTACAAAAGGTGGCTCGCCAGAGCGCTGTGCGGAAGTCGGTCGGGACCTGCCAGTGCGGCGGCGAGCTGATCTGGGCCCAGGTGGTCACGGCCCGCCCGCGCATGATGAAGATCTGCGAGAAGTGCGGCGCTTTCCACGACAAGGAACAATCCTCCTAGCCACCCCTCGCACGCCTGTTTCGACGGTGGGAACTCACACCTCCTGTTGGGCGGTCGCTGACCCACAGAACAGGAGAGATGTTGAGGGTGTGTTCGCCGTCGACATCGATCGAGGCGGGCGTCGGCTCGGGACCATGTTCGAGTTGAGGCCAACGCCCCGAGAATCCTCGCGATTCTCGGGGCGTTGCGTTTCGCGCTACACACGTCGGGGCCGTCCCGGCGGCTATGGAGTCTTCCGTGGAGAACCCGCCACCGTTGGATCGGATGTTACGGAATCGGCTGACCGCCGTGTTCCTGGCGGCGTTCGAGGACCCCGCGCAGCGGGACGCGTTGGACTGGCTGTCGCTGTATTGCGAGCTCGCACCGGGTTGGAACAACGGGATCGTGCCGGTGGCTGCGCTCCTGAAGGCACGATCTGGCGCAAGCCGGGTCGCGTTACAGGAGGCGGTGGGGAGCCTCGGCGGGATTCTGCAATGGCAGCCGTGCGAATCGGCCGGCATCGCCCCGGAACCCGTATTGCTCGCGTGCCTCGCGCCGGTGACCGCGATGGTTCGGCTCTATCTGATGGTCCTACACGAGGCGGACGGGCGGCGGGCGACGCTGGACGCGATGGAGCCCCTCTCGAGAACGGTCACCGAAGCCGCTTTCTGTTTCAATGCCGGGCTGTTCTTCGAGGCCCACGAGCATCTGGAGCATCGGTGGGTGGCGTTGCCGCGCGGACCCGTCAGGCGGTTTGTGCAAGGGATCATTCAGATCAGTGTCGGCTTGTATCATGCCCGGCGGGGGAGCTACCACGGTGCCGTCAATCAATTGGCGAAAGGACTGGAGAAGCTGGGGGGCCTGAGCGGTTCCGTGATGGGCTTGGACTGCGGCCAGCTCATGCGCGAAGTGGACGCCTTCCGCCGGCGACTCGTTGTCCGTGGCTCCGACGACCGGGGACCCGCACGGCTTGAAGAGATGCCGCGCATACGTATGATGAATCTCTGACGGCGTCTCCGGCCCGTCCGGCGGCTTCGCTCGACAGCGGTTCGCAAACTTGCTAGATTCGGAGGCATCGCGGCGCCGCGAGGTGCAATCGCGTGGCGGAGCCATCGGAGGTCGTCCGGCACGAAGAGGCAAGCATGGGGTACCAGCCGATTGTCCGAGAGGCGCAGCGGACGTTTCCCCTCGCCTCGGCGTCCCTGTGGGACCTGCTGGCCAACACCGACCACCTGGACCGCTCGATCGGCCTGCCGCACGTGGCGTTTGGGCCACTCACGGTCACGGCAGACGCTCTCTATCGTGAGGCGACGGCGCGCTTCTGGCATTTCCTGCGTATGACCTGGCGCGAATACCCATTCGAGTGGGTCCGAGGCCAGCGATACGCGGTCTTGCGCCTCTTCGACTCGGGACCGTTGAACGCGTTCTACGGTGGCGTGGAGGTGACGGACGAGGGCCAGCGGAGCCGCCTGCGGGTATTCGCAGAATTCACGCCGCGGACGCCGCTGGGCTGGGCCATGGCGCGGATGCTGGCACGGAAAGGGATCCGGGACATCTTCGCCTACTGCCAGCGATTCGTCGCCCTCCGCACCTCGAACTTGGACATCGGTCTGCCACCGCCGCCGCGGGTGAGCCCCGTGAACCGTTCCATGCTTGATCGGATGTCTGGCGCGCTGCAGGGCGAGACGGTGGGCGCCCCCCTAATGGCGCGTTTTGTCCGGCACGTGGCGACCGCCTCGGATGCCGAGGTGCTGCGGATGCAGCCGTACGGGCTGGCGGACGCGTGGGGAGCGGACCGGGCGGAGATGCTGCGGCTGCTCGTCGGTGCGGAGCGACAGGGGGCGCTGCAGCAGACCTGGGAGGTGATGTGTCCGAACTGCCGGGTGCCGACGGTACGGACCGGCAGCCTGGCCGGCGTTCCGGACCGGCTCCATTGCGACACCTGCGGCATCGCGTACGACACCGACCTGGAGCGCTGGGTGGAACTGCGATACTCCGTCACCCCCCAGCTGCGACCGGCGAAGGACGAGGTGTATCGCATCGGAGGACCGGCCAACGCGCCGCACGTGTGGGCACAGCACTACATGCTG
>Ga0316616_100000335_pt1 | contig 14197 bp, 10 predicted proteins | sample OWC_Aug_M1_C1_D1_FD_207660 | JGI IMG/M metagenome (GOLD analysis project Ga0316616, IMG submission 207660) | Wetland soil microbial communities from Old Woman Creek delta, Ohio, United States - OWC_Aug_M1_C1_D1_B | ecosystem: Environmental > Terrestrial > Soil > Wetlands | place: USA: Ohio... | reverse complement strand
CACCTGGGCTATGCGATCAATTCCGAGAACACCGCCACGAGCTACAAGAGTGGCAACGTGCTGCATCTCGATACGTCAATTCAACAGATTTTCCCGCTCGGTTCCGGCTTCGCGAACATCGGTGCCGAGGCGTGGTACTTCGAGCAGTTGACCTGCGACAGCGGATCGGGCGCGACGCTCGGCTGCTTCAAGGGACGTACCGCCGGCATCGGGCCGGTGCTGGGCTACATCCAGCCGATCGGCCAGGAGAAGCTGCTCTTCGAGTTCAAATGGCTGCCTGAACTGGAGACCAGGAATCGTCTGAACGGTGACTACCTCTGGCTGAAGATGGTGTACACCTTCTGACAATTTATCCAGTTGTCTTGCCTGCCGATGGAATTCGGCCTGCGAAAGGAAAGCATTTCATGCAACGCAAAGCCACTTCTTCTTTCTGCGCCGCCATCCTGAGCATGGTTTTGGCGATCGGCGCATCAGCCCAGGAAATCCTGCCTTTCCCGCCCACGCCATCGGGCTCCAAGGCCGGGCTGACGATGGAAACCTCGACCTACAAGAAGCGCGTCGAGCCCAGGCGCCTGGCCGAGGGCGCGCCAAATATCCTGATCATCCTGATGGACGATGTCGGGCCCGGTACACCTTCCACCTACGGCGGCGAGATCAACACCCCGACGCTTGATCGCGTGGCGAAGATGGGCGTTTCCTACAACCGCTTCCACTCCACCGCGATGTGCTCGCCGACGCGGGCCTCGCTGCTCACTGGACGCAACCACACCTTCGTCGGCAACGGCCAGATCGCGGCGATCGCCAACGACTTTGACGGCTTCAGCGGCACCATCCCGAAGACCTCGGCGACGGTGGCCGAGGTGCTCAAGAATTACGGCTATAACACCGGCGCCTGGGGCAAGTGGCACAACACGCCCGAAGAACAGATCACCAGCAAGGGGCCGTTCGACTACTGGCCCACCGGCTATGGTTTCGAGTACTTTTACGGCTTCCTGGCCGGCGAAGCGTCGCAGTACGAACCGACCCTGACGCGCAACACGACCCAGGTCATCCAGCATCCCAAGAAGGGCTACCACCTCACCGAGGACATTGCCGAAGACGCTATCGCCTGGCTACGCGAGCAGAAGGCCTATGCACCTGACAAGCCCTTCTTCATGTACTGGGCACCGGGCGCATCGCATGGTCCGCACCAGGTGATGAAGGAATGGGCCGACAAGTACAAGGGCAAATTCGACGATGGCTGGGATGCCTATCGTGTGCGCACGTTTGCACGCGCCAAGGCCAAGGGCTGGATCCCGCAGGACGCACAGCTGACGCCGCGCCCGGCCTCGATGACCTCGTGGGACTCGATCCCCGAGGCCGAGAAACCGTTCCAGCGCCGCCTGATGGAAGTTTTCGCCGGCTTCACCGAGCACGCCGACGTCAACGCGGGCAAGGTCATCGCCGAGATCGAGCGCCAGGGCCGGCTCGACAACACGCTGATTTTCTACATCTGGGGCGACAACGGATCCTCTTCGGAGGGGCTTTACGGCACGATCAGCGAGCAACTGGCGCAGAACGGCATCCCGACCAAGATCTCGCAACACATCGAGGCATTGCAGGAACTCGGTGGCCTGGATGCGCTGGGTGGCCCGAAGACCGACAACATGTACCACGCGGCATGGGCCTGGGCTGGCAGCACGCCCTACCAGGGCACCAAGCTGCAGGGTGCCTACTTTGGTGGCACGCGCCAGCCAATGGCCGTGGCCTGGCCTAAGCGCATCAAGGCTGACGCGACGGCGCGGCCGCAGTTCCACCATGTCATCGACATCGTGCCGACGATCTACGAGCTGACCAGGATCACCCCGCCGCGCATGGTGAACGGCTTCAAGCAGGATCCGATCGCCGGCGTCAGCATGGTCTACACCCTGGCTGATGCCAAGGCGCCGGGAACGCGCAAGACGCAGTTCTTCGACATCATGGCCAGCCGCGGCATCTACCACGAGGGCTGGTTCGCCAGCGCCCCAGGCCCGCGCGAGCCCTGGGTGGGTGGCATGCCAAAGGGCATCAAGGAATGGTCGCCGCTGACCGACAAGTGGGAGCTGTACCACATCGACAAGGACTGGAGCCAGGCGACCGACCTGGCGAGCGCGAACCCGAAGAAGCTCGAGCAGATGAAGGCGCTGTTCATCGAGGAATCGAAAAAGAACAAAAACATGCCCATCGGCGGTGGCCTTTGGTCGACCGCGATGTTCCATCCGGAAGATGCTCCGGCATCGCCTCTCACCGAATGGACTTTCGATTTCCCCATAACCCGGATGCCGGAATCCGCTGCGCCGAAGCTCGGCAAGGTGGATAGCCTGGTCACCATGGAGGTGGACGTGCCGGCAAACGCGAACGGCGTGTTGTACGCGCTGGCTGGCTTTTCCGGCGGCATCACGACCTACATGAAAGACGGCTTCCTGAACTACGAGTTCAACCTGTTCGAGGTCCAACGAACGAAGATCAGATCCAAAGACAAGCTGCAGCAGGGCAAGACCTTGATCGAAGTCGAATCGAAGCTGGTCGACAAAATCGGTGGCCCGATGGACATCGTTATGCGAGTGAACGGTAACTTCGTCGGGCAGGGGCGCGTACCTGCTGCGATGTCGCTCCATTTCACGTCGAATGCCACCTTCGATATCGGCACCGACCTTGATTCGCCGGTGTCGCTCGATTACTACGACCAGGCCCCGTTTGCCTTCAATGGCACCATTGGCAAGACAAAAATCACCTATCTGAAAAAATAAAGGAGATTCACATGAACGCTAGAAAACTGCTTTCCCTGGCCGTTCTCGCCTCAGGTGTGCTGGCTGCGGCCAGTTTGTCAGTGCTGGCTGGCCCGCTTGATCCCGATTGCACGCCGGAAAAAGCGGCCAAGAGTGCTGCCGCCAAATCTACGGTGGGTATCGGCGGACGTTGCTCGGCTGGTGAGGCCGCCAAGGATTCCGCCAAGCGCACCGCCGGGATTGAAGACAAGGGGCCGCTGGAGAAGAAGGGCAAGGATGATTCGGGTCCGGCCAAGAGTGCTGTGAAAAAGGCTGTCGACTGAATCCGGCGCGCCGGCTTGCTCTGAGGGATGCAAAAAATGCGTAAATTCACTTGTTCCACTTGGATCGCAACGGCTGTAGCAGCGGTTTTCTCGCTGGCGGCGTCGCAGGTTTCGGCTGCAACCCCCCAAGGGGGCTTCCCGCGGGGGGCGGTTGACGGTGCGGAATTGCCATTTCCGCCCGTCCCCTCGGCAAGCAAGGCCGGCCCGACGCTGCAGACCTCGACCCACATTCGCCGCGCCCAGCCGAATCATCTGGTTAAGGATGCGCCGAATGTGCTGATCATACTGATCGACGACGTCGGCTACGGGCAAGCAAGCACCTACGGCGGCGAGATCAACACGCCCAACCTGACGCGAATCGCCCAGTCCGGCATCAGCTACAACGCATTTCACAATACCTCGATCTGCTCGCCGACCCGGGCCGCACTGCTCACTGGGCGCAATCATCATCGCGTCGGCAGCGGGACCATCGCCGAACGCGCGGTGGATTGGGATGGTTACACAGGTGTCATCCCGAAGACTTCCGCGACGATCGCCGAGGTGTTGAAGGACTACGGTTACAAGACGGCGGCTTTCGGCAAATGGCACAACACGCCCGCCGACCAGACGACGGCGATGGGGCCTTTCGACAAGTGGCCGACCGGTTACGGCTTCGAGTATTTCTACGGCTTCCTGGCGGGCGAAACCAGCCAGTGGGAACCGCGCCTGGTGGAAAACACCAACATCATCGAGCCACCCAACACGCCGGGCTATCACCTGACCGAGGACCTGGCCGACCACGCCATCGGCTGGCTGAAGAAGCACCAATCGTACACGCCCGACAAACCGTTCTTCATCTACTTCGCCACCGGTGGCGCGCATGGTCCGCACCATGTGGCACCGGCCTGGACGGCCAAGTACAAGGGCAAGTTCGATGATGGCTACGAGGCGATGCGCGAGCGCATTCTCAAGCGGCAGAAGGAAATCGGCTGGGTGCCGCAGGCCACGGAGCTGACCCGGCGCGTCGAGTCGATGCCGGCCTGGGACAGCATTCCGGAGTCGGAGCGCCCCTTCCAGTTGCGCCTGATGGAAACCTTTGCCGGTTTCGTCGAGCACACCGACGCCCAGGTCGGTCGTGTCATCGACGAAGTGGAGCGCCTCGGCAAGCGCGACAACACGATCATCATGTACATCTTCGGCGACAACGGTGCGAGCGCCGAGGGCCAGCGTGGTTCGATCAGCGAATTGCTGGCGCAGAACAACATCCCGAATACGGTCGACCAGCAAATTGCGGCCTTGAACAGGATCGGCGGGCTGGATGCCATCGGCACTCACAAGACCGATAACATGTACCACGCCGGCTGGGCCTGGGCGGGCAACACGCCGCTCAAATCCACCAAGCTGGTCGCCGCGCACTTTGGCGGCACGCGTTCGCCAATGGCGATTTCCTGGCCGGCGAAGGTCAAGCCGGACAGCGTGGCGCGGGCGCAGTTCCACCACGTCAATGACATTGCCCCGACGCTGTACGAGCTGATCGGCATCAAGCCACCCAAGGTGGTCAATGGCTACAAGCAGGACCAGTTCGATGGTATCAGCATGGCTTACACCTTGAATGATGCGAAGGCACCGACCCGGAAGAAGGTGCAGTATTTCGAGAACAGCGGTAGCCGTGGCATTTACAAGGATGGCTGGTTCGCCGGCGCGTTCGGGCCGTTTGTTCCGTGGGATGCCGCCGGTTCCGCAGCTGGCATGGCTAAATGGGATGCCGCCAAGGACCCATGGGAGCTCTACAACCTGAACGACGACTTCTCACAGGCGCGTGATCTGGCCGACCAGAACCCGAAAAAGCTGGCCGAACTGAAGAAGGAATTCGACAAGCAGGCCAGGGACAACAAGGCCTGGCCAATCGGCGCCGGCACCTGGCTGCGCATTCACCCGGAAGACCGCTTGGCCTCGCCGTATACGAGCTGGACTTTCAGCGACCAGACGCGGCGCATGCCGGAATTCACGGCGCCCGGCCTCGGTCGCCAGAGCAATCGTGTGGTCATCGATGCCGAATTCAGCGATAACGCCAGTGGCGTGCTCTATGCGCTGGGCGGTGCCGGTGGCGGCCTGGTGATTTACATGGACAAGGGCAAGCTGATCTATGAGTACAACATGATGATCATCGAGAACTACAAGGCCGAATCGGGCGTGATTCCGGCCGGCAAGCACCAGATCATCGTCGATACCCAACTGGAGAGCGCGAAGCCGATGGCGCCTGCGATCGTGACGGTTGCGGTCGACGGCAAGGAAGTGGCAAAAACCCGGGTCGCTCGTACCGTGCCGGCCGCGTTCACGGCCAGCGAATCGTTTGATGTCGGCGTTGATCTTGGCTCGACGGTGTCGCAGGTCTATGACGAGCGTCGACCGTTTGCCTTCAGCGGCAAGATCAATCAGGTCAAGGTCGAACTGAAGAAGTAAGTGGCACCGTCTGAGAGATGCGGGCCAAACGGAACCAGATAGCAAGGATGAACCCATGAGCAATCCGTCCCTTGAGGCAAATGACAGGCAATGGGCCGTCTCGCTGGTCCGTGGCGACCCGCTGTTCCGCTTTCAGCGCAAGATCGGACTGATTCCAGCACAAGGACTTGGCGTTGCCCGACGTGCCCTGTTCTGGTCTCTTCTGGCATGGTTGCCGATCGCCATCTGGGCCTGGGCAAATGGCTTTTTGCTGCCGATTGAGGGGGACGAGCCGCTGCTGGCCCACTTCGGCATCAATGCCCGATTGTTGCTCGGCGTACCGCTGTTCATCATCGCCGAGGGCATGATGCAGAGCACATTGACCGCCTTGCTGCCACGCCTTGTCAGCTCTGGCGTCGTCCCGCCCGGCCAACTTGATCGCCTGCGTTCAATTCTCGGCGACATCGCCCGGCTGCGCGATTCGGTGCTTCCGTGGATCGCCATCTTCGCCGTACTTGCCTCATTTTTTCTTCTCTCAAGACCCAGCGAGGTGCCGCATGAACTGTCCTGGGCAAAGGGGCAGGCGGATGGTGCCGGAATGGGGCTCGGTGTCTGGTGGTATCTCTACGTCGGGCGAACCATTTTCCTGACCCTGCTGCTGGCCTGGTTGTGGCGGCTGGCGCTCCTGTTCCTGCTGTTCAAGCGGATTGCCGGCCTGGAGCTATCAATGGTGCCAACGCACCCGGATCGTTGCGCAGGCCTGGCGTTCATGGCGCGGATTCCAGTCATGTTCATGCCCGTTGTCCTTGGTATTTCCTCGGTCTTTGCCTCCGGTTGGGCACATCAGGTCGTCTATCACGACGTGAGCATTGCCTCTCTTCGCGTCGAGATCATTGCCTTCGTCGTGGTCGTGCCGCTTGTTTTTCTCGCGCCATTCATCTCCTTCCTCGGCTTGATGCTGAAGACGAAGAAGCAGGGCCTGCTCGATTACGGCGACCTGATCGGGCGCCATGGCCGACTGGTTCGGGAGCGCTGGATCGACGGCAAGCAAGTGGCGAATGACCACATTCTCGACGCCCCGGAACTTGGCCCGATTGCCGACACCGCGGCGCCGTATGAGTTGATCGGCAAAATTCGCCCCTTGCCGCTGACGATGGGTTCCCTGGTCCCGTTGCTCGGCGCCGCCGTCCTGCCAATGGTGATCCTTGCGGCGCTGGACTTGCCGCTGAAGACGGTCCTGAAGTCAGTCCTGAAAATACTCGTCTAGAGGCGAACTAGAGACCGTCGCATGGACCATCTGCCCAGAAAATCCGCCACCTTTCGTCCCCGTCTCCGAAGCCTCGCCGCGCACCTTGGTGGCATCAGGCCGTTGTTGGCACGTAGGGCGAGTTCAGCTTGTCGCAAAGCAGACCCTCTCGCCGACAATTCGAAATTCAAGAGAGCGTTAGCAGTTAGCCGCTTCAGTCCTTGCGCGGCCTGACCTTGCCTGCCGCCAGCTTGGCGCGTTCGCGGGCTTCGGCGGTGTTGGCGCCATTGGCGACGGCGACGCCCATCCGCCGCTTGGTGAACGATTCCGGCTTGCCGAACAGGCGCAGGTCGCTGCGCGGGACGGCCAGCGCTTCTTCCAGCCCGTCGAAAGCGATTCCCCGTTCTTCCATGCCGCCATAGATGACCGCCGAAGCGCCGGGTTCGCGCAGGGCGGTGTCGACCGGCAGTCCGAGGATGGCGCGGGCGTGCAGTTCGAATTCCGAGAAACGCTGCGAGCACAGCGTGACCAGCCCGGTGTCGTGCGGGCGCGGGCTGACTTCGGAAAACCAGACCATGTCGCCCTTGACGAAGAGTTCGACGCCGAACAGGCCGCGGCCGCCGAGGTTGCCGGTGACGGCGGCGGCGATTTCCTGTGCGCGCCTCAGTGCTGCGGGACTCATCGACTGCGGCTGCCAGGATTCGACATAGTCGCCGTTCACCTGCACGTGGCCGATCGGTTCGCAGAAGTGAGTCGCCACATCGCCGCCGGCAGTGCGGGCACGCACGGTGAGCAGGGTGATCTCGTACTCGAAGGCGATGAAGCCCTCGACGATGACGCGGCCCGCATCGACCCGGCCGCCACTCGCGGCGTAATCCCAGGCTGCTTGCACGTCGGCTGGGCCGCGCAGCAGCGACTGGCCCTTGCCGGAGGAAGACATCACCGGCTTGACGATGCACGGGTAACCGATGCCGCCGTCGATGGCGGCCTGCAACTCGGCCAGCGAATCGGCGAACTTGTAGGGCGAAGTCGGCAGGCCAAGTTCCTCGGCGGCCAGGCGGCGGATGCCTTCGCGGTTCATCGTCAGCCTGGCGGCGCGTGCGGTGGGGATGACTTCGGCCAGCCCTTCGGCTTCGATTTCGACCAGCGTGTCGGTGGCGATGGCTTCGATTTCCGGCACGATCAGGTGTGGCTTCTCCTGCTCGACCAGACGGCGCAGCGCGGCGCCGTCGGTCATCGGGATGACATGGGCGCGGTGGGCGACCTGATGGCCGGGGGCGTTTTCGTAACGGTCGACGGCGATGACTTCGACGCCGAGGCTCTGCAGCGCGATGATCACTTCCTTGCCGAGTTCGCCGGCGCCGAGCAGCATGACGCGCAGGGCGCTGGGGGAAAGCGGGGTGCCGATCTGCATGGCGTTCTCCGGTTGTTTTTGCAGTATGGAATCTGGCCGAATTTAGGCGTCGACCGCAGCCGAGTCAAGGGCGGCTCAAGGCTGCTGGAGGGGCAACTATTGACCGTTCAATCGGGACAAAACTGCGGGGTGTCATACAAGCGCACAAGTAAATGGGCACGATTGGGCCAGCTTTCTCCTGCTCCTTCCAGCCCGCGAAACATCTGTTTGCCTTCACTTCCGGATTCTTTGCTTTCCGGCCGACTTCACTTGTCGATCGGCTGGAAAGCCGGAGAATGTGGACCATCGGTCCGCAGCCTTGGGCCGAAATGGGAAAAATATCATGGACGAAGCGACAGCTGAGAATTTCGCCGCCAACCAGACGGCAGAGCGACCGATCGATGACCAGCAGTTTCACGACCTGGTCCGCGCGCGCAGCCGGCCCCTGCTCGAACTCGCCCGCCGCTTGACCGCCATGAGCGGTGGCGGCCTGGCGCTGACGCGACCGCTCAGTGGCCGCCTGCTGCTGGAATCGGAAAAGATGGAAGAACTGCTGGACGAGTACGGCGCCAGCCATAACCTCCGCTGGAGCCGGTTCCGTGCCCTGACGGCAACCCTCAGGAACTTCGCCCGCATCGGCCAGGCGCTGGCCCATGTACAGCGTCGCCTGCCGGCCTACCGGCTGCAGCCGATCGCCACCGATTTTCCGGCCGCGACCGGCGAACACTTGCACCTCGTTGGCGGCGTCGTGGCGGAGGTCGCCGCCGGCCTGCTGGAGGAAGCCCAACTGCTGGGCATCGAGATCTGGGACATCGCCCCGTCGCCTGAGGATTTTGCCGAGCACTTGCCGCCGGGGCGCCTCGTCCGCAATCGCGAAGACCGCATCACCGGCGACACCACCACCACCGTTGCCCACCTGGCCACGGAGTTCCTCAACCTGGCTGCCGAAAGTGATCTGGTGCTCGCCGCGGCCCGGGTCGCGCCGGCAGACTATGCGGCCTGCTTCCCGGACCCGGTCAGCGAGGAGCGCCTGCGCCAGCTCGCCTTCCGCTTCCATAACCTGCAGTCCCTCTACGATACTCATGTTGCCGGAACCTCGATCGAGACGTCGGACCCCGATCTGCCCACCTTGCGCGGTCACGCCAGCGTCATCTATCACCTGCTCGGCATGGCCACCGACCTGGCCCACTACTACGAACGGCACGTGAGTCCTGAAACCGGCGACACCGTGCTGAACGAGCGGCCGGTGGTGGATACCGACGCCGCCATGGCAACCCTGTTCGGCTACGCCATGGCTTTTTCCAGCGACTATCTGGCCGCAGGCCAGCGCCTCAGCCAGGGCATCCTGCGCCGTTATGCCGAGTTAGGGCGCCTCGAGGTGCCGGTGCCCTGTTACCGGGGTTTTCACGTCCGCCCGTCCAACCTGGTGGCGCGCATCGTCGCGCATTACGGCAGCGAGGTGCGGATGGATTTGGAAGGCAAGCTGTTCGACGCGGGTTCCCCGCTTGATCTGTTCCGTGCCAACGAGACCATCAATGCCCGCAAGCGGCGTTGGCTGGCAGAGGAAATCGGCCGCGTCCATCCCGACCGGGACGGCCCCCTTGACGCCGCGGCCATCGAAGCCGCCGTGCTGGCGATCGTTCATCGCCTTGCCGGCGAGGGAAAGGTCGTCCTTTACCGGCAGCCGCTGCAGCTCTCGGACCAGATCGGCCAGCGCGAGGGCGGCGTCCTCGAAAACACCGTGGCCGAGATCGCCGGCTTGCAGGCTACCGGACAAATTGACATCCGCACCGATCTCACCGTCACCTTCGTCGGCGACAAACGCGTGCTGGCCGACGTAGACGCCCTGGCCAGGCATGGCTACGGCGAGGATGCCTTCGGCAACAATGTGTTGCTGCCGCGGGAGCTGTCTTACCTGCGGCGTTAGCGCCCTAACGGCATGGGGCAACGGGCTTGCTTGCCTTCACGCCTTGGTCGCGTCGCTGTCATGGCCGCCGGCGGGAGAGCGCATGGGGCAATTTGGAATTTGCCCGGATCTGGGCGTTGACCGGAGCAAGGTCAACGGCAGCCTGTCACGGATTTGTCATGGCGGCGTCACGGGCGTTTCACGGAATCTGGCTATGGTGGCGCCATGCCCAAGGTCAGATCCGTTTTCCTGTCCGACATTCACCTCGGCACGCGGGCGTGCCAGGCGGATCGGCTCCTCGATTTCCTGCGCGAATACTCCGCCGAACAGACCTACCTGATTGGTGACATCGTCGACTTCTGGTCGATGAGCCGCAGCATTCACTGGACCATGGCGCAGAATACCGTGGTGCAGAAAATGTTGCGCCGGGCGCGCCAGGGTGAGCGCGTGGTGTTCATCCCGGGCAATCACGACGAGGCGCTGCGTGACTACTGCGGCATCATCTTCGGTGACATCGAGGTGGCCGAGGAGCTGGTGCATGAGACTGCCGATGGCCGCCGTTTCCTGTTGATCCACGGTGACCAGTTCGATCAGGTGACGCGCCATCATCGCTGGGTCGCGGTGCTCGGCGACAAGGCCTATGACTTGCTGGTCGGCATCAATCATTTGCTGTCGTGGGCGCGGCGCCGACTGAACGTTTCCGGCTACTGGTCGCTGGCCGGCTACGCCAAGCGCAAGGTCAAGACGGCGATCAATTTCATTTTTGATTTCGAGGAGTCGGCTATCCATCACGCCCGCGAGCGCGGACTCGATGGGGTCATCTGCGGCCACATCCACTGGGCGACGATACGCGAGATCGACGGCCTCAGCTATATCAATTGTGGCGACTGGGTTGATTCCTGTACGGCGATTGTCGAGCATTTCGACGGACGCCTTGAACTGGTTGCCTGGGGAATGCGCAGCATGGTTCCTGCGCTGGCCACCGCGGTGGCCGAACATGCGGAGGCTTGAATGCGCGTTCTGATGGTGTCCGATGTGCATTTCCCGCGGGTCAATGGTGTGTCGACGTCGATCGAAACGTTCCGGCGCACGCTTGCGGGTCATGGTATCGAGGTTCGTCTGGTCGTGCCGCGCTACGCGGACGAAGCGGACGAACCCGGCATCGTTCGGGTTCCCGGGCGGCCGGTACCAGGCGATCCGGAGGACCGGCTGGTCGGCTGGCGTGCCATGCATCGCGAGGTAATGGCCGCGGCGCGCGATTGCGACCTGATTCATGTCCAGACCCCATTCGTCGCGCATTACGCCGGCCTCAAGGCGGCGCGCAAGCTGGACTTGCCGGTACTGGCAACCTATCACACGCTGTTCGAGGAATATCTCCAGCACTATGCCGCGTTCCTTCCGGTGGGCTGGCTCAGGGGCCAGGCGCGCGCCTTTTCGCGGCGTCAGTGCAACGCGCTGGATGCGGTGGTAGTGCCGTCGAAGGCGATGCGTGAGCGCCTGGAATCCTATGGCGTGACGACGCCGCTGCACGTGTTGCCAACCGGTATTCCGACGACCCGGTTCGCCCGCGGCGACGGGCCGGCCTTCCGCGCCAGGCACGGCATTCCGCCGGGGCAGCCGGTAGCGCTGTTCGTCGGGCGGGTGGCGCATGAAAAGAATATCGGATTTCTGCTCGAAGCCCTGGTGCATACCCGCCGCCAGTGCCCGGAAGCGCTGCTGGTGGTGGCTGGAGAGGGTCCGGCGCTGACTGACCTTCAGGCGCGGGTCAAGATGCTCGGTTTGCAAAATGCCGTCAGCTTCATCGGCTATCTCGATCGCCGCGATGCCTTGCCGGATTGCTATGCGGCGGCCGATGTCTTTGCCTTTTCATCGCGCACCGAGACGCAGGGTCTGGTCCTGCTGGAAGCGATGGCCGCCGGGCTGCCCGTGGTCGCGCTGTCCGAAATGGGGACGACCGATATCCTCGAATCAGGGCGTGGCTCAATTTCACCGCCTGCCATTCCGCAGGTCTTCGGCGAAATGCTGGCGCACGTCTTGAATCACCCGTCAGCCTGGCAACATCTTTGCGATGATGCTGTACACTTTGCGCGCGAGTGGTCGGACGTTGCCATGGCTGGTCGCATGGCGGCACTCTATCGCCAGATGGCAGGCGTGAAATTTGCCCCTGATCAACCGTTGACCGCGCCGCGAAGCAAGTCCGCTTGGGGAGCAACAGCCTGACCCGGCATGTCCGGATCAGTGGCCGGGCGCGATACCGACCAGTTGATTGACGGCACGCAGGCGCTCGGCCATGACGCGCATGACCTGGGTGGCAAAGAAGGGCGTCTGCTGTACCAGAAACTGGAAGCGCTTTTCGTCCACCGCAACGAACTCGCAGTCGCTGGTGGCGACCACGGTCGCTGAACGTGGCCCTGGCGAGACGATCCCCATTTCGCCAACGATGCTTCCATGCTGCAGGGACTCGACGACCTGCCCATTGACGAAGACGTCAGCCGTACCCTTGCTCAGGACGAACATCAGGTGTCCTTCGTCGCCGGCGCTGAACAGGGGTTGACCGGCGGGAACCGGGATGATCGTCGGGTTGTGCGAAAAGAGTTCGAAGAAAATCATGTCCGGCGTTTTCCTGGGGGCTGAAAGGCTTCTTTTAGCATAATGCCCGGACTTTTTTCTTTACAGAATTATTACAGCCGTGGCGTCGATAAACTGTTTCAAGGAGTGGGCACTGGAAATTCTTGCTGCGATGTGACAGTAACTGTCATCACGGCGTAGCAACGTTTGATTAGCGTTGGCATATTTCCGGAGCTGTCATGCGCGATCGTTCGCCGCCAGGATCTGGCCTTGATCCGGCCAATGAGTCCCCATTCAAGGGCAAGACCGGCTTGCGCCGCGTCATGAATGCCTTTGGCTATTCGCTGGCCGGTCTCAAGGCCGCGTATCTCTGCGAGGACGCCTTCCGCCAGGAAGTGCGGGTGGCGCTGCTGCTGATACCGTCAAGCTTTCTGTTGCCGGTGCCGTGGCTGGGGCGTGCCCTGATGATCGCCAGCGTCCTGCTGGTGCTGGTCGTCGAACTGCTCAATTCAGCCATCGAGGCAGTCGTCGACCGTGTTGGCCTGGAGAATCACCGCCTCGCCAAACGCGCCAAGGACATCGGCAGCGCGGCGGTGCTGGTCGCGCTGCTCAATGTGCTTGTGGTTTGGGCTTGTGTCGGGTTGACTGCGGCATGAGGCGGCTTGTCTACTTCCAGAGCTCCAGTTTCTCGCCCTGACCCTTCATGTGCTCGGCCTTGTTCTGCAGGAATCGCTGGAATTCCGGTTCCTTGCGGTAAGCGCCGCTACCGACATACTCGAAGGACGATGCAAAGTGGAAGGGGCGCAGGTAGGTTTCGAGGCGGAATACCTCCTTGCCCGCATTGTCGAAAAACACCACGCTCGGCGTGTAGGCGATCTTGAGCGACTTGGCCCAGGCTTTGGCGCTGCTCTGTTTGCCGTCCGGCGTCACGATGGCTTCGCGGTCGGATAACGAGAAGCGTGCGACATCGAATTGTTTGAGCGCAGCCAGGGTATTTTCACGCTTGAAGCCTTCATCGTGCAGTTCGTCGCAGGGGGCGCAGTGGGTGGTTTCGAACAGCACCGCAAGGGGCTTGCCGCCGGGCTTGCGGCGCAGATCGAGGGGCTGGCCGGCGGCTGCCTTGAGGAAGAAGGGCTCGTCGGTCAATGTCGCGCGCGCGCCGGTCGCCGGCACGGCCTGCATGTGCTCGGCAAAGCCGATCTTGCCCTCCAGTCGTTGCGCCGAATAATCGAGCGCGGCGGAAAAGCGATGCGGCGGGTAATAACCGTTGATCCGCGCGATGGTCGTGCCTTTCTCGTCGAGGAGGAGAATGGTGGGCGTGAATTGCACCTTGAGGTGCTTGGCGAGATCCTTCTCCTTGCGCGTCACGCCATCGAACCACACGGTTTCGCGGTCGCCCCAGATATTGAGGCCGATGGCGACGAATTTTGCCTTGGTCTTGTCGACGATCGCCTTTTGCGTGAAGTTGGTTTCCAGCAACGTCTTGCAGTAGGGGCAGCCATCCTGGCCGAAATACAGCAGCAGGCGCTTGCCGCCCTTTTTGGCGCTGGCGGCATCTTCGGGGAAATTGAGGACGGTCTCGGCAAAGAAAGG
>Ga0316616_100000334_pt1 | contig 14204 bp, 13 predicted proteins | sample OWC_Aug_M1_C1_D1_FD_207660 | JGI IMG/M metagenome (GOLD analysis project Ga0316616, IMG submission 207660) | Wetland soil microbial communities from Old Woman Creek delta, Ohio, United States - OWC_Aug_M1_C1_D1_B | ecosystem: Environmental > Terrestrial > Soil > Wetlands | place: USA: Ohio... | reverse complement strand
CTTCGCCTTTTGGTAAATTAGTTGTAAATAATTCACGAATTATGCCAATCATGAAATTTTTTGAGCGATAAATTGCTTTAATGATTTCAACTACTTTCATTATAGGATAGAAATCAAGAGCGGGGGGACAACGCACGAAGGAGAGCAAATTACCATTCTGCGGAAAATTGCTTCCTTAAAGTGGAAAAAGAATTCCTAATCCTGCCGGTATGACGCTTGCTTATTCATGGAGGGCCTCTATTAATTCATATTCCTCATTATTAACTCATATAATTCCATAATTTTTTGCGCATTAGATTCCCAGCTCAATTCTTTTCTCGAATATTCATAAGCACATTTTCCCATTGCTAAGAGGTCCCGACTGAAAATATTTTCTATTGCATTTCGTAAGGCTCCCACGTCTTTCGCAGGAACAATAATCCCAGTTTCATCATTTACTATATCGTTTAAACCTCCAATATTTGTTGTAATGACAGGCCTTGAAAATGCGTAAGCGAGTGGAATAACCCCCGAAGTCGTTATATCCGTATAAGGAAGAACTACGATATCACACGCGTTAAGGTAATACTGTATTTCTTCATCGGGAATCCATTTCGCAAAAACGCGTAACTGCGACAACCGCTTCTCATAAGCAAGTAACTTTTGGCATACGTCCTTATCTTCCGACTTTCCAGCAATCATTACGATGGTATCCCTCATATCCTTTGCAGCATCTATCAAATATTCATATCCACGGTTTTTTCTAATAAAACCGAAACAAAGAAGAACCCTGTTGTTATCCGGAATATTCAGATGTTTTCGCGCTTCTTTCTTCGAAATTGAATTCTCATACGACCCATTGAAATTTCCATGCGGTATGATCGTGTGGATCTTGTCCGTGTCTGTGTTGAAAAGATCTTTGGCCCTCTGTATATCGTGCCTACTATGGAATATGATGGCGTCCGATCTTTCATAAAACCATCGACAATTTCTTTTGTCGTTTTCACCATAGCCATGAGGAACTATATTATGCATCTCCCAGATAACTTTTATGCCGAGCGCTTTGCAAAAATAATAGAACCCTTTCATGACAAAACCGAAAGGAAATATATAAAGCCAGTGTACATGGATGATTCGGTAACCCTTTAATCTGAAAAAAATAATCTTAAGAAGATTCGCCAAGGATGAGTAATGAAATGGCTTGAGGAGTACTACGCTTACAGCTGCTTTTTCGAGATGCTGCTTAAGTCTCCTTACGTATTCATGATTTCTCGGTATAAAAAAGACTTTCTTACTCTGCATTGCTTTTCTTGCATTACCTTTCATATTTGAAACACTTCGACCAAATCATATAATACCCTCTGCTTCCAAGGACTTTTTGGGCCATAGATTTTAGCCAGTATACCACATGGCTCTTTGCACTGGAAAGCAAATGAGCATGCACGATTTTTTGGAAACTATCCATCCGTGTCTTTCTTGTAATTACAGATCTCCTGAATAATATAAATTGTTTCTCCTTGCCTCCGAGGACATTCAATCCTGGACCTGACGTTGCTACCCCTTTATACCCAGCACCCTGTGTTGCTTTCAACACCTGCCGGGAATAAAAGCCCCCCGGCAATGAAATAAAATTTACTGGTAAGGAAAGTTTGGTTTCAATTATTCGTTTTGATTCGGTTAGCTCTTTACGTAGGTTATCCTTGCTGAGGTCCGAAAGAAACAGATGGTTCAAACTGTGTGATTGTATGGACATGTCGCCATCGATCATTTCCTTCAGATGATCCCAATCCAAATAATCACGTGTTCCTATCCTGCTGACCGTTACAAAGAAAGTGGCGACAAAACCATATTTTTTTAAAATGGGGAACGCGATTGAATAATCACTGTAATTCCCATCATCAAATGTAATGATGATGTATTTTTTATTGGGGAGAGGCTGGAATCCATTCAGAAACGTATTAAATGAAATGCTCCCAAACCCCTCCTCCGAAAGATAGTTGATATGCTGCTCAAATGTATCCGTAGCAATGGCATACTTTTCTGTATTTGCTTTTCCTTCGAACAGCGCATGATAAAGTAGAATGGGTATTTTTGCATAACGGCTTCTGTTCACAATAACAACCTATCTCCGAGAAGTTCTCTGTAGAGATGAATATATTCTGAGCTCATCCGCTCTGATGAAAAGCCCTTTCTTACCGTGTCATGGCCGGCAGATGCGAATTTCTTCCTTTTCTCTTCACTCGTTAATAAACTGAGTATGGCATTCTGCAAGCCTGCAGCATCCCTGGGTTCAACCAGTATTCCATTTCCGTTATTGACGACCTTCGGAATTGCACCCACTCTTGTTGCCACGACAGCTTTTTGGGCGGCCATAGCCTCCAAAAGGACCATGGGAAGACCCTCGATTACTGAAGGAAGAACAAAGATGTCCATTGCGGAAAGAAGGCTGGGAACATCCGTTCTGAAACCGGTAAAAATCACATTGTCTCTTATGCCTAACGCCGACGCTTCATGTTCTAAATACACTCGCATCGGTCCATCGCCTACGAAAACAAATTTCACAGTCCCAGCACTGTGCATAATTCCTTTGGCTGCTTGCAAGAGGTACACATGGCCCTTTTCGGCGCCTAAATTGCCGACCGTTCCTATTACGGTTACCCCTTTCTTGATTCCAAATTCCTCCCTGATTGCTTCGGGAGATCTCGTATCACCGAATCTTGTTAAATCAATGCCGTTATCAATGACTCTAATCTTCTCCTTGGGAACACCGTACCTCAACATCTCCTTCCTAACCCCATCCGACACAGCTATGATCCGAGTAAAATACCGAATCAGTAGGCTGTCGAAACGACGGTAGGCCCTCAATTTCCAGTGAGACGTCAGCCAATTGTGATTGGTAGTAACGATAGGAATCCATTTTTTGCCGGCCAATAGTCCATAAAAGTTTGACTTGTATCCATGACAATGCATGAGGTTGATTTGGTTCTCTGAAGCGTATTTTCTAATTCTGAAAATTAGTTTTACGTCGAGCTGCCCTTCACAGGGAAAAATTACAGCATCAATTGAATTTTTTCTTGCCTCGTCAGCGACCTCGACGTGTGGGTTATGGGAATTTCTAATAACGCCGATAATCGATTCGCAACCGTAGCGCTTCAAGCTTTTACATAAATCGAGCACGACTCTTTCTGCTCCGTATAGTCCCCTGCTGCTAATGAGGTGCAAAATCTTCACAGAAAACTTCTTTCTAGTTGTATCAAATAGGTGATGTTCTGTCTTGATATACTGATTTCTCTTTCCGGTTTGACAGATTGCCTTGAGGGGAAAGAGCCTGTTTTTGAGAATACTTCAACTGGAAGATGATCTTATATAATGTCTTAAAGATAAGTCTTACATCATAGAAGAAAGACATGTTTTGAATATATTCTCGCGCAAGCCTCATTTTTTCCGGAAGGAGAACATGCACATAATAGCGTTCAGGGTCATCTACCCCCTGCAGGATGCTTTCCTCATTTCTAAATGTCAATGAAGAGATGTCAGTGATTCCCGGCCTGATGCTGAGAATTCTTTCATAGTCATCTTTATACCATTCCACGTACTTTATGATTTCAGGCCTTGGACCGACTAAGCTCATATCCCCTTTTAAAACATTGAAGAGTTGTGGCAGTTCGTCAATCTTAAATTTTCTTAAGATTCTTCCTGTTCTTGTAATTCGATTGTCTCCGCCAGAAGTAATGTGTAATCCCTTTTTTTCTGCATCCACGACCATGGTTCTGAACTTATAAATCATAAATCGCCTGAAGTTCTTTCCTACCCTCCCCTGACTAAAAAAAACCGGCCCTGCACTATCGACTTTTATCATGATTGCGGTGATAACAAAAAGTGGCTGCAATAACAAAAGGCCGATGAATGAAAATAAGATATCAAAGAGGCGTTTCATTCCTTATCATCTGTTAGACTTTACGATATCTGTTACCGATTCGATGACACGCGTCACATCGTCATCCGTCATCCTTGCATATATCGGAAGAGATATGATTCTCTGGTAGGTTTCATAAGCAACGGGAAAGTCATCGGATTGGTACCCATAGGCCTCCCGATAGTAAGGATGGATATGGAGGGGGATAAAATGGACAGAGGTGCCTATCCCTTTCCGCCTGAGTTCGTCAATAAACTTGTTTCTATCTATTCGCAGCCGCTGAAGGTTTAACCGAATGACGTAGAGGTGCCAGCTATGCGTTGTCCCTTCTTTCCCTTCAACTATCAAGGGCAAATCAAGTTCGTTTAACTCTTGAAATGCCTCATGATACCTATCGGCAATGTGCATTCTTCTTTTTAAGAAGGCATCTGCCTTTCTAAGCTGTGCAACCCCTAGGCCGGCAGCGATATCGGTAAGGTTGTACTTGTATCCTGGCGCAATGATCTCATAGTACCAGCTTCCCTCCGCCGTGTATCTCTTCCAAGCGTCTTTGCTGATCCCGTGCAGGCTCATGATTCGCATCCGATCTGCATATTCTTCATTTTCGGTAGTGATCATTCCTCCTTCCCCTGTGGTGATGTTCTTCGTCGCATAAAAACTAAAACAGGTGATATCCCCAAGGGTCCCGATCATCTTCCGTTTGTAGGAGGTTGGAAAGGCATGAGCAGCGTCTTCGATGATTTTCAGGCCGTATCTCGATGCCAACGCCATGATGGCGTCCATGTCACAAGGATAACCGGCATAATGAACAGGGATGATCGCCTTCAATCTTTTTCCATCCCCGGATTCACATTTCCTTTGAACGGTGTCTTCAAGTCGTTCCACGTCTAAATTCATTGTTGTGGAATCGATATCGACGAATACAGGTCTTGCCTTGAAGTACCGAATCACTTCGGTCGTCGCTGCAAAGGTCATTGGCGAAGTGATAATTTCATCCCCCTCTCCGACCCCAATGGCTTCGAGGGCTAAGTGTAAGGCGGCAGTGCAAGAATTGACGGCAATCGCATGTTTACATCCGATATATTCAGCGAATTCTCTCTCAAATAACTTTACCTTGGGTCCTGTGGTGATCCACCCCGACTTAAGGACATCAAGAACTTCACTTACTTCTTCCTCTTCGATGACAGGAAGTGCGAAGGGAAGAAAATGATCTGAAACAGTTGCTTTTTCCATATTCACCTGCTCAATGTTTCGAACCATCTCAATTTGAGTCGAAATGGCCTAGCTATCGAACTAACGATAAAACCCATTCCAAAGCTGATATGAATAACAAATACCGCAAAGATCAACCCTGGCAAAAGCATCAGGCTTTGCTGATAGGCAGATTTGAATGAAAATAATCCGATGGCCAATAAGTAACTTCCTGAAAAAATTAAGAAACCATAAAGACCATAAAGGGTAAAAGGGATGAGCAAACTTAAAGTGACAAAACTCAATACCAGGGCGGCCGGAAGAAAGTGTCTAAGGGATGCCTGCTGAGGATGCTTTTTGATCACACTGACCTTCCAGTAACCATATTGCATGAATTGCTTGAAGAGATGCCAAAAGGAGTTTCGAGGAAAGTATTGAATTTTAATCCTGCCGTCTTGGATAATTTTCCCCCCCATTTCACGCAGTCGGAAGGATAACTCATCATCCTGATTTCTTACCATTGACTCATCATACATCCCCACCTCTAAGAGACGTTTTCGCTTAAAACACCCTCCATACACGGTATCTGTTTCCCCGACGAAATCGCCGCGATCACGCAATGCCCCACCCATGGCAATGCGACTTTTGTAAGCCAAAGCAATTGCATTTTGTGTATACCCATTCCCAAATTCGGGAACGAGGACACCCCCCACATTGTCTGCTCCTGTTTTTTCACTCAGTTCAATTAAATCACACAGGTAGCTCTTAGGGTGAATGCATCTTGCATCTGCCCTGACAATATATTCTCCCTTTGCACACTGAATCCCTAAATTCATCGCACTTGGGACAATTTTTTCTGGATTATCGATTAGAATAAAATCCGCGAATCGGCTCTTGAGATGGGACAGAAACTCGCGGGTACCGTCGTTACTCATGCCGTCAATCAGGATGACCTCAAACCCTCCCGGCGGAGGCGTAAATCCATAAATATTTGTCAGACAGTGTTCTATATGTTTGGCCTCGTTCCGGCATGGGATCAAAACCGATACCTGTGGAGTCTGTGAATTCATTCTGAGGTGTCTGCTGATAGCCTGCAGTGTAGGGGAAAAGTGCATTGCTTAATGGAATTCAAACGCACCCAGATCGAACGCAGTGCCCTGTGGCCGCTTGATTCCGTCTTTATCATGCGATACATCGCTTAACGGAATCCCTTTATCAATTGCTGCTGATCCTGCCAAAAGATGAAATTCCTTCTCCCCTGGGTTCACAAAACGTGGGTCTCCGATCACAGGGGATGGGTCAGACAGCCCCATTAAGCGGACCGGCTTCGGCCAATAAAGATTATTATGGAGAATTAGGGAAGTGGTCCCCTTAACATTTGCTACATGATATGCATCTGAATTTGTTTTGTTAGTGAGGTCAAAGATATTGTTTTTGATTTCCACGTCAGTGACTTGGCCTGTCGTACCGTAAATTGCAAGTGCTGCCTCCCCGTTGCCGAACAAAGTATTATTGTATATTTTTACGTTCGACACAATCCCGGGGATATATATCCCCGCACGAGGGTTGTTAAATACCACATTGTTCTTCACTATGACGTTTTCAATTCGTGCATGGTCATACGCCGCAAGGATGATTCCTGAGCGTTGCTCAGAATGTGAGACCACATTCCCGTCAATAATCACATTCTTTATAAGCCGCTCGAATCCCGAAGGATCCCCACTCCGCCGCTGGTCAAAAACATGAATGCCGTAGCCGGTCATTCCTTTTGCCGTGTTATTTTTGATGGTAATATTGGAGCCGTGACTGATGTAGTAACCGTGGCCCTGTGTCCCCACGCTATTCCCGTTTATGTCACATATATTCCCTTCCAACAAAATATTAGACCCACCAGCATGGACTGCAGCCCACGCATATCCTGAGCCGGTAAATGAATTATTTACAATTTGTATAGTATTCCCATCAACGCCGATGGATTTTCCGTTTTTGAGATGCAACCCTTCAATGCGAATATAATCACATTTAATGATAAAGGGTCTTTTGCTGTTGACAAAGATGGGTCTCTCACCCGGATAGGCCTGTATCGTCAGTAATTTTCCCTGAGTTCCTCCATGACCGTAATCTGCTCTTAACCAAATCTCTCCTTCATTATAAATACCGCCCCTTATAAATACAGTATCCCCAGGTTTAGCCCTTGTCCCTGCGTGCTGCACAGTGGCCCAGGGATGACTCAAGGAACCATTGTTTCCGTCCGAACCATTTGGACCGACGTAATAGTGGTTTCCCGGCTTCCCCGATGACTCGACTAAATTTCCTTCTCCACATGCATCCCCCCCGGGAAACAAAGAACCGACACAGGCGATCATACAAAGACCTAGAAAAAAGGCAAACTTAATTGCAGCCACTCGATGAAACCTTCCCCCTGGCATCATCAGTTTAGACTTTGGTCTCACCCGCATTACTGCTCTCCTGCGTCCCAATAATCTCATTCCCTTCTTCTCGTTCTCTGTGTATTCCATTGTTTTCCCTCGAAATGACAACATATCTATCAACCAACCCCCAAAATATCCAGAAATAACTTCCCATCTCGAAATACGACCACCGGTCGCCGAACAGATTCGTGCATGCACACGCAAGAACACACCCCATAAACCCAAGGCCTAGCCCTTTCTCAAACCCTTCCTTGCCCGCTTTCCACAGTCTCCAGCCGCTCCGGAAAGACACAAACAAAACAGTTAAGAATAGCCCAAATCCGACTATTCCCTGCTCAGCCAACATTTTTAAATAATAGTTGTGTGTATCTTTCCAACGCTTGAATTCCCCATCCGGCACGGAGAATTCAAAACCACCATATCCAACTCCGATCACCGGGTTTTCCATAAACAGATTCCATCCAAGATTCCACAATCCAAACCGGACAGCCGCCGAATGCTCAACCTCCATCTGTCCTTCCATCGTCTCTGTCTTCGTCATCGAAATCCGCTCAACGACCGATGCCGGCAATAGGGTTTGCCATGCGATCGCCAGGGCAACAACTAAAACCAATAAACTCCTCTTTTGCACCAACCCAAAGAAGACTAAAGCAACGAGGGCGCCCACGTACGCCCCCCTTGAATAGCTAAAGAAAAGGGGATGAAGGCTGAATAAGACCAACCCCAAAAATAATATCCTGCGCCATCTATTCTTGTCTAAAAAGAATAAACCCAAGAATACCGCTGAACAGTAAACAGTGAAGGCACCAAAATGATTCGATCCTAAACCAACAATCCAGAAGGGACCTCCAGCCCGGCTATCTTCGATAAACGATGCACCCGCCGTAAAGCTGCGGTAACTTCTGAATGAAATAAATAAAACTACCAAAGCCATAAGAACGGCCAATATTTTGCGTTGGTTCTCGTTGTCTTTTATTGCGTTGAAAGTCAACAGATACATGCCCACCATAGTAACGTAACACTTCCATGGTTTTATCAACGGATGGGCATAGGAAATAGGCAGGGGGAGAGAAAAATGAACGCTGCTGTTCCAGAGTGCAAGATAACTCACCAAAATCAGGATAACTATCAGTACTGAATTTCCTGCTTTCTCAAACCCCCTCTTATTGACAAATATCCCGATCCCGACAGCAATAAACAAAACATCTAAGAAATCCTTTCCTATTGGAAAACCATAAAGCTTATAAGAGATATTTGGCTGCGGGATGAGAGCAACCATCAGGAGAAGGCCCCATTCGGCCTTCCTAAAAATGGCCACAATCGCCGTGATGATTCCACCAAAGTATAATATGATTATGAATGATTCCCGAATGAAGGCAAATATGCTGGTCCCAAGACCCATTTTCTGTTAGCCTCCTTTGACCTCAGGAATAAATCCGAGGGTCATTCTGTGATGGCCTACAATCAAACTTCCTTTTGCCATCTTCCCTTTCATATTCCCAAGGCAAAATACAAGATCGCGTCCTAAGCCGTTTTTAATTTATATCCCTGAATGAGGTTCTTTAAACTTTCGTACTCCTTATAAACCCCCCCTGCCATAACAATCGATGTACCGATAATAAGTTTAAGTGCTAAATTCACCCAAGCCCATGGAGTCTCAACTTGTCTCACAACCACATACATCACGACGGAAACACCTAAGTAGTAAAAGAAGGTTTTCAGATCAATCCTTACCGTGATGAATCTCCTTGATATCCATATTACTAAAATTGTAGATACCATGCACGAAGTGGCGGCAGTGACCGCCGCCGAAATGATCCCAAACCGTCGCAACAAAATCAAATTCATACTTAAATTGAGAATAATCGACGCGAAACTGATGACGAAAAATATAAATGTCTTCTTCTTCAAATACAGTCCTGCATTAAATATCGTGTTTACGCCCAGAAAAAAGTAGGCAAGAAGAACCAGCGGAGAAAACCTGGCCGCCATGGCGTATTTCTCTGAAGCAAGGGTGATGAAAAGATCCTTTGAGATGGCCACGTATCCAAACCACATGGGGATGATAACCATCAATAAATACTGCAGACTCTTCTTTAGAAAGGCCTCCGTTTTCTCTCTTCCCTCTGCGCCATAAAGCTCGACATAGATTGGAACAATGGCATAGGATAATGAAAAAGTAATAATGTTGCCAATATACATCGCCAGATTGTACCCTACGGAATATAATCCCAGGGCTTCCTCTCCAAGATACGCGACAATGAGATACCTATCGGCATAGGACATTAATAGGAAAGATAATTCCGTCAAAAGCAACGGGGCGCCAAATTTTATCAATTTTAGATTCAGTTCCTTCGATACCTTGATTGGTTTGACCCTAAAATGCTTGAAGAACCAACAGAATAAAACTACGGAGACAACGACCTCCGCGACCACAAGACCAACAAAATATCCGTAAAACACCTTAAAAACATATAATAATAGGAACAGAGAAAAACCTACAGAACATATTTTCTCGACAAGACCCACAACGTTCATGAATATAGTTTTATCGTTGACTCTTAAAAAGTATAAGATAATAATATTTAGAGGTCGGATAAACAGGTAAAACCCCATGATCAAAAAGCATAGGAGATATCTTTCGTCGAACTTCAAGTATCGCCGAGCAAGCAATAAAAGAACTAAGTAGAACAGACTCGTCAGGACTGAGAAAACCATGCCCCTCATCAGGACAGTGGAAGAAAATGTTTCGAGCTTCCCCCTGTCGGCACTATACTCTTTATAGAATCTGATCACTCCATCCGACATTCCTGCTTTTGCAATAGCGACCGCAAAAAGCATGGTGGTGGTCACCAACCCCAATACTCCATACTGTTCCTTTGTCAACACCCGAGTAAGGACCGGAAAGGTAACGAAAGAAAACAGTTGTGCGAGCATCAAACCGGTAAAAAAGTGACTAAACTGTTTTGTGAATTTCCTGAAAGGTGACATTTTACTTCTTAGAATCTACTCCTTGAAATCGCAACCGTTCATTTCTCCTGAATAGCCCGCCTATGCCAGATTTGTTGTAAAGCCTAATTAAGTTCTGCTCGCAGTTTCGTTCATTCTTAACGCTGGCCCTAACGGCAAATTAATTAAGGTTTCGACTTGGTGAATATGCCTTTACACTTTATTAAGACCTTTCTAAGATTCTTTTTTCCTCTTGATACGATGTAAACCATCTTCCCGGGAAATGTACAATTAAATATAAGTACATTTTCTGTTTCTCTGTAATCTTTAGTCCACCTGCTCTTATATTGTTCTTCTCCTCTTAGAAAGTGAAATTCTTTCAAGCCTTCATTGATGCTATCTTTAATAGCATAACCGAATAAAACAGTCCCCAAGCTGAACCTTTCCCAATTACTATCAAATCCAGATTGATAGTAGTACAATTTATCATCATACTTGAAACCATAAAGAGAGGCGATCGGTTCGTTTTCATAGTTCAGAAAATAAAGTTTCAACCATTGCTTTGCCAAGAAGCTTGACCCTATGTCATAATGAAATTTTCTAATTTCATTTCCGCAAAAGCTACTTCCAATATTTTTGTTCTCACTTTTTGCCTTAAACCTGTCTATGTGAAGGGTGAATAACCTATCAATATTTTCCTCTATTTTTTCTTTAGCGTTAACTATAGAAAAAGACATCTCTTTTTCATTTTCAAAACGCTTAGTTCTTCTCTTCAGATTCTGCCTCATGTTAGAGCTCAAGGATTGTAAAAATGTCTCATGGTCTTCCTTTAGTTTAAGATATGGACATAAATGTGCTTTAAACTTCAGATTCTTATATTTACCGTCCGCGTATTCTTTCAAAAATCTAATTGCACTCGAGCACTCATCAATTGGCCCCATTTCAAGGCTATCCCATTTATGACTATTATCATTTAAATATTCACGAATTCGCTTTAAAACATTATCTTCTAATCCTGGGTAGATAATAAAATCTAAGAAATCAGAAGCTGCTTCATCCGAACCAATGTATATTATTTTTTTGAATTTAAAAAAATACAATAATCTTATTTGTTGAAGACAAAAAGGCGCTATTCCCACAATCTTTTTAGTTATTTCGTCCTTAATTAATAAAATTAAAAGCTCCTTATTGTTTTTAAAGTGCATCCACCAATAGAACAGCCATTCCCACGTCAGGAAGATACTCTTAGAACTGCTTCTCTCCAGAAGACCATCCCATTCTTCTCCTAATTCATTAAATCTATTTATATCTTGCACTACTTCAAGTTCCATTAGGCAATCCCAATCAGCTTACCAAGCCAATACCGGCCTGTGGAGCTCAAAAACGGCCCGAAGCTAAAAATCGGCTCCCAACTCAAAGGCATGTTTTTCTCATTTCTGTTGCCAACGAAGAATTGATCCGCTTAATCCTCATATTCCGAAGACTCTTGTCGATAAGAGCGTAGAACTTAGATCTCTTGCCAATTAACCAAATATCTCCTATTCTTCTGTAACCGCTTTTGTCTTGTCCTTTCTTGGAGCTATAATTGGTATGACGTACAAAGCCCAACATCCCCTTTTTGTCCTTCCATAGATGATGATTGAGCAGTTCATGGTGACGAAACGATTGTAAGTTATATCCACGGTATTCGGGCAGAGTGAATGCGGCATAATTGTACAAATACTCACGAGGCATGCTCAGTATTAGACCTGGAACAAGTTCAGGGCACCCCTTTGTGTGGGCCCATGTATAGCCCGCCAGTTTATTGTCAACATAGCTTAGCAGGCAGGTATCGCCCTGATTAAAGAATTCGAGTTTTCTTTCCTCGATTTCCCAACAGCCTTCTTCCTCCATTTGCGTGAGGTCTTCCAGCGTCGCGATTCTGGTGCTCAGCCTGTGAGCGCTTCTGGGATCGAGTGGTCTCAGATCTTCGCGGTCGAGAACAATCACATGCAGAGAATCCAAATACAACAATTTGTTAACAAACCGAAAGAACGCGTGTTTGAACGTCTTCGCAGCGCCGAATCTTGAACGAAGTTCATTTAACGCTTGAAATGTGAATTCTCTTTTGGACATTTAGCTTGACCTATGATTTACTGTGAACACGACTGTAGCGTCTCCAGAGGCAATTAGCTCATCGTTCTCATTATAAGCTGTAACCTCGCAAATAAGGCACTTGTCGCCATCTGAGTCTATTTTTTCCTTAATCTTGCCTCGGCACACAATATCCCTGTCTGGCAAAGCACTGTGAGTGACTCTCCAAGCCAGTCTGCGCAGTTCACCACTGTCACCAACCCAGTTGGTTATTAATCGAGCAAGAAAATTTCCGATCAAGGCCCGCTGCACAACAATATCCGGCAATCCCTCGCTGATGGCTGCGTCCTTGCTATAATGAATGAGATGCCTGTTCCACGTAATTGCGCTGAACATAAATATTTGTGTGCGATCAGGGCATACGATCAACTCAGGGATCTGCGTTGCCGCAGACACGTTTTCCCAGCACAGCTTGTTTTCTTCCATTCACTCACCCGATGTTTATATGCGTTTAATGTAGGTCGCGGTCTCTTTGGCGACTAATTCGTTCTTCTGGTTGGAAAACTCCGTGCAGACAACAATGAAATAGAGCCTTCCGCTTCTGCCATTCTTGATAAAAACATCCTTGAGCGTTGATTTTGCAATTATTTTATCCCCCGCTTTTACCCACTGAAAACTTTCGTAAGAGCTTCCTCCCCCAAAAGTTCTTTTTGCTGGAACAGGAACATCTATTTCTACAGGTGATCCATCACTTGGTAGCCGATCCTGAGGCACATCCTCATATGTGAACATCTGGCAAAATAGAGGCGGCGCGACAATGGCGCCATACTTGGTGCTTTTCGCATACTCTTCATCGAAATGGACAGGATTTGCTTCGCCAATCGCTTGGGCGAAACGCTTAATATCTCTCGTAGTAACATCGTACTGTCGTACTTTTTCCATACCAATCATGGCGAGAACATCTTCTGGTACCCTGGCATCCATCTTTCACTCCTATCCGATCGTACATCGAAATTATAGAGGACATGCGGCCAAGTTCAGCGGGCAACATTATCGACCTTAGGATCAACCACTCTAAAGACCGCTGTACCGGCGAATATGGTTTCTATTGCCCAAGTAAAGGAAATCACCCGTTAAGCCCCACTCACTAGCGCTAAACTCCTCCGTGTCACCTTTCCCCAGTGAGTCACTTATTCTCACGATGTCTTCATATTCGTCAATACTGAGCCTTCGTCGGGCGCTCAACTCTGGTTCTGGGTCTATCTTATCCTTGAATCTGTCAAACCCAGGTGTTGGATAAGCGATGGTCATTGATGCCGCACAGCCGCTTCCATAGGAGAACATGCTGATCTGCTTAAGGCCGTTGCTTGTATTATTCCTCAGTAAATCGATGAGGGATAAAAACAGCGTACCCGTATAGATATTGCCAACGATTGCATTCAGTGAAAGCCAAGGGCCCGTCTTCTCAGCAAAAGATTTTTTGACATCCTCAAATCGTTTACTCTCTTTTTCTATTTTCTCCCCTACATCAACCTCAAAGTGACGGTGATGTGCTTTGGCCGCCATTTTTGCGAAGGGTACGTGGTAAACGCAAGCCTGAAGCTGATCCAATTTATACAGTTCCGGAATTGTGGCCTTACCTAAAGCATCTGCAAGGGCACCTT
>Ga0316616_100000333_pt1 | contig 14219 bp, 9 predicted proteins | sample OWC_Aug_M1_C1_D1_FD_207660 | JGI IMG/M metagenome (GOLD analysis project Ga0316616, IMG submission 207660) | Wetland soil microbial communities from Old Woman Creek delta, Ohio, United States - OWC_Aug_M1_C1_D1_B | ecosystem: Environmental > Terrestrial > Soil > Wetlands | place: USA: Ohio... | reverse complement strand
GTTATGGCAGTGATAGAATTATCCAGCTCGGAGATTGGTAATACCGTCTCTTCTATAGCCTTTCTCTGATAGTCGACAACCTTGAGCACGCTGGCCGGAGATTCCGTTATATCCATGGTCACACGGGAGACGCTCGCCGCAAGGGTAGATATCTTGGATATCATTTCCCTCAGATTGGAAGCCATATCGTCAATCGCAACAGCCAGGGAGGCGATCTCATCGTCTCCGTCTTTTTCTATAGTATGGTTCAGTTTCCCCTGAGATATGTCCCGCGCAACGAGGGCGAGCTTCTTAACGGGGGAGGTGATCCTCCTGGTCATGAAGACTGTTACCACAACACCCATGGCAACAAGCAGCGACGTGAAGATTACGATGGAGAAGAGGAAAGTGCGGATCCGGTTGCGGAGTCCTTCCTGGGTCAACCCTATCTGGACGTAGCCGATGGTCTTTGGACCGGTGTCAGCGTCCTGCCCTAACCCTGCAAGGTCGCCTGAAGAAACGCTGACAACAGGCGCCAGGATATCAATGTACTCTTGGCCGTCTTTATCGCTCTTGACCCTTTCCGTGGTTATCTGGTCTGCCTTCACCTTGTCCCGGGAAGGGATCCGGACAGCTGCACTTTTCGTTTTTGCGGCGAGGACGCGCTTCTCTACATTGAGGATCGCCACGTAGGCGACATTCTGGTCTGTAAGGGTGCTGTCTGCCAGCTGCTGAAGGGACTTCTGGTCTTCGGTATAAATGCTGTAGTCACTGTTTTTGGAGATGATGGTTGCAACGGATGTCCCGCGGTTTACAAGTTCTTCATAGCTGCCGGCGTTCTCCTGTCTGATTACAAACAGGGTTATCCCGAAGGAGGTGATGAGGATCATGAGGATTGTAATCATATTGAAACGGGCGGCAAGGCTCCGCTGTTTCAGAAAGGGTATCGAGCGCATTATGCCTCTCATTAGTATGTAGTATTGGCATTGCGGGCAAGTTCGTCCGGGATCTTCAATGCCATTTCCCCTGCAGTCTTCATATTGATCGAATATACGATCTTCCGCGGTACCGACGGATGTACAGAGCTTGCGGGGGAGCCCTGCAATATCTTCTGAGCCATCTCCGCACATTGGGCGCCCATATCCGAATAATCGCAGTCAAGGGAATAGAGTGCGCCGGCCTTTGTCCAGGCAGCAGAGGGGCCGACAAACGGGATACGGTTCCGGAAGGAAGAGAGGAGCACGAGTTTGGCTGTCTGGGGATTCAGCACAAGGTTGTCGGCAATGCCCCACAGGACATCCACAGACGTAGCGAGTTTCTCAAGCGCTGCAGGCAGGTCCTTTGGGGCCAGAACCTCCTGAGCGTCGAGCTTGAACCCCATCTTTTGTGCAACCCTGGCAGCCTCCTCGACCGTCTCTTTATTCTCCTGAGGGTTAAAGACCACGCCAATCGATTTCGCCTTAGGAAGAAACCGGCGCATCCACTGGAACTGGGTCTCTGCCGGGACCCCAAGGGCAACCCCTGTTCCGTTTGGTCTTCTGATGTCCTCTATCTTTAACACCAGCGCAGAGACCACCGGGATATCGCTAATTTCCTTGAGTGTCTTCCCTGCAGCAAGTGAACCTGCGCAAAAAACGAGGGCAGGCCTGTTCTTTTTTATTTCCTGCACAGCCAGTGCCGCCTTTCCCGGATCTCCCTCAAGCGCATACATCTTATACTCTGCGCGTACCCCTTTTTTTTCCATCTGCCGCTTAAATCCATTGATGGTCTCATTATAGGGCTGGCTGTTGTTGCTGACGAGGACGGCGATCTGTACTTCAGCTGCCCTGATGTCAGCAATGAGCGTAATAAGGGTCGCCAGGACCGCCAGGGTCAGGATGCCTGTCCTAATGGTCAGGGATGCCCACTCTGAAGCTGTCTTAAAAAGCATAGGTAAGCTTCAGGCGAACGTTCCTGCCGTCCTGCTCCACGAAATTCCGGCTAATTTCATCGCCGCTTGGATCACGGTATTTCTCGTCAAAGAGATTATACACGCTGAATGACGCGCTCAAGCCTTTTATGAGTTTCGGACTGAAGAGCGTTACATTGGTGACGAAGACGTCATTCACGCTGTTGCCGTCGACGGTTTTCCTGCTGGTCATGTACTGTAACTCAGTGCCGGCAAAGAGCCTTTCTTTCAGTAACGGAATAGTCACATTCAGCTTCGCCAGGTGGTATGGAGAGTTGGAAAGGCCGCGGTCCTCCTTTTTATCTTTCACGTCCTGATAGGAGTAGCTAATCCGCCCGCTGAGACCACTGTCCCATTTCCCCTCCACTTCCAGTTCGAAACCGTTGGCCTGAATATCTCCCGCGTTGATGAAAACAAGGAGGCCATCGTTTGGGTCGACCTGCTGACTGATGAGGTCCTCGATCTTATAGTGAAAACCGGTTGCAGTCATCCGGATCTGCTGCGTCAGGTACTGTTCCAATACTATCTCGTAGGTCTTTATCTTTTCGGGTGACAGATCCGGATTTGGCTTTTGAAAAATTCCTCCGTCGTTATAGTACAGCTCAAAGACATTTGGGGAACGGAATGCCGACCCGTATAGAAGCTTGGCAGTTGTCCTTTCAAATGGGCTGTATATGAGAGCGACCCTCGGGTTCGTAGTGCCCCCGAAAGTTTCATAATGATCGTACCGCACCCCGGCATTCAGGATAAGGTTGCTGAGGATACGGAATTCATCCTGGAGATAAACTGCCCAGTTTGATGAGGACCTCTTATCATCCAGGTAGACTTCTTCGTCATAGTTGCCCTGGTCCTGCTGAAAATTATCCTCGTAGTCCAGCCCAAGGATTACTCTATGTTTTTCAAACAGGGTTTTGTTTATCTGCAGGTTTGCCGACCACCACTGCCCCTTCGCATAATCCTTGTTCGTAACCAGATAGGGAGTGTCTCCGGGGTCTGCCCAATCATAGATATAATCCCCATCATACTTGTAAAAATCATACGATACCCGCGCTGTTATATCTGCAAGACCGGGAAAACTGTGTTCGTACTTTAAATCAATATAGCCACGCTCATCCTTGGTGAAGGTGTTAGGGTTGTCGAATACCGTATCAAAGGCTCCCGTGGGAATCCCTTTTTTTCTCGAGACATAGGCCCCAGTCAAGGTAAAATCTTTGTACGACATCGCTGAAAACGCACTGTTGGCCCTGTCGTAGTCACTGTCTCTTGACCAGCCTTTGCCCTGGAAGTGAAGGTCCTGCCCATTGCTGTCATAGGCGGTTCCTGATAACAGCATCTCAGGGCCGGGCTGAAATGCATTGCCGTAGCTCAGTCGTCCCACATAAGTGCCAAAACTGGCGGCGGCCCCGGAGACCTCACCACCGGCTAGGACACCTCCACGCCGTGTGATGATATTGATCACTCCGAAAAAGGCGCTCGTACCATACAGCGAAGAACTCGGGCCGCGGATAATCTCAACGTGGTCAATGAGGTCAACGTCAAGAATGGACTCCGTCCCAATGAAGCCGCTGTTGTAAATATTGTCGTTTAGCCGGTGGCCATCTATCAAGATGAGCAAACGGGTATTATAATCACCGGGACGGCCGAAGCCCCTCACACCTGCATATGCATAATCTCGGTCATAGGTAACATAAAAGCTCCGCTGACTTCTGAGGATATCCGCCAGGGTTCGGTATCCATATTTCCTGATTTCATCTGCCGTTACAATACTGATCGAGGAAGGGGCTTCGGTTATTTTCTGCCCGTATTTCGACGCGCCGTAAACGGATGGAATCTCCAGGAAGAGCACCCCCTCGTCAACCATGACGGACTGACTTGGGGGCTCCTCTGCGCCGATATGGGACACGAAAGAGAACAAGAAAATGCAGCTGAAAAACAGTAGAGAACACCGTGAAACATCTGACCCTTCACCGTAGACTCGACTCATAATACTCTCCTTTTGATCCCGTACGGGCGGTATTTTCTTCTAAAAATCAAACACATAAATTGTAGTCTATAGATGCTAATTACAACCTTATTGCGCCCTTAAGCAAAGGAATTTCAAGCGCAGCATCCCTTCCTAATTGACAGCCTGTTGCGCTGCCGACAATAGCCTGCCAGGGTATGACTATTCCGCTGATATGCCATCGGGCCATAATATCTTTACCGTTTTTTAAGAAACTGCACATTTCGCTTTTTAAGAAATTCCCCATGTCTCTCTAATTGTTATTGGAGATGATAGCAAATGACAATACTATTTTCAATCCTACCTGGGTAGGGGAATGATTTGATTCCTGAGCGGACAACTTTTCGTAAATTTAGAAATTTTAATTTGATATTGATGCCGCAATATACGATCTTTGAACTGTTTATTGAGAAAGGACACTGTACGGTCTGACCAGAAACGCACACCATAAAGGTTTTACCTTCTGCCAAGGCAGCAAAGGAGCTACCCTCATTTTTCAGGTGGAGTACGATAATATTCTTCAGACAACTGATAAGCTTTCGGTTGCGGTTCTTAATAACTGGGGAGTTCCCCTCCTACAGTCAGTATCCCCCCCAATCAGATGAAATTCCCTATGCTAACACGCAAGAAGGATGAGTCCTAACAAACAACTTCCCCGCTGGGACGTGGGATAGGCACAATTCTGGAGATAGCAGATGTTGCGGTCGGAACTCCGCAATAGTTTCGACTCCGGATACTATTTGATATCAGGTGCCGCATTTACGACTGGGCATGCTCGAACACGCCGCGATTTCCACCACGCAATCATTCTAACTCAAACAATAGTAATTGACAGCAGACTCAAAAACTTGGTAAGTTTTATGCGTCGCAACCATGCAACTTTCGGCAGGCTTCTATTGACATTTGTAACTTTCGTTAACTTTTATTGATCGCCAAGTAAAATGGAGCGAAGGAGAGGCTTTTTTTTAGTAATTTTTGACAATGATCAGGGGCTTCAGGCGGTAAAACCGATCTGCCAGTCACAAATTTTCATCTATTAAATATCAAGGGGGTTCCCGCACGGCTTGGAACAGCAATTAAGAGGATATTTCGGCAACCTGGTCTGCTCAGTAGTGCTAAAGCCGTTTGCTACTAAGCTCTTTGCGCTTGCAGTTCTTCTTTTTATGTCTTCCATCTTAGTAGGCTGTGCCGGAGTAAATTACGCCGGTCGCGGAGAAAGAGGCCAGGGAGATTCAACCGCACTGACAGGGTATCAGGAGCGGTTGGGTAGTCTTGAACAAGCCCTGATTGCTCTCAGTCCGGAGATAGATAAGCGTGAGGCAGAGAAGTTGGCGGAAACAGCGATCTCCTATTCCATTGAGCTTGCCGGCGAATACCGCGCAGTACGACCTGCGATCTTACTTAATCTGTTGGTCAACCTTGGGTTCAGGGAACGCGGTCTCTGCATTCACTGGACAGAGGACCTTCTCAAGCGTCTTCAGAGTCTCGGACTGAAAAGCCTTGAACTTCACTGGGGCATTGCCAATAATAACGTCCTCCTGCGCCTGGAACACAGCAGTGTGATCATTACTGCCCGCGGTCAAAGCTTTGAGAATGGGCTTGTGCTCGATCCCTGGAGACATTCGGGTGAATTGTACTGGACACTTGTAAGGGACGACATCTATCCTTGGAAACCGGAGCAGGACGTAATAAGGTGACGCATTTTTCTACTGCACCCAAAAGATGCGATTACCGCGGGATATCTGACACCGTTAAAACAGGGACTCCTCTGCATCCTTCGACACGCCTGATACACGTCCTTTTTTAAACAGTGGAAAGACTTTTTTCATAAAGCGCCGCAATATTTATTCAAGAGCATTTTTCTGGTTAATAATTTGCGCAACAAGTATATTTATCAACAGACGTTAATTACTTGTTAATAACTTTCAGGAGAAGCCCGGCGTACCGCATACAGACAAGCCACTCTTCATTTTGCCTGATTATTAGGCAGCTGATTATTCAATTAAATCAAGCTGTTATGCCCTCACCATCAGTTTATTAAAATATTTTTCAATGCTCGCGCCTCACCACAGCTTTGAGACCATTTTGAGCTAAAACTCCAATTTACCAGAAAAATGCAATGATTGCGGCAAGATGTGAATCCGGTCAGAAAAGCTCTTATATTAGATCGGCAATAATGTCATCTCGAATGCAAAGGCGAATAAAATAACCAAGTCTTCATATGTTGGCCTGCTGCCGCCTAAGCACAAATTTCTTCTCATCCTCTTCAGACTTGAGCTTCCCCCTGAGTTTTTCGTCAAGCAGCTCTTTCAGAATTGCAGAGTAAACAGGCCCCTCCTGTACCCCAAGTTCCTTCAGGTCGCTGCCCTTCAGGAAAAGTCTTATTTTTTTCAGGTCTACAAGGAAATGAGAAATGTCCTTCTTCTTGTATACATCTTTTGTAATCGACATTGAAAAGAGTATTGTTTCGATGCCGGCGTCTGACAGCAGGTGATAAAGACCTGCGGGATCATTCATCGGGAGTTTTTTTAGTATTTTTTCAGCTTCGGAGATACTTTTCAGGATGATTTCCTGAAGTTTGGACGGAGCTGAGAGCCTTTCGAGCGCCTCCTTTCTGTCACGGTCATTCAACTGGGAAAGAAGCGCTGTCAGATACAGGACCCCGGCATCCGCCTTTTCCTCCAGGTACAGGAGATTATGCCAGGCAAGTGTCTCAGACATTGATGAGAGCACGACCTCGAGCTTCTCATCGAAGATCAGGTTCTTATGGATCACCTTCAGAAGGTCATAATCAGAAAGTTTCTTCAGTGTCTTGACCGGGTTCGTTTCTTTAAACGCAATCAGCAGTTCTTCGTAAAGACGCGACCCTGAAAGTTTTTCAAAAAGCTCCATTTTGATAGCTGATTTTATCAGGTTCGCTGTATGTTTGCTGAGCTTGAAGCCGAACCTCTCGGCAAACCTGACTGCCCGGAACGCCCTGGTCGGGTCCTCCACATAACTCAGGTTATGAAGCACCCTCACTGTCTTTTCCTTAAGGTCACGCTGCCCGCCGAAAAAATCTATCAGCAGACCGAAATCTTTCCTGTTAAGTCTGATCGCAAGCGTATTGATGGTAAAGTCCCTTCTGTAAAGGTCTTTTTTTATTGAAGAAGTTTCAACCTTCGGTAGCGCAGCCGGAGACTCATAGTACTCGGTGCGGGCTGTGGCAACATCAAGTTTCAAACCCTCGTGGACAATCCGGGCAGTCCCGAAACGGGGATAGGCCCTTGATCTGACATGAAGCTTTGCACTGAGTTCTTTAGCGAAGAGTATGCCGTCCCCCTCGATTACCAGGTCGATATCAAGATTTGCCTGCCCCAGCAGCAGGTCCCTAACCGACCCTCCGACAAGGTATACATTCATCCCCATGCGGTCTGCCACTTCACCGGCAGCTTTCAGTATCCGGTATACCTTCTCCGGAAACCGGTCTTTCAGCAAGGTTGAAAGGTTTCTGCTCACTGCGTGCATTTCAGTTATATCTTCTTTGCCGACGCGCCTTCTTCTTAAGAATTCTTCATACATTACCCTGAGCAGGTCTGTTCTGGTGATCGCCCCTATAATGCTATCACCTTTCAATACAGGCATAAAACGCTGGTTGTGCTCGATCATCATCGTCTCTATGTCCCTGATAGGGGCGGCATGCTCCACGGTCAGAGCTTCTGAAGTAGAAAAATCACTGGCCCTGTTTTTTCTGAACCCATGGAAAATCGCCTTCTCGACAGTTTCCCTTGATATCAGTCCTGCATATTTGTTGTCACGGATTATCGGGAGTACGTTCACCCCGAACTTGGTCATCTTGTCTTCAGCCTCTTTGATAGAGCTGTCCCAGCCGATCGTAATTACAGGGCTCGTCATTATGTCAGCAGCTGTCTTGCCGGGCTTTATATATTGGGACAGTAGCTTGACGATTTTTTCAGCAACGACCTCCAGCGAGGCCTCCCGTATAGTCGCCGAGGCCGCAGTCGGATGGCCTCCGCCGTCGAACTCGTTCATCAATTCTCCGACATCAAGCTCCGGCACCCTGCTTCTTGCGACGATCAAAATCTTGCCCTCCATGCTCAGCAGAAGGACCACCGCATCTATGTCTTCGAGTTCCATGATCCTGTGGGCAAGATGGGCGGCGTCCCCGACATACGCGTCCCGCGCGGCCCTGACAATGAGAATCCTTATTCCCCTGAGAACAACTTCAGCTGATGATTTGATCAGTTCATTAAGAAGATCGAGTTCCTGGACATTAAGCTCGGTTTTAAGATAACTCGATACGATACTAAGGCCAGCCCCGTGTTTAAGCAGGTAAGAAACAGCCTGCAGGTCCCTCTCGGTTGTGGACGGGAAGAGCAGGGAGCCGGTTTCTTCATAAATGCCGAGGGCAAGGATTGTTGCTTCCATCGGGGAAGGATGCAGTTTCCTGCTCTCCAGTATTTCGGACATCAATGTAGCAGTCGCGCCCACCTCCTCTATCTTTTCAACGTCCCCCCGTATATCCGATTCCTTGAAAGGGTGATGGTCATAAATATGTATGACCAGCCCTTTCTTCCCGAGTATCTTTGCCAGAGGCCCCAACCTGTCGCTCTGTTTTGTATCAACGATTATGAGGGTATCGACTTTTTCAGGGTCGATATCTTTCAGACGCTTGATCTTTATGGGATCAAAAACCTCGATAAAATCCCTCACCTTTCTCTCCTGCGAGCCGGGGAAAACGAGCAGCGCTTCAGGATAGAGTTTCCTGGCTGCTATCATTGAGGCAAGGGAATCGAAGTCAGCGTTTATATGGGATGTTATTATTTTCACAGTACCTTGACCGGAGAGCCGGGCATATAAAATCAGACCAAAGGATTATTATTTATAAATCATTACTTTGTCCCTGCCGCCCTTTTTGGCTGCGAAGAGCGCGTCATCGGCGAGAGCAATAAGTTCATCTTGAGTTTTGATCTCCGGATGGGGAGCGCAGGATATACCTATGCTGACGGTAAGACCTTTTTTGTTTTTTAGGCTTTTGAACTTATGGTTCCTGATAGATATTCTCATCCTCTCGGCCTCAGCAAAAGCCCCCTTCAGTGAAGTATGCGGCAACAGGATGATAAACTCTTCCCCGCCGTACCTCGCGAGCACATCGCACTTCCTGCAAAATCTTTTTAACAGCCTAGAAAACTCCTGCAGGACCGTGTCCCCCATCTTGTGGCCGTACAGGTCGTTAATGTCCTTGAAGCGGTCGATATCCAGCATCAGGCAGCTGACGGGAAGGATATATCTTTCAGCACGGTTGAACTCCTCAATTATCCGCTGATAAAAATATCTGACATTATATAATCCTGTCAGATAATCAGTAATCGCAAGTTTTTCAAGCCTGGTCTTCTCATCCTCTATCTGCTCAAATAAAAAAGCGTTATGCAGGGCGTTTGCCGAAGTCTTTGCTATAGTATTCAGCAGTTCTATCTCGGTCGCGTCAAAGGCGCGCGACGTCCTTGAAGTCCTGAGAAACAAGGTCCCGATAACTTTCTCATGGAATATAATAGGGATTACCAGAATAGACTTGATCCCGAGGGGTATGATCAGGTCCCGCACCTTCTTCATCAATGGGTCTTTAGATATATCGCTGATCAATACCGCCTCTTTCGACGACAGCGCCGCCAATATCTCAGGGTACTTTTTCAGGTTCAGCCTCAGGCCTGCTATATTGGGGTCTTCATGACTGGCCACAACAAAGGCAGACTTGTTCATCCAGTCGACCCTTATTATAGAACTCCTGTTTACTGACATCACATCCGAAATCTTTTTGACAATCTTGAAAAGCATCTCTTTTGGGTCCAGTGTCGAAGATATCAACTGGGAAAGTTCGACACTTATCCCGAGTTCCCATATCTCGCGTTTCATCGCCTCGAATTCATCTCGCCCGATGATGAGTCTCTCGAGTTTGTATTCAAGATCCTTCTCAAAATAAGGGGGATAGACATAGGAATCCGCATTATGGGTTATTGCTGCGTCCAGTCCTTTTTCTAACTTGCCAGTTATTATCGCAACGACCGGTATGAGGGTTATTTGATCGTCAATCAACGGAAGAAATGAATCTTCGGTAATAAGTGCCGCAGGGGTGTTCTTCTGTATATATTTTTCGAATAGACCGGCGTCCTGAAAATAATAAGGCTTGTATACCTTCTTCCGGGCAAAAAAAGACCTCAGGAAATCATCTATATTCTTCTTTTGGGCGATTACTGCTATTTTTCTGATAAGCATGTCTCCTCTGCCGATACCAACAATCGCTATATTATTCAGAATTTCCGGAAAAGAGTCAAAATAATCGGACAGTCTTTAATGCACCTTTTTACAAACAGCTGCACGCGTCACGATTTATTGCTCCGAATGTGCTGACTCATTGATCAGTACTTGCTTTCAGAGATTTTTAAAAACACACCCCTTGCATGCTGTTCTTTCCCTCATCCCCTTGCAAATCCCCGAGATCCCATGATGGCAGAGGGCAAAATCGTATTTCAGAGGGTCTTCAGGATCGATTCTCTTTAAGGCTTCCGTAATCTCCTCAGCCGTTTTCCAGTCCTGGGATTTCCGCTCTGTAAACCCGAGACACCGCGAAATTCTTGCGATATGCGTATCCAGCGGAATTATCAGTCTGTTTTTGGGGATGGCCTTCCATATCCCGAAATCAATATCTTTGTCCCGTACCATCCACCGCAAAAACAGATTCGCCCGTTTGCAGGCGCTGCCGTTGACCGGAGAGGAAAAAAACTGTCTCAAGCCTGGAGGTCTGACATCTTTGCCATAGACCGGCGAGGTGTTTATTTCCAGAAGCGCAGCAATAAAACCGCTGAGACCTTCCCTGATAGTAAGAGCGTCAGACCGGCAGAATTGCATAAATACTTTTTCCAGAGAGGTATGCCTTCTCAGCGACATATGCAGGATAAAGATCATGGCGATCAGGTCTTCGTTTTCATTGAATCTGTATTTAATGCCTTCTAAATATCTCCTGTGCTTGTTCGGTCTGAACTCAAGGATAAAATCATGGGGGCTTGTCCCCATTCCCGACAGGATCTTTTCCACTATGGGCTTGAAGAGTTCCACTTTGCCATACGCGAGTGAAGAAGCGATAAAGGCCGATACTTCGATATCACGGGGATTTTTATACCGGTGTGGGAATTCAATGGGATCATGGAGCAGCCTCTCCCTGAAGTCGTAATCACGGTAGAATTTATCGAGGATTATTTTCAGGTTTTTCATGGTCTATTACATAATATACAATCACCCGAGGCTCTTGCAAAAATCAGAAAACAGCCGATTATGTCATCGTGTCAGGTTTTGGGTGTCGTGCCTTTTCTAAGTCGGTTTGTGTAGGGGCAGGTCTTGTGCCTGCCCTGAATGAAGATTGGCAATGATGGAAATTTAGACCGGAATGACAAAAAAGGAATACAGGGCAACCACAAGGGATTGCCCCTACGACGAAAGGCTGCAATGAAACAAAACAAGCGAGACTTTCAGCTGCTACATGCTTACCTTCGTCAATACACCGTGGAGTTTCTTGGGAGGAACTTTGTAGAAATTTATAAATGGCGGCGTGTTCCGCTTGATGAAATAAAAGATTTTCCAGATCGGGTTAGCCGTAACAATGTCCTCAAGGCCATAAAAGACCGTTCTCTCCTCTATGCCTGCTTCCCTCAATATCTCTTCAACATCAACCACCTCCATATATCCCATCTGTACCTCAAATACCCGCAGACCTGCTGCCAGTTCTTCCTCTTTAAAGAACCCCGTGACCCCGTAAGGATCATCCCTTTTGATGATAGACACGAAGATATTGTCTTCGTAAACAATACCATGATAGAACATTGTCTGTGTTATATAGAAAGGTATCTCTTTGACATCTTTTATCAGAAACAGGGCCGTCCCGTTCACCTTTGCGTTTGTTGCGTACACCCTTCTGAATTTATGGAGAAAGTCTTCCAGGGGCATGAACTCCATCATTTTATAAAGCCTCTTTTGGCCCCTGGTATAGAGGAGGATTATTCCGAAAGGTATCAATGCGATTATTATCGACCAGTAACCGCCATGGGGTATCTTGTAGAAATTGGAGAAAAGATACATCATGTCCACGAAAGTGACAAAAATCGAGATGAGGGACAGCGCCGGCTTTTTCTTCAGATAGAATATCCATGTCATCATAATCCCTGTGAGAGTCATTGTTCCGGTAACAGCAAGTCCATAGGCCGCGGCCAGACGGCTTGATTCCTGGAACTCCATCATGATAAACAGCACTGAAACAAGCATAAACCAGTTGACTGAGCCCAGATATATCTGAGATTTTCTCTCCACCGAGGTATAATCGACTTTAAACATCGGCATGATCCTTGTGGTTATCCCCTGATAGACTATAGAGAACATGCCGCTGATCATCGCCTGCGAAGCTATGACCGTGGCCGTTATGCTCAGCAGGAGGAACGGTATGTATAGTCCCCTCGCAGAATCAAAGACCATCTCAAAGAGTATGTTTTTGGAATCAGGATGCCGGAGCAAAAAAGCCCCTTGTCCGAGATAATTCAGCAGAAGGGCGAAAAAAACAACAGACCAGGCCTGCCGAATCGGTCTTCCCCCCAGGTGACCCATGTCAGCGTACAGGGCTTCACCCCCTGTTGCGCAGAGTATGATCTCCCCAAGGGTAATAAACCCCATTAAGCCATTGTCAACCAGAAACTTTACTCCGTAATAGGGATTCAGGCTATGCAAAATTTCCGGGGCTTCAGTGATAAAGAGTATTCCTACAACTGCAAGAGAAGTAAACCATACGATCATAATCGGACCAAAGGCCCCGGCGACCCTCTCAGTTCCTTTGTTCTGGAAGGCAAAAAGCCCTACCGCAATCAGTCCGGAAATCAGGACAATACTTGTCCTGGAGAGTCCTTCAAGCCCGGGGATCAGGAGTGAACCTTCGACCGCACTCAAAATACTGATGGCAGGAGTGATTACTCCATCTCCTATAAGGAGTGAAACTCCTACAAATGTCACCAGGCTGACAAACCCTATCGCCTTTTTGGACTTAAGTCCTGAGGTCAAGATCTCTTTCAGCACTATAGTGCCGCCTTCGCCTCTTCTGCTTAGACTCATCGCAATCAATGCATACTGAACAGTAACAAGCGAAAGCAGAGTCCAGATTATTAAAGAAATCACACCCAGTATGTTGTCCGGTGTTGATTTCAGAAGAAGGAACACAACGGTCAGGGTATAAATCGGGCTCGTGCCTATGTCTCCGAAAACAAGCCCGAGCGATTTTATTATTCCTGTGATAGGAGAATGCTTTTCAGTCATAATGTTTTATTGTTGAATCAACCGGACCGGGAGGATATAGACAGATATTAATACGCTGTTCTTTTTCAAAATATTTGTTCCTTTCAAAAGCCGACGAGGTTAGCTGACGGGTTCGGGGTTGAAAGTACCCTTTCCCCGGGATCTCCGGGGAAATACGCTCCTATAATCGGTCCCCCGCTTCCCGGCACCGGGATTAGGCTGGTTTTATAAAATATTCCTCCCCCCGTATCTTTGTCAAGCAGACAATATAAGGTTTTTCCCATGCAGACAAAGCTCAAGGTACCATGATCCTAAATACTCTATTTAATTGCCGTCACAAAATACCAAATATAATCTCTCTTTCCTCCATATCAACACGGTCGACCCTCAGCCGCAGTTCCTGACCCAGTCTGAACGAGCGGTTGGTATGCCTGCCGCTCAGTCTCATGGTTTTATCGTTGTACTGATAGTAATCGTCTGTCAGGGACGACAGACTGAGGAAGCCTTCGACATAGAATTCCTTCAGCCGCACTCTCAGACCATACGGCGATAGACCCACAACCTTTCCCTCAAACTCATCTCCCACCCTGTCTTTCATGAACCAGACCCTCATGGCTTTTATCACCACCATTTCAGCGTCGTCGGCCAATCTTTCCATCCGGGAAGAACTGAACGCAACGTCAGGCAGCAGGCTTTCGAGTTCTTTTTTCCTTCTGTCGGACAATATTTTTTGGGTCAGTATTTCGCGCAGTATCCTGTGGACCACAAGGTCCGGATAGCGCCGTATCGGCGAAGTGAAATGAGAGTATGATGCAGAGGCAAGACCGAAATGTCCCACATTTATCGATGAATATCTGGCCTGCTTCAGGCTCCTCAGGACTATATAGTTTATGATCTCTTCCTCGGCAGCGCCTTTTATAGATTTCAAAATTCCCGAAAAATCCTTCGGCTTTAAGGTGCTCT
>Ga0316616_100000330_pt1 | contig 14235 bp, 11 predicted proteins | sample OWC_Aug_M1_C1_D1_FD_207660 | JGI IMG/M metagenome (GOLD analysis project Ga0316616, IMG submission 207660) | Wetland soil microbial communities from Old Woman Creek delta, Ohio, United States - OWC_Aug_M1_C1_D1_B | ecosystem: Environmental > Terrestrial > Soil > Wetlands | place: USA: Ohio... | reverse complement strand
CATTCAGCCGGAAGGACAGCAGGACCGCCTTCTTCAGCCACTGGTGCACGACCCACGCGGTGCCGACCTTCTCCGCGACACGCGCCTCGCCGCGATCGAGCAGGTCGATCGCAGCCTCGACCGCCTGGCGCACGTCGTCCGGCGCCTTGCCCGGCGTGTATTTCGCCCGGTCCTCGAACGCGGAGTCGATCGTGGCGGCGAGCGTTGCGTGAGTTGTCATGTGGATACCGGCAGCAGTGGCCTGCGCGAACAACAGAATACCTGATCGACGAGCCGCCCAACCACGAGCAAGCGTGTAGCCAAGTCGCGATCGCGAAAGCCGCGCCTGATGCGCTGCCGAACGCGAAGCAGCAACGGCGTTCGGGGGCCGGGCGATGAGTTACGGCAACCGTCCGCGACAGGACGTCGCGGCCGGAGCCCCCATGGAAGGGTTCACGGCGTTTGCCGGAACCCATCGCCAGGACCCCGAACAGCCCGCCTCGCGTCCGAACGCGCGTCAGCCCCGCGACTTGACGAACGCGACGACGCGCCGCGCCGCCTCGACGCAATCCGCGACGCTCGCGACGAGCGAGATCCGCACGCGCCCACGACCCGGATTGCCGCGCGCCGTCTCGCGAGCGAGGTAAGTGCCGGGCACCACCGTCACGTGCTGCTCCACGAAAAGGCCACGGGTGAATGCTTCGTCGTCGCCGACGTCGGGCCACAGGTAGAAGGCTCCCGCCGGCGTCTCGACGTCGAGAACCTCGCGCAGTATCGGCACGACGGCGGCGAACTTCTCACGGTAAAGCCTGCGGTTCTCGCGAACATGCGCCTCGTCCTGCCAGGCGGGGATGCTGGCCATCTGGGTGTGCACCGGGACCGCGCATCCATGATAGGTACGGTACAGCCGGAACGCCGCGAGCAGCGACGGATCGCCGGCGACGAACCCGGAGCGAAGTCCAGGGACGCTGGAGCGCTTCGAGAGACTGTGGAACGCGACGCAGCGCTCGAATGAGGCGTGGCCCGCCGCCTGCGCGACCTGCAGCAGGCCGGGAGGCGGTCGGGCCTCGTCGAGATGTATTTCCGAATAGCACTCGTCCGAGGCGACCACGAAGTCGTGGCGTGATGCCAGTTCGAGAGCACGGCGCAGGTAGGCCGCGGGCATCACGGCGCCGGTCGGATTGCCAGGCGTGCACAGGAACAACACCTGGCACCGATCCCAGGTCGCGGCATCGACCGCATCGAGATCGGGCAGGTAGCCGGCGGCCGGATCGCAGTCGAGGTAGACGGGCTCGGCGCCGGCGAGCAGCGCTGCGCCTTCGTAGATCTGGTAGAACGGGTTCGGCATCAGCACGGCGGCACGGGCACGGGTTTCATCCACGGCCGCCTGCACGAATGCGAACAATCCCTCGCGCGTGCCGTTCACCGGCAGCACCATGTCGCCCGGCCGCACGCTGCCACGCGCGAGATCAAAGCGACGCTCCAGCCAGGCCGCGATCGCCGCCCGCAATTCAGGCAGCCCGAGCGCGAGCGGGTAACTGCCGAGCGACGACAGCGCTGCGGTCAGGGCCTCGGCGATGAATGGCGGCGGGGCATGTTTCGGCTCGCCGATGGACAACGGGATGTGTTTCAGGCCCGCAGGCGGCGTGAGGCCGTCCAGCAACGACCGTAGCCTCTCGAACGGATAGGGCCGCAGGCTGCCGAGTCTCGGGTTCATCCGGCCGTGCTCAGGCGGTCTTCGCGGCGTCCCGCAGGTCGAGCGACCTGTGCAGCTGCTCCTCGAGCCTGAGGCGCGTCTCCTCGGGCAGTTGCTGCCCCAGTTCATCAGTGATGTAGAAGACGTCCTCGGCCCGCTCGCCGATGGTCATGATGCGTGCCGTCACGACGTCCACGCGCTCGGCGAGCAGCACCTTGCCGATCTCCGACAGCAGCCCGGGCCTGTCGCCCGCGATCAGTTCGAGCACGGTCCGCTGCCGCACGGGGTCTTCCGTGAAAGTGATCTGCGTCGGCGTCGAGAACATCCGTACCTGCCGCGGCGCGCGCCGGGTGACCACGGGCCACTTCGCGTCGTCGCTCTGCAGGATCCGCCACAGCTGCTGCTCGATCTCGTGTGCGCGGTGGCGGTCCGAGACCGGTGCGCCATTGTCTTCGAGCACGAGGTAGGTATCGAGGCTCAGGCCGCCGTCGAGCGGCGTGATGCGCGCATCGAGGATGTTCAGGCCCATCTGGTCGAGCAGCGCAGTCGTGCGCGAGAAGTTCTGCTGCCGGTGCGGCATGAACGTCAGCACCGCATTGCCGCCGCGCTCTGGCGTCTCGCGCACCGCCACGAGCGGTGAGGTGTCGCCCGGCTCACGCTCGGCGATCAGGCGCGTGTGCCAGGCGATCTCCGCCGGCGTGTGGCGCAGGAAGTAGTCGTCACTCAGCCGCGACCAGACGCTGGCGGCCTGTTCGGGCCCGACGCCCTCGCGTGCAATCAGCTCGCTTGCCGCGGCGCGAGTCTCGGCGACGAGTTCCTCCTTGTCCACCGGCGCCTCGAGTCCCCGGCGCAGCGCCCGCTTGGTGCGCTCGTAGAAGTCGTGAAACAGCGACGAGCGCCACGAGTTCCAGAGCTTGGGATTCGTGCCGCGGACGTCGGCGACGGTGAGCAGGTACAGATAGTCGAGGTGCGACTGGTCGCCGATCGCGCGGGCGAAGTCCTGGATCACCTTCGGGTCCGAGATGTCCTTCTTCTGCGCGGTGACGGAGAAGAGCAGGTGATTGCGCACCAGCCACGCGACGAGGCGCGCGTCGTAGCGCGACAGCCCCTGCTCGAGGCAGAAGGCCTCGGCATCCACCGACCCGAGCTCCGAGTGGTCGCCGCCGCGGCCCTTGGCGATGTCGTGGAACAGCGCCGCGAGGTACGCGATCTCCGGTTTCGGCAGCGTCGCCATCAGGCGCGAGAGATCCGGAAACTCGTGCTCGAACTGCGGCAGCGCGAGACGGCGCAGATTCCTGAGCACGAACAGCGTGTGCGCATCCACCGTGTAGGCGTGGAACAGGTCGTACTGCATGCGCCCGACGATGCGACCGAATGCCGGGACGTAGCGGCCGAGCACGCCGTACAGGTTCATGCGCCTGAACTCGTGCGTCACTCCTGCCGGCGCCCGCAGCAGGTCGAGGAACAGGCGGTGATTGCGCGGGTTCTGCCGGAACTCCTCGTCGATCAGCCACAGGTGGCGGCCGAGGGCGCGGATCGTCGTGGCACGGACGCCGCGCAGCCCCGGGTGGTCCTGCATCAGGCGGAACAGCTCCAGGATCGCCGAAGGGTGCCGTGCAAACACGTCCTCCGCGGCCACCTCGAGATAGTCGTTGCGTACCTGGAAGCGCGGGTTCAGCGGCACGATCGCGCTCGCCGGGTCGGCGAGGATCGCCTCGCGGAACAGCTGCAGCAGCATTTCGTTCAGCAGGCTCACGTCCATGACGTTGCGGTAGTAGCGCTGCATGAACTGCTCGACGGCGAGCGTGTAGGTCGCATCCTCGTAGCCGAACATCTTCGCGATGCGGCTCTGGTGGTCGAACAGCAGCCGGTCCTCGCGTCGTCCGGTGATGACGTGCAGTGCAAAGCGCACCTTCCAGAGGAACGCCTGTGCGGTGCGCAGCTTGCGCAGTTCGTTGGCGGTGAGGAAGCCGTGCTCGACCAGCTCGTCGAACGTATCGGCGCCGAAATGCCGCTTCGCGACCCAGCCAACGGTCTGGATGTCGCGCAGGCCGCCGGGACTGGTCTTCACGTTCGGCTCGAGGTTGTATGCCGTGTCGTGATGCCGGTGGTGGCGGGCCTGCTGCTCGGCAACCTTGGCTTCGAAGAATGCCTTCGACGACCAGACGTTGTCCTGGGCGAGGGCGCGGCGCATCGCCTGGAAGAGGTAGTCCGGTCCTGCGAGCAGACGGGCCTCGATCAGCGCCGAGGCGACGCTCACATCTGCGGCACTCTCGTGCTGGCAGTCGTCGATCGTGCGCACGCTGTGCCCGACTTCGAGCCCGATGTCCCACAGGAACGTCAGGAATCGCTCGATGCCCTCGTGGCCGTCGGCTACCTCGCTCTTCGGCAGCAGGATCATCACGTCGATGTCGGAGCAGGGGTGCAGTTCGCCCCGCCCGTAGCCGCCTACGGCGATGAGATCGACATCCTTCTCCCGCGTCCCGGCATGCAGCGCCCAGGCCTTGCGCAGCACGACGTCCACCATGCGGGCGCGGTCGCGAACCAGCGCCTCGACCGGTTCGTCGTCGGCGAATCGCAACTTCAGGCTGGCATCGCCGCCGGCGAGCGCCTGCCTGAAGGCGGCGGTGCGGTCGTCACCGTCGAGTGCGGCCGGCAGCGTCTCGAGGAACGGCCACGGTGGCAGCGAAATGCGCCCGGAGGCGGCCTCGATTTCGTCGGGCTGGATGGCCGCCATGCTCAGGCCGGCGGCCTTTCGCTGGCGCCGAGCGTCAGCACTTCATGGCCCGCGTCCGTGACCAGGATCGTGTGTTCCCACTGGGCCGAGAGCGAGTGGTCGCGCGTGATCACGGTCCAGCCATCGGGCAGCAGCCGCACGTCGCGCCTGCCCGCATTCACCATCGGCTCGATCGTGAACGTCATGCCGGGCGTGAGGACGGCACCGGTGCCCGCGGTGCCGTAATGCAGCACCTGCGGATCTTCGTGGAAGCCCCGGCCGATGCCGTGGCCACAGTACTCGCGCACGACGGAGCAGTGGCCGTCCTCGACGAAGCGCTGGATCGCCGCGCCGATGTCGCCCAGCCGGGCACCCGGCTGCACGACCCGAATGCCGCGCCACATCGCCTCGTACGTCAGGTCCACCAGACGCTGCACGTGCGGCGGGACTTTGCCCACGCAGAACATCCGGCTCGAGTCGCCATGGAATCCGTCCTTGATGACGGTGACGTCCACGTTGACGATGTCGCCCTGCTTGAGGCGCCGGTCGCCGGGGATGCCGTGGCAGACGACGTGGTTGACCGAGGTGCAGATCGACTTCGGGAAGCCGCGGTAGCCAAGCGGGGCAGGGACTGCCTGCTGCACGTTCACGATGTAGTCGTGGCAGATCCGGTCCAGGTCGTCGGTCGAGGCGCCCGCGACCACGTGCGCACCGATCATGTCCAGCACCTCGGCCGTGAGGCGCCCGGCCAGGCGCATTGCATCCTGCTCGGCGGCCGTTTTCACGGAGATGCGGCCCGCGCTGTCGGACTGCCAGTTCGTCGTCGCCGGCTCGGGATGCTGCATTGCGTTGGGCTGTCCACGCCCCCGGGGTGGCCCGGAAAGCGGCAAGTATTTGAAGAAACGGAAACTTATGGTATAAAGCGCGGCCTTTTTTCACAACCAAAACCGCACACGTACCGGCACATGTGGCTGGGTGCCTGCCAGGCCGAGAGGTCCAGCGGGTTGCCACATGGGGTACGTGGAGGCTCAACCCCACAAGGAGACTTTTCGATGACCAGCATGTCCATGCGACAGATGCTGGAAGCGGGCGTCCATTTTGGACACCAGACCCGCTTCTGGAACCCGAAGATGGCCCCATTCATCTTCGGCGAGCGTAACCGGATCCACATCATCAACCTCGAGAAGACGCTGCCGCTCTATGTCGAGGCGGCCGGCTTCGTCAAGCACATCGTCGCCGACGGCGGCCGCGTGCTTTTCGTCGGCACCAAGCGCTCCGCCCGCGAGGCGATCGCAAGGGAAGCGACCCGCTGCGGCATGCCCTACGTCAGCCATCGGTGGCTCGGCGGCATGCTCACCAACTTCAAGACGATCCGCCAGTCGATCAAGCGACTGGCCGAGATCGACGACCTTGCCGCGACCGGCATGCTCGACCAGCGCAACAAGCGCGAGGCGCAGATGGTGCGCCGCGAGCGCGAGAAGCTCGAGCGCAGCCTCGGCGGCATCAAGGAAATGGAAGGCCTGCCGGACGTGATGTTCGTCGTCGACGTCGGCCATGAAAACATCGCCATCCACGAGGCCCGCAAGCTCGGTATCCCGGTCGTCGCGATCGTGGACACCAACTGCTCGCCCGACGGCATCAGCTACGTGATTCCCGGAAACGACGACGCCATGCGTGCGATCGAGCTCTATGCCGGCGGCATCGCCGACGCCGTGCTCGAGGGCCGCTCGACGATCCCGGACGTCGCGGTGGGCGAGGACGAATTCGTCGAGCTCGACGAGGAAGGCAAGCCGCGCGCCAAGGCCGGCCCGAAGCGCCGCGCGGCCCCGCCCCGGAAGAAGACGCCCGTGCGTCGCAAGCCGGCCGGCTCCGACGCGGACGCTGCGCACGACACGGTTGCCGAGCTCGCCGAGGCGGATCCCGAGGAGAGCCCGGAGGCGTTCATGGCACGTCGCGAGGCGGCCCGCAAGAAGGCTCCAGCCGCTGCGGGGGCCGCCACGGTCGCTGCCGAGGCGGCACCGGTAGTCGCCGAGGCGGCACCCGCCGCTCCGGCCGAGGGGAGCTGATCATGTCGGTTACCGCCGAGTCCGTGAAGGCACTGCGCGAGCGCACTGGCGCCGGCATGATGGAGTGCAAGAAGGCGCTGGTCGAAGCGAACGGCGACCTCGAGGCCGCCGCCGAGGCGATGCGCAAGTCGGGCCTTGCCAAGGCCGACAAGAAGGCGGGTCGCATCGCCGCCGAGGGCGTGATCGCCGTCGAGCGTTCGGCCGACGGCCTTGCCGTGGCCGTGGTCGAGGTGAACTCGGAGACGGACTTCGTCGCCCGCGAGAAGGATTTCGTGTCGTTTGCTGCCGCGGTTGCCAAGGCTGCGCTCGAGTCCAGGGCGCCGGACCTCGAAGCTCTGCTTGCCGCGAAGCTCCCGTCGGGGCAGTCGGTGGACGAGACGCGCCGCGCGCTGATCGCCCGCATCGGCGAGAACATCGGCGTGCGGCGCTTCGAGATCCTGACAGGGACCGCTCCGATTGCGACCTACCTGCATGGCGGCCGCATCGGCACCGTCGTCGTCATCGAGGGCGACGAGTCGGGCGTCGGTCACGACATCGCGATGCACGTGGCGGCGATCGGACCGCAGTTCCTCGCCGCCGAGGATGTGCCGGCCGACCAGGTCGAGAAGGAGCGCGAAATCTTCATCGCCCAGGCCGCGAGCGACCCGAAGCTGCAGGGCAAGCCCAAGGAGGTGCTGGTGAAGGCGACCGAAGGCAAGCTGCGCAAGTACCTCGGCGAGATCACGCTGCTCGGCCAGCCGTTCGTCAAGGACGACAAGCAGACCGTGGCGCAGGTGCTCAAGCAGGCCAACGCCCGCGTGGTGCGCTTCGTGCGCTACGAGGTCGGGGCCGGCATCGAGAAGAAGGCGGAGAACTTCGCCGCCGAAGTGATGGCCCAGGTCCGGGGTGCTTGAACCCGCCGGACCGCCCGCTGCAAACTCCAGGAACCCCGCGCGAGCGGGGTTCCTTATAATGGCCCCCCGTCGGAGGTGACAGACCAGATGGCCCAGCCCGAAGACGGAAAACTCGCGTACCGCCGCATCCTCGTCAAGTTGTCCGGGGAGGCCCTGATGGGCAGCTCGGACTATGGCATAGACCCGTCGTTCCTGAAGCGCCTGGCGGCAGAAGTCGCTGCGGTGCGCGAGAACGGCGCGGAGGTCGCGGTCGTGATCGGCGGCGGCAACCTGTTCCGCGGCGCCGGGCTCGCACGGGCCGGCATGGACCGGGTCACCGCGGACCAGATGGGAATGCTGGCCACCGTGATGAACTCGCTCGCGCTGCAGGATGCGCTCGAGCAGATCGGCGTGTTCGCGCGGGTAATGTCCGCGATACGCATCAACGAGGTATGCGAGGACTACATCCGGCGTCGCGCCGTCCGTCACCTCGAGAAGGGGCGCATCACGATTTTCGCGGCGGGCACCGGCAGCCCGTTCTTCACCACCGACACCGCCGCCAGCCTGCGCGCCATCGAGATCGAGGCCGACCTGCTGCTCAAGGCCACGAAGGTCGACGGCGTATACGACTCCGACCCGATGGTGAACCCGTCCGCGAGGCGCTACGACCGGCTCACCTACGACCAGGTGCTGGACGGGCGCCTCAACGTCATGGACGCGACCGCGATCGTGCTTTGTCGCGATCATCACCTGCCGCTGCGTGTATTCAACCTCAACGAGCCCGGCGCGCTGGTGCGCGTCGCGCGCGGTGAGGAGGTCGGTACGCTCGTCACGAACTGAGGCGGCGCGCGCCGCCGCTGGAGACCGCTCATGCTCGAGGACATCAAGAAAGACGCGTCGGACCGCATGGCGAAATGCGTCGTCGCGCTGAAGAACGAACTGAAGAAGCTGCGCACTGGACGCGCGAGCACCAGCCTTCTGGAGCAGGTTCGCGTGGACTACTACGGCAGCGAAGTGCCGCTGCAGCAGGTCGCGAACGTGGCGGTCGAGGACTCGCGCACGCTCACCGTCGTGCCCTGGGAAAAGCAGATGGTGCCCGCCATCGAGAAGGCGATCATGAAGTCCGACCTCGGGTTGAACCCGGCCACGGCCGGCACCGTGATCCGCGTGCCGCTGCCCGCGCTGACCGAGGAGCGGCGGCGCGACCTGAGCAAGGTCGTGCGCCACGAGGGCGAAAACGCCAAGGTCGCCATCCGCAACGTGCGCCGCGACGTCATGCACGAGTTGAAGGAAATGCTGAAGGAAAAGCTCGTGTCCGAGGACGTCGACCGCAAGGCCCAGGAAGAGGTTCAGAAGCTCACCGACAAGCACGTGGCGGAGGTCGACCAGGTCGTCGCCGAGAAGGAAAAGGAACTGATGCAGGTCTGAACGGTGGCGCAACCGCAAACCGGCGAGCCGGGCGCGCCACGCCACGTTGCCGTCATCATGGACGGCAACGGCCGCTGGGCCTCGCGGCGCAAGCTGCCCCGCCACCTGGGGCACCGGGCCGGAGTCAAGGCGGTGCGCGCGACCGTCGAGGGCTGCGCACGGCGCGGCGTCGAGGCGCTCACGCTGTTCGCCTTCTCGAGCGAGAACTGGCGGCGTCCCCCGGAAGAGGTCGCGCGGCTGATGGAACTGTTCGTCGAGTCGATCGAGCGCGAGGTCGACGAGTTGCACGGCAACGGCATCCGTGTCCGGTTCATCGGCGACCTCGCCACGCTGAAACCCCACTTGGTTGAAAGCGTTGCCGCGGCGGAAGCGCGCACGGCTGCCAATTCGCAGATGACGCTGTTCATCGCGATCGCCTATGGCGGCCGCTGGGACATCCTGCGCGCAGTGCGCCGGATCGCGACCCGCGTGTCGGCAGGCCAGATCGGGACCGATGCCATTGACGAGGCGGCGTTCGCCGGTGAGCTCGCGCTCGCTGGATCACCGGATCCGGACCTGTTCATCCGCACCGGCGGCGAGCACCGGATCAGCAATTTCCTGCTCTGGAACCTGGCCTACACGGAACTCTACTTCTGCGACTGCCTGTGGCCGGATTTCGACGACGCGGAACTCGAGCGTGCGTTCCGCCACTTCTCGTCGCGCCAGCGACGCTTCGGGCTGACCGGCGACCAGGTGGCCGGTGGCTAGCGGGTTGCGCCAGCGGATAGTCACGGCGCTCGCGCTCGCGGCTCTGGTCATCGGCATCCTCTTCTGGATGCCGCCGGCGGCGGCGGTCGTGGCGGTGGCCGTCGCCGTGCTGGCCGGCGCCTGGGAGTGGGCGGGATTCGCTGGCCTGGTGACTCCGCTGCGGCGCCTCGGCTACACGGTCGGCATCGGCATCGCGGCCTGGGCGGCATGGCGCTGGACGGCAGACCCTGCCGGCCTCGCCGCGTTTCTGCGGGTCAGCGCGCTGTGGTGGCTCGTCGCCTCGATCTGGATCGTGTTCGCATCGCAGCGTGGCGGGCGCTTTGCGGCCAGCCTGGCAGGCTTCGCCGTGCTGGTACCGGCCACGATCGGACTCGGCCGCGTGGTGCTGGTCGAGCCCCGGGGCCAGCTGTTGCTGCTGTTCCTGATCGTGCTGATCGCCGCGGCGGACGTCGGCGCGTACTTCGGCGGGCGCGCATTCGGCCGGCACAAGCTCGCGCCGCTCGTCAGCCCGGGCAAGACCTGGGAAGGATTCGTCGCGGGCATGCTCGGCGCGGGCGCCGCGGCCTGGGCGGGTGCCCAGTTCTTCGGCCAGCCGGCGCTGCCGTGGCTGGCGGTGTGCCTGCTCGTTGCGCTGGTCTCGGTGGCAGGCGACCTCGTCGAGAGCATGTTCAAGCGGCACGCCGGCCTCAAGGACAGCGGCGCCCTGCTGCCGGGGCACGGCGGCGTGCTCGACCGGATCGACAGTTTCACGGCAGCGGCGCCGATCTTCCTGCTCGGACTGCAACTGATCGGGGTGGCGAATTGATGCGCGTCGCCGTCCTCGGCAGCACCGGCAGCATCGGCAAGAGCACGCTCGACGTGCTCGCACGCCACCCGGACCGATTCGAAGTTGCAGCGCTGGCGGCGGCAACGAGCCATCGGCAACTCTTCGAGCAGTGCTGCACCCACAGGCCGCGAGTGGCCGTGCTGCAGGATCCTGCGGCGGCGCTGGAGCTTGCGCGGGACCTGCGCGCAGCCGACGTGCCGACCGAGGTGGCCTGCGGCAGCGACGCGCTCGTGGATGTCGCCGGCGGCCCGGACGTCGACGCGGTGATGGCGGCGATCGTCGGTGCGGCCGGACTGCCGTCGACGCTTGCCGCGGCCCGCGCTGGCAAGCGGGTGCTGCTCGCCAACAAGGAATCGCTGGTCGTTGGAGGCGCACTGCTCGTGGACGCGGTACGCGAAGGCGGTGCGACGCTGATCCCGATCGACAGCGAACACAACGCGATATTCCAGTGCATGCCGCAAGGCATCGAACCCGGCCGTCCGACACACGGCGTGCGTCGCGTGATTCTCACGGCTTCGGGCGGGCCGTTCCTGCGCTCTTCGCGCGCGCAGCTCGCGTGCGTGACGCCCGAGCAGGCCTGCGCACACCCACGGTGGAGCATGGGGCGCAAGATTTCGGTGGATTCGGCGACGCTGATGAACAAGGGGCTCGAGCTGATCGAGGCGTGCGTGCTGTTCGGCATGGAACCCCGTCACGTCGACGTGGTCGTACATCCGCAGAGCATCGTGCATTCGATGGTGGAATACGTGGACGGTTCGATCCTGGCCCAGCTCGGCAATCCCGACATGCGCACGCCCATCGCGCAGGCGCTCGGCTGGCCCGAGCGCATCCGGTCCGGTGTAGAATCGCTCGACCTCCTGGCCGCGGCGCGGCTCGATTTCGAGGCTCCGGACGTCGAAAGGTTTCCGGCCCTGCGGCTGGCCCGCGAGGCAGCCGAGTCGGGGGGTACTGCCGCGGCGGCCCTGAATGCCGCGAACGAGATCGCGGTGGAGGGGTTCCTGGCTGGGCGGCTCGGTTTTACCGGCATACCCGAGCTGATCGCGAGGGTGCTCGAAAGGCATGTGAACACGGCGGCAACGACCCTCGAGGCCGTGCTCGGCGCGGACGACTGGGCACGTGACACAGCTGGATCATTACTGGCCGGAATGGCCGCGGCAGAAGCATGACAATATTGAGTTACATCCTGGCGTTCATGGTCGCGATCGGAATCCTGGTGGCGGTCCACGAGTACGGCCACTTCTGGATGGCGCGTCGTGTCGGTGTCCGCGTGCTGCGGTTCTCGATCGGCTTTGGCAAGCGGCTGTGGACGCGGCAGGGCAAAGACGGCACGGAGTATGCGATTTCTGCAATCCCTTTAGGGGGTTACGTCAAGCTTCTCGACGAGCGCGAAGGTCCGGTAGCGACTGCCGACCTCTCCGCGGCCTATAACCGCAAGCCCGTCTGGCAGCGGATCCTCATATTGCTCGCCGGGCCCTTCGCGAATTTCCTCTTTGCTGCCGCCGCGTACTGGGTGCTCTTCGTCGCCGGCATTCCGGCCCTGAAACCGGTGCTGGGGGAGGTCGCGCCGCAGTCGATCGCGGCGACGGCGGGCCTCGCGACCGGTGACGAAATCATCGCTGTCGGAACGCGCGAGACCGGCACGCGCGAGGCCGTCGTGCTCGCAATCCTCGACCAGTTGATGGATGGCAGCGCCATCGCGCTCAAGGTGCGTTCGCCCGACGGCACGACCCGGGCCGCGCCACTCGCGATCGTGGGCAGCCCGCGGCCGCTGACCGAGCCCGGCGCACTGCTGCCGGGCCTCGGGTTCGAGTTCTGGTACCCGACCGTGCCGGCCGAGATCGGCACGATGCAGCCAGGCAGCCCGGCCGAGCGTGCTGGCCTCGCGGTCGGGGATCGGATCGTCGCAGTGGGTGGAACGCCCGTCGCCGACTTCCCGGCGCTGGTGAAACAGGTGCAGCCGCAGCCGGGCAAGACGCTCGAATTCACGGTCGAGCGCTCTGGCGAGCGGGTGGTGGTACCAGTCGAAGTCGACGCCCAGCGCGAAGGATCGAAGCTCGTCGGACGCATCGGTGTCCGCCCGGCATCGCCGGGCGCGATCCCCGAGGACATGCGCACGCGCGAGCGCTTCGGGCCGGTCGACTCGCTCAGTCGCGCGGTGGGCAAGACCTGGGACATGTCGATGCTGACCGTGCGGCTGCTCTGGAACGTCGGGACCGGCGACGTCTCGGTCAAGAACCTGAGCGGCCCGATCAACATCGCGGAATACGCCGGTTTCTCGGCACGACAAGGCATACTTGCGTTCCTGTCGTTCCTGGCAATCGTGAGCGTGAGTCTTTTCGTGCTGAACCTGCTGCCCATTCCCATCCTCGACGGGGGCCAGATCGTCTACCAGCTGGCCGAACTCGTGAAGGGCAGCCCGCTGTCCGAGCGTACGCAAGCCGCCGGCCAGAAAGTCGGCATCTTCCTGCTGCTGGTGCTCATGAGTTTCGCCTTCTACAACGACCTGTCGCGTTTGTTCAGCTGAGCGGGCTCGCCATGCGTCTCAAGTACATGGCCGTGCTGCCGGCCCTGCTCGCCGTACCCGCCGTGATGGCCCAGGTCGAGACGGGCGACTTCACGGTCGGCGAGATCAGGATCGAGGGGCTGCAGCGCATCAGCGAAGGCACCGTCTACAACTATCTGCCCGTCAACATCGGCGACCGGATGGACCAGCGCCGGGTGGAAGAGTCGCTGCGCTCGCTGTACGCGACCGGCTTCTTCAAGGACGTCGAGTTGCGACGCGACGGCGGCACGCTGCTCGTGATCGTGAAGGAACGCCCGTCGATCGAGAGCTTCACGATCGAGGGCAACAAGGACATCAAGACGGAGGACATGGAGAAGTCGCTCCGTGGAGTGGGACTCGCCAAGGGCAAGGTGTTCAACCAGTCCACGCTCGACGAAGTCGACCGTTTCCTGACCGACCAGTACTACTCGCGCGGCAAGTACGGCGTGCGCGTGGACTCCAAGGTCACGGAGCTGCCGAACAACCAGGTCAGCATCGCCATCGACATCAAGGAAGGCAAGCGCTCGCAGATCGAGCAGATCAACGTCGTCGGCAACGAGGCCTTCACCGAGGAGGAACTGCGCGAGCAGTTCAAGCTGCAGACGCCGAACTGGCTGTCCTGGTACCGGCAGGACGACCGTTACTCGCGAGAGGAACTCTCGGGCGACATCGAGAAGCTGCGCTCGTTCTACCTCGACCGCGGCTACGCGGACTTCGACGTGGTGTCCACCCAGGTCGCGATCGCGCCCGACAGGAAGGACATCTACATCACGCTCAACATCGAGGAAGGGGACGTCTACCGCGTGTCGGACGTCAAGATCGCGGGCGACCTCGTCGTGCCTGAACAGGACCTCATGGGCCTCGTGCAGGTGCGCCGCGGCGACATCTATTCGCGCCGCATGATCACCGCGACGACCGAGCTGATGGCGCTGCGCCTCGGCCAGGACGGCTACGCCTTCGCGAAGATCGATCCCGTGCCGCAGGAGAACGCCGCGACCAAGGAGATCGCGCTGACGTTCCTGGTGCAGCCGGGCAGCCGTGCCTACGTGCGCAACATCAACTTCAGCGGCTCGACGGGCATCAACGACGAGGTGCTGCGACGCGAGATGCGCCAGATGGAGGGCGGCTACCTGTCGAACTCGGCCGTGGAGCGGTCCAAGCAGCGTCTGCAGCGGCTGCCCTTCATCGAGAAGGTCGATGTCGAGACGACACCGGTACCAGGCACGCCGGACCTCGTGGACGTCGATTTCAAGATCAAGGAAGGCCTGCCGGGACAGTTCAGCGGCGGCATCGGCTATTCGCAGTCGCAGTCGGTGCTGCTGAACGGCAGCTTCGTGCACAGCAACTTCCTCGGTACCGGCAA
>Ga0316616_100000329_pt1 | contig 14241 bp, 14 predicted proteins | sample OWC_Aug_M1_C1_D1_FD_207660 | JGI IMG/M metagenome (GOLD analysis project Ga0316616, IMG submission 207660) | Wetland soil microbial communities from Old Woman Creek delta, Ohio, United States - OWC_Aug_M1_C1_D1_B | ecosystem: Environmental > Terrestrial > Soil > Wetlands | place: USA: Ohio... | reverse complement strand
GTGGCCGGCGTGTTCGCCTTCCGCCTGTTGCCGATCGACGCCTTCCCGGACGTCTCCACCACCCAGGTGAAGATCATCATGAAGGCGCCGGGCATGACGCCGGAAGAGGTGGAGGCGCGCATCACCGCGCCGATCGAGCTGGAGATGCTGGGCATCCCGAAGCAGCGCGTCCTGCGCTCCACCTCGAAGTACGCGCTCGCCGACGTGACCATCGACTTCGAGGACGGCACCGACATCTACTGGGCCCGCCAGCAGGTGGCGGAGCGGCTGGGCGGCATCGCCCGCGACCTGCCGCCGGACGCCTCCGGCGGCCTGGCGCCGATCACCACGCCCCTGGGCGAGATGTTCATGTTCACCGTCGAGGGCGACCTGCCGCTCGCGGAGCGCCGTGCCGTGCTCGACTGGGTGATCCGCCCGGCGCTGCGCACCCTGCCCGGCGTGGCCGACGTCAATGCGCTCGGCGGGCTGGTGCGCAGCTTCGAGGTCGTGCCCGACACGGCGGCGCTGGCCGCGCGCGGCATCGAACTCGCCCGGATCCAGCAGGCGCTGGAGACGAACAACCGCAACGAGGGCGCCGGACGGCTGGTCTCCGGCGAGGAGGCCCTGGTGGTGCGGGCGGAAGGGGCGGTGCGCACGCTGGACGAACTGCGCGCGGTGGTGATCGCAACCCGCGACGGCGTGGCCACCCGGGTCGGCGACGTGGCCGAGGTGCGCATCGGCAGCCTGACCCGCTACGGCATCGTCACCCAGGACGGGAAGGCGGAGGCGGTGCAGGGCCTGGTCCTCGGCCTGCGCGGCGCGAACGCCCGGCAGGTGGTCGACTCGGTGCGCAAGCGGTTGACCGAGCTGGAACCGGCGCTGCCGGCGGGCGTCCGCACCGAGGTGTTCTACGACCGCGGCGCGCTGGTGGAGCGGGCGATCGGCACCGTGTCCAAGGCGCTCGCCGAGGCGATCGTGCTGGTGCTGCTGCTGCTCGTGCTGTTCCTCGGCAACCTGCGGGCCGCGCTGGTGGTGGCCCTGATCCTGCCGCTGTCGGCCCTGGCGACGTTCATCCTGATGCGCCAGTTCGGCATGTCGGCAAACCTGATGAGCCTGGGCGGGCTGGCGATTGCCATCGGCATGCTGGTGGACGCCGCCGTGGTGGTGGTCGAGAACGTGGTCACCCACCTGGCCGAGGCGCGCAGGCAGGACGCCGCGCTGCTGCCGCGCCTGCACGTCATCTACCGCGCGGTGGTCGAGGTGATCCTGCCGGTGGCCTCGGGCATCGCGATCATCATCCTGGTGTTCCTGCCGCTGCTCACCCTGCAGGGACTGGAGGGCAAGCTGTTCGTGCCGGTGGCCCTGACGATCGTCTTCGCCCTGTCCGCCTCGCTGCTGCTGTCGCTCACCGTGATACCGGTGCTCGCCTCGTATCTGATCAAGAAGGTGGGGCACGACGACCCCTGGCTGGTCCGCCAGGCGCTGCGCGTCTACCAGCCGGCGCTCGACTGGGCGCTGGCGCATTCGCGTACCGTCATCGCGGCGGCGCTGGCGCTGCTGGCGGTCGCCGCCGGTGTTTACACCCTGATCGGCAAGACCTTCATGCCGGTGATGGACGAGGGCGACCTGATCGTGCAGCTGGAGAAGCTGCCCTCGATCAGCCTGGAGCAGACTGCGGCCACCGACATGGCCGTGCAGCGCGCGATCCTGGCGCGCGTGCCCGAGGTCAAGCGCATCGTCGCGCGCGCCGGCTCGGACGAACTCGGGCTCGATCCGATGGGTCTGAACCAGACCGACAGCTTCCTGGTGCTGGCCCCGGTGAGCCAGTGGCGCCAGCCGGACAAGGCCTGGCTGACCGACGAGCTGCGCAAGGTGCTGGCCGATTTCCCGGGCGTGGCCTATGCCTTCACCCAGCCGATCGACATGCGGGTTTCGGAGATGCTGACCGGCGCCCGGGGCGACGTGGCGATCAAGATCTTCGGCGCCGACCTGGGAACGCTGAACCGCCTGGCCGGCCAGATCGTGGAAGCGGTCAAGGGCGTGCCCGGCGCCGAGGACGTGCTCACCGTGAAGAACGAGGGCGTGCAGTATTTCCGCGTGGACATCGACCGGCTGGCAGCGGGGCGCATGGGTCTGAGCGTGGACGACATCGGCTCGGCGCTGCGCACCCTGCTCGAAGGGCGGGTGCTCGGCGTGATCCTGGAGCAGGGCCGGCGCACGCCGCTGCTGCTGCGCGGACCGGACACGCTGCGCAATTCGCCCGCGCTGTTCGCCGGCCTGACGCTGGCGCTGCCGGACGGCGGCAGCGTGCCGCTCGCGGCGGTGGCGCGGCTGGAGCCGGTGGACGGGCCGGTCAAGGTGGACCGCGAGAATGCCCTGCGCATGGTGCTGGTGCAGGCCAACGTGCGCGGCCGCGACCTGGTCGGGTTCGTCGAGGAGGCCAGGGCGCGGGTGGCAGAGCAGGTGAAGCTGCCCGAGGGGTATCGCACCGCCTGGGGCGGGCAGTTCGAGAACCAGCAGCGGGCTGCGGCGCGGCTGGCCGCGGTGGTGCCGCTGGCGCTCGCCCTGATCTTCGCGCTGCTGTTCGCCACCTTCGGTTCCGTGCGGCAGGCGGTGCTGGTCTTCGCCAACATCCCCTTCGCGATGATCGGCGGGGTGTTCGCGCTCTGGCTCTCGGGCGAGTACCTGTCGGTGCCGGCCTCGGTGGGCTTCATCGCCCTGCTCGGCATCGCCGTGCTCAACGGCGTGGTGATGGTGAGCTACTTCAACCAGCTCTACGACCGCGGCATGCCGCTGGCGAAGGTGGTGGTGGAAGGGGCCAGGCGCCGGCTGCGCCCGGTCTTGATGACCGCCAACATCGCCGCCTTCGGCCTGGTGCCGCTGATGTTCGCGAGCGGCCCGGGTTCGGAGATCCAGAGGCCGCTGGCCATCGTGGTGATTGGCGGGCTCGTGACCTCGACCGCGCTCACCCTGATCGTCCTGCCGATCCTCTACCGGCGGTTCGGGGTGGACCCGGTGACCCAGGCCTCGCGATCTGCCGCCGCGCGGGAGACCGGCGCATGAGACAACCCGATTGCTCGCTGACGATCGTGTTCCCGAAGTCGCTGGAGGACGAACTGATCGATCTGCTGCTGGAACGCCCGGAATGGGTGGCGGGGTTTACCATTACCCAGGTGGAAGGCAAGGGCAGGACGGTGCGGCTGTCCGGCGTCGTCGAGGAGGTCAAGGGCCGGGCCCGCCGAGTGCAGGTCCAGACCCTGATCAACTGCGAGCACGCGCGCGCGCTGATCGCCTACCTGCGTTCGGCCCTGCCGAACCCGGAGGTCGCCTACTGGCTTGCTCCGATCATCGAGTTCGGGAGGCTCGGATGAGCATACGCATCGTGATGTTTTCTGCGCTGTTCGGCGTGTCGCTGCCGGCCGCCGCCGCGGATCCGGCCGACCTGCCGCCGCTGCCGGCGGTGACTGCGGCGCTGGCCGGGCATCCGTCGGTACGGGCGGCGCAGGCCGGCATCCGGGCCGAGGAGGCCGGCCTGGCCAGGCAGGTCGCCGGCCCCTACGAGACCAGCGTGCGCGTGATCGGCCAGCAGCGCCGGGTGGACGACATCGACCAGCGCTACAACGAGTGGGCGGTCGGGCTGGAGAGGCAGCTGCGGCTGCCGGGCAAGGCCCGCCTGGACGAGGAACTCGGCCGCGAGGGCGTGTCCCAGGCGCAGATCGCCTACGGCGACGCCATGCACGAGGCGTCGCGGGCGCTGCTCAAGGGCTGGTTCGCCTGGCAGCGGGAGGCGGCCCAGTCGCTCCAGTGGCAGGCGCAGGCGGACGTGCTGAAACAGCAGGCCGAGGCGGTGGCCAAGCGCCTGGGCGCGGGCGACGCCTCCCGCATGGAGCAGACGCTGGCGCAGGCCGCCCTGGCGCAGGCGCAAGCCGCCGCTGCCCAGGCCAGGGGGCGCGAGCGCGCGGCCGCCGCCGAATTCGCGGTCGGCTTCCCGCTCATCGCGCTGCCGCGCGAGCCACTGGTCGCCGACCCGCAACCGCCGCAGGGCGACCAGGGCTACTGGACGGAAAAGATCCTCGCCCACAGCCACGAACTCGGGGTCGCGCGGGCAGAGGCCCGGCGCGTCCGGGTGAGCGCCGCGCGCGCGGAGGCCGACCGGCTGCCCGATCCGACCGCCGGCATCCACTACGCCTCGGAGTTCGCCGGCAACGAACGCATCGTCGGCATCTCGTTGTCCATCCCCTTCTCGGGCGCCGCGCGTTCCGCGGATGCGCGCCAGGCGCAGGCGCGCGCCGAGGCCGCGGCCGACCGGGAGGCGGCCGTGCTGCGCAAGATCGAGTCCGAGGCGGCGGTGGCCTACAGCCTGAGCCGATCGGCCCACGACAACTGGCAGAACCTGCAGGCGGCGGCCGAGCAGTTCGAGCGCGGCGCGGCCATGACTGCGCGCGCCTATGCGCTCGGCGAGGGCGGGCTGACCGAGGTGCTGACCGCCCGCCGCCAGGCGATCGAGGCGCGGCTCGCCGCCACCGTGGCCAGGGTCGATGCGGCCGAGGCGCGCTACCGGCTGATGCTGGATGCGCACCAGTTGTGGCCGTTGCACCACGAGGACGACGAGTCGGGCGGCGGCGCCCCTACGGCCGGGAGCGGGACCGCGATCCGATGAGCGCCTGGTGTGGCTGAAACCGATCGTAACCGATTGAAACCCGGTGCCATGATGTGCTGTAACCGGAGAGGCGTCCAATAGCATCGGGGTCGTGTCCAAACTGAAGGAGTGAGCCATGAACAGACATAGCTTGTTGGTTGCCATGCTGGCAGCGGCGTTCGCGATCGGAGTGCAGGGCGTGCGCGCAGCAGACCAGCTGCAGACGAAGGACCAGTTGCAAACGAAGGACCAGCTGCAGACGAAGGACCAGCTGCAAACGAAGGACCAGTTGCAGACCAAGAGCCAGTCCAAGTCGCAGGCGCAATCCCAGACCACCACCCAGGCCGGTAAGGGGGCTCCTGCGGCCGCAGGCGCTGCGGGCTCTGGGGCGGGTGGCCCGGGCAGCGGCGGTGGTGCCGGTGGCGGTGGCGGTGGTGGCGGTGGTGGCGGTGGCGGTGGCCGCTGATTTCAAGTCGAGCTAACGGCCAGTGTGACTTGGGCGAAGGTACGGACGGATGAACAATCGTCGATTCGTGGAGCCGTTGATCGCGGGGATGTTCGCGCTGGTCGGCATGATTCCGGCGGCCGATGCCCAGGTATCGGCAGGGCCGGCCCAGTCCGGGCAGCGCATGCAGAGCCCGCCGCAGATCTACGGCAGCCAGCTGATGACGCCCCAGGAGCGCAGCGCCTACCAGGCGCGCATGCGCGCCGCACACACGCAGCAGGAGCGCGACCAGATCCGCGCCGAACATCATCGCGAGATGCAGCAGCGTGCGCGCGCCCAGGGCTATGCGCTGCCCGACCAGCCGCGCGGGCCGGGAATGGGCCCCGGCATGGGACCGGGAATGGGTCCGGGAATGGGACCGGGGATGGGTCCCGGCATGAGCCCGGGGATGCCGCCCGGCTACTGACGGCCGGGCGCGAGGTTCAGGCCGTTGCCGGAATCCCGCGTTCGGCTTCCCGCGTCTGGGGCCGGAACCACTGCAGCCGGCTCTGCAGCCTCACCACCTCGCCGACCACGATGAGCGCCGGCGCGCCCATGCCGGCTGCCGCCGCCAGCTCGGGCAGCGCCGCCAGGCTGCCGGCAACGCTGCGCTGGCGTGGCGTCGTGGCGTTCTGCACCACCGCCGCCGGGGTCTGCGCGGGCAGCCCGTGGGCTGCCAGCCTGGCGCAGATCTCCGGCAGCGCGCTCACGCCCATGTAGATCACCACGGTCTGGTTCGGCCTCGCCAGCAGCGGCCAGTCGAGGTCGCAGCTTCCGTCCTTGAGGTGTCCGGTGGCGAAGACGCAGGCCTGGGCGTGATTGCGGTGGGTCAGCGGAATTCCGGCATAGGCCGACATGCCCGAAGCGGCGGTGATGCCGGGGACGACCTCAAAGTCGATGCCGGCGGCCGCCAGTTCCTCCAGCTCCTCGCCGCCGCGTCCGAAGACGAACGGGTCGCCGCCCTTGAGCCGGACGACCCGCAGGCACTCGCCGGCCAGCCGCACCAGCAGCCGGTTGATCTGCGCCTGGGGCAGCGTATGATGGCCGGATTGCTTTCCGACGTAGATCCTTCGTGCCCCGGGACTCGCCAGGTCCACGATGCCGTCGCCGACCAGATGGTCGTAGACGATCGCGTCCGCCTCCCGCAGCAGGCGGGCGGCGCGCAGCGTCAGCAGTTCGGGATCCCCCGGACCAGCACCAACCAGATAGACGCGGCCTTTACGGCCGGATCTCACGTCTCCAGCATGTGCGGGCCTTGCCTTGCCGGTGTCCGTAGTGCCGAAGCTTCGTGCCATTCGCCGTCTCCTTGTCGTTCCGCTGGGCCGTGCCGTGCATCCGCACCGAAATCTATGCGGTGCAGCCAAAACAAAAATTGACAGCCGTCAAGGCCGACTTTTCCTGGTGGGAACAAATTCCGGGCAGCCGTGTACTCGGCTCGCGCTCGGAACCTTTATCAGGGAGGACCCTTATGAGAATCAGTGGGAAGTGGCTGTCTGGAGTCGTCGCCGTGGCGGCGCTGCCGTTGGCGGTAGGCGCGGCCTTTGCCGAGGAGAAGGAGCACAAGGACATCAGTCCGGCCGAAATCAAGTACCAGGCCGGCGGATCGCCGCTCGCGGGCGTCGAGATGTACCAGGACATCAATCCAAAGGCGCCCCAGATGACCAAGGCGGAATTCGACAAGGCGCGCGAGATCTACTTCCAGCGCTGCGCCGGCTGCCACGGCGTGCTGCGCAAGGGCGCGACCGGCAAGCCGCTGACGCCGGACCTGACCATCGGAAAGGGAACGGAATACCTCAAGACTTTCATCAAGTACGGATCTCCGGCGGGGATGCCGAACTGGGGTACCTCGGGTGAACTGAACGATGCCGAGGTCGACCTGATGTCGCGCTATGTCCAGCAGACGCCCCCGCAGCCTCCGGAGTTCGGCATGAAGGAGATGAAGGCTACCTGGAAGATTCTGGTGCCGCCCGAGAAGCGTCCGACCAAGAAGATGAACAACTACAACATCGACAACATCTTCTCGACCACGCTGCGCGACGCCGGGCAGGTGGCGCTTATCGACGGCGACACCAAGGAGATCATCAACGTCATCCCGACGGGGTATGCCGTGCACATCTCGCGGGTATCGGCGTCGGGCCGCTATCTTTACGTAATCGGCCGCGACGGCAAGATCAACATGATCGACCTTTGGATGGAAAAGCCGGACAACGTCGCCGAGATCCGCATCGGGCTCGAGGCACGTTCGGTCGACACGTCGAAGTACAAGGGGTTCGAGGACAAGCTGGCGATCGCCGGATCGTATTGGCCGCCCCAGTACGTGATCATGAAGGGCGATACCCTTGAGCCATTGAAGATCGTCGCCACGCGGGGCATGACCGTTGACACCCAGGAATACCATCCCGAACCTCGGGTGGCCTCGATCGTGGCCTCCCACTTCAAGCCCGAGTTCGTGGTCAACGTCAAGGAAACCGGCAAGATCCGCGTGGTCGACTACTCGGACATCAAGAACCTCAAGGAAACCGAAATCGAGGCCGCCCGCTTCCTGCACGACGGCGGCTGGGACGCGTCTAAGCGCTATTTCCTGGTCGCGGCGAACCAGTCGAACAAGGTCTGCGTGATGGATGCCAAGGAGGATAAGCTCGTCAAGTGCGTCGATGTCGATAAGATCCCGCACCCAGGTCGCGGCGCGAACTTCGTTCATCCCAAGTTCGGTCCGGTCTGGGCGACAGGTCATCTGGGCAGCGAGAAAGTCGCCCTGATCGGGACCGACCCGGTCAAGCACAAGGACAACGCCTGGAAGGTGGTGCAGATGCTGGACGGCCAGGGCGGCGGCAGCCTGTTCATCAAGACGCATCCGAAGTCGAAGCACCTGTATGTCGACACGCCGCTGAATCCAGAGGCCAAGGTGAGCCAGTCGGTGGCGGTGTATGACATCAGCGACCTGTCCAAGAAGCCGACCATACTCCCGATTGGCGAATGGGCACAGGTCAGCGAGGGCGCCAAACGCGTCGTCCAGCCCGAGTTCAACAAGGCCGGCGACGAGGTCTGGTTCGCGGTCTGGAGCGCCAAGAACCAGGAATCGGCGATCGTCGTGGTCGATGACAAGACGCTGAAGCTCAAGAAGGTGATAAAGGACAAGCGCCTGATTACACCGACGGGGCACTTCAACGTTTACAATACGCAGCACGACATCTACTGACGACCCGCATCACCGGGCTCGACCAATCAGCGGGGGCGTGAGTCCCCGCTTTTTTCGTCTGCCCTGTGCGGCGGCGGGTTTCCGGTATCGCCCGGGGCAGGCTTATCGGGCGCAGTCGTTTGAGTGGAGGAAGCAGGAATGTCCAGTCAGGGGACGCCCGCTGCGGGCGACAAGAAAGGAGTCTGGGCCGCTCTGCGCAGGCCGAGCGGCAGATACTCGATGCTCGGCCTGATTTCCGTCGGTTTTGTCGCTGGCGTCCTGTTCTGGGGCTCCTTCAACGCCAGCATGGAGGCGTCGAATTCGATGGAGTTCTGCATCTCCTGCCACGAGATGCGACAGAATATCTACGAGGAGTACAGGAAAACCGCGCATTACGCCAATCCGAGCGGCGTGCGCGCTACCTGCGCCGATTGTCACGTGCCGAGGGACTGGGGCCACAAGCTGGTGCGCAAGGTATTGTCCGTTCGCGAGCTCTACGGCAAGCTGGCGGGCACGATCGACACGAAGGAGAAATTCGAGGCGAAACGCCTCGAGATGGCGAGGATCGAGTGGGCCAGGATGAGGGCGTCGGATTCCCGTGAGTGTCGCAACTGCCACAGCTACGAGAGCATGAACCTCGAAGGCCAGCAGCAGCGCGGCCGCAAGCAGCACGAGCTGGCGCTGCGGGATGGGCAGACCTGCATCGAATGTCACAAGGGCGTTGCCCACAAGAAGCCGGACGGAATGACCGAGGAGGATGCGGGGGCCTGAGTCGCTGGCTGCCGCCACGTGCACCGTCCAACCGATCCGACCGTTCCAGGAGACACGACGAATGATGATGGGGAAAACGTTTCTCGGCCTGGCACTTGCGCTCGCCGCCGGGGCGGCAGACGCGGCTGCGCCCGCCGACTGGAGCAAGGTGCCGTCGAAAACGATCACGCTGTTCTATCCGGGCGCCGCGCACTGGGAATGGATGCAGAAGGCCACCGAACACAGCGGCATCAAGGGGATGAGGAAGGGCGAGAGCTGCGCGGGCTGCCACGACCAGGAAACCGCGGACATGGGCAAGAAGATGGTTACCGGCCAGAAGGTCGAGCCGGCCCCGCCCAAGGGCAAGGCGGCGGCGATTCCCGTGACCGTCCAGGCGGCCCACGACGGCAGCAACATGTACATCCGCTTCAGCTGGAAGCAGCCGCCTTCGGCCGGCGGGGCCAAGCAGGATCCGGACAACCCGGTCAAGTTGGCTTTCATGCTCGAGGACAACAAGATCGAGATGGCGAACCTGGCCGGGTGCTGGCTGACTTGCCACCAGGACGCGCGGACCATGCCAGATGCGAAAGACGACAAGCGGACCAAGTACGTCGCCGGCGGCGCGCTCGCCGGGGGAAAGTTCTTCGATCTGCTGCAGTGGAAGAGCGGCAAGGGCGCCAAGCCGGCCGACGGATACGTGGCCGACAAGCGGGTTATGGAAGGCGGCAAGGCTCTGGTGGACGTCAAGGCGGAGCAGAAGGGCGATACCTGGACAGTCACATTCGCGCGCAGGCTGACCGGCGGCGAAGGCGATGTGACTCTGGTCGCCGGTAAGGCCTACAACTTCGATGTCGCCATCCATGACGACAGCGCAATCGGGCGCTTCCACCACGTATCGCTCGGCTACTCGCTGGGACTGGACAACGCCAAAGTCGACATCAACGTAGTCAAGCAGTAAACCCCACGGCCGTTATGCTGAGGGCGTCTCTCCTTGCCGTGGCGGCGCTCGCCTCGGCCATGCCCTGGCCCAGTGCACGGTCGAGGCGAGCATCGAGCAGTACAACTTCGCCCCGCGCAAACTGCAGGTGAAGGCGGGGACCACGGTGAAATGGAGCAACAACGGGACGCGTGCGAGCCACCCGGTGCCTTTTTCCGCAAAGGGCGGCCTGGAGTCGTACCGCATGATGCCGGGCGACTCGTGGCAGCGCACCTTCGTCAAGCCTGGCAGCTCCCGCTACACCTGCGGCGCGCATCCGGAAATGTCCGGGCTGGTCGAGGTGACCGAATAGCCCCGATCGTGCGCCTCGCGGCGGTCCTGTTCGTGGCCACCGGCTGTCTTGCCGCGACATTCCAGGGCGCTGCAATTGCCGCTCAGGGGCCAGCCGAGGTGGCGCCGGCAGGTGCGCGCAAGGCGGAACTCGTGCGCCTGGTGCGCCAGGACTGCGGCTCCTGCCACGGCATGACGCTCAAGGGCGGACTCGGCCCGCCGCTGACGCCCGACTCCCTCAAGGAAAAATCGCTCGATTCCCTGGTGGCCACGGTGATGATGGGCCGTCCGGGCACGCCGATGCCGCCCTGGGACCGCTTCCTGAACGAGGACGAAGCGCGCTGGATCGTGCGCGAACTGCAGCGCGGCTTTCCGTCAGAGTAACCTATCCGGCTATTTCACAGCGGCGCGCGGTTGCGCCCTCTCCGCGCCGGTGTCCTGCATGGTGGTGACGTAGGCCAGGATGTCCTGGACGTTCTTCGCGCCCAGCGTGTTCAGGATGCCGCCCGGCCCTTCCTCGTCGTGCGGACGCTCGCCCTTGACGAAGCTGTCGACCTGCTTCTGCAGGTAGTTGGTGTACTGGCCGACCAGCATCGGGAATTTCTTGCGACCCCGCCCGTCCTTGGCGCAGAAGGCGACGCATTCCTTGGCGTAGATCTTCCCGCCGTTGTCGATGTCGCCCTCGGCGCGCGGGACGATCATCACCTTCTCCATGGCGGTCAGGCGGGTGAGCGCGTCGTCGGTGTCCTTGAACTCAGGCGGCCGGGTAGGCAACTGGATGCTGGCGATGTACTCGGCGATGTCCTCGATGTCTTCATCGGGCAGTTCGCGCTCCTGGGTGTAGGGATACATCGGGAGGTTGATGCGCTTGCGCCCGCGGAACGAGGCCAGGGTGTCCTTGAGGAACTGGGCGGGCTGGCCGGCGATGCGCGGATACTCGCCGCGCTTGCCGCCCTGGCCGAATGCGCCGTGGCAGGCGGCGCACACGCCGTTGATTTCCTTGCCCTTCTCGAGGTCGGGCTCGCGCGCCGCCGCGCCTTGCGCGGCCAGCAGCGCGCCCAGCACAGCGGCTGCGATCGCGGATTTGCGTCTTTCCGTCATCTTCCCTTCCTCGCTTGCCGGGCGCGCTGCGCGCGCCCTTCGGGTGGGGAATTCTCTGCAACTGCCCGCTTCCGGGAATTGACCGGAATCAACCGGCCCGAGGCAGCGGCGCTCAGTGCTGCATGCCGGACATGCCCGGCATCTGCATCTGCAGCTTGCGCACCGGCGCGTCGATCCGCTTGCTGCTGCCGTCGTCGAAGCCCAGCGTGATCGGCACCGAGTCTCCTTCGGTGAGCGGTTTCTTCATGTCGATCAGCATGATGTGCAGGCTACCCGGCTTGAGCACGGCCTCGCCCTTTCCGGCGATCGCGATCGCCGCCACGGGCCGCATCTTCTTCACCCCGCCCTCGTCGATGTGGTCGTGCAGTTCCGCCACCCGGGCGGCCGGGCTTTCGGCCTTGACCAGCCTGCGCTCGGTCGCCCCGGAATTCTTCAGCACCATGAACGCGCCGGTGGCCGGTGCGTTCGGCGCCGGCGCGCGGACGTAAGCGTCGACGATTGAAATCGTGTCTGCGGCGGTCTGGGCGGCTACGGGAAGGCTTGCGAGCAGCGCAAACGCTGCGGCTGCGACGATGCGGGTCGGTCTCATGCGGTTTCCTCGTGATTGATTCGTTCAGCCCCGTGCCGCCGTGGGCGCTGCGGGCGTTTCGTTCAGCAGGCGGCGGATCTCTTCGACGATGCGCGGCGCCGCCGTGCCGTGCGGCAGGCTGGCGGCGAGCCCGCCCCGGCGGTCGATCAGATAGGTGAAGGAGGAATGGTCCACCACGTAGCCGCCCTGCGAGCCGACCTCCTGCTTGCGGTAGCTCGCCCCGTAGCCGCGGGCGAGCGCGGCCAGTTCTTCCGCGGTCCCGGTGACGCCGACGATCTTCGGGTGGAAGTAGGCGGCATAGTCCTTGAGCTTTTCGACGGTGTCGCGCTCCGGGTCCACCGAGACGAAGATCGCCTCGACCTGGCGCAGTTCGTCCGCAGTCAGACCGGAGAGCGCCTGGGCGACCACCGCCAGCGAGGTCGGGCAGATGTCCGGGCAGAAGGTGTAGCCGAAATAGAGCATCACCACCTTGCCCCGCATGTCCTTCAATGCGACCGGCCCGCCGGCCGAACGCAGCACGAAGTCGCCGCCGGCCGGAACGCTCGCCAGCGGCTGCGCGGCGTGCGGCGGCCCCGCCGGAGGCTGCGGCTGCCAGAAGAACGCGGCCCAGATCATTGCCGCGCCGACGGCGGCGACCAGCAGGGAAAGGATCGCGCTGCGCACCCCGGGCCTCATGCCGGGCCGGCTTCGAACTGGAAGGGCACGGAGACGATCCGGGCGGCGGTTTCCAGCATGACCGTGGCCTGCCAGAGCATCTTGCCGGTGACGCACACCGGCAGCGTGGCCTCGCCGGCGAAGCTGCCGTCCGGCTGCCTGGCCAGTTCTGGGCGGTTGTAGCCCATGTTCATGCCGATGCCGGCGAAGTCCACCTCGACCCGGGAGGCGTCGATCCCCTTCAGGGCGACCACGACCTTCAGCGGACGCACGGTCGGGATCGGCCGCGGCGCGATCGTGACCTCGATCTCGCCGCCGCCCGGCAGGCTGGCGGTGCAGGCCTGGCGATGCAGCAGGCAAGTCTTTTCCACGGGCAGGCTGAAGTCCGGGCGCGACTGCATCCTGTAGGCGATCACGCCCACGAGCGCGATAGACAGGATCACCAGCACGTCGATCAACAGGCTGTGTTTGAGCTGCATTCGATTCCCCCGGGGCCGCCGGACGGGGTCTCCCCGGCACGCCCGGCATTTTCCGCGGTGGCGGCGGCCGTGCAAGCACCACGGCCGGGGTGGCGAATTCTGTGGTGCCCGAGCCGGGCAAAAATTGACTGCGGTCAAGGAGCTTCCCGGGGCCGGGATTAGAGTGCTGCGACCGAATGCCGCAGCGGTAACGGCGGCTTGGGATCGGCTCTTGGGCCGCAGCGATGTTGATCTCGATAGAAGGGAGACCTTAATGAATTCAAGGAGTAAGCGATCCCTGGCCGTGCTGCTGGCGGCCGGGCTGGGCCTGGCCGCGGCCACCGCCTGGTCGGCGGAGAGCCTGCAGGACGTGATGAAGCGCCGCAACCTGTCCCAGCAGGACCTGCTGGCGGCGGCCAAGACCTACGTGCCCACCGGCAAGCGCGACGAGTTCCTCGCCTTCAGTTCCGGCGGCCAGAGCGGCCAGGTCATCGTGTACGGCGTGCCGTCGATGCGCATCCTCAAGTACATCGGCGTGTTCACGCCCGAGCCCTGGCAGGGTTACGGCTTCGACGAGGAGTCGAAGGCGGTGCTCAAGGGCGGCGCGATGAACGGCCGCGACATCACCTGGGGCGACACCCATCACCCGGCGATCTCCGAGACCAACGGCGAGTACGACGGACAGTTCCTGTTCATCAACGACAAGTCCAACCCGCGCCTGGCGGTGATCGACCTGCGCGACTTCGAGACCAAGCAGATCGTCGTCAATCCGATCTACCGCTCCGAGCACGGCGGCGCCTTCGTGACCACGAACACCGAGTACGTGATCGAGGCCGCGCAGTATGCCGCGCCGCTGGACGGCAAGTTCCACCCGCTGGAGGAGTTCAACGAGAGCTACCGCGGTGGCGTGACTTACTGGAAGTTCGACCGCAAGGAAGGCCGCATCGACCCGAAGCAGTCGTTCTCGCTCGAACTGCCGCCTTACTCGCAGGATCTGTCGGATGCGGGCAAGGGGCCCTCCGAGGGCTGGTCGTTCACCAACTCGTTCTGCTCCGAGCGCTATGTCGGCGGCATCGAGAAGGGCCGCCCGCCCTACGAGGCCGGCTGCTCCGCCAAGGACACCGATTACCTGCACGTGATCA
>Ga0316616_100000327_pt1 | contig 14253 bp, 13 predicted proteins | sample OWC_Aug_M1_C1_D1_FD_207660 | JGI IMG/M metagenome (GOLD analysis project Ga0316616, IMG submission 207660) | Wetland soil microbial communities from Old Woman Creek delta, Ohio, United States - OWC_Aug_M1_C1_D1_B | ecosystem: Environmental > Terrestrial > Soil > Wetlands | place: USA: Ohio... | reverse complement strand
TGGCTCCATCAAGCCCATCTGAACCCGAGAGGAAAGCACACCATGATGAAGAACCAGCTGGCCGGCCTGATGAAGCAGGCGCAGGCCATGCAAGACAACATGAAGCGCGCCCAGGAAGAGCTGGCGTCCATCGAGGTCGAGGGCCAGTCCGGCGCTGGGCTGGTCAAGGTGGTGATGACCTGCAAGCACGACGTGCGTCGCGTGGCCATCGACCCCAGCCTGCTGGCCGATGACAAGGACATGCTCGAAGACCTGGTCGCTGCGGCCTTCAACGACGCCGTGCGCCGCGCCGAAACCGTGAGCCAGGAGAAGATGGGTGCGCTGACGGCCGGGCTGCCGCTGCCCCCGGGCATGAAGTTCCCGTTCTAGCGCACTGGCGCGGGATGGCCGAAGCCAGCCTCGATGCGCTGATCGACGCCTTGCGCCGGCTGCCTGGCGTGGGCCAGAAGTCGGCGCAACGTATGGCCTACCACCTGCTGCAGAACGACCGTGGCGGGGCCGCTCGCCTGGCCGCGGCACTGCAGCAGGCGCTGGCGCAGATGCGGCACTGCCAGCGCTGCCACACCTTCACCGAGCACGCCCTCTGCGCCACCTGCGAGGACGGCTCGCGCGATGCGCGGTTGCTGTGCGTGGTGGAAACGCCCGCCGACCAGGCCGCGCTGGAGCGCAGCGGGGGCTACTGCGGCTTGTATTTCGTGCTGATGGGCCGGCTCAGCCCGCTGGACGGCATCGGCGTCAACGACATCGGCGTGCTGCCGCTGCTCGAGCGCGCGACCGACGGCGTAGTCGAAGAAGTGATCCTGGCCACCGGCTTCAGTGCCGAAGGCGAGGCCACCGCCCATGCGCTGAGCGAGGCCCTGCGCGCGCGCGGGCTCAAGGTGACGCGCCTGGCACGTGGCGTGCCCGCAGGCAGCGAACTGGAGTATGTCGACCTGGGCACCATCGCCCACGCGCTGGTCGACCGCCGCTGACGCGGCCGGGGCGAGCTACAGCTTGGAGTTGCTGCGCGTGGCCACCACCTTGGTGGTCGGCTTGGCGGGCGGCTTGGCCGCCACCGTTTTCTTGCCTGCCGGCGGCTTGGTCGTCGTGCGCTGCGCAGAGGCCGTCGTGCGGGCTTGCCGCGGAGCCACCGGCTTGATGACGATGATCGTCTGGCCGGGCTTGAAGCGTGCGCCGGACTCCACCTCGTTCCACTGCGCCACCTGCTCGGCATCGACACCATAGCGCTTGGCCACGGCGGCGACCGAGTCGCCGCCCTTGCCGGCCTTGAAGGTGATGCGCTTGCCTGGCGGCCGGTCGGGTGCCAGCGCGATCCTGGCGTTGTCGGCCACCTCGCCGGACACGTCGGCATTGCGATGGGGACTGCGCAGCACCAGCAGCGTGGAACCGGCCTTGACCAGCATGCGCGGCGGGATGCGGTTGACCGCGCGCAGCTGCTCCTCGCTCATGCCCACCTGGCGCGCGGCATCGGCAGGCTTCAGCGTGGTCGGCGCCACCCAGGCGGTCCAGGTGGCCAAGGGCGCGTCGTGCGCGCGCAGGTTGCGCACGAACAGCGTGGCGTTGTCGTAAGGCAGCAGCACCTGCGGGGTGCCGGCGGCCAGGATCACCGGCTTGTTCATCTGCGGGTTGAGCTGCTGGAACTCGTCGAGCGAGATGCCGGCCAGCCGCGCCGCCACCGCCACGTCAATGTCGTTGGTGATGGGCACCGTCAGGAAATAGGGGTGGTTTTGCAGCGCGGGCAGGGTGATCGAGAAAGCCTGTGGCGCCACGACGATGTTCTTGACGGCCTGCAGCTTGGGCACGTAGTTGCGCGTCTCGTCCGGCATGCGCAGGTTCTCGTAATTAGCGGGCAACCCGGCCTTGAGGTTGCGCTCCACCGCACGCTGCACGTTGCCCTGGCCCCAGTTGTAGGCGGCCAGCGCCAGCTGCCAGTCGCCAAACTGCCGCTGCAGCATCTGCAGGTAATCGAGCGCCGCGCGGGTGGAGGCGAGCACGTCGCGCCGGTCGTCGCGGAACAGGTTCTGCTTGAGGTCGAAGTCCTTGCCGGTGGCGGGCATGAACTGCCACATCCCCGACGCACTCGCCACCGACATGGCCTGCGGGTTGAACGCACTCTCGATGAAGGGCAGCAGCGCCAGCTCGGTGGGCATGCCACGCTTCTCGATCTCTTCGACGACGTAGAACAGGTAGCGGCTGCCGCGATCGGTCATGCGCTGCACGTAGTCGGGCCGCGACGCGTACCACTGCTGCCATTTGACGACCAGCGCGTTGTCCAGCTCGGGCATTGCGAAGCCGGCGCGAACGCGCACCCAAAGATCAGTGTGCGCACCGGGATCGTTGCCGTCGATGATCACCGAGGGGCGCAGCGGGTCCAGCGCGAACAGATAGGGCTGGCCCACGGGCTGCCGAACCTCCGGCGCCGCCTTGGGAGCGCTGGCTGCAGCCATGGACGGCGAGACCGGCGAAGGCGTCGCAGTGGCCAGAGACTGTTCAGGGGCCGGGGGCGTGGCGCAACCCGCGAACAGCAGGCAGATAACCAAGGCCGGGAACCAGCCCGATCGACCCGACTGGGCCTCGGCCATTGGTGTCATCGAAGCACGGGTCGCATAGCTGCGACGGCAGTTCGGCCGGATCGGTTGAGCCGCACACTGCCCACTAGAATCGCCGCCCAGGGCAGCCGGTGCGGTGGGCAGAGGAACGAGGCGGCCTTCGCTGCGCGTCGCTGCGCCGCACCCGCCGCACGCCGAGCGCCACGCCACGTGGCGAGACAGGGCCTGCGGGCATGGTGGTGTCTGGGGTCGCGAGAGGCGGTCGTCGTCATGGTTGTCGAGGGATCGATTATAGAGTTGGCTGCCTGGCTGCGGAGTCCTCCGGGCCAGTGCGTGCTGCGTTGGGAGCAGCAGCACCTCGACCGGGCGGTGGCCGATGTCTTCGGCTATCACGCGTTGCAGCTCGGCCTGCCAGAACTGCAGGGTCTGCGCGCCAATCGCATGCCGCACCGCTGGGTCGCCAACGACTCGCTGCAGCCCGTCCAACCGACGGCCGAACTGCTGCCGGCCGAAGGTGAGCCGATCAGCCTGCCCTTCGATGGCGATGCGGCGCTGCATTGCGACTTCGATGCCTTGCCCTTCCCGAACCAGAGCCTCGACCTGGTGGTGCTGCCTCACGCGCTGGAACTTTCTCGCGATCCGCACCTCACTCTGCGCGAGGTGGAGCGCGTGCTGGTGCCAGAGGGGCGCGTGATGATCCTGGGTTTCAACCCGGCCAGCACCTGGGGGCTGCGTCAGCGGGTGGGCCGGGCCCGCTGCGCGGTGGGTTTGGGCGGACGCAGTGCGCTGTTCCTGCCACGGGCCGGCGAGTTCCTGGGCTACTGGCGCTTGCGCGACTGGTTGCGCCTGCTCAGCTTCGAGGTCGAAGGCGGACGTTTCGGATGTTTTCGCCCGCCCTACGCCTCGCAGCGCTGGCTGGAGCGCAGCGCCTGGATGGAAGCCGTGGGCGAGCGCTGGTGGCCGGTGTTCGGCGCGGTGTACTTTCTGGTCGCGGTCAAGCGCGTGCGCGGCATGCGCCTAGTGGGCCTGGCACGGCACGAGGCGCGCACCGCGCGTGCCGCCAGTGCGGTGGTGGCCAACCGGCAGACCCGGCAAACCGAGGAGCTTTGCGAGTGAAGGAAGTCGTGATCTACACCGATGGTGCCTGCAAGGGCAACCCCGGCCCCGGCGGCTGGGGCGCGTTCCTCAGCTCCGGCGGGCACACGAAGGAGATGTTCGGCGGCGAGCCCCTGACCACCAACAACCGCATGGAACTGATGGCGCCCATCGAGGCCCTGAGCACGCTGAAGCAACCTTGTGCCGTGACCATCTTCACCGACAGCCAGTACCTGCGAAATGGCATCGGCAGCTGGATCCATGCCTGGAAGGCGCGCGGCTGGCGCACGGCCGACAACAAGCCGGTGAAGAACATCGACCTGTGGCAGCGGCTGGATGCGCTGGCGCAGCAGCATCGTGTCAAGTGGCATTGGGTCAAGGCGCACAACGGCGACCTCGGCAACGAGAAGGCCGACGAGCTGGCCAACCGCGGTGTGCCGACCCCCTGACCCCTGTCTGACGAGAAAACCCGCCAGCCGCTAAAGTGCCGGCATCTTGAGACGAGCTGCAGATTGAAGAAGGTCCATACCTGGGTGGCCGTGCTGGGCATTGCCGCATTGGCCGGCGCGGCTTGGTGGTGGCAGGACCGCGGCGCGCCGTCCGGCCCCACCGAGTCAGCGGCAGCCCAAGGCGCTGCGGCACGCGCCGGGCCGGGCGGATCCGGTGGACCCGGTGGACCCGGTGGGCCGGGCGGTCCGGGTGGACCGGTCAGCGTGGAGGTCGGCAAGGTCGAGGCCATGACGCTGGAAGACGATGCCCAGGCGGTGGGCTCGCTGCGTTCGCGCCAGGGTGTGATGCTGCGGCCTGAAGTCAGCGGCCGTGTGGCGGCGTTGAGCTTCGCTGACGGCCAGCCGGTACGTCGCGGCCAGTTGCTGGTGCAGTTGGACGACACGCTGCAGCAGGCCCAGCTCAAGCAGGCCGAGGCGCAGGCCAGCATCGCTCGCACCAACCTGCAACGCAACCGCGACCTGGTGGCGCAGAACTTCGTCAGCCAGAGTGCGGTGGACCAGAGCGCCGCGGCGCTGGAGGTGGCCGAGGCGCAGGTGGCGCTGAACAGGGCCCAACTGTCGCGCATGCGCATCGTCGCGCCCTTCGACGGCATGGCCGGCATCCGCAACGTCAACCTCGGCGACTACGTCAAGGACGGCGCCGACCTGGTGAACATCGAGGACCTGTCGCAGGTGCTGGTGGACTTCCGCCTGCCCGAGCGCTTCCTCTCGCGCGTCAAGACAGGCCAGTCGGTCGAGGTCGCGCTGGACGCGCTGCCCGGCCGCCGATTCACCGGCCGCATCGATGCGCTCGATTCGGTGATCGACGCAAATGGGCGTTCGCTGTTGGTGCGCGCAAGGCTCGACAACCCCGGCGGCTTGCTCAAATCGGGCCTCTTCGCGCGCACGCGCATCGTCTTCGAGCAGCGCGAGAACGCGCTGGTGGTGCCCGAAGAGGCGCTGGTGCCGCAGGGGGGCAAGCAGTACATCTTCCAGGTGGTGGACGGGCCGAACGGCAAGGTATCCAAGCGCATCGAGGCGCGCATCGGTCTGCGTCTCCCCGGCAAGGTGGAGATCCTGGAAGGCCTGTCTGCCGGTGACTTGGTGGTCACCGCAGGCCAGGCGCGGCTGGGCCGAGGCGAGCCAGTGCCGCTGCGCGTGGTCGACATTTCGCGCCCGGGCGGTGGCCGGCCTGGCGGTGCGGGCGGCACCAAGCCGCCCAACGGCGCATCGGCGCCCCGTGCTCCGTCGCCCTGAGGCCGCTCATGCGCATCTCCGAGACGTCGATTCGCCGCCCGGTGTTTGCCACCGTGATGTCGCTGATGATCGTGCTCATCGGCGTGGTGTCCTTCGACCGCCTGGCGGTGCGCGAGTATCCGCGCATCGACGAGCCGGTGGTCACCGTCACCACCAAGCTGGTGGGCGCGTCCTCCGAAGTCATCGAGTCACAGGTCACCAAGCCGCTGGAAGATTCCATCGCGGGCATCGACGGAGTGGACATCATCACCTCGATCTCGCGCTCCGAGCAGAGCCAGATCACGGTGCGCTTCAAGCTGGAGAAGAACCCCGACGACGCCGCCGCCGACGTGCGCGACCGCGTCTCGCGCGTGCGTGCCCGCCTGCCCGACGCGGTGGACGAGCCGGTGATCGCCAAGGTCGAGGCCGATGCTACGCCGACCATCTGGCTGGCCTTCACCAGCGATACCTTGAGCCCGCTGCAGGTCACCGATGTCATCAACCGCATCGTCAAGCCTCGGCTGCAGACGGTGCCCGGCGTGTCCAATGTGCAGGTCAACGGCGACCGGCTGTTTTCGATGCGCATCTGGCTCGACCCGGACAAGCTGGCAGCCTACAAGCTCACGGTGCAGGACGTCGAGGACGCCATCCGCAAGCAGAACCTGGAGGTGCCGGCCGGGCGCATCGAAAGCCAGCAGCGCGAGTTCAGCGTCACCGCACGCACCGACCTGAACACCGTGCCGCAGTTTGCCGAGATCGCGCTGAAGTCGGTCAACGGCTACACCGTGCGGCTGCGCGACGTGGCGCGCATCGAGCAGGCGGCCGCCAGCGAGCGCAGCAGCGTGCGCCTGAACGGCGTACCGTCGATCAGCACCGGCATCATCCGCAATGCCACCGCCAACCCCTTGGAGATCTCCGCTGCGGTGCGCAAGATCCTGCCGCAGATCCAGGCCGAACTGCCGCCCGGCGTGACGGTGCAGGTGGCCAACGACAACGCCATCTTCATCGACCGCTCGGTCAGGTCGGTGTACCGCACCATTGCCGAGGCCTTGCTGCTGGTGGCGCTGGTGGTGTTCGTGTTCCTGCGCACGATCCGCGCGTCGATCATCCCGATGGTGACCATCCCGGTCAGCCTGATCGGTGCCTTCGGCATCATGGCCGCGGCCGGCTTCACCATCAACACGCTGACGCTGCTGGCCCTGGTGCTGGCCATCGGCCTGGTGGTCGACGATGCGATCGTCGTGCTGGAGAACATCTTCCGTCACATCGAGGAAGGGCTCGACCCCTTCCAGGCCGCACTGAAGGGCGCCAAGGAGATCAGCTTCGCGGTGGTGGCGATGACGCTGACGCTGGCTGCGGTGTATGCGCCGCTGGCCTTCACGCCGGGGCGCACCGGGCGGCTGTTCACCGAGTTCGCATTGACGCTGGCCGGTGCGGTGATCGTCTCCGGCTTCGTCGCGCTGACGCTGACGCCGATGATGTGCAGCAAGCTGCTGCGCCACAACCCGTCGCCTAACCGCTTCGACCGGGGCATGGAGCGCGTGCTGGTGGCCATGGGCGACGGCTATGGCGCGATGCTGCGCTGGGTGCTGACCCAGCGCTGGATCGTGCTGCTGGTCATGGCCGCGGCGGCGGTGGCAGTTGGTGGCTGTTCAAGAACGCCAAGAGCGAACTGGCGCCACTGGAGGACCGTGGCGTGATCCTGGCCACCGTCAACGCGCCGGATGGTGCGACGCTGGAGTACACCGCGCGCTACCTGCGCGCCATCGAAGGCATCGGCCGCACCTATCCGGAGTTCGACCGCGTGTTCGTCGTGGCCGGCAATCCGACGGTGTCGCAGGGCATTTCCTTCATGCGCACCGTCGATTGGGACGATCGCAAGCGCAGCACGCAGGAGTTGGCACGGTTGCTGCAGCCGCAGTTCATGGGCCTGCCCGGCGTGACGGCCTTCCCGATCACCCCGCCCAGCCTGGGGCAGGGCTTCCGCGAACGTTCGATCAACTACGTGATCGTCACCAGCGACAGCTACGACAACCTGGCGCGCGTATCTCAGCAGTTCATGGCCGAGATGGCCAAGAACCCGGGCTTCGTGCAGCCCGACACCGACCTGCGGTTGAACAAGCCGGAGATCTTCGTCGAGGTGGACCGGGCCCGCGCGGCCGACATGGGCGTCAGCGTCGACGCGGTGGCACGCACGGTGGAGACCATGCTCGGCGGCCGTGCGGTCACACGCTACAAGCGCGACGCCGATCAGTACGACGTGATCGTGCAGACCGCCGAGCGCGGCCGCACCACGCCCGAGGACATCGAGAAGCTCTTCGTGCGCGGCCGCAACGAGGCGATGGTGCCGCTGAGCTCACTGATCAAGGTGCGCGAAGCCGTCAGCCCGCGCGAGCTGAACCACTTCAACCAGCGGCGCTCGGTGTCGATCACCGCCAACCTGGCGCCGGGGTATGCGCTGGGCGAGGCCCTGCAGTTCATGGACCAGACCGCGGCCAAGGTGCTGCCCAGCGGCTATGCCACCGAGCTCAACGGCGTCAGCCGCGAGTTCCGTTCGTCGTCGGGCGCGCTCGGCCTGGTCTTCGTGCTGGCGCTGATGTTCATCTTCCTGGTGCTGGCGGCGCAGTTCGAAAGCTTCGTCGACCCCTTCGTCATCCTGCTGGCGGTGCCGCTGTCGATGGTCGGCGCTTTGCTGGCGCTCAGCTGGAGCGGCGGCACGCTGAACGTCTATTCACAGATCGGGCTGATCACGCTGGTCGGCCTGATCAGCAAGCACGGCATCCTGATCGTCGAGTTCAGCAACCAGTTGCGCCAGCAGGGCCGCGAGCTAAAGGACGCGGTGGTCGAGGCCTCGAGCCTGCGGCTGCGGCCGATCCTGATGACCACCGGGGCCATGGTGCTGGGCGCACTGCCGCTGGCCACTGCCACAGGTGCCGGTGCCGAGAGCCGCCAGCAGATCGGCTGGGTCATCGTCGGCGGCATGTCGCTGGGCACGCTGCTGACGCTGTTCGTGGTGCCGACCATGTACACGCTGTTCGCGCGCAAAGGCGTGCCGGGGGAAATTTCCACGCCGGCCTCCGAGGTGCTGCACCCGCACACCGCGTCGCCGCAGGCGCAGACCTGAGCGGCGGCCTCAGATCCAGGCGTCGAAGGGCAGCACGTCCACCGGTTCGCCGGCGCCCACGTTGCCCTGCTCGTGGTGCAGCAGCACCATGCCGTTGGCCTGACTCATGCTGCGCAGAATGCCGCTGCCCTGCGAGCCGGTGATCGCCACCTGCCAGCTGCCGTCGGCTGCACGGCTGACGATGCCGCGCTGGTACTCGGTGCGCCCGGGCTTCTTGCGGATCGGCGCGACGCAGGCGGCACGCAACATCGGCAGCGGCTGCGGCGAGGCGCCCGACATGCGCAGCAGTGCATCGCGCACGAAGGCATAGAAGGTCACCATCACTGCCACCGGGTTGCCGGGCAGCCCGAAGAGCAGGGCCTGCCGCCCGGCATCGCCGATGCGGCCGATGGCCATCGGCCGCCCCGGGCGCATGGCGATCTTCCAGAACAGCACCTCGCCCAGCTCGGCCATGATGCGCTTGGTGTGGTCCGCCTCGCCGACACTGACCCCGCCCGAGGTGATGACCGCATCGGCACAGCCCGCCGCGTGTATGAAGGTTTCTCGCAGCGCCGCCGGGTCGTCGCGCACCACGCCCAGGTCGATGGCTTCGACTCCCAGGCGCTGCAGCATGCCCCACAGCGTGTAGCGGTTGCTGTCGTAGACGCAGCCGGCATCCAGCGGCTCGCCTATCGAGCGCAGTTCGTCGCCGGTGGAAAAGAAGGCCACGCGCAGGCGGCGCCGCACCGGCACCTCGGCCAGCCCCAGCGAGGCCAGCAGCCCCAGGTCGGCCGGCCGCAGCACGCGCCCGGCCGCCAGCGCAGCCTCGCCGCGGGCCAGGTCCTCGCCAGCCAGGCGGCGGTTGTCGCCGGCGCGCAGCACGCCCGCGGGAATCTGCACCAGGTCGCCTTCCGTCTGGGTGAATTCCTGCGGCACCACGGTGTCCAGCCCCGCCGGCATGACAGCGCCGGTCATGATGCGCACACAGCTGCCGTCCGGTACTTCGCCAGCGAAGTTCTGCCCCGCCAGTCCGCTGCCAACGACGTGCAGGCGCGTCGGCCCGTCGGCGCGCAGTTCGCTGCCGCGCAGTGCGAAGCCGTCCATGGCCGAGTTGTCGTGCGCCGGCACGTCGATGGCCGAGACGATGTCGCGGGCCAGCACCCGGCCCAGCGAATCGCGGATTGGCCGCAGTTCCACCGCCTGCACCACCGGCACCAGCCTGGCGATGAACTCCTGCGCCCGTGCCACGGGTAGGGCGTTGGGGTCGTAGCCGGACACGCAGGAGGCGATCTCCTTCAGCGACGGTGCGCGTTCAGTCATCGGGCAGGGGTCGTCCATGGTCGGCCGGGAAGGCGTCGCCCACGCGCTGCGGCCCGCGCATCACCGCGGTGATCCAGCAGCCGATGGCGTAGGTGAGGACCATGGTCAGTGCGAAGAGGATGCCGCCGATGACGACGAAGTCGACCAGCATCTGGGTACGCTCGGACTGGTCGTCCAGGCCTGGCTGGTGAAAGGTCTTGACCACTTCGCCCGCCATCCAGGGCAACAGCACGCTGGCCAGCGTGGCCCACAGCAGGTGCCAGCGGGCGCGTGAGGTCTTCCAGCCAGGCCACATGGTCTTCAGCCGCCGATGTAGTGCATCTCGACGCGCCGCGCGCCGGCGCTGCCGTCGACCGCGCCTGCGGCGCCGCGCACTTCGGAGTAGCGGTCGCTGCGGCCGGCCCAGATGGCCGCCAGCGTTGCGGCCATTTGCTCGTCGCCGGCACCGCCGCGCAACAGGGCGCGCAGGTCGTGTCCGGCGCTGGCAAACAGGCACAGGAACAGCTTGCCCTCGGTGGACAGCCGGGCACGGTTGCAGTCGCGGCAGAAGGCCTGGGTGACGCTGGAGATCACGCCGATCTCGCCGGCGCCGTCCACGTAGCGCCAGCGATCCGCGGTCTCGCCATCGACCTGCGGGCCGACCGCCTCGAGCGCATGCTGCTGCTGCAGCCGCGCGATGACCTGGGCCGAAGGCAACACCTCGTCCATGCGCCAGCCGTTGGTGGCGCCGACGTCCATGTACTCGATGAAGCGCAGCACCATGCCGCTGTGGCGGAAGTGGCGCGCCATCGGCAGCAACTCGTGGTCGTTGGTGCCGCGCTTGACCACCATGTTCACCTTGATCGGCGCCAGGCCCACGGCCTGCGCCTCGTCGATGCCGCGCAGCACGTCGGCCACCGGGAAGTCGACGTCGTTCATGCGCCGGAACACTGCGTCGTCCAGCGCGTCCAGGCTGACGGTGACGCGCTGCAGGCCAGCGTCCTTCAGCGCCCGCGCCTTGCGCGCCAGCAGCGAGCCGTTGGTGGTGAGCGTCAGGTCCAGCGGCTCGCCGTCAGGGGTGCGCAAGGCGGCCAGCATCTCGATCAGCCGCTCGATGTTCTTGCGCAGCAGCGGCTCGCCGCCGGTGAGACGCAGCTTGCGCACGCCTTGCGAGACGAAGACCCGCGCCGTGCGCGTGATCTCTTCGAAGCTCAGCAACGCGCTGTGCGGAAGGAACGCATAGCTCTTGTCGAAGACCTCCTTGGGCATGCAGTAGCTGCAGCGGAAGTTGCAGCGGTCGGTGACCGAGATGCGCAGATCGCGCAGCGGCCGGCCCAGGGCGTCGAGCAGCAGACCCGTCGGCGCGGCAGCGGCTGCCGGCAGCACCGGCGCTATCAGGCTGTGCCGCAGGTCGTGCAGCGGGATGACGGTGGAACCCATGACGCTATTGTGCTCGCTGGCTCAAGGGCCTGGCGGCCACGCAGCCTCAGGGCGCCTTCACGTGGTTGCAGGTTCCGGGCGGCGTGGGCGACTCCCGCCGCTCGGGCGTGCCGGCCACCTTGTAGATGTACTTCTCGCGGTTGATGACCCGCTGAGCGGCCGGGCTGCTGCGGCGCGCGGCCAACAGCGTGTCGGCGATGGCGTTCGCCTCCTGCGGCGAGAAGGTGAAGCGCACCTGGCCTGACGGCTGCACCACGCCGGTGGTCAGGCCGTAGGCCAGCATGTCGCCACTCAGCGTCAGCGGCGGTCGGATCACGCCCACCAGCGGGCGGCCCTGATAGGTGAGGGCCAGCCGGTCGAAGTCGCGCTTCAGGGCCACCACGCGCTCGCGCGCCGCGGCGGCGGCCGCCTCGCCGCCGGAGGCGGCAAAGCTGATCGAGGCGATAAAGGCTTCATGGCTCCACTCGACCGCCGGCACCACGTACCTAGCCGACCAGGTCAGCCTGCCCGTGCCGAAGGGCACGCTCTTTTGCGGCGCGTCGCGCAGCGCCACATAGGGAAGTGTGACTCTCAAGGGCTCGCCGGTCTTGCCATTGGCCAGGCGGGGACGCAGCGTCAGCACGATGGCCTCGCAACCGGCCTGGGCACCTTCGAAGTTCAGCGATTCCAGCGCATAGCTGTGGCGAAAGGGCTGCGACGGGTCGTAGGGCACCGGCCGCAGCGCCGGCAACAGCCCGTCCTCGAGCACCGGCACGCCATTGACGCGCACGTCCACCTCCACGCCGATGGCGGCCGGGTCGCGCAAGGCATCGGTCTCGATGCTCACCAGGGTGTAGCCCACGCCCTTCATCTGGTCCTTGTAGGTTGCCAAGGTCTTGGCCGAGGGCACCGACCAGCGCGGCGGCGCGTCGGCCGCATGGGCCAGCGGCAACAGGCTGAAGCTGCGCGTGGTCTTGATCTCCTCCACGGGGCAGGGCTCCAGCCACTTGGGGCTAGGGAAGTGCAGCTTGCAAGCGTTGCTTTCGTCGCAGTCCAGGTGCACGTGCTGCTCGTTCGACGGCTCCAGCGTGGCCGGGCGCTTCAGGCAGAAGCGCGCCGGCGCGGGGGCCGCAACCAGGCTGGAGGCGCGGATCTCGCGGATCAGCGTGCCGAGGATGCGCTCGTCCTCGGCCGGGTAGGCGGTGTTGTAGCTGTAGAAGCCGCCCGGCTGCTGCGCCAGGCGTTCACCGTCGACGATGCGGCGCTTGGTCTGCAGGTTGACGCGCAAGGTGTCGTCGAGTGCGACCTGGGTATTGGCGCTCGGCTTGTAGTTGAAGCGCAACTGCACCGGGTTGGGCAGTTCCGGCCCGGCCGCCACGGGCTTGGCCGCACCGCCCGCAGCGGACTCGCCCATGGCGCTGCCCTCGGGCTTCTCAAGCGCGAAGAACGCCGCGACCCCCACGGCCGCCGCGCCGATGACACCGGCCAGGGCGAACTTGCGCCATGCCGGAGCTGCGTCGCCCAGTTCGCCCAGGCGGGACACGGCCGCCACCGCCTCGGCGGCGGCATTGCCGCTGGGCTCGAGCACGGTCACGGATTTCAGGTACGCCGGGATGGCCTCGAAAGGCGTCTTGCGGATCACCACCGGCAGCACATGTCCCCTGGGATGCGGCCAGCGGGCCCGGGCGTAGCCCATCTCGGTGAGCGCATAGCCACCCGCGGCCACCGAGTCGGGCGAGATCAGGAAGACGAAGGCGTCGGCGTCGTCGACCGAGGCCTTGATGCGGGCGTGGTACTCGCCGCCGGCCGGCAGGCTCTGCCGGTCGAAGAAGACCTCGTGGCCGGCGCCTGCCAGCGCCAGCTGGATCTCCTCGGCCTGCGGCCGGTCTTCGGAGGCATAGGACAGGAAGATCTTCATACGCCGGCGCCTCTTCGCTACACACTCAAATCGTACGGCGGAACCTGTGCCACAGCAGCCATGCCGCATCCCAGGGCAGGGCGACCAGTTCCTTGATGACGTAGCGCAACCACTTGCCCCAGCCCAGGTAGGGTCGGTCCGAGGCTGCCGGCAGGGCCTGGCTGTCGAAGCCAGCCAGGCGGAACAGCCAGGTGCAGCGCAGCCGGTGGTAGCTGCTGGTCGACACCAGGACGCGGTCGATGCCGCCGCGGCGACGCAGCATGCGGCTGCAGTAGCGCACCGACTGCAGCGTGTCGCGCGCTTCGCTTTCGAGCAGGATGCGTGGTGCGCCGACACCGAGTCCGAGCAGCAGCTGCTGCATCACCTGCGCTTCTGCCGGGCCGTGGCGGCCGACGCCGCCGCTGGCCAGGTACAACGGCCCGTCGCTGCCCGCGCCGCCGTAATGCACCGCGTTCTCGCAGCGTCTCCTGAGGCTGCCGCTAGCCGCGCCGCCGGCACGCACCGCGGCACCGAAGATCACGATGCAATCGGTCATGGCCGTTGGTGGCCGGGCGTCGAAGCGCAAAGCAGAGGCATGGTTGCCGGGTTGCAGGCGGAGGCAGCCGGGCATGATACGAGCGGGCGGCGCGCCACGTCAGCATGGCGCAAGCGCGACCGCGAGAATGCGATGCTGAGCGACAGGCGCAACTGCCACCGGAGGAGACAAGCATGAGTTTCGCGGACTTCCATCGCCGTTCCATCGAGCAGCCCGATGCGTTCTGGGCCGAGCAGGCTCAGCTGATCGACTGGCACAAGCCCTTCGACACCGTCTGCGACTACAGCCGCCCGCCCTTTGCCAACTGGTTTGTCGGCGGCCAGACCAACCTGTGCCACAACGCAGTCGACCGCCACCTGAAGGAGCGGGCCGACAGCAACGCGCTGATCTGGGTGTCCACCGAGGTCGACCGGGAGGTCTGCTACACCTTCCGTCAGCTGCATGCCGAGGTGCAGCGCATGGCTGCCAGCCTGATCGAGCTGGGTGTGAGGAAGGGCGACCGGGTGCTGATTTACATGCCGATGATCGCCGAGGCCGCGTTTGCGATGCTGGCCTGCGCGCGCATCGGTGCCATCCATTCGGTGGTCTTCGGCGGCTTTGCCAGCGTCAGC
>Ga0316616_100000326_pt1 | contig 14291 bp, 14 predicted proteins | sample OWC_Aug_M1_C1_D1_FD_207660 | JGI IMG/M metagenome (GOLD analysis project Ga0316616, IMG submission 207660) | Wetland soil microbial communities from Old Woman Creek delta, Ohio, United States - OWC_Aug_M1_C1_D1_B | ecosystem: Environmental > Terrestrial > Soil > Wetlands | place: USA: Ohio... | reverse complement strand
CACCGCGGTCCAATCGATTCCGCCGCCCGGAATCGGCACATATCCGCCAATCTGATCGAAGCACGCCTTGCGAAACAGTTGACACGCGCCGGAAACATGCTCAATATTCGTGAAGCGATAGTCGTAATGTTTCCCCTCCTCGACAAACGGTGTCCCCGCAACGCCCAAGTCGGGATTCGATGCAAATCGGTTCAACAGGAACTCCATGTAGTCGCTGCCAAAAGAGATATCCGCATCGAGATTGCCAAGGATGTCATAGTCAAGATCCTTCAAACGACGGAGACCTGCATTAAAGCATGCGACCTTCGCAGCAAAGTGTCGCGTGTCACGCTCCGGCATCCTGACATAATCGATCCACTCGTGACTCCTGCAGCCTTCTTTCACAATTTCGTCTGTCCCGTCGGTGGAGCCGTCACTGACGATGACCCAGCGTAGCGGCAATATCGTCTGCGATGTGACGGACTGGATGGTTTTCCCGATTAGGGCCGCTTCATTGCGTGCCGGCGTGATCAGCACATAGGTCAATGTCGCTGGTTTCATCCTTATGTCTTTCTGATGAACGAGACGGAGGTCAGCGATATGGTCATTCGTTACCCCAGAAACCGTCGTTTCAGGTTTCGGAGCCTCCTCAGGACCCTGCTGTTCTGTTTCAGGTACTTCATGTGTCTGCGCTTGTCGGCCAGGATCTCCTCCATTTCTTGCCGACTGATGCCCAACGAATTCAAAAAGAAGTCCAGGTTCTCTGGCTCTTTAAGGGCTTTTTTATTTGCCGACACCCTGCGCAATGCCTCGTCTCTTGTCATTTGTCCCGCCGTCACGAGTTTGCTGAATCGGAGCATTTCCGGGACGAGGACATTATATTTTTTATACCGGATCCAGTTCACAATGTTATCCACCTTGCAGTCGGTGTGTTCCGCATCCCCGCTGTGGGCTTTCCACCCGAGTTCGGACTTGATCGTTTTATAGATCGCATCGTAATTCCAATCGACATAATTCGGCAGTTGAATCGCACGGGGTGATGAAAAGATTCCTGCCGGCTGAAGCAATGCAGCCGCGTCTTTTTCCCACTCCGACCCCTGCAACAAATTCTCAATAAAACTGATACCGCCTTCAACAAAATACTCTGGAGAAACGTGTTCCTCTGTTCTTCGAGAGGTTCCTTTGATGGCCAGGGGGATTTCAAACGCGGTTTGTGTGCGCTCAATCGCAACCCCCATCCCCTGCAGGCATACGGGACAGAAAAAACCTGTCTCCAGAAAGGAATGTCGGTATAACTTCATGAGCAGGGGTTTGTTCATCCCGTAGTAGGTGTGGTCGACCCTGAGCTCTTCACATGCATTCCGGATGTTTTCCTTCGCATGCTCTGAAAGAAACCCGTTATCCCAGGTCACCGCCAGGCATCTCAGGGAGAAAACCCGTTTGCACAGGTACAGGATATAGATGCTGTCTTTTCCTCCCGATAGAGGCACCAATACATCATACAGTCCCTTCTTCCTTCTAGTGGCCTCTAAAATACGCTCCAGCTCCTTCGTCCGTTTATTTTTGCTTTGTTCCCAGTTCCCCCACAATCTTTCATGATCCCTGCATACGGAGCAGATCTTTTCCTCGGTTATTTTTACTCCGGGCACTTCATCGCTCAATATGCACCGTTGACAGGTTTGATGTGTCATTGCGCTAGCCCTCTCCCTTCGCTTTCTTCTGTCCGGGATTCAGTCCTGTTACGGCTCGAACAGAGGAAACGGAAATACCTCCGGATCGATCAAAAGGTCCTGTGTTTGACGGGGGCCATCCCCGCAAGTCCCAGAAGTTTGCCGATGTGATCGCAGTTGCGAATCAGGCATTTCATGAAGACGTGCTGCCCCATGACCAGACAAAATGGCAGCGCCACCGTGTAGAAGAAGAATGCCGACAGGGACTTGAGCGCTTGTGGTTGGATGAGGGACATGTGCCTCGAGTGGATGAAACCTCTTAATAGCGCTCGCTTTATAAAGTAGACCCTTTGCAGTCGCTCCGGCGGCACCAGCTCCCATACGGGTGCTTCATCGCACCAGACGAACCGTTTACCCTCCTTCATCATCCGCAGGAAGAAGTCCGTGTCCTCCCCTCCCGTTTGTCCATAGCGGGGATCAAAAGGATTCGCCTCTTGGAATAACGCCATTTCGAGGAGGACGTTCCCGGTTCTGGTGTATTTTGGATTCTGAAGGACAGTGCCCGTGGGGAACGACTCTCTCTCGCAGAGCTTTCCCTTGATGATCCAGCTGGGGGGTTCCGAATCAAAATAAGGATTCACCGGCCCCAGCACGCCGCTTGCCTCATAGACCTTGGAGGCTTTGTACAAGTTCAGCAGCCAGGAATCGCCGGGATATTCATCATCATCGATAAACGCAAGGAGGTTTCCCTTCGCGTGGCGGACGGCCTTGTTCCTGGCAGGCGAATATCCTTTCTCCTGTTCGACGCAGTACTCCAGAGAGATTCCGATGTCGGTCTTGAACTCCTCAGCTATCGCTCTCGCGGTCTGCTCTGCGTCGTTATCTACGACAACGACCGAAAAGGCAAAGAGGTCTTCGGTTTTTTGGTCCTTTAGACAGTGCAGGAGATGAGCGAGCAGTTTCGGCCTTCGATAGGTGCAGATACAGACCGATATGTGATCTCGTTTGCCTTGCGTACTCGACAGCGGTTCCGCCATTCGTTCCACCCGACCCTACCGCCCCGGATTATGGGCGAAAAGATCTGATCGTCTCGGCTATCCTCCAGATTTCCTCTTCCCGCAGCTCAGGGTACATGGGAAGGGAAACGATTTCACTGGATGTCTTCGTTATCTCGGGATAATCACCTTCCGCGTGGTTCAAATACCGATATGCATTCAAGTTCGGTAGGCCATCAGTGCCGTTGCCGACGTCGATACAGTGTGTCACACCGCAGAAAAAGTCAAAAACCTCCTTAAATTCCTTAACCTACGATCCGCCGATGAAGGTCGTCTTAGTTAGGATTTCGCCGATCACAGAGTCGATTTCCGACCGGATCGATTCGTACTGCTTTTTGAGATCTACGAGCTGGATGGTCATAAATTCCTCACAGAATGGGATTCGGGAGTCGGGATTCCGGATTCGGACAGCGGGAAAGTCAAGGATGCCAGGTCAGAGCTTTCGAAACAGCCTGGCCGGATTGCCGGCGTAAAAGCCGGACCGTGTGATATCTTTGGTCACGACGGAGCCTGCACCGATGACGACCCGATCGCAGATCTTCACGGGCAGGATGGTCGCATTGGACCCGATGGAAACGTGATTTCCAATGTGCGTTGGTTTCCACAGATCCATCCGGCCCCTTGCAGGGCCTCCTTCCGAAAACAGATCATTGATGAACATCACGCCGTGACCAATAAAACAGTCCTCCCCAATCGTGACGAGCTCGCAGAGAAAGGTGTGGGACTGCACCCGTGTCCGGCTACCGACCTTTACCCCCTTCTGGACCTCGACAAAGGGGCCGATGAAGCAGCTTTCGCCTATTGTACACTCATAGAGGTTTACGGGTTCGACGACGGTTACATTGGTGCCGAACACCACTTCGCGGATCTGGCACTTGAATACTTTCGTGGGAGCAGACATAGACACCTCGAAAAAGATTTTCGGAGAGGGTCGGGAGTTCAGGCTGACAGGATGCGGACCACTGCACGGGCGAGATCGATGCCACTCAGGCAGGCGGTGCCGTGTTCGACGCCGTCGGCGAAGTGCTCGACCTCGACACGGACCGGTTCCGGGAACCCTCTCCGGGGAAGGATCACATCTCCCTCGCGAGCATGGAAGGTGTCGTAGTCCATGTTTTGCCCCAAGACCACCTTTCGATCGACTCCCTTGTCGTAGATGATTATCTTGCTTTCGGCGTCGTTGTCGTAGACGACCATCTTTTTAGACCCCACAGCGGTCATCTGGCGGAGTCTTCGGGGGTCGAGCCAGCTGACGTGGATGTTGGCCATGACCTTGTTCGGATCAAGGATTTTCATGAAGACGACGTCGTCGACGGTTATGGCGATCGGCTTTTCCACCAAAAAGTGCTTCCCCGCCGCGAGGGCTTTCATGGCCAACTCGAAATGAGACCGGACGGGAGTAGCGATGACGACAGCCTGAATCTCATGATCTTCCAGCACGTGACCGACGTCCTCGGTGACCTGGATTGCCGGGTAGAGACCGCAGACGTAATCCTGGCAATAGAAGTGGAGGTCGACAACGCAATCCCACCGGTGCAGCGGCGCGAGTGGACAGGGTTCATGCATGACGAATTTCATTCGCTTGTCACGAAAGTGATTTGTACAGATTCGTTAAGATGTGTTCGTAGCGATGCCATTCATGCTGCCTGATGTGGTTGCGCGCTTTTTCCGCATAGGCTTTTCTCCTGGATTCATGGACGTAGGCATCATAAATGGTTTCTGCGAGCGAATCGACATCTTCAGGATCGAAGTAGTGCACCATGTCGTCTGCGAAATAATAGCGTATCGTTTTGAGCCGGGGGGCGACAACCGGAATGTTCAACGTGATGTACTCGAGCAACTTCACGGGAAGCATGAGTTCCGCCGCAATGTTCTTTCGGTTCGACACGACGCCTATGTCCATCCGTCTCAGAATCGGCACGAGCTGATACAGCGGCATCGGTTCCTTGAAATGAACGTGCTTTGCGATGCCCAGATCTTCGACAAGAGATGCACACTCATCACTGTCGTTATCGATTCCGTAAATATACAATGCGGCATTCGGAATCCGGGGGACGATCTTCGCCATGGCTCGAATCGCAAGATCCACCCCGAGCCTTCTTGCAATGGTGCCATGATAAACTAGATTGAACGCGCCCGGATCTATGGGAGCATCATGACCGTCATACGTGGAGTTCAGCACTTTCTCCTGAGGCACGTTCATGACGATGTCGATCTTGTGATCCGGCACCCCCCGGTTGATCAGCGCTTCGCTCTGCGGGCCGTTTACGCAGATGATCTTGTGTGCGAAAGCGGTGCATAGCGATTCCTCCAGGCATAGTAATCTGAATACGAATTCTGAACTATCTTCGCATTTTGCCCTGTAGGTCTCCGGCATGGTGTCATGGATGTCCAGGATGACTTTTCTGCCGAACAAGCGTGGCACGGTCGCTGCGAAGACGAGAACATTCGGCATGTTGTGGACATGGACAACGTCTATTCCTTGCTTGAAGAATAAACGGGAGCAGGCAAAAAAAGCGGAACACAAATACAGGAAGTAGGACCAGAGCAGGAGGAGATTGCTTTTGCCGCGGTATCGGCCGGCCTTGAGTTCCACCACCTCGACATTTTCCAGTTGATAACGGCGTGCGTTCTTTCCTTCTTTCGGGGTGAGGATGGTTACATCATACTCCTGGGTTTCCGCGATCGTTTCCGCTTCGCGACGTATACGCGTATCAATAGAGTATTTCGTGTATGCGATCACGCAGACTTGTCTTTTCATTCGCGTGTTCATTCCATCATGCCATCGGATCTGTGACGGCTCACCCCCGAAACGGAATTGTCGTTTCCAGACAGCCGTTGAACGGCGTGTCGATATATCGCAATGCCCTCTCAGAATTCCCTTTCTGGGCTTTGGGCAAGGGGCTATAGGTGCGGAGGATGATTGCCGGCGTGCCGTCCATTTGCGGGGCCGTCAGCCGAACGGTCATCCCGGAAGCGGTTGCGTGGACCTGATGAAAGGTTACCGCTCGCCGTTTGCTGAACCATTTAACCGCCTGAAGAGCTGTACAGAAATATCCGTTGAGCGCTTTCAGCTCCTTCAAAAGTAGGATGTAAAAATCATCCCAGAATCGCTCCGGCCCGATGCTTCGCTGATGCCAGTTGATGGTAAGAACCCCCCCGTTTTCGTCCGCGTCCGCTATGTTTTTCCGGATAAGCGTAAACGCTTCCTCTTCCGTGAGGCCCATCCGCTGTGGATAGAATAGCGCCGTGTCCATAATGTGAAGAGGCAGTTCGAGCAGCTTTTCTACGCCCAAGGGACGAAAGACCTGGGTTGTCCCGGCCCGGTAACCGACGGCGTCATTGTATCCGATCGAGGAGTCATACAGAAAGCCTGCCTGTTCCAGGCGCTGCGGAGTATCCGATGAGAAATAAAGCCAGTGCATTCGCACGCCCACTTCATGATCTCCGCTGCATTCTGTGATGGTGTCGCGTTCGTGGCGCCCTTTTTCCGCATCCTGCCATGCATCGATACCGTGTAGCCCCAGTTCGTGACCGGAGGAGATCAATCGTTTCAACTCGTTACGGATATCCGTTACGTCGTATTTTGCTGCCCGGATCCCGGGTGCCGGCACGCCTGCAATCCAACCCGGCGTATTTTTGTAGGGGATAAAATAAAAGGTCGATGCAATCCCCTCTTCCAATTGGATGTATCGCTCGAAATTTACCATAAAGTCTTTTACGACACCCGCGTAGACGAGAGGGATCGACAGCGCCGCCTGCACATTTTTTAACAACTTCTTTCCGGGGAGCGCCCCTTTCAATGCTCTGACAGCCGATACAAACAGTGCTCGATAAATAAACCCGAACATGGTGCGATCGCATTTATGAAAACGCATGCCTGCAAAGTCCACATCGTGGGTCAGACACACCATATAGGGATACCCTGCAGGTCGAGGCGGTATTTCGACGAAGGGGATTCCGGAATCGAGTATCCGGTCACGAAGAAAGGCAACATGCAAGTCAAGCGTCGGAACCATCGCGTAGGTTTCCGGCTGGCCAACCGCGAGAAGATGACGGATTTCCTGCAGGAGGTCATATCCGATGCGGACATATTCCGCATGATCGGTTTCAACTCTCACCGCGGCGCTGCCGTGTGCGTCATGGATCTTCAACAACGGAGTACTTTCCGTTTCAAAAGCGAGGGCGGCGCCGTAGATGGGAAACGATTTATCCCGGTAGGTCATCTCCGGCACGTCATGCCGATCGACGATGTTCAGCCCGAACTCCTCGTCAAATCGTCTTTTTTCGCTTCCGTAAATGATGATCAGCTTTGCTTTTAGATCATACTCCGCATTCCCGCTGATGAATAAGATGTCATACGTGACCCCTTCCTTATAGAACTCCCAGGGAGTCTTGAACAGCTCAAAGAACTCCCTGACGACGGGTTTCAGGTTGTTTTCTATGATCACTCCGATCATGTTCTCTCGGTTTTCTTTCATCCCGCGTCGATGAATCCAGGATGGATTGTGATGGCTCAGGTCTCCAGATAGAGGATCCCGTTCAGGGAATTTTCTCCAGCCAAGCTTTGTGCCAGAAGAAGAAGCAGTTCCGGTCACACCGGTTGAAGTAAAACCGTTGCTGACCGCTGCAGTTTGCTCCCTCGAGAATCACGAGACCTTTCGTTTTGACCATTTTCTGCCTGGCCTCATCGAAGAAGAAATCCACATCTTTCAAGACACGGTAGGAATTGCCACAGTGTTCATACATTCCCCTCATGAATCTGCAGCCCCCGTACTTGCCTTCCTCGTCAAGTAGAGAGCGGATTTCTTTTTTCGACCGGACTCTCACTCTGTCCTCGGGGCCAATCTCTCGCTTCTCCGGATTCGCAGGTAATGACACTCCGGCTGAAGCGGGGGAAAAAAATGTCCTGGCCCTTAAGGCCGCTCTGTACATACTTTTCAACAGGGTCCTCATGCCTTCGAGGGATTCGTCTATACGGGTTATCGTTCCCATCTTCTCAATGTCTTTTAACTGGCACATGGCAGATCCTGCTTCCGGGAACATGATAAGGTCCTATGACCGGCTCCCGCAAAGTTCTTAAACGTTGTCCAACCAATCTTCATGCCAGAGAAAATAGCAGCTGCGGTCGCATTTATGAGGGAACATGTCCACGATGCCATGGCAGATCAGATTTTCCAAAATGTAGAGAGGAGAGTGTGATTTGTAGAGTTTATTTTTACGCTCATCGAAAAGATGGTTCACAACCTTCATCACTCTGAAATGCTGGCCGCAATAGCCCCACATCTGTTCCGTCATCAAACAATGATCTCGCTTGTTCAGGATGTCAAGCCTTACTCGAATCTCTTCTCTTGTTCGTATGCTGATGAGTTCCCCCTGTGAAAATCTCGGTTTTCTATTCAGCTTGCTTCGGAACATCGTCATAGTTTCCGCTATTATGCCATATGCTTGTAGATAAAAGGCTCTATAGTTTCCACGATCGAGTCGGGTAAGGATCTCCATATGGTGGTCAAAATTCGATATGAGGCGCCGCTGCCTTCTTTTGACGTGGCGCCTTTGATTTGAGGGTAGTAATAATAGGGTAAATCACGTGCCGTCGCCCCCCACATTTCCTTGTACCGCATCAGGCCGGTGTTATCAGGCGAAGTGCGGCCGAAATCAAAGAATTTATACCCGGCCTGTGAGGCCTTTTCAATCGCGGTCCAGGTCAAAAGATGATTGGGTGTCTTTTTCGTCGATGCAAGATATTCATTATCCGAGGCATTGTATTTATAGTAGATGGTGTCTTTCATTCTGGTGAAGTATCCGGCTGCCACACATCGTGATTCGTCGAAGGCGAGAAGGATGAACGAATGACCGCTCACGATCATTTGATCATAAAGGTTCTTGAAGAACTTCAATGGCTGAGAGGGCACGCCATGCTTCTTTCGCGTTATTCTATTCAATCGGTAAAATTCTTCCATCCCGACGGGGGTATTGTCCTCCCGAATTTCGATTCCTGATTTTTGAGCTTTGCGGATTCCGTATTGAATGGATTTTTTCTCCAGTTTTTTCATCACGTCTCCAGGATTGGAAGCAAGCTCAAGCGTGTGACATTTGTAGTAGTCGTAACGGATGAAGTTACTTTCACTCTGTATGGCGCCTCTTATCTCGATATAACTGACTTTGTCACGATACCTGTTGATGATTTCCTGTAAAATATTTTCTTCTTCCATGCTTTGAGCGGTAAGGGGTCCGCAATAATCGGAAAATGGGAGTGAAACAATACGTGCCCCGATATAAGGACTTTTTATAAAGAAGAATGGAAATATCCCGGACATCTCACCCGATTCGTTTTGGGCAACATAAAGCAGAGGCTCGAGCGAATAAGTCAGGTATATTGACTTAAGCCATGCGGATAAATGAAAAGCCGTACCACTGGGGTGGGCTATTACAAAATCGTCCCATCGTTTCATCTCGTCGAAATTACTCAGTGAAAATTTATTCATCATAACCTTTCTCCTTAATATGCGTAACAGAAAAATGTTTCACAAGCTGTTTGTCAACCAGCCACGCGACGCTCAGTCCAAAAAGAGGCGATGTCCCTGGGCAGAACGTGCCAATATTTCCCTTCGTAATTCGTTCTGACATACTCGAGAAAATTCGAGTAATGCCTCGAAGGATATTCGTCGATGGTCATTTTGTCATGTTTGAAATTCATATAATCAGGATGAGTGTTCAAAAGAGCCATCCCTCCATTGTCGGCGATCCAGTCCAGCTTTCGCTTCCAGATCTTAATGTTCGGTTCCTTCATAAGTATGAAAAGCGTGAAATCCTGCGGGATCGTATATGGAAGCTCAACATAGCCCTTATTGCCTCCATCATGGCAGACGTCAAAGGGAAATATCGTGCCGACACCGGTTGGCTGCGGCTCAAAGGGGTCGGTATCGAAGGTCGATGAATCGTAAAGGATGTTCAACTCATGGAGCCATTCGAGGTTGTGATGCATGGAGGGTGAGCGGAAACCGACACAATCCCATTGTCGTAGATACTCGTTGATTATTTTGGCTCTCTCCCGGAAGATTGTTCTTGATTTATAGAGTTTACCATCGTGATGCAAACCGTGAAGGCCGATCTCGAAACCACTCTTACACAATTGCTCAAGCAGTCCCTTTGATACGTTGTACCTCAGCGGAACAAAGTTGAAAGACGATCGAAATCCAAGCAACTTTTCCAGGGTCATTAATTCATGACATCTTTCGTGTCCTCTTGAAGTATCCACGTCGTGCGTCAGGACTAGAGCGAACTTTTTTTTGCCGGGCCAGCCGGACCATGACGGCGGAAGGCTCGCAGAGTTCTTGTCAATCGGCCAAATATGTGAATATCGAGATCGCTTTTTTGAAACAATTTGCCTTCTCAAAATGATTTGTATGTGCCTGGGTATCAATGGCTTGAAGAAATAATAGATATGTTGATATTTCATTGCGACGAATTTCTGATCTTTAAGGGGTTGTCGGAAAGAGGGGAGATAACCGGTCAAGAAATTGGAATGTCAAGAAAAAAATATTTTATTTCATATGAGACATATTCAATCTGCTCCTCGGACAGTTCAACATACATAGGAAGTGAAACAAACTCAGATGAGCATTTATCGGCAATAGGGAAACGCCCTGCTGCCGAGTTCATAAAACGGAAAGCACTCTGCAAATGGATAGGAAGGGGATAATGAATGCCGCATGAGATGTCTTTTGCAAGATTTTCGATCAAAGAATCACAGTTTTCAATGCGGATAGCATAAAGGTGATATTGTCCTCTACGGTGACTTCTTCGCAGATGAGGGTGTGGCTGGAGATTTTGCAGTTTTTCAGACGGAGGTGTTCTTCTGGATTTCGACAAAAGCCAATCTTGGTATTATCACCGATTGCGCAACTGTAGAGGTTGATAAACTTGGAGATCTTTACGTTCTTGCCCAGCTTGATGTCGTCTGAGATACAGAGATATGTCACAGGTAAACCATTTCGCCTTTCTTCTTCAGGGAACGATCCGCGGCCTGGAGCATCTTGACAACCCGGAGGCCGGCAGAGCCGTCATTGATGGGTCTAGTGCCGTTGCTAACACAATCGATGAAATGATCGACCAGAAGTTTCAGGGCTTCGGTTTGGTCGAGCCTGGGGGCCCACATGTCACCCGACCGATAGCTGACCAACAGGTCGTAGACACCTTCCTTGTTCGTGACCTTCACCCCTTTGTCATACACCCGGATCTTTACGTCGGGGTCCAGATCGTTCCAGACCAGCATCTTCTTCTTGCCGCCGATCAGGGTGGTCCTGACTTTAACAGGCGACAGCCAGTTAACGTTGATGTGGGCGATCAGGTTTTTCGGGAAATAGAAGGTCACGTAGGCTAAGTCCTCCATGCCCCTGTTGTAGTGGGATTCCCCCGTGGCAACGACCGCGCTGGGCTTTTCAGTGATCAGGTAGTCCATGATAGCGAGGTCGTGGGGGGCAAGATCCCATAAGACATTCACGTCGTGCTGAAAAAGGCCCAGGTTGACGCGCGTGGAATCGAAGTAGAGCAGATCGCCGAGATCCCCCCCGTCGATCAGCTCTTTCATTTTTCGGACTGCCCCCGTGAAAAGAAAGGTGTGGCCGACCATGATCTTCAACCTCTTCTTTTCGGCCAGTTCGATCAGCTCTTCCGCCTGTTCGGTCGTGTGGGTGAAAGGCTTCTCGACGAAGACGTGTTTACCTTTGAGGAGGGCTTTTTTTGCAAGCTCGTAATGGGTGAAGACCGGTGTGGCGATGGCCACCACGTCCGCATCTCCGGAGCAGATCAAATCGCCGCTGTCCGGGGTGACGGGTATGTCGGGATAGATCTTGTTCAATCGTTTCAGGGCATCGGTGTTGCAATCACATACCTTGACCACCTTGGAACCCGAAGCACTATTGAAATTCCTTACAATGTTGGGGCCCCAGTAACCATATCCAATGACTCCTACGCGTAACATTTCTCCCCCTTTTTAATCCGAAAAACGCCATGAATGATGGGTACCCGATAAAAAAAATATGAAAGCATCGGGCGAACAATATGCCCTGCGGATCGGTCCGTCATGAACCGGGCCCGCCTGTGCGCACATTTTTTCTTGCGCGAATCAGTAAGCACCCTTGCAAGAGATAACAGCCGTTGGTGTTTTGAGAAGGATCTTGATGTCCATCCAGAGGGATCTTTCAGCGACGTACTTGAGATCCAGCCGGACCATGTCGTCGAAAGTCGTGCTGCTGCGCCCGTGAACCTGCCAGAGACCCGTAATGCCGGGTTTGACCTGACGGAGTCTTCTTTTGTGCCAGGTGTCATAGAGGTCGAACTCGTAGGGGAGGGGGGGGCGCGGCCCCACGAGGGACATCTCCCCCTTTAGGACATTGATGAGTTGGGGGAGCTCGTCGAGGCTGGTCTTCCGAATCAACCTTCCCACAGGGGTGATCCGGGGATCTTTCGTCAGCTTGAAGACGTCTTTCTCTTCGCCTTCCCCCCCGGGTTCCGCCGGCTTGCCATTGATAAATTTTTTGATGTAATCAATGTGGGGGTTTTCATCCCGGTCTATGTACATGGACCTGAATTTGAGGAAGGTGAAGGGCTGTCCATGCATACCGACCCTGGTCTGGCGGAAGATGACCGGTCCCTTAGAGGTCATCTTGACGGCAGCGACGATGGCGATAAAAACCGGTGAGAATATCATCAAAGCCAGCGCGCTTCCCGACAGGTCTATGCATCTTTTAACGAGGTCGTTCTGCTTGCGGGATGATGCCTTCGGGGGCGACGATTTGGGGTCGAAAACGTTGTTGAGGCCGTTGCTCTTTCCACCCTCGTCAATTTCTTCGGGGTAGACGTGCAGGAAGATACGGATTTTTTTCATATCATCCGGTTCCAACGAGAGACCCAGCTGCCCGTGAATTTTTCTGAGAAGACCCTTTTTCACTTTTTCGTTCAGGACCTGATTCTCCGTGAAGATGATGCCGATGAGGGATTCTGCCCGATACCACCCTCTCATGTCCGTGTCCCGGAGACAGCCGGAAAGCACGCTTTTGATGCTCTGCAGGATTTGACCGTTTTGGGGGTTATCGATATGCCCTGTAACGTCAAGAAGCATGAGGATAAAGGGTCTCTTCGAGCGCTCACTTCTTTTTTGTTCGATGTAGAGAAGTTGGTGGAATTCAGGTTCGTTGCGGAAAACCTGATCGCAGATGTCATTTCCTGCCGTTGACGAATTGATAAACTTGAGAAAGTTGAATTCCATGTTATTTCCTCATAAATCTCCGCGTTATTACATCGGTGAGAAGGCAGGCTCACGCCCTCTCAGTTACATTTCAAACTGAAGTAAAAGCACGTCGAGAGGCTAAACTGTACTTTCAAAAGTTGTGTATGGGCTTACGTCCGAGGCTTGTAGCCCCAAAATTTGAATTCGGTTACTAGTATCTGCAAGCGCAAAAATCCCGAGACGGCATTCCGATCACCTGAATCCAACCGTTTCTCTGAAGGTGCCGGGAATGTGCTTCACCGGGCCCAGTGGCGGGCTTGAAAAAGACAGGACTGTCACCCCTCCCCCAAAGAACTGCATTATCTGTTAAAAACAATCAGCATGCCATGTCAGCAAGAGCAATTGCCATGTAATCAGTTGTATCTACATGGTATTTTATGAAGCCTCGCCCTCCTTCCCTTTTGAGGCGGCATAAATGTCGTAGACGGGACGAGGCATCTACGGGTCCGCTGTAAAATGAATTTTTAAATCTTTTATAATAATATTAGGTAATTCCCTCGTGACACGGATGTCGTCATCCGCATACTCGAGGGGCACTCAACATCGGAGATGGAAAAGCTTTTTCCAATTTCAAAATAAGGGACCTTATACAAAAATAACTGTTGATATCTAAATAATTGAAAATAATATATGCAATGATCATAATAAGTTAGATGATTGTCACGACATTCATCGACTGCAACCTTACGTCTATCATCATAGAGAATAGTTTCGAAATTACAATACGTAAACCTTCTTATTTTACTTCGTATTAAATCACGCCCTCATATACGAAGAAAGTATTAGATAGTATTAGAAGATGTGAATCCATAATCTTTTCATAGAGATGATTATTGCCGTTTCCCACAGGACAGCGAGAATTTTACACTGGTGATAGCGGATTCGATCATTGGGATTGCGGGCCATGAAGGCTCAAAAATCCGTCCGTATTCGAAGGGGGCAGCGACCGCCTCTTCCATTGGTGTTAAATTCCCGCAGATAGGCCCGTTTCTGTTGACTTTTCATCATCTTGTGTTAGTCTTTCACCGCTTCATTCAAGACAATCGCAAAATTCAGGGAGGTTTTTTTATGCGGGTGAAGGTTCAGAAAGGAAGGCTCTCGCAATTCAAATGCGATGCGGCGGTGGTTTGCCATTTCGAAGGCGACAAAAAACTTTCAGGAACCGCCGGCCGGGTTGATAAGGCATCGGGGGGACTTGTCCGTGAGGTCCTCGAAAGCGGCGACTTTGAAGGCAAGAAAGGGCAAATAGCTGTTATTTACACGAGGGGGTCCATCCCGGCCCGGCGCATCCTG
>Ga0316616_100000324_pt1 | contig 14305 bp, 12 predicted proteins | sample OWC_Aug_M1_C1_D1_FD_207660 | JGI IMG/M metagenome (GOLD analysis project Ga0316616, IMG submission 207660) | Wetland soil microbial communities from Old Woman Creek delta, Ohio, United States - OWC_Aug_M1_C1_D1_B | ecosystem: Environmental > Terrestrial > Soil > Wetlands | place: USA: Ohio... | reverse complement strand
ACGTTGTTACCAAAGGCATCCTCGCCGTAGCCATGCCTGGCCAAGGCGTCGACGTCGGCCAGCACGCGTTTGTCGCCGACGAAGGTGACGGTGAGATCGGTGCGGATGTCGATTTGTCCCGTGGCCTGCAAGCCGGCGATCTCGGCCACGGTGTTTTCGAGGACGCCGCCCTCGCGGCGGCCGATCTGCTCCGAAAGCTGGAGCGGCTGGCGGTAAACGACGATCTTCCCCTCGCCGGCAAGGCGATGAACGATCGCCAGCACGGCAGCTTCGATGGCCGCGGCGTCAAGGGGGCCGGACCGGTCGGGATGGACGCGGGCGATTTCCTCTGCCAGCCAGCGCCGCTTGCGGGCATTGATGGTCTCGTTGGCACGGAACAGGTCAAGCGGGGAACCCGCGTCGAACAGCTTGCCGTCCAGATCCATCCGCACCTCGCTGCCATAATGCGCGACGATGCGCGCCACCAGGTTGGACGGGCGGACGTGAAAACCCCGGTAACAGGGCACCGGCACCTCAAGGCGCCCGGGCTCGGCATAACGGCGCAGGATGCCCTGGCTGAGGCGCTGGCCTCCGGCCAGATAGTCGCTGGAAAAAGCCATGGCGTAGCCGAACAGGGTTGCCATGGTGGCGTCGGTATCCACCACCGGTCGCTCGCTCAGGACGGTGTCGCCGGTTTCAGGACTGACGTGCCGTTCGTAGTAGTGGGCCAGGTCGGTGGCCATGCCGAGCAGGTGATAGATGACGCTGGCGTGACCGCGCAAGGTGGGCAGATCGGGGTCCGAGGTCTCGATCGAGGTTCCGGCAACGTGAGTGTCGTAGAGGGATTGCAGGTTATGGAAGCGGAAGGCAAGCTGGCGCAGGCGTTCCTCACTGACCGGGTCCGGGAAGCAGGCCGCATAGTCAGCCGGCGCGACCCGGGCTGCGGCGAGCACCAGATCGCTTTCGGCAGCCAGGTTGAGGAACTCCGTGGCCAGGTGGGCAACGGTGGTGGTGGTATCGCCGGTGGTGCGGTCGTCGCGATTGCGGACGAGGCGCCCCGGCGGCAAAAGCTCGGCAAAATCCTCGGGCGACGGGGCGATGTCCTTGATCTCGATGCCCAGCAGTTGGGCTTCCTCCAGCAGGCCGGCGGCGACGTCCGCCACGACGCCGCCAACGAGGTGCAAGTGTTCGCCGGTCGCGGCCGGAAAATCGGTGGCGATCGGCTGCAGCCGGTAGGCCCCCAGGCGACGCTGCACATGGGCCAGCGCCTGGCCGATGCGGGCGAAGTTCCTGAGGGTCGCCGTCAGGGCACGGAACCGGCTCCAGCGGCGGTTATGGCTGGCGCCATACTCGTCCAGCAGCGCTTCCATCTTTCCCGATTCCAGCAGCAGGCGACCACTGAGTGGTCGCGTCAGCGCCAGTTCGCCGCCGCCCGTGGCGGTCAAGCGGCGGGCGAGTTCAAGCAGGGGCCGGCTGCGCGCGCGAACCAGGTCGTGAAACTGCTCGTCATCGATCGGTCGCTCTGCCGCCTGGCTGGCGGCGAACTTGTCAGCGGTCGCGTCGTCCATGATGTTTTCTTTTCCCCCCGTTCCGGCCCCGGGCTGTGGACCGAAGGTCGACATTCTCCGGCTTTCCGGCCACCTGACAAGCGGGATCGGTCGGAACGCGAAGGATCCAAAGGTGTGAGCAAGCTGTTGTCCGGCAGGCTGAAAGCACCAGGCGAAAGTCAGCGCGCCCCTGCCTGTTGGCTCATGCGGTTGTAGAGTACTTCGCGGACATATCCCGTTTGACCGATCAGGACTGACTATTCCGGGAACCATGAGCGGCGGCAATTTGCCGCAAGCTGGCCCATGACAAAGATATGGTCAGTTTCCGGCCTGGGTCGCCACTTGGGGTTCCTGGCGCTGAGCCCCGCCTTTGACTACCATCTCCTGGCGGACAAAACGAGTACTGTCGTCCAAGCGGCGTAAACAAGAGATCGAACGATGAAGACCCTGTATCACTGCATGAGCGCGCGTTCCTTCCGGCCCCTGTGGACGCTGGAGGAAATGCGCCTGCCGTATGAGCTGAAAATGCTTCCATTCCCGCCGCGGGCCTTGGCCGGCAGTTACCTTGCGCTGAATCCTCTGGGCACGGTCCCGGCATTTGTCGATGGTGCGACAAAGATGACCGAGTCGGCCGCGATCTGCCAGTATCTGGTGAGTCGCTACGGGCCGACGCCGTTGAACGTTGAGTCCTGCGACGCGGCATACGGCGCCTTCCTGAATTATCTGCACTTCGGTGAAGCGACTCTGACCTTTCCGCAAACGCTGATCCTGCGCTACGGCCGCTTCGAGCCCGAGGTGCGCCGTCAGCCGCAGGTTGCCGAAGACTATACGAAGTGGTTCCTGGCGCGCCTGAAGACGCTCGAGCCGCTGCTCGCCACGCATGAATTCCTGTGCGCCGGCCGCTTCACCGCGGCTGACATTTCGGTGGGTTATGCGCTCCTGCTTGCCGAGCATCTGGGATTGCGGGCCCGCTTTTCGCCGGCGGTGCTCGATTACTGGCAACGGCTGCGCTGCCGCGAAGGATTCTCGCGGGCGCTGCGGGCGCAGACGAAAGCGGCGCAGGAGCAGGGTGTTTCCCTGGTGCCGGCACCGGATACGGAACCGTCAGGCTGATCGTGCCATGTGGCGGGCCTGCATCCGTCACCCGCCTTCAATCGATGGTGGGCAGCGCTTCCAGGGCCTCGTGCACCTCCAGCCAGCGCATCTCCGCCGCATCGATCTGCTCTCCGAGCAGCGCAGCCTGGCGGTGCATTTCCCCGCTCTTTTGACGGTCGACCGTGGCATAGAAGTCCGGATCGGCGAATCGTCCTTCGAGCGCGGCCTTTTCCTCGTTCCATTTGCCGAGTTTGCGCTCCAGTTGTTCAATCTCTTTCACCAGCGGTCGCCGCTGCGCGAGGAGAGCCTGGCGGCTGGCCCTGGTGTCGGTGCGTTGTTGCAGGCGACCGCTCTTTTCGGCGGCGACGTCCGGTTCCGGTACCTTCTCGGCGTTGCGCCGGGCCGCAAGCCAGGCGGCGTAGTCGTCGAGGTCGCCGTCGAAGGTGGTCACCTTGCCGTCGGCGACGAGGAGCAGGTCGTCGCTGCAGGTGCGCAGCAGGTGACGGTCGTGCGAAACCACCACCATGCCGCCTTCGTAGTCCTGAAGCGCGAAGGTCAGAGCTTCGCGCATCTCGAGGTCGAGGTGGTTGGTCGGTTCGTCGAGCAGCAGCAGGTTGGGTCGGGTACGGATCAGCAGGGCCAGCGCGAGCCGTGACTTCTCGCCGCCGGAAAAGGGTCCGACTGGTCGGGTGGCCATGTCGCCGCGGAAATCGAAGCCGCCGAGGTAGTCGCGGAATTCCTGCTCCGGGGTCGTCGGCTCGAGGCGGATCAGATGCTGCAATGGCGACTCGTCGGGGCGCAACTGCTCGAGCTGGTGCTGGGCAAAGTAGCCGATGTTCAGTGCCCGCGCTTCGCTACGCTCGCCGGTGGTTTGAGCGATGGCGCCGGCCAGCAGCTTGACCAGCGTCGATTTGCCGGCGCCGTTGCGGCCGAGCAGACCGATCCGGCAGCCGGGGCGCAGGGTCAGCGTGACGTCCCGCAGGATGTTGCGGTCGACGTAGCCGGCAGCCGCTTTTTCGATGGTCAGCAGCGGGTCGGGCAGCGCGTTCGGCTGGCGGAAGGAGAAATGGAAGGGCGAATCGACGTGGGCCGCGGCGACCGTTTCCATGCGTTCGAGCATCTTGATCCGGCTTTGCGCCTGGCGCGCCTTGGTGGCTTTGGCGCGGAAGCGTTCGATGAAGCTGTTGAGGTGGGCGATTTCGCGCTGCTGGGCTTCGAAGGCCGATTGCTGGTTGGCGAGGCGGGCGGCGCGGGCACGCTCGTAGTCCGAATAGCCGCCGCTGGTCAGCGCCAAACGCTGGTTTTCGATGGACAGGATCTGGCCGACGACGGCGTCAAGGAAATCGCGGTCATGCGAAATCAGCAGCAGGGTCGCCGGCGTCGTCCGCAGCCAGCCTTCCAGCCAGAGTACGGCATCGAGATCGAGGTGGTTGGTCGGTTCGTCGAGCAGCAGCAGATCGGCGCGGCAGGAGAGTGCGCGCGCCAGATTGAGGCGCACCCGCCAGCCGCCGGAGAACTCCGACACCGGGCGCCGGAAGTCGGCGTCGGCAAAGCCGAGCCCGTGCAGCACCTCGGCAACGCGCGCCTTGGCCGAATAGCCGCCGATCTCGCCATAGCGGGCGTGCAGATGGCCGATCGCCTCGCCGTCACCGGCAGCCTCGGCGGCCGCCAGTTCGCGCTCGACCCGGCGCAGTTCGACGTCGCCGTCGAGGACGAAGTCGATCGCCGGGTCGGGCAGGGCGGGGGTTTCCTGGGCGACGCGGGCGATGCGCCAGGAAGCCGGCAGTTCGACGTCGCCGGACTCTGCGTGCAGTTCGTTGGCGAGCAGCGCGAACAGGCTGGACTTTCCGCTGCCGTTGGCGCCGACGACCCCGACCTTCCAGCCGGCATGGAGCTGAACCGAGGCGCCGATGACCAGCGGGCGGCCGACGCGGGCGAAGGTGACGTGGCGGAGGGCGATCATGAGGCGGCCGATTATAGCGGGGTGCTGCTAAAATCAGCGCACCTGATCACCCTTCATCATGGTCGTTCCGTTATGCCCCGAGGCCGCTTTTCCCCCGTTCGATCGTTGAAAACCGTCTGCCTGCTTGTCGGCGGGCTGTTGGCTGGTGTTGCGTGGAGCGCCGACCAGGCGCCGGCGACCGCGCAGGATGCCGACTGGGAGCAGCGCCTCGGCCGCGCCACCGAATTGCAGCGTTCCGCCGCGGCGCGCAAGGCGGGCGCCGAGAAACTCCTGGAGGAGCAATCGGCAGGCTGCTACCGGAAGTTCCTGGTTAACCGTTGCCTGGACGAAGCCCAGGGCGAATACCTCGAGGCCTTCAAGGACGCCCGGCGCCTGGCCAACGAGGGCAAGGCGATCGAGCGCCAGGTCAAGAAGGAACAGTTCAGCGCGCGCGAGGCCAAGTGGGCGGCGGAAATACCCACGCGTGAGGCCGATTTGCGGGCGCGCGAGACCGAGACCGCAGCGACGCGCGCGGAAGCCGAGGCGGCCGAGGCGGCCACGCGCGCAAGCAAGGCGCGCAAGGCCGAGGAGGGGGCTCGGCGCAAGGCCGAGGATGCCGAACGCCTGCGCCGGAAGCAGGCCGACCATGAGGCGCGGGTCGCCGCCCAGGTCGAAAAGACGAATGCCAAGGCGGCGGCGAGCGCGCCCGCGAAACCCTGAGCATCAGCCAGTCGCGCTGGCGATCCGCTCGATCAGCTTTCGGATCGGCGCCGGTACGCCGGCATTTGCGGCTGCTCCCAGCGGCACCCAGGTCAGTCCCGGTTCGCCGGCGCCAGGCTGGGGCGGGACGAGACAGAACACCGGGTCGAGCGTCAGCCGGAAATGGGTGAAGGCATGCCTGACTGGTGCCAGAGGCTGCCGGCGCCCGGCGACGAGTCCGAGGCGCGCGAGTACGGCCGCCTCTTCACCCTCGGGCGGAACCAGCAGCCCGCCCCACAGTCCGCTCGGTGGGCGGCGCTCGAGCAGCAGGCGCTGGCCGTCGCTGATCAGCACGAAGGTGGCGCGGCGCTCGGGCAGTTTCACCCGCGGGCGCGGCGTCGGCAATTCGCCCTGGCGTCCTTCGAGCCGCGCCCGGCACGACGCCCCCAGCGGACAGTCGCCACAGCGTGGACGGCTACGCACGCACACCGTGGCGCCGAGGTCCATCAGGCCCTGCGTGTAGGCTTCGACAGCGCTTTCCGGCAACAGGCGCTCGGCGAGGATCCACAATTCACGATCCACCGCCGTCCGGCCGGGAAAGCCTTCCACGCCGAAGTGCCGACAGAGGACGCGCTTCACGTTGCCGTCGAGAATGGCGGCGCGACTCCCGAAGGCGAAGACGGCAATCGCCGCCGCCGTCGACCGGCCGATGCCGGGCAGGGCACTCAGCTCGGCGATGGACTCAGGGAATTTTCCGGCGTGGACCGCGACAATCTGCCGTGCGCAGCGATGCAGGTTGCGCCCCCGGGCGTAGTAGCCGAGGCCGGCCCAGTGCTCGCTGACGACATCGAGCGACGCGTCCGCGAGCGCCTGAAGGGTCGGAAAGCGTGCCAGGAAGCGCTGGAAGTACGGAATCACCGTGGCGACCTGGGTCTGCTGCAACATGATTTCGGAGAGCCAGATCCGGTACGGGTCGCGCGTGTTCTGCCACGGCAGGTCGTGGCGCCCGGCGGTTCTCTGCCAGGCGACCAGGCGGTCGGCAAAATCGGGAACGGCGGACAAATCAGCCTCGACGCGCGGATGCGGAGCACGGATAATAGGACGTTTTTCCGCTGGCACACTTGATGATCGAGAATGACGATGGTAGCCGCGCCTTGCGCAACGCCCTGGGACGCTTCGCGACCGGGGTGACCGTCGTCACGGCGGTCGACCCGGACGGGCATCCGATCGGGCTGACGGTCAATTCGTTTTCGGCGGTGTCGCTGAATCCGCCGCTGGTGCTCTGGTGCCTCGACAATACCTCACACAACCTCGCCGCCTTTCGCCGCGCCGGCCACCATGCCATCAATGTTCTGGCGGCCGGCCAGCTCGATCTCTCCAACCGCTTCGCCACGTGGCCGGTCGACCGCTTCGCCGGATTGCACTGGCATCCCGGCGCCGGCGGGGCGCCGCTGCTGCCGGGCTGCTGCGCCAGTTTCGAAGTCGCCAACGAAGCCACCCATCCCGCCGGCGACCACACCATCTTCGTCGGCCGTGTCGAAAGATTCAGCGAGGCGTCCGGAATGGCGCCGCTTCTGTTCCACGCGGGACAGTATCGCGCGTTGATCGAGGATTGAACAGAACGGCCGCTGCGCTTAGAATGCAGCCTCCAGCCCAAGAGCGGGCGTCGTATAATGGTAATACCCAAGCTTCCCAAGCTTGTGCCGTGAGTTCGATTCTCATCGCCCGCTCCACATTTCCCCTATCGCATGTCTCGCTGCCCTGCCAAGGTTCGCTGCTTTTGCCGACCATGGCGCCGGGAATGACGCGGCGGATTGACGCGAGACTGCCGGCAGGCATCCACGCGCCGCCTGTTTCCCGGCCCGAATTCCCATTAGAATCTCGTTCGGCGGGCTGTACCCTGTGCTTGCATGAGAGGTGGTGAGGGCCTTGTTCGACATTTCCGGCTGGTTCGTTCCATTGGCGCAGCGCGTGCTCTATGCCTGGGTGCGCACGACGGTATTCGCCGAGGCGGCCGCGGACATCGATCCGGCACGACCTGTCTGCTACGTGTTGGAGGACCGCCATCTGTCGAACCTGCTGGTCCTTTTCGAAGAATCCCGGCGCGCCGGTCTGCCGCCGGCCGAGGCACCTTTCGCGCTCGGCAGCGTCAGGGCGAAGCGCTCGCTGTTCTTCCTCAACCGGCGTCACGAGGGTTCCGTGCCGGGAGCGTCCCGCCTGCTGGTCGATCAGCTGCGGGCGGTGGTGGCGGAACCGACACTCGATGTGCAACTGGTGCCGGTGGTTGTGCTCTGGGGTCGCAGCCCCGACAAGCAGGAGTCCATCCTCAAGGCGCTGCTCGCCGAGACATGGCGCTCGCCGGGCCGGCTGCGCCAGTTTCTTGCGGTGCTGCTGCACGGGCGGCAGACGCTGGTGCGCTTCAACCGGCCACTGTCGTTGCGCGAACTGGTCCATGGCGGGGCCACCCCGCTCGACGCCGCGGCGGCGCAGCGCAAGGTGTCGCGCGTGCTGCGCGTGCACTTCCGTCGGCAACGGCAAATGGCCATCGGTCCGGACCTTTCGCATCGCAATACCCAGGTCGAGGTCTTGCTGTCCAGCGAGCCGGTGCGCGCGGCAATTGCCGCCGAGGCCTCGCGCCTCGGCGTTTCCGGTGACGTGGCGCGCGGCCGGGCACAAAAATTCGCGCTCGAGATCGCTTCCGACTATTCGTATGGCACGGTGCGTGCGATGGAACTGTTCCTGAGCTGGCTCTGGGAACATATCTACGACGGCATCGAGGCACACAACTTCGAAGCGCTGACGGACATCGCGCCAGGCAACGGAATCGTCTATGTGCCATGCCACCGCAGCCATGTCGACTATCTGCTGCTCTCGTACCTGATTCACCGCCATGGTCTGACACCGCCCCATATCGCCGCCGGCGAAAACCTCGACATGCCGGTGGTCGGTTCGCTGCTGCGCCGCGGCGGCGCCTTCTTCCTGCGGCGCAGCTTCAAGGGCGAACCGCTCTATGCAGCGGTGTTCGACGAGTATCTCCACCTGATGCTGGCGCGCGGTTTTCCGATCGAGTATTTCATCGAGGGTGGACGCAGCCGTACGGGCCGCACGCTGGCACCGAAGGCCGGGATCCTCGGCATGACCATCCGCAGCTTCGTCCGCAGCCATAGCCGGCCGCTGGTTTTCGTCCCGGTCTATATCGGCTATGAACGGCTGATCGAGGGGCAGACCTATGTGCGCGAGCTGTCCGGGCGCCCGAAGCAGGGAGAATCGCTGTGGACCCTGCTGACGAGCGTGCGCAGCATTCGCCGCATTTATGGCAAGGTGCATGTGAACTTCGGGGATCCGCTGCCGTTGGCCGGATTCCTAGACGGGCAGCGCGCCGACTGGCGTGCGGCGCGCAACGAAGCGAACGGCGAATGGCTGCGCGTGGCGACGCGCGAGGCGGCCAGCGAACTCGCCACGCGGATCAACGCGGCGGCGGTGCTCAATCCGGTCAGCCTGGTCGCGCTGGCGTTGCTGGCGACGCCGCGTTGCACCGCCGATGCGCTCGGCCTGCGGCGAATGATCGCGCACTTTCAGGCGCTGGATGCGGCAGCGCCCTATTCGCCGCAACGCATCGCCTGCGTTCTCGATCCGCTACAGGTCATTGCGCATGCCGAGCGACTCGGCATCGTCGAGCAGGTTCCGCATCCGTTCGGCAACCTGGTCCGCGTCGTCGACGCGCAGGTCAAGCAGCTTCCGTATTTCCGCAACAACGTCCTGCACCTGTTCGCGGTCCCGGCACTGATCGCCTGCCTGCTCGGCAACAACCGCCGACTCGACGTGCAGCGGCTGACCGACGCCATTGTCGGCATCTATGGTGTGCTGCGCTCGGCTCTCTTCCTGCGCTGGTCGGAAGACGAACTATTGGGCGAAATTCGGCGCACCATCGGTGTCTTCGCCGGGCGCGGCCTGCTGCGCCGTGCCGAAATCGACGGCTGGCTGCTGGCGCCGGAAGCGAACAGTCAGGAGTTTCCCGAATTGCAGATGATCGGCGAGACGCTGCGACCGATGCTGGGCCGCCATTTCCTGGCACTGGCGCTGTTGCAGCAGCGCGGGTCGGGCAAGCTGACGCGCGCGGTGCTGGAGAAGGACTGCGTGCTGCTTGCGCAGCGCCTGGCGCTCCTCCATGGCTTCGGCGAGACCGAGACCGCCGACAAGTCGGATTTCGCCAGTCTCGTTGCCAGCCTGCTCGATGCCGAACTGCTCGACGAAGACCAGGAGGGCATGCTGCGCTTCGATGAACATCTGCTGCAGCCGTTGACCTACGCCGAGCTGGTATTGCCCGCAGATGCCCGCCAGTCGATCCGGCGGATCGCCGAGCAGCCAGCCGCCTGAGACCGGTTGCGGTCGACCCGCTGGCTAGGCCAGAAAGCGCACGGCCAGCCCGAGGCCGGCACAGGCGGCGATGACGTGGATCACGTTGGCCTTGAAGCGGAACAGCGCCACGGCAGCACCGAGTGCGATGACCGCCGCGACGAAATCGGGACCGCCTGAAAATCCGGTTGGCCACAGCACAGGGTAGCCGAAGAAGACCGCCAGGTTGGCGATGACGCCGACGACCGCGGCCGTGATGGCAGTCAGCGGCGCGGTGAACTTGAGATCGCCGTGCGTGCTCTCGACCAGCGGCCCGCCGGCGAAGATGAACAGGAATGAGGGCAGGAAGGTGAACCAGGTGACCACCGCGGCCGCCAGCACGCCGGCGAGAAGGAGGGCATCGGGTCCGAAAGGCGCCTTGCCCCAGGCGCCGACAAAGCCGACGAAGGCAACGATCATGATCAGCGGCCCCGGCGTCGATTCACCCAGTGCCAGACCGTCCATCATCTGCGAACTGCTCAGCCAGCCGAAGTCCTTGACGGCGCCCTGATACATGTATGGCAGCACCGCATAGGCGCCGCCGAAGCTGAGCAGCGCCGCCTTGGTGAAGAACCAGCCCATCTGTGTCAGGGTGTGATCCCAGCCGAGGAATGCGGCAAGCAGGCCCATCGGCACTGCCCACAACGCGACGCCGATGGTTGCAACCTCAAGGAGGCGCCGGGCGGTGAAACGAGCGTGGGACGGAGTCGGGGTATCGTCGTCGACTATCGCCGGCCCTCCGGATGCTGCCGTGCTGCCATGCGCACCACCGGCGGCAAAGCGACCGGGGGCGAGGCGGCCGCCAATGACACCGACCAGGGCGGCAGCAAGAACGATGGCCGGGAATGGCACGTCGAAGGCGAAGATGGCGACGAAGGCCGCCGCGGCGATCGCCCACAGGACGCCGTTGCGCAGCGTGCGGCTGCCGATGCGATGGGCGGCGTGGACGACGATGGCGGCGACGGCTGGCTTGATGCCGTAGAACAGGCCGGCGACCAGGGGTGTCTGGCCAAAGGTCATGTACAGCCAGGAGAGCGCGATGAGGATGAGCAGCGAGGGCAGCACGAACAGCCCGCCGGCGATGATGCCGCCGCGCGTGCGATGCAGCAGCCAGCCGAGATAGGTGGCCAGTTGCTGCGCTTCGGGGCCGGGGAGCAGCATGCAGTAGTTGAGGGCATGCAGGAAGCGCCGCTCGGAAATCCAGCGCCGCTTGTCGACCAGCTCGTCATGCATCATTGCGATTTGCCCGGCCGGTCCGCCGAAGCTGATGAAGCCCAGTTTCAGCCAGAAGCGCATGGCTTCGAGGAGGGTTGGGGCACGGGGGGAAGTGGTCAAGATTCAATCCAGCAGTTTGCGCTGATCGAGAAATTTCTCGAGGATCTCGAGGCGGGAAATCGGGTCTTCGAGTTCCAGCAGCTTCTGCTTGGCCAGGTTCTGCACCGGCAGGATTTCGGTAATGCGGTAGCCGACCCACTCCGCATCGTCGTAGCGGTGCGGTTCGGGAATGCGAGTGGGACCCATGTCGCCGGCGATCCTCCGCAGCAGTGGCAGCAGGCGCCGACGTTCAACGGGAAAGGGCAGCGGACCGTCGTCGGGGATGATTTCGACTCCGGCCCGCCACAGGTTGTCCGGACCGACCGCCTTGTCGACGATGCGGAAGCGTTGTTCGCCGCGCGTCGTCACCTGCAGCAGGCCCAGCTGTTCCATCTCCCAGTCGGTGATGCGGGCCAGCGTGCCGACCGGATGCGGTTCGGCGACGCCGCCCGCCTCCTCGCCGGCGACGATCAGGCAGACGCCGAAGGGGCGTTCCTCCTTCATGCAGGCGGCGGCCATGTCGAGATAGCGCTGCTCGAAGATCCTTAGCGGCAGCACGCCGCCCGGAAAGAGCACGGCATTGAGCGGAAACAGCGGAATCTCCATCCGCCGAGAAGCGCGGTCATCCTGCCGGCCTGCGAAGCCCAGCCAGCCCATCATTCGCCCCAGCGCCGCATCAGCGCGTGCGGGACGGCAAGCTGGTCAAGGACCCGGGCGACGACGAAGTCGACCACGTCCGCCACGGTTTGCGGGTGGTGGTAGAAACCCGGGCTGGGCGGCAGGATGACGGCGCCGGCCCGGGCCAGGCGCAGCATGTTCTCGAGATGGATGGCCGAAAGCGGTGTTTCCCGGGGAACCAGGATCAGCTTGCGGCCCTCCTTGAGGACCACGTCGGCGGCGCGCTCGATCAGGTTGTCGGCCAGCCCGTGGGCGATGGCGGCCAGCGTGCCCATCGAGCAGGGGCAGACGACCATCGCGTCCGGCGGGTTGGACCCGGAGGCGACCGGGGCGAACCACTCCTCGCGCCCGAAAACGGCCAGTTTTTCCGGGTCGACCGCGGGATACCGGGTGAGCAGGGCGGCCTTGGCCTCGGCCGGGCGCGTCGGCAATTCGAGGTCCATTTCCTGACGGGCGACGATCTGTGCCGCCTGTGAGTACAGCAGCTGCACGTTACAGTCGGTGGCAAGCAGACACTCCAGCAGGCGCAGGCCGTAGGGCATGCCGGAGGCGCCGGTCAGGGCGAGGCAGATCGTCTTGTTCATCGGACAGGTTCCGCAGCAGGGATTTCCGCCAGCAGTCTAGCCGCAATCAGCCCGTTGATGGTGCCGAACACCAGCGCGGCGGCGGCGAAGACCGGGGTCAGCAGAAAGACGCCGTTGTGCGGGATCAGCCACAGGCGGGCGAGCAGCAACTGGCCGCCGATGTGGGCGAAGGCGGCGAGGATGCTCAGGCTGACCGGCCCGAACCAGCGTCCTGGCAGATGGCGGGCGAGGCCGAGCGTGAGCAGGCTGAATGTCGTCCCGGTCAGCGCAAGGAAGAAGCCGGGGGCGAGAAAATAGCCGAGCAGCAGGCTGCCGGCGAGCACGCGCAACCCGCTGACCCAGACGGCCGTCGCCCAGCCGTAACGAACCAGCACGACCAGCGTGACGATGTTGGCGAGGCCAGGCTTGACCCCGGGCAGCGGGCTGGGGATTGCCGCATCGACCAGCGAGAGGGCGACCGCCGCGGTGGCCAGCCAGGCGACGCGGCGGTCCTCGGCGGTGACGGTCAGTTCAGTAACTGAGGCTGTCATACGCTTTGGTGCGCCCGGCGATCTGGACGCTGACGTGGTTGGGTGCGCAGATGGCGATTTCGCCGGGGCGTGCCAGCCAGCCCTGGCGCACGCAATACTGGCGCGGCCCGGGGTCGGCGACGACGCGGGCGCGCCCCGGCTCGATGGCCACCAGCGTGGCGCCGAGCGGGCCGGGGACCGTGACTTCGCGACGGCTGCCGAGATCGATCTCGGCGAAGATCTGGCCGTCCTGGCGGATGATCGCGCGCTCGGCAAAGCCACCCTGCCAGAGAAAGGGAAGGGTGAAGGCGACCACCGCCGCGCCGGCGGCGATGACCAGCCAGTCGCCGGGCCGCAGGTAGGCGAGCCAGCGCATCAGCCGCCGGCCAGCGTGCGGTGACGGATCAGGACGCGGGCCTGGTCGTCGAACTTCCGACCGAGCCATTCCGCGAAGTAGACCGAACGGTGCTGGCCACCGGTGCAGCCGATGGCCACGGTCAGGTAGTTGCGGTTGTCGCGTACGTAGGCAGGCAGCCAGGTGGCGATGAAGCGGGCGATGTCGTCGCGCATGCGGATGACCTCGGGTTCGTCCTCGAGGAAATCGATGACCGCCCGGTCCTTGCCGGTCAGCGGGCGCAGTTCGGCGTCGTAGTGCGGGTTGGGCAGGCAGCGCACGTCGAAGACGAGATCGGCATCCAGTGGAATGCCATGCTTGAAGCCGAATGACTCGAACATCAGGGTCAGTCCGTGCCCCGGTTCGTCGTCGATGAACTGGCGAATCCATTCGCGCAGCGCGTTGGCCTTGAGCCCGCTGGTATCGATGCGGTGGCCGAGTGTCGAGATCGGCGCGAGCAATTCGCGCTCGGCGCGGATGGCTTCGGCCAGGGTCTCCCCGTCGGCGGCACGTGGATGGCGCCGCCGCGATTCGGAATAGCGTTTGAGCAGGGTCTCGTCGTCGGCATGGAGGAAGAGGAAGTTCTGTTGTGTTCCCTCCTCCTCCAGCATGCGCAGCTTGTGCGGGAGCAGTTCGATACCAATCCCCGAACGTGCGTCGATCGCCACCGCAACCTTGCTGATGCCCTCCTCCTTGAGCATGCGGACGAGAACCGTGAGCATGATCACCGGCAGATTGTCCACGCAGTAATACCCGGCATCTTCGAGAAGATGCAGGGCGACGGACTTGCCCGACCCGGAGAGGCCGCTGATGAGAACGAGTTGCATAACGCGGAGCATAATGAAGGCGGCGTCGACAAGCAACCCGCGGCATAATGGGCGGTAGACAAGGAGACGATCATGCGCGCGACCATTCCTCTTCCTGAACTGCCTTTTCTGGCCGAATTGACGGCGCTGCGCCGTGACATTCACGCCCACCCCGAACTGGCCTTCGACGAGAACCGCACCGCTGAAGTGGTGGCCCGCGAGCTCGAGCGCTACGGCCTCGAGGTTTATCGCGGTATCGCCCGGACCGGGGTCGTCGGCGTCCTGCGCGCCGGGACGTCGCGGCGGATGATCGGCCTGCGCGCCGACATGGATGCCCTGCCGCTGGCCGAGATGAACGAGTTT
>Ga0316616_100000323_pt1 | contig 14333 bp, 19 predicted proteins | sample OWC_Aug_M1_C1_D1_FD_207660 | JGI IMG/M metagenome (GOLD analysis project Ga0316616, IMG submission 207660) | Wetland soil microbial communities from Old Woman Creek delta, Ohio, United States - OWC_Aug_M1_C1_D1_B | ecosystem: Environmental > Terrestrial > Soil > Wetlands | place: USA: Ohio... | reverse complement strand
TTATCTTTGACGCGACCACCCATCACGAACGCGGTGTAATCATTTTGCTCTCGAACACCAGCAGAAAGATCGACACCAACACCCATAGCATCAAATTGTGTGGCAATTGTGCCCTTCACAATTAAGTCAGGCGAGAGCGACAGCTCACTAGTTTGTACAATTTGGTTCTGGTACTGAAAACTAAAAGCAATTGGTGCTTGTCGTCGGCGATCTTGCAAATACTCTAAAGACCACATGTCGGGCCAATAGGAGATTTCTTCACCTTCCTGGTCAACGACAATTGCTGACTGCACCAGTTGAACCCAGTCGTTGGCTGGAATAAAGGTGGTGCCGTGCATATCATCATGCCGGAAACGTGTACCTAAGCAGATAGCGCGACCACCTTCAAACATAGTGGGAACAATAACGGAATTCCAGTTATCTTCCATCGCTGTTCGAATATCTCTGTTTTTAATTTCGTCAGCAGATTTACAAATGTCGTCAATAATACAGAGGTGCGAACGTTTGGAGGTCACAGCTCCTTTCAAACCTGCGCAACAAACAGTAAATTCTTCTTCACCGGTTGATTTAATCCCAGCGAATTTCCAATCAATGCTCCAATACTCGTTAGAGTTAATCCCTTTGGCAATTTTAACCATCGGGAAAATTTCGTTATAAGTTTTACTTTCTTCAATGATTCTTTTGATCGCTGCACTTTTTGGACGTGCAACGTCAATTGTGTACGAAATATAAAGAATCTTCAACGGCATTTTATGCAACGCGTGCACGCCAATTGTCCAGGCCGTAAATAAACCTAAAACACTAGATTTTGCGCTACCACGTGGGGCAAGAATATCGATGTTTGGCCCAGCAATGCCTTTTAGGCAGACCGAGTCTTCATCAGTACATAGATGTTTGTGCCACTCGAGGTGATGTGCTGCCGGTGGTTTGTCTCCGACTACATCACAAAAATAAGCAAAATCCGTACGTGCTCGCGCAATGTCGACGCTACTAGTTTGCTTAACTACTCGCTTCTGAGCCGCTGCTCGCGCTGTACGCCTATAAACTGAATAAAGACTTGTTCCAGCCACGTCCTTTCAACATCACTAAGCCGTAGCTTAGCGCACTCAGCTTACGACTCTTCTTGCAGGATTTTAGTCCAAACGCCCATAGAGGCTTCAGTGAGCGGGCCTTCAATAGGATCATCACGGAAAATCGATAACATTTCACGCAGAGCCCTATCGGCACCAGCAAGAATTAAACCTTGTTTATCTAATAGGACGCGCTCATCACTCAGTTGTTTAATGGTTCCGCGTAATTCTTTCTGCAGCATAGCAATTCGGGCAGTGCCCATATCCTGCTTCACCATGCCCATGTCGATAGCATCGCGTAATTTTAAAATATCCTGCTGCATAGAATCGATCTCATCCTCTAATAGAGCACTGAAATCGCGTTTTTTATGCTTGCGATTTGCCCATTCGTCGCACTCAATAATGCTTCCTGTAAAACCAAGAAATCTGGCATACAGATACATTTGAACTGGTGAGTTTGTCCTTTTACAGAAGTTGAGAAAAACTTCCCGATCTTTATCGGTTAGGGTTTCAAGCCACGAGATCATACTCGGTACTGGCGCTGAGCCTGCTCATAATCACGCTCTTCTTTATAGCGCCTGAACATCTCTTGCTGCAAGCCGGTTTGCCGCTGCTCACTGCCGGTTTCACGAATTCCAGCACGCTCTTCTTCGCCACGAACGCGAGTGAGACCTGTTTCTCCGGCAAAGCGTTCACGCTGTGTCGCACGCTCTTGCTCTCCCGTCAAGCCAATTTGACGTTCTTGTCCGGCAAGTAACTCAGCTTGTGTTTGCCGTTGCTGAGCACCTGTTGTTTCAATTCCAAGACGTTCTTGAACTCCACGTGCTCCAATAAGTCCTGCTTCTCCAGCAAAGCGTTCTGTTTGCGTCTGACGTTCTTGTTCGCCAGTTGCTGCAATCCCAAGACGCTGTTGTTCACCGGTTAAGCCGATCTGCCGTTCTTGCCCAGCAAGGAGCTCTGCTTGGGTGGCGCGTTGCTCTCGGCCAGTAGTAGCAATCCCTAAACGCTCTTCAAGTCCACGTGCTGCAATGCCTAGACGTTCTTCGTACCCGGTTTTCTCAATTTGTCGCTCTTGACCAGCAAGAAGTTCTGCCTGTGTGGCGCGTTGCTCTCGGCCAGTGGCTGCAATTCCTGCACGCTCTTCTTCACCGCGAACACGAGCTAGGCCTGTTTCACCTAGGAAACGCTCTGCCTGTGTGGCCCTTTCTTCACGGCCTGTAGCCGCAATTCCAAGACGCTGCTCTTCACCAGTGACTCTAATCTGTTGTTCCTGACCTGCGAGTAACTCGGCTTGTGTCTTGCGTTGCTGTTCTCCGGTAGTTTCAATTCCACGCCGCTCTTCTTCACCGCGAACGCGAGCAAGTCCCGTTTCGCCAGCAAAACGCTCTGTCTGTGTCTGACGTTCTTCAGCACCACGTGCACTAATAAGTCCAGCTTCTCCAGCAAAGCGCTCTTGCTGTGTTCGACGTTCTTGTTCACCAGTAGTTTCAATTCCTAAACGCTGCTGTAATCCAGTGGCTTCAATCCCGAGACGTTCTTGAATTCCACGTGCACCGATAAGTCCTGTTTCACCAGCAAAACGTTCTTGCTGTGTTTGACGTTCTTGTTCCCCTGTTAAATTAATCTGCCGTTCTTGACCTTCGAGTAACTCGGCTTGTGTCGCACGCTGCTGAGCGCCTGTTTCAATAATTTGTTCTTTTTGCCCAGCCAATAATTCGGCTTGAGTCCGGCGTTGCTGTTCTCCGGTAGTTTCAATTCCCAGACGTTCTTCAATACCGCGTGCGCCAATAAGTCCTGCCTCACCAGCAAAACGTTCTTGCTGTGTTCGACGTTCTTGTTCACCAGTGGCTGCAATCCCGAGACGCTGTTGTTCACCTTGTGCAGCGAACCCAGCACGCTGTTCTTCGCCTTGAACCCTTTCTGTTAGGCGATTTTCTGCTCCAAGCGCCGTAATTTGGCGCAGGCTTTGCCCAGTAAAATATTCAGAATTTTGTCTATCTAGATCAGCCGCAAAAATAAGATCTTCTCGGCTTTGCTGCCTGTTAAGAGCAGAAAGAAGTGTTTGTAAATCGAGACTCTGAGTTGGGATATTTGTGACAGTGTTGGTGCCGGCTCCTCCACCGCCTCCTCCGCCGCCACCTCCTCCACCACCAGCTCCGCCGCCAGTGCCACCGCCTGGGATATTGATTCCAAATTGATTGGCTACAGTAGATGCATTATTGCCAGCTCCACGATTCTGAATTAAGTTTCCGATCCTTTGGTCACTAATTCCTGCACTACGAAGATCTCGGATGTCTTGACCAGAAATCCTGCCGGGTCCTACGATTTGTTGTACAGCACTTCCGGCCATGCGGCCGGAAGCCTGCTGGCGAGCTTCTTGTCTAGTCTCCTGGCGAGCTTCTTGTCTAGCCTGCTGGCGAGCTTCTTGCCTAGTCTCTTGACGAGCTTCTTGCCTATTGCTACCGCCTTTACCGCCGCCTCCTTTTGCCATGAGAAATACTTCTAGACTGTTTTAACTATTATAGAGTTGTTACTTAGTAGGGCTAGGTATTAGCGCTGTGCAGCTGCCGATCAACCAACGGCAAAGGTGCTGCCGCGATAAGGAGTGGTTTTTTGCGCGTTCACCAGGTTCGACAAGGCAATAATATTTTCGGCTTCACCTCGGGCTGCGGCGCCGGCCTGCGTTTGTTGAGATGCAGCAATGTTTTGCAAGTTAATGGGAAGCTGCTGTTTAAAATTCTCCCATCTTGTGCTATAGTCGTAGTTACGCGCAGCAGCCTCCTCTGCAGCTTTACTCAAAAACGGATATGTAGAAGCGAACTGCTGCTGTGTTATTTGCTGATTAATCAGAGCCTCTTGAATCCGTTCTTGCTGCCGAGTTGGGGAAGTGGCGTTATAAAAATCAATCCACTGTTGGGCAGCTGAAGGAAAACCCGGTACCGCACCGTCCTTGGACTGATAATCAAATGCAGGTTGATCCCTTCCGCCAGTTGTAGTGTTTGTGCCCTTTGCTTGAGTTTGAGCTTGTGTCGGTTTAAAGACAGAGCTGAAATAATCTGGAAACTTATAGTCAGCCCCAACGGCGAACGGTTGGTATGAAAATGTACCAGTTTTAGGTAACTGGTAGAAGGACGCGTTGGGGTTGAACATCTTACGAATACTGATACTGACTGGTAAGAGCGTTACCCATTTGCTGGGCAGCGGTCTGACCCATTTGCTGCGCTGCTTGCTGGCTACGCTCTAACATGTTTGCAGCAGTTGCAATGTTCTGTCGGATGCCAGCGGCAGCCATCTGACGTTGGAACTCAGTCTTAGAACGTGCTTCAGCGGATTTAAACAGTTCGGGCATCAGTTTACGGATGCCTGCGAGCTGCACGTCTTGCATTAACAATTCGTTAAGACGAGCGGCACCAATTGGACCACTAGGATCAAAAACTGAGAGCGAATCATAAGGCGTTTGGCGATACGGTGTTACGGGAACAGCCGCACCTGCATCGTAGTTAGCTTGTCCAGGTTGACCTGCCGACACTGCTACATTAGCGGCGCCACCAGCTCCTCGTGAGGCTGCAGGGGCAGCAGCAGCAGCTATGCTACCAGGAACTCCGCCAAGGAAGGTTGTAGTACCGAGAGCAGCAATATTACCAATTTGTTTAGGGTCAACACTAACGCCAACTTTACCTAAAACTTTGTTCAACGCAGATAAGCCAGCCGCACCAACAGGAGTACCTGCCAAGGCAGTCCCCGCCATGCGGGCAGCCCCTGGGGCAGCAGCACCTAAACCTGCGCCAAGTAAGGTAGCACCTAGGTTGCCACCACTTTGTTTGTATGCTGTATAACCGCCAAGGCCGGCGCCGAGAAGTGGCAGCAACATAATTCTTTACTCTTTGTCTTTTATTTTATAGGTTATAAATCAAATTAAACAAACCTATCGATAAGTTTGCCAACGCCCATACCAATCGGTACTCCAAGGGGACCGAATACGCCTGCCGCAGTCCCGATGGCACCAGCAAGTCCACCTACGTCACCAAATAAACCACTACTACCGCTGCCACCAGATGCTGTTTGAGCCCCCATTTGAGGCAGTGTCGGAGTGTAAATAGCAAAGTTATCAAATACTCCTTTTGTTCCGTAGGGGCTACTACTACTACTTTCGCGACGACGCCGCGCTGCATTTTGAGCAGCTTGCGTATACTTGCCGCTTTGACCGAAATTTTTCGCAGTGTATTGGTTAAGAAAATCAAGACCTTTTACAAGAGCCTCACCAAATCCACCACCTCTGCGTTCTTCAGACAGACCAGGAACACCTTCGTATTCCTCCTGGTCCCATCCGCCAGCACCGCCCCAATCCATACCCCAGCCAGGATCAGACATAACGTATTAAGCGTAATTAGGCGTAGTAAACATTTGGTTAGCGGCTTGATTTGCCATCTTCATCATATCAAAGTTACTCGACATACCACTTTGTAATGATCCAGAACCAGCAGCTGCAGCATTGCGTGCTTCAATCAATTGCATCTGGTGCATGAAACGTTGCTGATCTAAAAGCGCTTCCGCCGCCATTTCATTTGTAAGTGGCGAACGCCCTGGGATATATTGTTGAGTGCTGAAAGCAGTCGGCTTTACAGGGTTAGTTACAGCATTAGCAAGCATGTTAGATGCGATAACAGAACCAGCTCCAAGTCCGAGTGTGGTCGCACCACCAGCGACAGCCGGCAGCGCTCGTGCACCTGCTTGAATAGTATCCATGCTTAATGGCAGGCCCATAGCGACTTTACCGATTCCTGGTATTTGCGAAAGCGCTTGAGCAGCTGCTTCAGATGTACCTTGAGCGATAGTTCCAAGTCTTGCGCTATTCTCAAGTGCTGTTTTAACGCCGGCTCCACCACCGGACATTACCGCAGCCGCATACTTTTTTAGTAGCTCTTGCGCTAATTTACCTGCTGCGGGATTCATTAAGATACTCCAGGGCCACGGCTTGGGAAGATGTTCGCGTTACCTTTTTTTGCATCTTCAATGAAATAATCGCCGGACGAATCAATTCCATAGCGAAGAGCAATATTTTCGGGTAATACCGCTGTCTTAGGATCAATTATACGCCCTACACCAAGAGCATACTTGTCGAGAAAATCATCCGCTTGATTCCTGACGTTAGGATTCTGAAAAGACGAATAAGGATTTACGCTTAAATCACGAAGACTATTGTAAGCCTCAGCCGCACTCTCATTGCCAAATTGTGCGCGTGTAAAAAAATCAGGAACTTTTGGATTATCCAAAAGCTGAGCACGCCACATGTTGTCCCTCGGATCCTCAAACGCTGACCTTGGATACACGCCAAGGGTACCGCTATCCGGACGTTTACCCTCTCGAAAAGCTTTATCGAAAGGCTTAGTGGAATTCGAGTTGAATAGTGGCGCTGGCATTACTTGTTGCGACGATTACGAAGTTTTGCAAGTGTCTTTGCCAAGTTGGCCTGTTTGACAGTTTTATCAGAGTACTCGTCTGGATTTGCTGTAACTTTTGAAGCAAACTGAGACGCACTCATATCGCGTTTTTCTGCTTTACGAGAAAAAGCGCCTGGGTTCTTACTAACAGCTTCTTGAATCCAATTGTCGCCAGGCATTTAACTCAGCTCGATTTAATTTGCAGTCATAGCATCTACTTTAGCTGCAACAATTGCAGCGGACCGAAGCTCAGGAGAAGATGCCTGAAACGCACGGACTTTATCGGCAGCTTTCTGGGGCAACCAGTGTTTAGCCATTTCAAAAGCAAGATGCTTAATCTCTTCCGGAGAAAGCTTACCGTCAGCAACAGACTCTACTGAAAGTTCAAATGCCTTATCAATCTTTGATCCGTCCCAGCGACTAAGGTTTTGATCAAGGACAGGATCGATAATGTCGTAGGCTTTTTTAATGATTGGTCCGTATTTTAAAAAAGTTTGAACTGCTAAGTTCTTTTTTAAAAAGACAGCAGCTGCAACAGTAGCTGCACCAATCAGGCTAGCAATAATGGGTTCTAGAAAAGTCATCGCTTACTCCGCGTCACGATATTTTCACTCTACTTAAAGTAATCCTGCGCGACGAGCGGCTGCGCGTTGTTCTAACTCAGCCATGATTTGCCTGGTTTCAAAATGACGTTCAGCTTGTTCTTTAGCGCGGGCATCTTTACCCATTCCGGCTGCAACAATGTCAGCGTCGCTCATCAAACCCGCATAAATAGGTTGACGCTTTTCCCGAATAGTGCCACCACGTTCGACTGCTTTCTGAAGCCCCATCTGGTGAGCAAGCGCATTATTAGCAGCAATGCCAGCGATATTACCCATTTCATCGGGGAAGCCCTCATCAGCATAATCACGCATCGCTAAGCGATAAGGATCAGACGTAGCGTATGCGTATTCGACCGGTTTACCACGACTCTTCATTCCCACGCCAAGTTCACCACCAGGGTAGAAGGTCAGGCTCGAAATAGCCTTACTCCGTTCTGGCTCGATCTCGTAACTGGCGAGAGGACCCTGATCTTGGCTCATGGCACTGAGAAATTCGTTTGTCCTTACTTTAACCGGCTTGCCTACACGAACAGCTTCTGGCTGCTGTGTGACAATTGGAGCATCAGCCTGTCCACTAAGAAGAGCTTCACGTTGCGCCCTGGGTAACAGTGCGAGAGCCTTGGCGGCAAATGCTGCTGCTTCTTCAGATTCTGAGGAACGGCGCGGCGGGGCTGAAAAGGCTGCAGGAACAGCAGCAGTCACGACTTCCCGTGTAGGTGCGGGTGTAGGGACAGGCGCAGGTGCTGATGTTATGGGCGCAATTCGTGTCTGCGGAGTCGCGCGAACTTCAGTAAATACAGGGGTCGTGCCAGGTGCGCCGACCAGCTCGTCTGGCTCCATGCTTGCGCCTGCAGCCTGCATCATTGCAGTATAAGCAGGCGTTCCACGGAAGCGTTCTGCCGCAGCAACAGAACTGCGTCCAACTGGACTAATGCCCTCTTCTCGACCTTCTTTTAATACTTGCTTAAGAACAGGTGCAGCTTTACCTGCAACCATAGCGCCGTATTCAGCAACAGACTGATCAATCCGTTTTTGAGCACGTTGTTCGGCAGCAACTCCACCAAGGTACTCCGCAATTAAATCATCTGCACGATCACGAACAGGTGAATGTGGGACAGTGCTTGTAGCAAGTTGCTCAATCTCTGAGCCAGGACCGAATGACTGGCTTGTAGAAATTACGTGGCTTTGAGTCGCTGGCTTCTCTTCTGAATCGACGACAGTAGGTTTTTCGGGAGACGTGCCACGTAACAAACCCATGACGGCCGTCTGATGTGGAACAATATCTTGTCCGTAGCGATCAGAAGTTGTAGGTGGTGTTACATCCGTACTTGCGGTAGCAAATCCCTGAGGTTGCGGAGGAGTACCAATATGAGGTTCATCATCAAGTTCAAGATTGCCAAAATTCTTTGCAAGATAAACGCCGCCCGCAATTGCACCAGCAGCAAGTGCAGCCTTACCGATAACATCGACTGCACGTCGGATTGCTCCAGGTGGACGCTTACCTTGATTTACATCCCGCGTAAAACTATAAACCTCTGGAGCCAACGCCATTCGCTCAGCAGGCGTTTGCGGATAAGGGTTGCCTGTAAGGTCAGACCAGAGCGCGTAGTCCTGCGGAGAGACAGGCATTTTTATACACACATTATCTAGATATAAGTGATTTTAGGGTGACTAAATACGTTAAATTTATCCCCCTACCTGCTCAATAAAAAGGCCGATTTGGGGGAAATTTTCCGGCTACTATCTGGCCCGCTCGTCACAAAAGTTTACATACCAGGAAAAAAAGAAGCTGTATGTGAAGAGTTGCTACATTCTGGCCGGATGGGCCGGTGATGGTCTAGGGTGAGCGAAGCGGCCATAGAAGCCGCGCATCCACTTAGTACGGAGAACCATGACCACAGTCCCCACCACTGCGCAGATCGCGCAGAACCTCGAACGCGCAGCCCGCGTCATCGCGCCAGCCGTTGCCCTGGCAGTCACTAGCGTGATGCTGCTGGCTGAGCTCGCCTACAGCCTTGGCTTCCAGCTCGGCACCGCAGTGCACACCCGCAACGATCAGCTCGCCGCAGTGTGGCGCCGCTTGTGGGTGCCAGGCGCCGAGCCTGCAGCCGCGCCAATCACGGTCAAGCCAGCACCCATCAGGCTCGCGGCAAAGCTGCAGCCCCAGGTGCATCCGCTGGCTGACCTGGCCGCCGACCTGGAGACACTGACCTGTGCTCAGCTGCGTAGCCTGGCCGGCACCAAGCGCAAGGCACGCAAGGCTGAGCTGATCGCGATGTTGCTCGCCTGAGATCGCAACCCAACCCCGTCCTGGGTTAGAATGACGGAGTCCACCCACCTAGCACGGAGACTGACCATGACTAACGAGATCACGCTCGATCAGCTGGAAGCCCTGGAACCGGCAGACCTGGTGTTTACCGACTTCACCGAGGGCGACACCTGGTCAGTGAGTCCAGAGGATTATCTGACTGTCGAGGGTGCCATCTGTCGTCTGCAGGCCGACGGGTACAGCCTGGAAGCCTGCAGCGACGGCGTCACTCGATACGTCCAGCACCACCCCCACCAGGCTATCGAGGCCTGCGGCGGGACTGAGGAGGCAGTGTTCTTCCTCGCGAAGCCCGGCCACCACTGCACCCTGTTCGTAGTGTGGGGCCTGGGCGAGGACTGCATCGCTGACTTTAGCGCTGACTGCCAGGCCGAGCTGGATCGGATCGACGACCTGATCTACGCTTGACACCAGGGGGCTACGGCCCCCTTTTTTCAAGTTGATAGTGATTAACGAAGCTTTGTGACATATGAAGAGTTATAACTTTTCGGCGCCAGGGGTAGCCGATGGCCTACAGTGATGGGGTAGTTCGCCCTAGAAGCGATGACCACCGCATCCAAATCACTCCGCCTCGCCGACACCTTGGCCCGTGAACCGTTCACGTGGCCAGGCGGTTACCCTCGCTACGCTGTCACGTCCGATGGCGGCTGCCTTTGCAGCAGCTGCTGTAAGACTGAACGCGATCTGATCGGCACCACCACAGGGTCCGACGGCTGGAACGTAGTTTGGCTTGCCGTCAACTATGAAGACAAGGCTCTTGCCTGTGACAATTGTCACGAGGAGATCGTTGCAGCGTACGGTTGACTACCAGGGGGCTCCGGCCCCCTTTTTTATCAACTTTTATAAAGTTGATAGTTGTTGATAGTGTTTAACGAAGGACTGTTACATATGAAGAGTTATAACTTTTCGGTTTTGGTGGGCGCCGATGGCCTAGGATTTGCTCATCGGGATCGAACCCGACTCACTTCGCACTTAGAACGCGATGAACACTGCACTGACTCTCAAGTCCAGCAACGACAAGACCGGGCCTATCCCGGTCAGCACCACAAGCCGGGTCAGCTGCCCGTCAACCTGCCCACTGGCGGGTGATGGCGGTTGCTACGCAGATGCTGGCTACTACACGCGGATGCATTGGGATGCGGTGACGGCCGGAACCCGTGGTCTGCCGGTGGCCGACTTCATCGCAGCCGTGGCCCGTCTCAAGCCAGGATCCCGGTTCCGCCACAACGTGGCTGGCGATCTGTGGCACGAGGCTGGCGTGATCCGTGGCGATCTGCTGCGCAACCTGGCGGATGCTGCCAAGGGTCTTACCGGTTGGACCTACACCCATCACCTACGCACTGCGGCAAACCTGGCGGCGATCCGTTCCGCGATCCGTCGCGGGTTCACGGTCAATCTCTCCACTGAGGTTAAGTCGGAGGCTGCCAAGCTTGCCAAGCGTGGCCTGCCCGTGGTTTGCGTGGTGCCGGGTGACTCCCCCGCTAAGTTCCAACACCAGGGGGTGACCTTCCGGCAGTGCCCCGCCACTTTTGACGGGTCCCCGACCCAATGTGCCAGCTGCGGCGGAGGCATCCCCCTCTGTGCTCGGGCTGATCGCGACTTTGTGATCACGTTCCCTGTGCACGGTGGCCGTGCCAAGACTGCAGCCACGGCCTGCGGCTGACAATCCGGGGGCTGCGGCCCCCATTTCACCCAAATTCTGAGGATCTCACAATGCATTCACCCTATCTTGGCTGGATCGTGCCCTACGAATGGCAAGAATCGCCCGAATGGCTTGACGGTGAGCCCGAATCAGACGACTACCCCGACGATTGCGATTCGGAAGGCTACCTGATCGACACAAATTGACAGAATTTGCCCCGAAAGGGGCATTTTTTTGCGTTGATAGTTGATAGTGAGTAGCAAATTGTTGTTGATAGTGCGCAATACGGCGTAATTTACACTTTTTCGCAATATAACTGAGTTTTAAGCAGTTCTGGCGGTGCGGTAGGATGGATCAGAGCGACCAAAGCAGTCGTTTTTACGTGTTTTTCACGTTTCCTGAGTACCTGTCCCTTGTGCAGGTACGCTGGACAGAGTGCAAGGCCCTGTACATGCCCGAAATGCGCCCGAAATGGGTCGTATAACGGCACTGTTATATGGTTATTGAGGCTTTTTTGATGCAATTCTTTGCACTTAATAGGCTTATATAACCTAAGGGCCTCACGACCCCTCCCTTGAAAACCCTTGCGCCGCAACGGATGTCAAGCCTCTCGCCTGACGATTCGTGGGGGTAAGGCTTTGTACTTAACGTAAGTATGTGGAAAACTTTTGGGGAGGATTCACGTGGTTCAGATGGTCCATACGCTCTGTATGGTTCACGCGATCCACACTGCACCTGCTACTGTCCCTGTGCAAACCTCTGCACTTAATCGGGAACTGTGTTGATTCATTAACATCCGGCGACAGCCAACCCCGATGCGCTAGGTTCAATACCGAACGGGAACACCGCTCACCTCCACCTAGTACGGAGCCAGCCATGCTGACCTTTAAAGTCATTCTTGAACATCCCATCACCCATAAGCTGGTGTTCCTCACCATCGAGGAGTGCATCGATATGGATGACTGCATCGACCACGTCCACCGGGAGCATCCTGGGTTCGACATCGAGCAGATCCAAAGGGTATAGTTCTGATCACATGCCCAACCCCGGCCTGGGCCAGAATGCCGGTTCCGCCTCTTAGAAAGGATCACCACCATGACCTACGATCGCAACCTCACCCTGTTCGATAGGATCAACCTCGCCAACTGCGCCGTGCAGCGAGCTATTGCAGCTCCTGTACGGGATCGGGTTAGGTTTGAGGATGAGTATGGAACTGCGCGTTTATGGACCAAATATCGCATCCACACCAGTGGCTCCTACCGCTTCATCGAAGCTGACTGATCAACTGCCCAACACCAGCCTGGGCTTGGATGCTGGCATCACCTCTTAGAAAGGATCACCATGAACACCGACACTCTCCAGGATCAATTCGAGTCCGACACGCTGCCTTGCGGCCGCTGCAATGGCACCATGATCAACGTCTACGAGGGCTTCACCGCTGTCGATGGCACGGTTTACCCCAGGAAGGAGAAGCCTTGCCTGTGGTGTGATGGCTTGGGACACTTCGCCAAGCCTGATCTAGCCGCACTGGTCAAAGCAGTGAAGGGTCGCAAGCCTGGTACGCTGCGCTCGAAGCGCCCGGATGACAGCCGCGCCTACTTCATCTGGCGCATGGCACGGTTCCATACCGGTGCTGATGTCTGCCTACCAATGACCGCGCAGATGGAAGTCGCAGGCGATCCATACCGTGACATGCTGGAGCTGGTGGCTGAGATGCTGGCTGAGCGTCTGACTGGCCACAAGTCTGCCGGCCGTGCTCGATGGCAATCCGCGATGTACGGCTCTGCACCACAGGAGCGCTACATGCCCGACTCTGCATTCCCTGGTGGCCCGGTCGCTGACGCGAACAAACCTATGGAAGAACTTCTCGAGCTGTTCTGATCACATGCCCAACCCCGGCCTGGGCCAGAATGCCGGAGCACTCCACTTAGCAAGGAGCATCACATGTTCAAACGCACCCTGCTCGCCATCGCGCTGCTCAACCAGCCGGTGTTCGCGCACCACACAGGTCGACCGGTTACGGCCACTGTGTACGACTCCTGGTACCACGGTAGAACCACATTCTGTGGTGACACATATCAGCACTGGGAAGTCAGCGCAGCGCATCCATGGCTCGGTTGCGGCACACAGGTGACCGTCCGGAACGGCTCACGTCGTCTGCTGGTGACCATCACCGATCGCTGTGACTGCAACTCAATCGACCTAAGTGCTGGGGCTGCCTATCGTCTCGGTGTGCCGCTTGATGGCATCGCTGAGGTTCGCATCTCCTACTGACCTTAACCTTCTCTTAACCTGCCCTGCAATGTCTGATGCCCGCCGCAACCGAGATCCACACAAGGTTCGGATCAAACTATCCGGTGGTCTGGAAGATCTCAAAGATCTCGAGTCCCTCATCCGCGAGGACCGCCAGGAGTGTGGCTGGGAGCTCAACTGGTATCGCCTCGAACGACGTGGTGATCATGGTCCTCTCCATGATCTCGAGCTCGGCTTCATCGAATCAATCAACTGACACACCACAACCACCATGGCCACTGCTTACGTCTTAGTGCAGATCGAACACCGCGAAGGTCTCGATCCCAATGACATCATCCCTCGCATTGAGGGTGGCGCCAACATCCAACGGATCGAAGTGCTCGACATCGACACACCGAACGGTCGCGACACCACACCTTACATCGCATTCTGATTACATCATGGATAAACAAACCACGTACAGCTTCACTGCGTACAACGCCAGCATTCACTTCTGCACTCACGATGGTGAGATCGTGATCAATGATCGTGCAGGTGGTGAAGTTGTCGTGATTGAAGGGGTCAACCAAAGGGATCTGCATGGAGCCATGATCAACTACGTGAGCAACACGAGCCTACGTAAAGACAAGGAAACTTTCTTCGATTTCCTGAAGGAGATGCAGAAGGAAGTTACGAAGGCTCTTCAAGTGTACGAGGCCATCCAACCGTGACAACCAACTATTTCAAACCAGTGAAGTTACTCACCAAAGCACTCGAGAAGAAGTTGCCGGCGCTCTATTCACAAGACGGTCTCGGTGATGAAGCCATGGCTTTCGTAAAGCTCTTCACACCTGATTCCAACTGGACGTGGTACGTCACCGAACGCGACCCCGACACTAACGAATGCTTCGGCCTGGTTTGCGGGTTGGAGTGTGTGCTTGGCTTATTCAACATCGATGAGCTCCAGGAGCTGCGTGGGCCTCTCGGTCTCCCCATTGAGAGGGATCGATATTTTGAACC
>Ga0316616_100000322_pt1 | contig 14337 bp, 11 predicted proteins | sample OWC_Aug_M1_C1_D1_FD_207660 | JGI IMG/M metagenome (GOLD analysis project Ga0316616, IMG submission 207660) | Wetland soil microbial communities from Old Woman Creek delta, Ohio, United States - OWC_Aug_M1_C1_D1_B | ecosystem: Environmental > Terrestrial > Soil > Wetlands | place: USA: Ohio... | reverse complement strand
AGCGCCGTCTTGAGCATCCGCAGGGCGGATAGCGTGGGCGCATCGTGGGCCTTCATGGCTTGAGTGATTCTCGCGTTGACGTCGGCAAGGATGGACATGGCGCCTCTTTCGCGTCGGTGACACCCCGAGTGTAGCGCATCCGGGTTCCTTTCCCCGCAGGTGGCCAGCCCGGCGCGATTCCGTGTACGATTCTCCGTCACGCGCCCATGACTCCACGCTCGCCAGACCGCACGTCGCCCGGGCCCTGGCTGTCCCGCCTGGGCATCGCCTGCCTCGCCGCCTGCGTTGCAGCCACCGTGGCCGGCACCGCGGCGGTGGTGATCTACCAGGGGCGCCCAGGCATCCGGCTGGGCATGGACAGACCCCTGCCGCCCGGCGTGCGGGGGTTCTACCCGGGAGAGCGTCAGGGAAAGACGGGCTTCGCGTGGAGCGGCGGCAGCGTCCGCCTGGCGTTCGACCGCGTCGATCGCCGGATGGCGTGGGCATGCCGCGCCGACATCATCAACTGGCGCTCGCCGTCGGCGGGCCCGGCCAGGGTGCGGGTCCATTCGAGCGGTTCCATCCTGCTCGACCGCGAGGTCGGTGAGCCGACCGCCGCCCTGGCGTTCACGCTGCCCGCCGATCCGGCGAACCACGCCATCGACGTCGGCATCGACGTGTCGCCGACGTTCCGGCCAGGGCCGCAGGACACGCGGGATCTCGGGTTGGCCTTCGACGCCATCTCCTGCGAACCGGCGGCGGGGCCCAGGCCGTGGCCCGCCGCGAGCGTCATCGCGCGCGGCGCCGCGGCGGCGGCCGTGGCCGGGGCGGTCACGGGACTGGCGGGACTGCCGGCGGCGGCGGCCGTGGCCGTGAGCGCCGGTCTGGCGCTCTTCCAGTCGTGGTCGCTGGCGTCGGGGGGCGCCGCGCGCAGCCTCGCGGCGCCGCCGGTGTTCCTGCTGGTCGGCCTGTTCACGCTGTTCTGCCTGGTGCCCGTCGCGACGGCGGCCGGCCTGCTGGGCAGGCCGCTCACGACGGCCGCCCGGCTGGCCATCGCGGTGTCGGCATGCGCCTTCTACCTGAAGCTCGTCTTTCTCCTGCACCCCGACAAGGACATCGTCGACGCGGTGTTTCACGCGCATCGGCTCGACTGGGTGCTGGCTGGCCGCTTCTACTTCACCCAGCTCTCGACCAGCGCCACGCCGTTTCCCTACGCGATCGGCCTGTACGTGTTTGCCGCGCCGTGGTCGCTGCTGACGGACGACCATGTCACGCTGCTGCGCATCGTGGTCTGCGCGTCCGAAGCCGTGGCGGGCGTCCTGTTGTATCCCCTCGTCGCGCGCGCGTGGGGCGACCGCGGCACCGGCGTCATGGCCGTGCTGGCGTTCCACCTGCTGCCGCTGCCGTACGCGGTCATCGGCAATGCGAACCTCACGAACGTGTTCGGGCAGCAGGCGGCGCTGGTGACGATGATCGCGGCCATCACGTGGACGTTCGACCGGCGCGGCGCCCTGGCCACGGCGGGGCTGACCGCGATCGCGAGCCTGGCGTTCCTGTCGCACGTCGGCACCCTGGCGTTCCTGCTCCCCACGCTGCTGATCCTCGCCGTCCTCTTCAAGGCGGCCCCTGGCGGAGCCTTCCGAAAGCCTGCGCGATGCGTGCTGGCAGCGGCGGGGCTGGCGCTGGTGCTGGCCGTGGGGCTGTACTACGGTCACTTCGGCGCCGTGTATCGTCCCCACATCGAGCACGCATGGGCGGCCGTCACGGGGGCCGCGAGCGCGGATGCGCCGCCGCCCGCGGCCCCGGCAGGGTCGCCTCCCCCCGCACCGGAGCGCAGGGCGTCACCGCTGCGCCTCGGCCTCCAGGGCGCGGTGGACCAGACACGAGGCAGCCTCGGATGGCCGATCCTCGTCCTGGCCCTGTTCGGAGCCTGGGGCCTGCTGGCGCGAAGGCGCGCCGACAGGCTCGTCCTCGGCCTTGGCGCCTGGGTCCTCGCGTGCGCGATCTTCCTCGGGTGGAGCATCGTCCGGACCGTCGAGCCGCGTTACGTGCAGGACGCGTGGGAGTTCATCGGGCGGGTGGAGTTGGCGACGTCGCCGGCCGCCGCGATCCTGGCGGCGTGCGGTGCCACGTGGGCGTGGCGCTCGGGCCCGGTGCTGCGGGCGGCGAGCGTCCTGCTCGTCGGCGCGGCCCTCCAGATCGCGGCCAGGTCCCTGTTCGCCTGGATCGGATGACGCCGGCCGCCCCGTGTGCACGCGGCGGCTCGAGCCGGTCATGAGCGCCGGCGGCGCGGGAGGTGATCCTTCGCCGCGTGTCAGGTCCTGGCCGGCCTGCGAAGCCGAATCAGGTTGAGGAACCCCCAGCCGGGCACGGGCAGCAGGCGCGTGAGCGCCGCGTGGAGCCACTGCAGCGACACGGGGTGCCGCCGCACGAGTGACGCGAGCACCGGCACCGTGGGGAAGATCCCGCGGCGCGACACCACCTCGAATCCGCAGGCACGCGCGAGGTGCAGGTACTCCTCGACGGGCCGATCGCCCGGGTGCTTCGCGAGAGCCGCGGTTCTGATGAGCCGGCCCCGCAGCAGGAAGTGGATCCTGGACTGCAGGTGGGCAAGGTTGGGAACGGAGATGAAGGCCCCGCCTCCCGGCTTGAGCACGCGGAAGAGTTCCCCCATCGCGACGGGCTGCTCGGGGAAGGCGAGGTGTTCGAGGACGTCGAGGCAGAGCACCTCGTCGAACGTGCCGTCCGCGTGGGGCAGCGCGGTCACCGAGCCCTCGCGCACGAGATCAGACCGGTAGTTGGCATCGACGCCCTCGATGCGCAGCCTGCCGGCATACTCCTGGACAATCAGGCCCTCACCGCACCCGGCGTCGAGAACGGTCGTGCCGCGGGGAAGCCCGTCGAGGTGCCGGCGCACGGCCGCCATCTTCGCGAGATACGTCGGGCGGTAGTCCCACGTGTCGTCGAGGTGGCGGTGGTAGTCGCCCCTCGCCTTGTACTCCCCCCGCCGCTCCGGTGCCGCCTCGTCGCTCATGGTCTGCTCATTCTACGAGCCTGGGAGTCACACGCGACCGGCCCTACGCGGGCCGGCTGGCGACATCGCGGTAGATCGCGGCGAACCGCGCCGCGGTGACGTGCCCGCTGAATTCACGCGCGAGCACCTCGTCCGAAGATGCCCGCGTCCGCCGGCGATGCGACAGGAAACGGACGATGGCCGCGGCAAGTCCAGCAGGGTCCGTCCTGGGCACCACCTGCACGTCGTCGCCGAACAGGCGTCCGAGTTCGATGCCGCCGGGGTTGTCGGTCGAAATCACCGGGGTACCGGACGCGAGCGCCTCCACGGCCACCGTGGGCAGCGCCTCGAGTTCGGACGGCAGCACGAAGAGATCGGCCGCGTCCTGGTAGCGGGCCACCGTGCGGTTGTCGACGAGGCCGGTCAGCGTGAGCTGCGCGGCCACGCCGAGCTCGGCCGCCCGCGCGAGCAGGTCGTCGCGGAGCGGGCCGCTGCCGCAGATGACGACGCGCGTGTCCGGATGCTCGCGCAGCACCCCCGGCATGGCGTCGATCAGCCTCCGCTGGCCCGCAAGGGGGTGAAGTCGCTTCACGTTGAGCAGGATGTTCGCCTCGCGCAGGCCAAGCTCCGTGCGGGCCGCGAGACGGGCCGCCTCGTCGCGCCGGGCGAAGTAGCCGGCGGCCGGCGGATAGACGACGCTGAGATTGTCACGCCGCAGGCCGAGCTCGACCGCACGGTCGCGGAGGAAGCCGCTGTAAAAGGTGACGTGCGCGGCCGTTCGGTACGCGCGCGTAAAGAGGTCGACGCCGAACCGGCGGGGCGCGTAGTGCCAGATCTCCGTGCCGTAGAGCGTCAGGACGACGGGCTTGCGGAGGCGCGAGGCCAGCAGCGCCGACGCCTCGGGCAGCATCCCGTTGCTGTGGACGTGCACGACGTCGGCCGCGGCGAGCGCGGCTGCGGTCTCGCGGCGGATGCGTGCCAGCTCGAGGAACGACGCGACCTGCGCCGCGCCGGGCACGCGCGTTCGCCTGAGGCGTGGTTCGACCCACGTGACGGGCCCCGGCAACTCCCGTTCGACCTGCCGCAGCGCGGCCGCCGGCGCCCCGCTCAGCGCCCGCGGCGGGTGCGCGACATACGTCGGCTCGTCGCCGGCCTCGACGGCCCATCGGCCGAGGTGCAGCGGCAGCAGCGCATTGGCGGCCTGGTCGGGCGGCAGGTGGGACGTGACGTGGCAGATGCGCATGCGCGTCGGGGCCTCAGGCGTCGGGATCGCGCTGCGTGCCGAGATAGAGCGCCCTGAACTCGGAGAAGGTCACCGGGATGGCGCCCAGGTCGTTCACCACGTACGCCAGCACCTGTTCCAGGCGGGCGAAGAACTGCTCGAGTTCCTGCGCCGTCCTGTTGTAGGGGCTGCCTCCGACAATCGCCTCGCTCGAGTGGAAGATGAGATTGAGCAGCGGGACGCCGTCCGCCTTCATGCGGCGAGCCAGGGCGCACATGTCGTCGACGGACGAATAGGACGGGCGCAGCCATTGCACGCGCGCGATGCCGAGCTTCTTCAGGATGCGCTTGGTGGTGTACGGGCGCGGGGCGCGCGCGTACAGCCGCTCCACGAACGCCGGCACGCGCCGGTCGAGCGCCGCCGACACCGGAAGTTCGAGCAGGTTGCTCGTGCCCGGCACGGTCGGATCGTCGTAGGCGAGGAAGTACGGCGTGGGCGGCGCGCCCGCGAAGTCGGGCCCGCCCTTGTGGGCTTCAGAGAAGAGCGGCGCGACGCTCGACTCGACGGTGTACCCCGCCCGTTCGAGGTCGGACACGTGGGCGGCCGCGAAGCCGAAGCGCCCCGATCGATACGCGAGCGGCCGCTCGCCGACCGCGCCGGCGATCGCGTCGGTGAGCGAGGCCAGCTGGGCGGCGAACTGCGGCGCCGGCAGCTGCAGCGCGTAGGGGTGCCGCCGCACGTCGTGTTCCGTGCACGGCGGCGTCTCCCACGCGTGGTGGTGGGCGCCGATTTCGCAGTCCCTGCCGGACAGCAGTTCCCTCAGGACGGAGGCGGAGCGCGGGTCCTTCGCCACCGGCCACGTGATCAGGTACGTGGGCCGGACGCGGTGCCTCTGGAAGATCGCGTGCAGCCGTGGCAAGGCATGGAGGTTCTCGAAGCGCTGGTTCAGCCGGGCCTCGGCGGACCACTGGTTGTCGCCCTCGGTGTCGATCCCCGCCAGCAGCGACAGCATGCTCAGCGGTCCTGGTCGGAGTCGCCGAGGGTCACGTGCCAGCCGGACGTGTCCTGGTAGAAGGACGGCGGCACCTCGACGGCATTGAACTTCGCCGTGAACTCCATGGTCGACTTCACCTGGAAGTACCCGGCGTGCTTCAGCGCCCGCCCGAACGCGCCGTGCAGGCAGAAGGCCCGGATCTTGTCCGAGTTCGCCGCCTTCGCCTCGCGGTCCACCCAGCCGAGCAGCGTCTCGATGCCGGGCGCGTCGTCCGGGTCGGCGAGGACGTCGACCAGCAGCGTCACGCGCCCGCGGGCCTCCTGGACGTGCCGGTACACCACGTAGCCCTGCGTCTCGCCGCCGCGCGTCAGGGCCGCGGCGTTGTAGCGCACGTGCGGCGCCTCGCAGAACTTCCAGTTGAGGTAGCGGGCATCGCGCCGGACCGCCACGGTGAACTTCGGCGCCAGGCGCTCCCAGAGCGCCGTGAATTCCTCGCCGAAGCGGCCGACGCGTTCGATGCCGGCCCCGAGCGGGCGCGCGCGCGCCACGATGCGGACAAGCGGCAACGTGGCCCACGACACGAAGCGGTTGATCGGCATCGGCCAGTTCGGCCGGCGCAGCGCGCGGCGCGTCAGGGGCTTGACGTAGCACGGCACCGGGCCCACGTTCGGCCAGCGCAGTTTCTGGAAGAGCCGGTACGACGACTCGGACAGCCCGAGCCCGAGAGCGGCCCCGACGTGCTGCTCCCACGTGCGGAACAGCACTTCTCCGAGGCCCTGGCGCTGCCGCTCGGGCGCAACCATCACGTCCATGCCCCACGACCCGTCGATCTCCCGGCCTTGCACGACCACCCGCACCGGCATCGCGGCGTACTGGCCGACGATTGTCGGGCCCTCGCGCGCCACCCAGATGGTCGGGCCTTCCGGCGGGCAGTTGGGGTTGCGCCGGTACTGCCAGTCCCATCGCAGCCGGTTGCCGTCCGTGGCATCGGCGCCGAACACGCGGCGGTACATCGCCGTGATCTGGCGCTCGTCGTCGGGGCGATAGGTGTCGATGGTGGCCATGGAGCGCGAGGCTATCCTTCCCGGTCGCGGACGAGCACGTACTCGACGTTGCCGACGACCACGTCCTGGATCAACGGCATGTCACGGAGCCAGCGGACGACGGACGCCGGCGCCCGGCGGAACGTGCCCGTCACCTGGAGGGCCTCGGTGACGACGGTCAGCCCCGCCTGCCGGATGTGCGCGCGGAGACTGGGGATCCGCACCTTCTCGAGCAGGTCGTCGTGCTTCGGCCGGCCCTGGCGGGCGAGCTTGATGAACGAGTTCTCGTGCTCCGGCTCCTGCAGCGTCCACGGCGCGTGGCGCGCCAGCCAGACGAAGATGCCGAACGACAGACGGCGCCCCAGCAGCAGGTGCAACGGAATCGGGACCACGAGCCTGGGCAGGTGTGCGCCCGCGAACGAGAGGTAGGGCGCCGTCGACAGGTACATCGTGCCGCCCGGCTTCAGCACCCTGGCCAGTTCGCGCATGTAGAGCGACGCGTCGGCCACGTGCTCGATGACGGCGTGCGACAACACCATGTCGAACGAGGCGTCCCGAAAGGGAAGTGCCTGGCCGTCGGCGCGGGCGAAGGAGAGATTCTCCACCCCGCGCTCGGCCGCGAGCCTGTAGCCGGCGTCACCGAACCTCGGCGCCACGTCGATACCCACCACCCGGCGCGCCTCCTCGGCGAACGACAGCGGCATGCCGCCGCCGCCGCAGCCCGCGTCGAGAACCGTCCCGCCGACGGTCACGCCTGCCTGTTCGAGAAACCTGAACACCTTCGCGCTGCGGTAGTACTCGAACAGCGCGTAGTCGTATTCGGATCGGAAACGGCGGCTGGCGTGCGACGCCATGGCGTCGGGGTCTATTCGGCGCACTCATGCCTCGATCTGATTCTACCGTAGGGGCTTCGACTCTGCGACGGCGCGCACACCGGTTTTCGGGCGGTAGACGCGCAATCCGGCCCTCGTTTCGGCGAACTCGTAGTTGGCGAGAATCCGGGACATGACGGGCCAGCCGAAATCCATGTTGGTGTACCAGCCCCTGCCCGCCGGGCGTTCCGGGTCGAACATGAGGACGACGCGGGCGAACCGACGGGACTCGAGATCTCCGTTGAGCCGGACGAGCAGTTCGGGCCGCTGGACCGACAGCACCCGCAGCATGAACGGGTCGAGCAGGTACGGACGCGAGCCCCCGAGGACCAGAACTTCCGGAGACTCCGACAAGACTGGGCCTGGAGCAGCCGCCAGTTCCCGAACCAGCGCCGCCCGCTCGACCGCGTGCGACCGCGCGCGTTCACGCAAGTCCTCGGCGATCACCGGTTGCAGGCTCTGGCGGGCTGCCGCCAGCGCGAGCAGCACGAGGACCACCGCAGCCGCCGGCCGCAACCGGGGATACCGCGCGAGGACCCAACCAACGATCAGCAGGCTCACCGCGAGGGCGTCCACGAGCTGGTTCGTGTAGCTGGTGCCCGGCGAGGCAAGCACAACGGCGGTCGCGCCGACGGCAGCAGGGAACAGGACGACCAGCATCTTCGGCCCACGGGCCCGAACCATGGTCAGCCACCCCGCCGCAGCGGCGAGCAGTACGCTCGTGAACACCCGCGACGGCCCGACGACCTGCGCCGACACCACGGCAGGCATGCCCGTCAGCCATTCGGCCGTGCCGGCGCCGGCGAGGCCGACTGAGCGCCAGGACTCGATCGCGCGCCCGCCGCTTGCCGCCGCCACGAAGGCGACCATCGCCGCGACGCCGGCGGCAGTCAGCCCTCCCAGGCGGAGTGCCGCGCCGGGCCGCCGTGCCCATGCCAGGGCCAGCACGACCGCCACCGGCGCATACAGGCTCGTGACCTTGGTGGCCGCAGCCAGGGTGAAGCACGCCGCGGCGAACGCCGGGGTCCTTGTGCCGGGCTCTTCCTGGTCGGCGGCTGCGAGCGAGGCGTCGAGGCCCCAGACGACCAGGGCGGCCGCGAGCATGTCGCTTCGTATCGCCAGCAGCCCTTGCTGGGCAAACCTGGGGGCGAACACGAATGCCGCGCACGCCGCGGCCAGGGCAGGCGGCAGCCCGAATCGCAGCACCACCCGGCGAAGGCCGGCCACGAGCAGGACCGCCGCGGCGGCGCTGACGAGGAAGCCCGCCGCGAGCGGGCCGAGGCCCAGGCGCATCAGCCCGGCGATCGCCGTGAAGAACAGCGGAAAGTACCGAGTGCCCCCGTACCCGTCCGGTCCGACGAGGTCGCGATAGAACACGCCGTGGACGAGATCGTCCGCGAGCGTCAGCCAGACGCCTGTCACGAAATCCACGTATGCGGCAGTGCTGATGGCATGCCAGGCGTGAACGACGAGCGACGCGCCGACGATGCCGGCGGCCAGCATCGCGAACGGGCGGCTGAGGGGCTGCAGCATGGAAAGTCGGGCGTGACGTTTCAACGACGCCCCGGATTCTATCCTATACTGCACGTGCGCAGACGACCGGGTGCGCCCCAGACGCCAGCGGCGCACGCGACGGCCAACGCACCCGCATGGTGCCGAGCGATATGACCGAACGGATCCCGGGCCGGGCCCGCGGCATGCGCCTGGGGCAGGCCGCCGTCCTCTTCTCGGTGCTGACGCTGGCCCTCACGTGGCCGCAGGTGCTGCACCCGGGGAGCGTGCCCGACGACAAGGACTCGTACTTCAACCTGTGGCGCCTGGCCTGGATTGCCCACCAGCTGCCGCTGGATCCCCTGCGCCTGTTCGATGCGAACATCTTCGCCCCGTTGCCGCTCACGCTGGCGTTCTCCGATGCCGTCCTGCTCGAGGGCCTGATCGCGGCGCCCGCGATCTGGGCGGGGCTGCCGGCCGTCCATGCGCTGAACGCGCTGGTGCTGGCCAGCTTCCTCGCGTGCGGTCTCGGCGCCTTCCTCCTCGTGCGGCAGCTCACCGGAGACGCGGGAGCAGCCGTTGTCGCCGGCGTGATCTTCGCCTTCGCACCGTATCGCTTCGACCACTACCACCACCTCGAACTGCTGTGGGCGCAGTGGCTGCCGTTGACGCTCTGGATGTGCCACCGCGCGCTCGAGTCGGGGCGTCTGGCGTACGGCCTCTGGGCGGGGTGCTGCTTCGCCCTGCAGGGACTGTCCAGCATCTACTACGCGGTGTTCTTCGCTGTCGTGCTGGCGGGACTGCTCCCGGGCCTGGTGACGACAGTCCCCGGCGCCCTGCGGCGCCGGGTCCTGGTGTCCCTGGCGTCGGGCGCCCTGCTCGCGGCCTTCGTGCTGGCGCCCTACATGCTCCCGTACAGAGCCGCCCGGACCCTTGTCGGCGATCGTGACGAGGGCAGCATCCGGGTGTACAGCGCGGGGCCATCCCACTACCTGGCACCCATGCCATCGAGCGTCGCCTACGGCGCCGCGACGGGCGGGCTGGGCAGTCCGGAGAAGCGCCTGTTCGTGGGGTTCCTGCCCATCGGGCTGGTGGCAATCGCGCTGTGGCCGCCCGTCGACCGTCGGCGACTGGCTTACGCGCTGGCGCTGGCGATCGCCGTCGACGGCACGCTCGGACACAGGGGCCTCCTCTACCCGTTCCTGCGCGAGCACATCGATGTCTTCATGGGACTGAGGGTGCCGGCGCGCTTCGGTCATCTGGTCCTGCTCGGCACGAGCGTCATGGCGGGCTTCGGCCTGGCGCGCCTGAACCGCCGGCTCGAACGGCTGCGCCCGCGTCTGGCCGGAGCCGCGAACTGGACGATCGGGGCTCTGGTCGTGGGGGAGTACTTCATGTGGCCGATGGCGCTCGTCCCGGTCCAGACCGTCCCGGATGACGCGTCGCTGTGGCTCCGGTCGCAGCCTCCCGGCATCGTCGCCGACCTTCCCCTGCCGCGCAGCACCGCCGACATCGCGAACGACGCGCGGGCGGCGTACCGGTCGACGTTTCACTGGCAACCGCTCCTCAACGGCTACAGCGGCTTCTATCCGGCCTCGTACGTCGACCTCTGGGCGCCGGTCGCCTCGTTTCCCGACGACCGATCGCTGGCGGCCCTGCGCGGACGGGGCGTTTCCTATCTCCTCGTCCGGCAGGCGGGCTTCGGCGCCGACGGCTACGTGGTCGCCGTGGACCGCCTGGCGCGGCGGTGCGATGTCCGGGGAGCGGGACCGTTCCCGGACGGGTCGTCGACGACGATGATCTACGTCGTCGCGCGCCACGGTGAAGGCTGCGCCACCGGGCTGGACGGCTTGTCCGGCCCCGCGCATCCCGGCGATAATGAGCGGAGCCCGTCCGCACGTCCCGCGATCAGGTGATTCCGTCCCAGGCCACGCTCATCACGCGGCATCATCTGGTGTCGGCCGACCGCCGTCGCCGGGGGCCGGCGGACCGTGGCCCGCTCGCAGGGACGGGATGGAAACGGACAAGAGCAGCATGATGGAGCATCAGCCGGCAACGCCACGTGGCCGGGACGACCCCCGGCGCAGCGTTGCGGATGCCGTGTGGCGCTGGAAGGTCCAGCAGCACCCGCAGGCCTTACCTTCCCGCCGGGTCTCGACGAGGGTGCTGCGGGACGTCGTCATCGGTCTCGTCATGGCCGCCGCGCTGTACGCCGCGGGTCGCCCCGTTCTTGCGGGCGTGGCGGCCGTGGTGTCGTTCGTCGTGCTGGCGGTCAGAGCCGTCCTGCCGCCGTCGCTCTCGGCGCCCGTGATTTCGTTCGCCGGCCGGGTCGCCCACCAGGCCGGCCGCGCGCTCACGGCGGTGGTGCTGGGGGCCGTCTACTGCACGGTGTTCGTGCCGCTGCGCGTCTGGCGCACGCTGACCGGCCATGACACCCTCCGGCTGAAGCGGCGGCGCGCGGGAGAGACCTTCTGGATCGATCGGTCGACGCTTCCCCGGACGTCTCCCGAGAAGCCATACTAGGCAATCGGCGTAAGGACTGACATGCGCATCCTGGGCATCAGCGCGTACTACCACGACTCTGCGGCCGCCGTCGTCGAGGACGGCGTCATCGTCGCCGCGGCGCAGGAAGAGCGGTTCTCGCGCAAGAAGCACGACTCGCGCTTTCCGATCAACGCGGTCAAGTACTGCCTGGCCGAGGCCGGCGGAGACCCTGATGCGGTGGCGTTCTACGACAAGCCGATCCTGAAGTTCGGGCGGATCCTCGAGACCTACATGTCCGTCGCCCCGCGCGGGTTCCAGTCGTTCGTGCGGGCCGTGCCCCTGTGGATGAAGGACAAGCTGTGGATCCACTCGGACATCGAGGGACGCCTGGCGGAAGCCGGCTGCCGGAACCAGCCCCCGATCTCCTACCCGGAGCACCACCAGTCCCACGCCGCGTCGGCGTTCTATCCGTCGCCGTTCGAGGAGGCCGCCATCATCACGGTGGACGGGGTGGGCGAGTGGGCGACGACCACCCTGGGTCACGGCAGCGGCCACACGATCCAGCTGCACCGCGAGCTCCGCTTTCCGCACTCGCTCGGCCTGCTGTACTCGGCGTTCACGTATTTCACCGGCTTCAAGGTGAACTCGGGGGAGTACAAGCTGATGGGCCTCGCGCCGTACGGCGAGCCCAGGTACGTGGACCTCATCAAAGACAGGCTCGTGAGCATCCGTGACGACGGCTCGATCGCTCTGAACATGGAGTATTTCGGCTACCTCGACGGGCTCACGATGACGAGCGGGGCTTTCGCCGAGCTCTTCGGGGGGCCGCCGCGCGCGCCGGAGTCGTTCATCACGCGCCGCGAGATGGACATGGCGCGTTCCATCCAGGACGTCGCCGAAGAGGTGATGCTGAAGATGGCCCGCTTCGCGCGCCAGGAAACCGGTTCGCGCCACCTGTGCCTGGCCGGCGGCGTCGCCCTCAACTGCGTGGCCAACGGGCGGATCCTGAAGGCCGGGATCTTCGACGACATCTGGATTCAGCCGGCCTCGGGAGACGCGGGCGGCGCCGTCGGGTCCGCGCTCTACGTCTGGCACATGGTGCAGGGCGAGCCCCGGGAGGCGGACGGCAGAACCGACCGGATGAATGGCGCCTATCTGGGGCCGGAGTTCCCTGACGAGCAGATCCAGGAGTACCTCGACGCCAAGGGCTATCCCGCGCGCAGGCTGCCGCCCGAGCGCCGCGCGGCCGAGATCGCGCGCCTGATCGCGGACCAGAAGGTGATCGGCCTGCTCCAGGGGCGCATGGAGTACGGGCCGCGCGCGCTGGGCAACCGGTCCATCATCGGGGACGCGCGATCGCCGCAGATGCAGTCGATCATGAACCTGAAGATCAAGTACCGGGAGTCCTTCAGGCCGTTCGCGCCGACGTGCCTGGTGGAGAAGGTCTCGGAGTACTTCGATCTCGACGTGGCGTCGCCGTACATGCTGCTGGTGGCGCAGGTACGCCCCGAGCGGTGCCTGCATGCCGAACAGGAGCGGGTCGACGACCTCCGCGTGTGGGTGAACCGCGAGCGGTCGGACATCCCGGCGGTCACGCACGTCGACTACTCGGCGCGGATCCAGACGGTCGACCGCCGCGTGAACCCGCAGTACCACGACATCATCCGGGAGTTCGAGGCGCTGACCGGGTGTGCCACCATCATCAACACGTCGTTCAACGTCCGGGGCGAACCCATCGTGTGCACCCCCGAGGACGCCTACCGGTGCTTCATGCGGACGGAGATGGACTACCTCGTGCTGGGGTCATTCCTGCTCTCGAAGCAGGACCAGCCGCCGTTCGAGGACAAGGCGAACTGGCGCGAGGACTACGGGCTCGATTAGGCGGGGGATGCGCACATGCCGATGCTCCGGAACGGTGTGAGACTCGCGGCCGACATCTGGGGATTCGCCCGTCTTCACAAGGCGTACTGGATGGTGCCGGTCTTCGTCGTGCTGGCGCTGGTCGCCGTGCTGCTGGTGGTCGGCCAGACCGTGGCGCCGTTCATCTACACGATCTTCTGAAACCTTCGACGTCCCGCGGCGAGGACGGCCAGCGCCACGAGGACGGCGGCTCCCGACACCGAGGCGCCCAGCGGCACTGAGCGCGGCCGGTACTCGAACGACACCGTATGCCGGCCCGCGGGCACGACCACTCCCCTGAAGAGGTAGTTCGTGCGGTAGATCTCCGTGGGCGCCCCGTCCACCGCGGCCCGCCAGCCGGGAGAGTACATCTCGCTGAGCACCAGCAGCCTCGGCGTGGCTGTCGTGCACGCCAGCGCGAGCCGGTTGGGGCTCCACGTGGTCAGTGTCACCTCGTCCTGGCCGGCGGGGACCGGTAACGCGGGCGGCGTCTCCGTCTCGACCATCGCCAACCGGCGCCCGTCGAACCCGTCGGCCGTCACGGCCTTCAGCACGGCCGATGCATCCGTCATGCCGCGAACCGCGTCGGCGAAGAACGCGCGCGGATACGCCAGCGTGTTTTCGTAGACATCGACCTCCGGGCTGTCCCAGACCAGCCGGTAGGCATCTCCGATGCGCGGCGACGTGCCGTCCGGCACCAGGAGATAGCGAACGTTCAGGGAACTCAGCACAGGGTTCGCGGGCCTGAACAGGCGGTCGTCTCTGAGCAGGCCGTACGAGACATCGCCCTCCTCGATTCCGAAGACATAGTCCGTGTACCTGCGAGTCTGGAGCGAGTTGAAGCCGTTCACGTCTTCGACGCCGTAAACCATGCCCCAGCTCATCGCCAGTAGCACCTGCGATTGGCGCGCGACGGACAGATTCCTCGGCAGGTACGTGGCTTTGCGGGCATGCCCCGGGTCGGAGGGAAGGGCCCTCAGCACGTCCGGACGGAGGTCGTAGAAACCAACGTCCGTCGTGGGATTGAACAACGCTGCGTAACCGCCCAGGTCCAGCATGAGCAGTCCGGCTGCCAATCCCAGCGTCACGCGGGTCGCCGCACGGCGGCTCCACCAGAGCAGCAGTGCGGCGCTGGCCATGGCAAGCATGACAGGAACGGCGGCGTTCGGCTGGTGCACCAGCAGATTCGCGGTGGCCTCTTGAGGCAGGTTCATCCCACGCTGAAACCAGGCCTGCCGTGCCAAGAGCACGAACGCGACGGGAATCACCGCCACGCCGGTGCCAATCGCCGCGAGGCTCCACCGGCGCCGCCAGGCGACCGGCGAACCGCTTTCCGCCAG
>Ga0316616_100000319_pt1 | contig 14381 bp, 10 predicted proteins | sample OWC_Aug_M1_C1_D1_FD_207660 | JGI IMG/M metagenome (GOLD analysis project Ga0316616, IMG submission 207660) | Wetland soil microbial communities from Old Woman Creek delta, Ohio, United States - OWC_Aug_M1_C1_D1_B | ecosystem: Environmental > Terrestrial > Soil > Wetlands | place: USA: Ohio... | reverse complement strand
ATAGGTTCGAAGATCGCACTTCTGGTCGAGGCCCATGCCCTCAAAGACGCTCTTGATGAAGGTGAGGATATTCATGTCGTCATCGACGGCGATGACCACCTTCTTTTTCTGACCGTACCGGGCGACGTGATCGATCGAGTTCATGAGTTGCCCTTCCTTGGCGCCCTCCTCCGCCCCGATCGTCATCTCCTTGAAACCAAATTCCCTCAGGAGCCGATTCACCTCGGCCAGCGGGATTTTCAGGTGCTTTCCTATCCGGTAGGCCTTGACGGTTCCCTCCTGGACCCATCGATAGATCGTTACCCTGTTGACCTTGAAAAGTTTCGCCACTTCAGACGTCGAATAGAACAGCTTGGCCATGACCACCCCTCAAAATTTAAGTTGCGTTTAATGGCAACACTTTAATCAAACGCAACCATTGCACTAAATTTATCGTCTTAAATCAAGAAAAACTTTAATGCTCGTTAATTTTTTTATTTCAATCCATAAATGAACAAAATCAAATGATTAATAAACTTTCGATTCAGTAGACCGGCTATAATCTCGAAGAAAATCAGAGGAAACTTTTTCTTCGCACAAGATTAGATGTCATTAATAATGGACCAGGAAAAGCACAGGAGATCAGGTCGTTGCGGCAACAGCGGGGGCAAAATCGAGCCGATCGCTGGAGAAAGGGAGATAGAAGAAGTGGTTTTTCCCGTGCTGTTTCACCTCATACATGGCCCGGTCGGCAGTCCAGATCAGTTCTTCCGGGTTTTTCACGTGCTTGAAATCATTTTTCTTAAGCGTGCTGACTCCCACACTGATCGTGATGGAGAGCCTGAAGTCGTCATAATCAAAAATGCACGCCTCCATTTTCGTGCGAATGCGCTCGGCAACGAGTTGTGCCTTGCGATGACCCGTGCAGGACATGAGAATAACAAACTCCTCGCCTCCGAAACGAACCAGGACATCCTCGCGCCTGCAGAAACTCTTGAGGAGCATGGCCACATCCCGGAGCAGCCTGTCACCGGTAAGGTGACCGTAGGTGTCATTGACCTTTTTGAAGTCATCCAGATCGATGAAGAGACAGGAAAGCGATGTTCCTGTCCGGCGTGACCGGGAGAATTCCTCCTCCAGTCGCTGCTGGAGATAGCCCCGGTTATGAATCCCCGTGGTAAAGTCGATGAAGCTGATCTTCTCAAGCGTCTCGACCCGAGAGGTGAGATTCAGGTTTTCGACGAGAAGCTCCCTGTTTCGCTGGGCGAGCTGCTTGTTGCTCTCAATGAGCCACTGGACGAGGAACTTTTCGTCCTCCGCGTTCATCACGCGGGGCATCTCGTCCCTGAATTCACTCTTGTTGGTATCCATCACTGCAGGCAAAACACGTGTTTTCATTTAAAATTAAGCAGATTCCATGCCATCAGGCCTTGACAAAATTGCTGCCCGTAAGCGTATATATCTTTCATTATTTCATTATCTTACGTCACTTTTGCTGTCTATCTGAAAGCAAAATGCAAAGACTTGCCTGAGAGAGTCGGCTGGATTTTGGCTACTTTCTTAACCATCTATAAAACCAGGGCTGAAAAGGCTGCTCCAGACTATCTTTTCATTTAAACAAATCAATTACTTAAATGTAATTATTATGATTCGTGGACTGAACCCAATGGCATGTAATGTGCAAAATCCCTAGACATCGGAGTGTGATGGAAAATTCAAGATAATCAAAGGCATATGAAACGACTCAATCTGAGGAAGTAATGGACACAACACAATTAGAGACTGACTTTAAATCCGGAGTTTCATCCGGTCATCCTGGCGCTATATTTGTTCAACTGACAACTGCATGTAACGCGAGGTGTATAAACTGTCCTCACCCTTTCACATACGGCTCTCGTAATCAGCATAAGAAAGGCGTTATGAGAGAAGGGATATGGAACAAAATAATTCGCGATATCAAAGCAATGGACTACCGGAATCAAGTTGGTCTATACCTTCATCACGAACCCCTTCTGTACCCTGACCTTTTCAACAAAATCCGCCAAATCAACAACGAAACTAATGCGTTCGTCGTCGTTTCGACAAATGGCTCCCTCCTTGACGAAAATAGACGAGAACAACTCATTGCGGCACGACCTCAACTTATCCACATCAACATCAATTCGGCAGATAAGCACCAATACGAATCGATGACCGGTTTAGGCTTTGAGCGCACGATTCGCAATGCGAAAGATTTTATTGAGGCCGCCCGATCGAAAATAAATGTGGAGATAAATTGTCCTGTTCTACCGGGTGTCGATATTAAGAATCTCGAGAATTTATTTCAGGGCACGAAAGTCAATGCGGATTACTGGGCGAATAGCAGAGGTGGGCTTCTTACCGATGTCAGCAGTAAGAACAGAGGTAATCGATTCAATATAGTGGATCATTGCATCCAACCGGTACAGAATTTCAATATTCTGCATGATGGAAGCATCATACTCTGCTGTAACGACTGGGGGCACGAATCCAAGGCAGATTTCCCGAACATCATGGATAAGTCCATCTTGGAAATTTGCAGCCAGGGTTTGATGAAAATCATCACCCAGGAATTTAGGAATGGAAATTATCGGCGATACCGCATGTGCGGAAAATGCGCCGATGAGATGGGATTCAGAACAGCGCCCGTAAAAAACAGTAAACATACTTTCATCAAGTCAAAACCACCCGACAATTTTAAAAGAACTGTCCCCGGCATGAACATTCTTTTGGCTACAAATCACTTGTTTGCCTTCACGGGTTCCGAGATCACACTCTATACCATCGCAAAATTTTTAAAAGAAAAGGGATATGACGTCTCTGTTTTCGCAAAGTATGTTGATCCCGGATTCACAGGCGTATTCAATGGAATTGCAACTCTCTGCACCGACCTTCGCCAGATTCAGGGTCACCACTATGACGCCGCCTACGTGCAACACCATACAACCGCCCTGGAGGTGCGTCATCATTTTCCGGATCTCCCCATCGTGCTGGCGTCTCTGGGCGTTCTCCCCTTCCTGGAACAGCCGCCGATCATAGACCTGAACATTTCCCGATACCTAGCCATCAGCGAAGAAGTTAAAGCGAACCTGATGCGCAAGGGGATCGGGGAGGATGCCATCACCATTTTTCGAAACATTGTCGATTCCCGAAAATTTAGACCTTCCCGCAAAATCAGCAATACGCCGCGCTCAGCAATCATCTACAGCTACAGGATCGATAACAGCACAGTAGCAACCATTCAGCGGGCCTGCGAGATCGTCGGAATCCAGTGTCGCCGGATCGGCGAAAAACCGGGCGTCCTCCACCAGGATGATGTAACGGCGCAGATCAACGAAGCGGAAATAGTTTTCACCCTCGGCAGGGGTGCCATCGAAACGATGATGTGCGGGAAGATCCCCATCATTTATGACTATCTGGGTGGTGACGGCATGGTTACACCGGAAAACATTCAGGAGTTGATGCGATGCAATTTCTCCGGCCGGCTCCACGGTGTTTCATATACCGTCCAGCAGTTGATCGAAGAGATCAATAAATTCAAACCGGAAAGTGGGCCGGAATTGAGGCGTCTTGCCCTTGAGCATTTCGATGCCGGCCGCGGCGTTGACACGCTTGCCATCATTCTGAACAAGGCCATAGAGGATTTTTCCAAAAGCGCGGCCGGAATAGAAGGGGACAGGATAAAAGATGTGATTGAGATCATCACAACAACGAAAAATTATACCATGGAAGCGGTTATAAGGACTGCTGCTCACCGCAGGAATAAAAATAGGTTAAGTTCTCATACCGGGATGCCCACCGGTGTCGGGGCAGGTAAACCCGACAGGGACACACCACACCGCCAGGATATCACCAAATCCGATAGAGGACGATTGCGCCGTGTTTCTATTGTCATCCCCGTATTCAACAAGATCGAGTTCACGCGGAAGTGCCTGGACGCGCTAAGTCATAACACGCCCCGGGAGATGTATGAGTGTATCATCGTGGATAACGCTTCCACGGACGGTACGGTAGAATATTTGAAGAGCCTCGGAGATGAAATCAGGGTTGTGACCAATCAATCGAACCTCGGTTTTTCGAAGGCCTGCAATCAGGGTGCGAAGACCGCCACCGCATCCTACATCCTGTTTCTCAACAACGACACGGAGCCGCAGACCGGCTGGCTGGAGCCGCTGGTGGAAGTGCTGGACCGGGATACAACTGTTGCGGCCGCCGGCAGCAAGCTCCTTTTCCCCGACGGGACGATACAACATGCCGGCGTCCTGATCCTGGATGACAGGAAATCCCCCGATCCTCTCGTGGCGAGACATATTTATTACAACAAGCCGTCTGACTTCAGAGAGGCCAATGAACAGAGGGCATACCAGGTCCTTACGGCCGCTTGCCTTCTCATCCGGAGAAAAGCCTTCGAAATGGTCGGCGGCTTCGACGAGGGGTACTGGAACGGCTATGAGGACGTCGACCTATGCTTCAAGCTCCAGGAAAAAGGATGGGTTCTCGTCTATCAGCCGGAGAGCGTACTGATTCATCATGAATCGAAAAGCGGACCTGAACGCTTTACAAAAGTTCAGGAAAACATCCAGCGCCTCCGCGAGAGATGGATCGGCAGGATCACACCCGATGCCGTCATCGAAAAAAACGGCTCCCTTCGTTGGACCAAGCCCCGGCACATTCATTCCTACAAAACGCCGGGGGAAAAGGCCATGGCAGAACACCCGGAAGACCGGAAAGATCTTGTCTCCATCGTCATTCTTACCTTCAACGAACTCGACTATACAAGGAAATGTGTTGAGAGCATCCGGAGAAACACGCCGGGGCCTCACGAGATCATCTTCGTGGACAATGGTTCAAAAGACGGCACAGTGAAGTGGCTTCGACGGATTGTCGAAGAGAATCCAAGTTACAAATTGATCGAAAATGAAGAGAATCTGGGCTTCGCCCGCGGCTGCAACCAGGGCATGGAAGCCTCCAAGGGGGAATACGTCCTTCTTCTGAATAACGATATCCTTGTCACGGAAAACTGGCTCCCGGGAATGCTGGAGCATCTGAAGAGCTCACCTGATATCGGTATCGTCGGGCCGATGACCAGCAACATCAGCGGCATCCAGAAGGTCGTGGGGGTCACCTATAAGTCCGCAGACGACCTCGAAGCCTATGCTCATGAATTCAGAAACAGAAACCGCCATCGCCGGGTTTCATTCCGGAGACTCGTCGGCTTCTGTATGCTCTTCAAACGAAGCCTTGTAAATGAGATCGGCCCCCTCGATGAAAGCTTCGGCACGGGAAACTTCGAGGATGACGACTTCTGCCTGAGGGCGGCATTTGCGGGATACCGGAACGTCATCGCCGGTGATGTTTTCATCCACCATTACGGAAGCCGGAGCTTCATCGGCAACCGGATCAACTATGGCACCTCTCTCACGGGTAACCGGAAGATTTTCGATGACAAGTGGCGGGGTATACAACTCGAAGAAGGCCAGGGCCGCCGTTGCTTTGTTTTGAAAAACATCGAAGAGGCGAGGAAACAATACCAACTCGGGCGGCTCAACAAGGCCGTTGACCTTTGTCTAAAGGCGATCAAATGTGTTCCTTCGGAAACCAAAATCTATCATGAGCTTGCCGAAATTTTGATTCAGACGAAAGACTTCAAGGACGCCCTGGACGTCCTTCACGAAATACCGCCGGAAACCCGGGCAGAAAAGACATTGCTCCTCAACGGTTTCGCGAAAGAGGGGCTGAACGAGGATGATGCGGCGAGCACGCTTGCCGAAAGGACACTCGAACATCCGGAAACCCGGGCAGAGGCCCTGAACCTCAAGGGGATCCTCGCTTACAAGAAGGCAAGCTTGGAGGAAGCAGCATCGTTCTTCCAGCAGGCCATCGAAGTGGACCCGTCTTACGGAGAAGCTCACACCAACCTCGGTGTTGTGAAATGGAAGGACGATCCCGGGGATGAAGCTTTTCGGCTTCTCGAAAAGGGTTTCATTTTATCCCCTGATCATGCCGATGCGGCGAACCTCTACCACTCGGCGGCCAAGAACCTGGGACACCCTGAACGGGCAGAGGCGATATTCAGGGAGGCACAGGGCCTCTATCCTCTGAACCGCACCATTTCTTTCCTGCTCATCGATCTGCTGATTACCCAGGAAAAGTTCACGGAGGCCATGGAGGAAATCGAAAGGGCCATGGTCCTCTTCGAGATCGATGAGGGGTTCCTGCAGGCGGCACTCGATGTCCGAAGAAAAGTCGGGCTGCTGGAACCCACGAAGAAGACAGGGGCCGGGACGATTTCACTGTGCATGATCGTCAAAGACGAGGAGAAGAACCTGGTCCGGTGTCTTTCGACTATAAAGCCGACCGTCGACGAGATCATCGTTGTAGACACGGGATCGACGGACCGCACGAAAGAAATCGCCACCGCTTTCGGCACAAAGGTCTTCGAGATCTCCTGGCGTGATGATTTCTCGGAGGCGAGAAACTTTGCGCTTGCAAAGGCCACCTGCGACTGGATCCTCGTCCTCGATGCCGATGAGATCATTGCCCCCTGCGACTTCGTCAAAATGCGAAATCTCACATCCCATGTGAGGGGCGGGAAGGCCCGGCCCACGGGATTCACCCTGACGACGCGAAACTACTCGGTCGCCATGAACGCGCAAGGCTGGACCCCGAACGACGGTTCATACGCGAATGAAGAGACGGGACCAGGGTGGTTTCCCAGTCGAAAGGTGAGACTTTTCAAAAACGACCCTCGGATCCGTTTCAAAGGATCTGTTCATGAACTTGTCGAGGATTCCATGACCCGGCACAAGCTCAAGATCCACTCAAGCGATATACTCGTGCACCACTATGGTATCCTGAAGGCAAAAGACGGTGTCGACAAACGTGAGGCATATTATCAACTCGGGAAGAAGAAAATCGGCGAATCCGGAGGCAACGCCCGGGCGATCTATGAACTTGCCATCCAGGCGGCACGGCTTCGCAGATACGATGAGGCCGCCGATCTCTGGAATCGCTTCTTTGATTCCGGTTTTAAGGGAGATCTTCATCTTGCTTATATGAACCTGGGGCACGTGTATTTGGAAACGGGTCGGTACAAAGAGGCGGCGAAGGCCTGTAAGAAGGCACTTGAGATCGACCCTGAGCTGAAAGAAGCCCATCTCAACCTCGCCATGAGCGAGTTTTACATGGGCCGGCCAAGTGAAGCTGCTGCGATCCTGGATAACCTGATTGGTAAAATCCCGGATTATATCCCGGCCCGGGCTCTCCTCGCCGCGGCGCTAATCCTCATCGGTGAGATCGACAGGTACAAATCGACGGTTGATTATATGAGGAAAAAGAATATGGACCCGGTGGTCTTTTTCCAGGCATACGCCAAAAAACTACTCTCAGCAGGTCGCGAAGAGGACAGCACGAGGCTTCTGCAGGCTGCGAGGAACATCGGGAGAGACCTTCTCAAGTCCCGTCTCAAATCTCGCGGTCTCGAAGTCACCGATGAAGAGATTGAACGAGTCATGGTCCTGGCCGGCAAGGAAAACCATTCACAAGGACGTGATCCCGAGGATATCGCAGCCGACCTCGAACGTCAGACAAGAGAACACACGCATCGTGCTCCGTCCCCCCAGTCCGAGTGACGGTCGAGTAAAAAACAAACGGTAAAGTACCGCGGGGAACATCCGGAATATGAAAAGGCGGCTTGATGAATAGCCGCCTTTCTTCGTTCCTCCCTTACCCTTTTGATTCAGTTTACGGCTCGGGCGACCCCCTGAGGCCCGCCGCAAGATTCATGTTGATATTGATAATGGCGTCGAGCTTTTTTGGATTGGGATAGGCCATGACCTCGAAGATCCGTTTGTCGATGAAGAGGCTCAGCGTCAGGATCTTCTGCCGTAGCTCCTTCGGCAGGGGATGATCCTTTCGACCCAGTTCCCCCTGGAAGATGGTCCAGATGAGCTGGTTGTACCGCAGGGCGTCATCGAGCAGGCCGTTGCTTCCGCCCTTGTCCCACTCCTTTTGGCACTTTTGAAGCATGAGGGCCCCTTTGGTGAGGACGGAGGCCTCTACCTCGCGGTCCGTCATGGCCATCTTATGGGTTTTCTGGTACGCTTCCAGTTGCGTTTCCTGCGTCATGGACTAACTTCTCCTCCCGCTTGATGAGTTGCCTGGCGATCTTGAGGGCCTGGTAATACCGGTTACTGATGATGTGCTCGCTGATAGCATCGATGAATCCGATCAGGCTGGGGGCCGCCCTGACCACATCCCGGACCAGATCCCAGTAGGTTTTTTGAAATTCGGCGAGATCCTTCCCCTCGACGTACATGAGCTGGAGGAGAAAGTAGATCCGCTTGCAGGGGGTGTCGGCCTTGTCAACGCTCAGGATATCCTTCTCCCGGAGGATGGGAACCCTGTTTTCGATGATGAGCTCCGTCCTGGAGTCGCCGTTTTTGACAACAGCACCCCCGATGATGAACCGCTCCTGCGGTTTCAACTCAATTTTCAGTCCCATATAATCCTATCTCAAAAGTCCGACGAGCTCCGAATGCATGGAGGTAATACTGTTCAGTGCCTCGATGGCCAGCTCCCGCTTGAGTTCCAGGCTTGTTGCCTGCGCACCCGCTTCGTCCGTGTCGGCCTGCTCCACGTTTTCCGCGAAGGTCGTGTAAAACGTGGCGACACGGTCGTTAAAGGCTTTCGCCCGGGCGATACCCGCGGCATCGCTTGCAAGCCCCGACCGCCTCTCGCTCAGGGTCTCCTGGGCCCTCTCGAGGTTGGCGATGATGTCGTTGAGCTTTGCCTCATCGAGCGGCCCGCCTGGCAGTCCCGTCGTCGTGATGTCTCCTTCGGAAAGCTCGGGGATGTCAAGACCCGCCGGTCCCGTGTGCACTTCCTGTTTCTGGATGGTCCTGACGCGGCCTTCCTCGTCGATGACCACGCTCCACGTATCCACGGGTTCCACAAGGGACCCCGGGTCTGCCATGATGTACTGCCCGAGGTCGTCCCTCGGCGGCAGTGTCAGGTCGTCGATCATCCGGCGGATCCCGTTGAAGCTATCGAGAAATTTTGCCCTTTCCGCAGACGTGTCCCCTGAGGGGTAGGGCGGGTAGTTCTTCACAGCTTCGATCATCTGATCGACGTGCTTCCCGATGGTTTCCATCGTGAGGTCCGCACCTCGGATACTGATGGCAACAGCCTCAAGGCTGTTATTGACGGCACTCAGGTACTCCGCGATGGATCGGCCCTTCTCTGCGCTGGCCCAGAGTACAGGATCGTCCTCCGGGGCGTTGATCTTCTTCCCCGTGCTGATCCTTCTGGTGACAGCATCCATGCTGTCGTTCGTCCGGTTCAGGACGATCAGAGACTGTTCGATTGCTGATCTGATAACAGTCATAGTTCATCTCCCGCATGGCGGAAGGGGGGAGGAGAGTCCTTCTCCTCCCCTTTTCCGGTTAAGCCCATGCTTGGGTTACACTCTGCTCGGGGACCCACGGCGAGGCGTAGGTCGACCCGCTTAAGTCCCCGCTACTAAAATAACCTCAGGACGGACTGAGCTGCCTGGGCGGAGAGGCTCAACGCTGTCGTTCCAAGGGCCTGGCGGACCTGGAGCATCAGCATGTTGGCGCCTTCCTCGTTGGTGTCAGCCGCCGTGAGCGCGTCGGCACCCGCGGAGAGGACGTTCACCATACCATCCGTGAACTCGTTACGGGTGGTGACGACATTCATGGCCGCCGAGAGGGCCGAGGCATTCGTCCTCAGCGTCTCAAGGGCCGCATCGAGTTCTCCTATGGCATCACCGATAGCAGTGGTGGTAGAAAAGTCTGCCGCAGTGATAGAAAGATCCCCGTCACTCGAGGCATCGAAACCGGCGATATCCAGAGAGCTTGAACCGTCCTCGTTGAAGGTGACCGTCAGCGTATCACCACCCAGGAGGTTTGTTCCCTTGTAGATAGAATCGGTAGCGATGTCGTCGATCGCAGTAATGACGTCGTCATACTGACCCTCAAGTGTGCCCTGCGCGGTCGTCCCCGCGGAGTAGGCGGACTGGGCCAGCCCCTTGGCGCTTTCGATGAGTTGCTGGATGGCGTCGATTCCTTCGTTGGCCGCCTTCACCGTCTGAATGGCCTCACTCATGCCGTCCTTGCGGACTGCGAGGTCGCTCGCGCGGTCCAGGTGGGATTTGGCCACGAAGTAGTTGGTTGCGTTGTCGAGTGGACTGTTGACCTTCTTGCCGGTGGCAAGTCGCTCCTGCGTGCGGTTGAGAAGCTCCACAGTACCCTGGAGGCTGATGAGGTTGGAGCGCATGCCTGGAGTCAAGGTGATGTCTGAAACTGCCATGATGTGATCTCCTTTTTCTGGATTTTCCCCGGCGTTCTCGCCGGTGCTAAGGGTTTAAGTGACGGAAAAACCGGGATTTTCACCCCGTTCCCCATAACCGATTTTGCTGTCTGCACCTCCTTCCTTTTCATGGTTTCTGCCCTAATTATCGGCCCCGGATTCCAAAAACTTTAGGGATATCTCGGGGTTCAAAAGGAAGGGGTCGGTAGGGTTGGGGGTGAACCTCCTGTCACATCACGTTAGAAAATCCAGAATGGATTTCTTTCCGATCTCCACGGCCATGGCATAGGAGGCCTGCAGGGCCGTTTCCTTCATCTGGAACTCGACGATGATTGCCTCCAGATCGACCTCCTCCGTGTCCGAGATCAACCCGCTCATCTTCTCATCGAGCACCTGGTAATTTTCCTTGGTAATATTAAGCCCGCTCATCCGGGCCCCGACGCTTGCGATCTGCTCCCGGATGTGGTCCTGGACCACCGTGAGCCGGTTTACCTGCTCGTTGACCAGATCCCTGTCGCCGTTTTCAAGGGCCGTTTTCAGAGTTTCGAGAGCGGCAAAGAGATCGACCCCTCCCCGGCCGCGGTCGGTAAAGGCTTCTTCACCCGATACGTTGTAGGTTGCCGTGTTGCCCTTTCCGACGTGGACGGAGAGATCCTCGCCGTTTCCGTTGTAATTCCACGACGCCTGTACCCGCACGTAGAAGAGGTCGTTTTCCGCAAAGTTGTCCCCCGGCCCGGAGGGGGTGAACTCGAGAACTATCTCATGGCCCGGCGTGCTGTCCACGGTGATGGTCGTGCCCCAGGGGGCGGCATCAGTGGCACTCCAGGTCTGTCCCCCGTCGGCGGAGATCTGGTAATCGGCGTCTCCGACGGCGCCGCCGCCGTTTACAAACTTGACGACAAAGGTTCTATTGGTCTCCCCCGCGTAGGCCCCGCTCGCGGCATCGAGCGCGACCGTCCCAGCGAAGGCGTTATTGGCGGCCGACTGCGGGTCATCCACCCGGGGGGCCGTTGCCGTGCCCGATTCATAGGCGTTCACGGTGAAGACATCCCCCGCCGTGAGCGGGTTCGATCCGTCATCGACGAAGGTCAGCGTGAGGCCGTCCCCGAGGGTGATCGTCCCGTCGACAGGGACGGTCCCGGCCGGGTCGGGCAGCCAGGTCGTGCCGCCGTCCTCCGAGACCTGATAGGTGGCTGCGCCGGGGGCGCCGCCGTTCACAACCCTCACGGTGAAGGTCTTGTCGGAAGCCCCCGTGTAGGTGCCGCCCGTGTAAAGGGAGCCGTCGAAGGTGTTGGCGCTGGCCGAAACGGGGAGGATCATCCGGCTGAATGGCTCCGTGTCCGTCGCTGTGCCCGAGAAGAGATAGCGGTCGCCGAACTTCGAGTTCGCAAGCGATTGCAGCTCCTCGATGATGGACCCCACGGTCTGGGCCAGAACCTGTTGCGTATCCGAGGACTGGTCGTTCAGACCCGCCTCTTTCGCCTCGGCGATGAGTTCCTGTACGCTTTCCAGCTTGGTCTCGGTGATCTCCATCCAGGCATTGGCATTTTCGATATTCCTCTGGTACTGGGCGATGGACTCCCGGACACTGCGATAGTTGAGCACCCGGGTCGCGCCTATGGGGTCGTCGGAGGGCCGGTTGATGTTCTTCTGCGAGGCCATCTTCTCCGCGAGGCTGCCGTAGTTCTTCTGGGCGAGCGACAGCGTGTTCATCAGCATCTGGAATTTCAGGTTTTCCGTAATTCGCATATCACAACCTCGTTCTGTCTATCCCGGCACCTTTCCGTCGGTCTATCGTTCAATCATGTTGAGAAGCTCGACGTACATCTCCTCGGCCACCGAGACCATCTTGGCGGCCGCGTTGTAGCCGAGTTGAAACTTGATCAAATTCATCATCTCCTCGTCGATGGAGACACCGGAGACCTGTTCGTGCTGGCTCTCGAGCTGGGTCATGACACTCGTCTCATGGGAGAGGCTCCGCTCCGCCTCGGCCACCGCCTGGCCGATGCTCCCCGTGAGGACGGCGTAATAATCACCGAAGGTCGCCGTCCCGCCCATGATGAGGGCGTCCTTTAAACTCCCGATGGCGAGGGCGTTCTCCCCGTCGTCGTTGACCGTCAAAGATGCAGCGATCCGGTTCGGATCGGCGATAATCGACGCGTCAACCTGCATGTCCCTGGCGCCCATTAGAGCGTTGAAGGGCTCGAAGAAATTGCCGCCCACGTTGCCGTATCCGTCGTACCCCAGGGCATGCTGGGCATTGACCTCGCTGATGATGTTTTCGACGAGGTCGTCCAGGTCCCCCAGGTAGCCGGTAATGGTCGTGTCCCGCATCTCGAGCATGCCGCCCAGGCGGCCGCCGGTGATGGCGGAGGTGACATTCTTGGTCGGATCATCCGCCATAACGATGTCATAGAGCCCCTGGGCGTTAGTCTGCACGGCCAGGTCACGGCTTCTCATAACCTCCACCAGGGGGATGCCGTTCGAGAGAAAGACATTGACCGCCCCCTCGGAGGTCTCCACATAATTGATATCGACCAGATCGCTCACCTTCTTGAGGAGATCCGAGCGTTTGTCGAGGATGTCGTTGATATTGTTCTGGCCCGCCTCCCCGTAGATGACCTTGTAGTTCAGGTCCGCGATGTCGGCGAGGTAGCCGTTGAGCTGTGTCACCGTTTGTGAAATACCGGTGTTGAGTTCCTGCTGCAGGCTGTATAGCTCTCCGGCGTACTCCCGGAACATGCCTGCGAGGTTTTGCGATGCATAGGCCAGGGCCGTTCTCTCTGTCTGTCCGCTCGGGTTGGCGGCGAGGTCTTCCCAGGCCTTCCAGAACTGGTCGAGGAGTTCATTGATCCCGCCCCCGTTCGACTCGTTGAATATGGCCTCGATTCGGTCCAGAGCGTCCTTCCGCTCGTTGCTGTATCCCAGCTGATCCGACTGTTCCACCATCTGGAACTCGAGAAACTTGTCATAGAGGCGCTCGATATTGATCACCTCCGTCCCCGTCAGGACCATGTTTTCGGGAACGTCGAACTGGCTGCGCGTCCCGATGATGGCGCGTTGTCGGGAGTAGCCCGGGGTGTTCACGTTCGCCACGTTGGAGCCGGTGACATTGATACCCGTCTGATTTACCCAGAGCGCTTCCTTCGCGATATTGAATATGGAACTGATACCTGCCATTGTTTTAACCCTTCCTCGAATAGATCCGTCCGTTTGTATTTCTTGTCCTGAGCTCGCCGGAATCCATATAGGTGGACCCCTGAGACAGCAGGTTATAAATGAAACTCATGGAGTTGCGGACACCGTGAAGCGAGGTGTCGAGAAGGGCCCTGTTGCCCCGGTTCGTCTCCCGGATCCGGGAAAGGACCTCGCGGAGCCGGATCTGGCATGCCTTCAGGTCCTCCCGCCGGGATCCCTCCACGCTGGATAGGAGGGTAGAGAAACGCACGTCCTCTTCGCTTACATTCAGGGATTGGGCGATCCTGCCGACGAGCTTCATCCGTGCCTCCTCCAGAATCCTCGTCTTGAGCAGGCACGTTTCTTTTCGGGCATTGCTTTCCTGGAGACCCGTCAAGGAAGGTCTCTCCAGGACGGCCCTTTCCCGCGCCATAGCCTCCTCGAGCTCACCGTAGACCTCGATTTCCTTGCGCAGCACCGAAAGCAGAGAATCGCACAGGGAGGGAAATTCGCTGACGCCCTCGAGGTTCTGAAGCAGAATCATGTCCTGTTCCACCATGGATACACCCCTCTATGGATGAATTCGCAATCCGGAGGCAGGTCGACCACGGACAGGTCACGGGTCCTTCACGGGGGCATAGTGCGGGGGTGATTCTTCGATGCCGAAGAAAGGGGGAATCAGGAAAGGTTGTCGAGCAGTGACTCGCCCACCATCTTTTCGGCAATCTTTTCAGCGTCCGCGCTGTAGGTCCCCTTGTCGATCTGAGCCTGCAGCTCCTGGATCTTCTCTTCCCGGACTTCGGGAAGCTTCTCGATCTCGCTCTTGATCCTCTGGACGTCTTTTGCCGTGGTGGACAGATTCACCTTCTCCGTTGGAG
>Ga0316616_100000317_pt1 | contig 14401 bp, 12 predicted proteins | sample OWC_Aug_M1_C1_D1_FD_207660 | JGI IMG/M metagenome (GOLD analysis project Ga0316616, IMG submission 207660) | Wetland soil microbial communities from Old Woman Creek delta, Ohio, United States - OWC_Aug_M1_C1_D1_B | ecosystem: Environmental > Terrestrial > Soil > Wetlands | place: USA: Ohio... | reverse complement strand
GGGACGAACGGATCCTGGGGAACAGCGCCTTCGTGGAGGGCTACCGCCGCGCAGTCGCCACCGCCCCCACCCCACCCCGGCTTGCGCTCGCGGCCCTCATCGCCCGGGTCTGCCGACACGTTGGGGTGCCGCCGACCGCCCTGGCGGGGGGCGGGCGGAACCCGACCCTCACCCGGGCCCGGGCCGGCATTGCCTACCTCTGGGTCGATGTTCTTGGCCGTCCTGGTCGGGCCCTCGCACCCGACCTTGGCGTCCACCCAAGCGCCATCCCGAAGGCGGCCCGACGGGGAGCCCTCGCCGCCGCAGAGTGGCACTCTTTGCTTTCGCATGGAAAGGAGTCATAGGACGCAACGTCCCGTAAGTCTGGACAACGTCCCGTAAGTCCGTCCCGTAAGTTCGCTTTCCCTCGTCTTCGTGTGGCCCCATCGCCTCCGCGCCTGTGCACCCACGCGCCCCAGCACCTCTGCCTCTCTTTCGCCCTTGCTCCCCTGCGCCCCTACTCCTCTGCCGCCGTTTCGCATCTCCCGATCTCCCCGTCGCCCACTCTCCCGTTCTCCCAGTCTCCGACTCTCCGGCTCGCTGCGACCCGAGTCGGCCTTGCGCCATCCCGTTGCCTGTGTTAGCGTACCCGGCGAGGGTGCGGATCTGAAGCCGCGCCCGTACGGCTGGCCGGACTCCCCCCTCCCGAGTGATTCCCATGCGCATTGCTACCAAGCTCACCATCTTTCTGCTCCTGGCGGTGTCCGTGGCGCTGGCAGGCTACGGCTACCTCCGGATGCAGCGAGAGCGAGATCGCCTTGTTGAGGAAGTGCAACAAGATGCCGTGTTCTTGACGAATGCCGTCAGGCTGGCGGTGGAACACGCCATGCGTGACAAGCGGCCCGAGGACGTTCAGAAACTGCTGACGGAGATTGTCCGGCGTCCTAGCCCGGTGGATCGCGTCCGGATCTACAACAGCCGGCTGGAGGAGACGGGCAGCGCCGGCGCCGAGGCGGCCGCCGCGACTGCCATTCCCCGAGCGGACGTGGAGCGGACCGTCAGCCAGAGAGCAGCAACCGTTCGCTACGTGGATTCGCCGCCCCGCCCGCTCGTGTACGTCGTCGTCCCCCTCTCCGGCCCCGAGGACGGGGCTGCCGGCGCATTGGCGGTCGTCCACGCCACTACGCGCATAGAGCGCCAGGTCCGCGAGGTCATGCAGGAACTCGTGGTCCGGTTGAGCGTGCTGAGCCTGACCATCTTCCTGGTGATCTGGTTCACCGTGCGGGTCAGCATCCGTAGACCGCTTCACGCCTTGGTCCGCGCCGCGCTCGCCCTGGGGCGCGGGCAACTCACCGAGCGGATCGCGCTCCGGCGCCGAGATGAAATCGGTCAGCTCGCGTCCGCGTTCAACCGCATGGCGGCCGAACTCCAGGCGGCTCAGGAGCGAACCCGGACGGAGGCGGAGGGTCGGCTGGACGCGGAGCGGCAGTTGCAGCAGGCACAAAAGCTCGCATCGCTTGGCCGCCTCGCGAGCGAAGTCGCCCACGAGATCGGGACGCCCCTGAGCATCATCTCCGGACGGACCGAGGTCATTCAAAAGAAGCTGCCTCCCGACCATCCGCTTGCGCGAGACGCCGGTACCGTGCTACGACAAGTCGAGCGCATCAGCCGCATCCTTCGTCAACTGCTGGACTACGCCCGGCCGCGCCGCCTCACGCGAAATCCGTTGTCGGTCGAGCCGGTGTTTCACCGCGTGGTGGAGCTGCTGGACCCCCTCGCCGGCCGCCGCCATGTTACGCTCGTCGCCCAGGTGCCTGGGACGCTTCCTCCCATTCTGGCCGACGCCGATCAACTGCAGCAGGTGCTGCTCAACCTGGTCACGAACGCCCTCGATGCCACATCGCCCGGCGGACAGGTTCGGCTGACCGCAAGCGACGAGGATTCCGGCCCGATGCCGCCGGCCGAAGGCCGGTTGCGTATCAGTCGAGGACGAGATCCGCAGCCCTGCGTGACGCTCCGAGTGGACGACACGGGATGCGGGATCCCGCCGGAGCGTCTGGAGAAGATCTTCGAGCCTTTCTTCTCCACCAAGGAGCGCGGGGGTGGGACGGGGTTGGGGATGGCCATCGTTGAGGACATCGCCCGCGCTCATGGGGCGGCCATCGAGATCGAGAGTGGGGAGGGACGCGGGACCACCATCTGGCTGCGGTGGCCGGCCGCGAGTGCAGGAGCGGAAACGGCGGGCAACGGGGATTCGGAGGCGTTGCGTGCTATGTCGGCGCCGACGGGGGACGCATGAAGACCGAGCCATGCCGGATTCTCTTGGTGGAAGACGATCGCGAGATGCTCGAACTCGTGCGGGAGCACCTGGAAGGCGAGGGGCACACCGTGACGCCGGCGGGACTCGGCGCCGAGGCCATCGCGCGGCTCAAGGCTGAGCCGTTCGACATCGTGCTGACGGATCTCCGCCTGCCCGACGCGGACGGTATGGAGGTCCTCCAGGTTAGTCGGGAGGCGCAGCGCGACGTTCCCGTCATCCTGATCACCGCCTTCGGGACCATCGAGACGGCGATCCAGGCCATCCGGCAGGGGGCCTACGATTTCGTCACAAAGCCGTTCGCGCTGGATGAGATCAGTCTGCTGGTCGGCAAGGCCTGGGAGGCGCGGCGCTTGCGCGAGGAGAACCGACGGCTGCGAGAGGAGGTAGCGGGACGGTACCGGCTCCACAATCTGCTGGGGAGAAGCCCGGCCATGCAGAGCGTGTTCGCCCTGATCCGACAGGCCGCCCCCGGAGACGCCAACGTCCTGATCACGGGGGAAAGCGGCACGGGGAAGGAATTGGTGGCCAAGGCTCTTCACTTCAACAGCCCGCGCGCCGATCGGCCCTTCGTGCCCATCAACTGCGCGGCGGTCCCGGCCAATCTGCTGGAAAGCGAGCTCTTCGGTCATGTCAAGGGCGCCTTCACCGGCGCCGTGAGCAGCCGGCGCGGACTGTTTCGCGAAGCGCACGGCGGCACCTTGTTCCTGGACGAGATCGGGGACATGGCCCCCGAATTACAGGCCAAGCTCCTCCGCGCCATCGAGGACCGAAGCGTCCGGCCCGTGGGAAGCGACCAGGCCGCGCCGCTGGACGTCCGCATCATCGCCGCCACCAACCAGGATCTGCCCGCGCGGATCCGCGCGGGGCAGTTCCGTGACGATCTCTACTACCGGTTGGCCGTCATTCCCATTCAGCTCCCCGCCCTCCGCGAACGCAAGGAGGACATCCCACTGCTCGCGGAGCATTTCCTGAGCCGGGCGATCACGGCATCGGGCAAGCAGGTCTCGGGATTCACCCCTGAGACGATGACGATCCTGCTCCGCCATCCCTGGCCGGGGAACGTCCGGGAGTTGGAAAACGTCGTTGAGCGCGCGGTTACTCTGACGGGCGGCGGGACGATCGCGCCCGAGACGTTGCTCCTCGACGCATCCGTCGGTCCGCCGACCGCGCTCTCGCTGGCCCAGCTTCCCCGGCGCCCCACGCTGCAGGAATTGACCGACGAGTACGTGGCCATCGTGCTGCAGGAGACCGACGGCGACAAGGCACGGGCCGCCGACCTTCTGGGGATCAGCAAGCGGACACTGTACCGCTGGGGTCGACATCCGGCCGCGCCCGACGAACCGTCGGAGGAGGAGGTCGGGTGAGGTCCGGTTTTCCCCGGGGAGGACTGTCGACTCGAGCCGAACTGTGACAGCGTGTCACTGGAAGGGACAAACTGGCGCAGACATTTATTCTTCGGCAGTTGATCGCGTCTTAGGCTCTCGCAGCCAGCAACCTGAGGACACTGCTTCAACGGGTGGCACGTAGCGCTCGATCGGTTCTATGCCACCCGTCATTCCCCTAACATCCCGCCACGCTTTGGCTAAGCGGCGTTGTCGGCGTTCGCCGCGAACCCTGGCATCTACCTTGCCGTTCTGCACGGTCAGACGCCACGTTGCGGAAGTACCCCCGTGCGCGCGGCCGCAGGAAAGGAACGCGCTTCCATGAACGATTCTTCGGCCGGGGAAGGCGGCGATCCGTGGGGAGGTTCCGGCCAAGTGCTGGGCGGGCACGGGCAGCGGATCCTGCTCGTCGACGATGACGAGGACATGCGGAGCCTCCTCGCCGACGTGCTGAGCGACGACGGGTATACGGTCGTTCAGGCGGCTAACGGCGCCGAGGCGCTCGTCCTTCTCCATCGGGAGACATTCGCCGCCATCCTCCTCGACAAGAGGATGCCCGGTCTGAGCGGCATGGACTTGCTGCCCGGATTGCGCGTGATCTGTCCCGAAACCCCCGTGATCGTCATCACGGCGTTTGGGGATGCGCATACCGCCGCGGAAGGCGCCGAGAAGGGAGCTTTCGGACTCCTGTTCAAGCCGTTCCCAATGGACGAACTGCGCGGGATGCTCGACCACGCCCTGTCCCGGCGGGACCCGCGAACGGGGACGCGCGCCCGTCCACGGTAGGATCGTGACGCGAAGTGACGGCCTCTTTACCCGCGAGAGGGAGGACGCCATGAGAGCCGCGAATCGAAGCCCGCAAGAGATGTTGGTCTGCGAGGAGCGGGAGATGCAGCGACGATTTTCCACCCTGCGCAGAGTTCGACACCGCCCCATCGGGGTCATCGATGTCCCCGATCGACGCCGCACGAGCCTGTTCGACGCCGCGGCCGTGGAAGTCCTCGAGCAACATCGGGACCTCCTCTGGCAGCGCCTCGCCGACAAGAGCCGGGCCTTGACGGAAGCCAAGGATCGGATCCGGGAAGGCGTCTACGGCATATGCGCGAACTGTGCGAGGCCGATCCCGCAGCGACGGCTGAAGGCGCTGCCCACTGCCACGCTGTGCGTCCAGTGCCAGGAGCGCCGCGAAGCCGTTCTCGCCGCATGACGATGTGGAGTAGACCCAGGACGTTCACGGGCGAGCGGCCGGCGGCAACCGCGGCGCCGGGCGGCGAGCGAGGCGGCACGTGGGCCGTAGTCCTAGCCGGGGGGCGGGGTACGCGCCTCCAGCAGTTCATTCGGCACATCTCGGGGAGCGACCGGCCCAAGCAGTTCTGCCGCATCGACTGAACCTGCAACGATACCGCGGCGCGGCACGACCCGAGAGGGCTCCGCGCAATGACGCCGGAGCACCGCATTACGCCGCGAACGGGTGCGCCCCGGAAGACAGGAGCGCCGAGAGGGGATTATCATGCGGATTGCCACGTATCCCGCGCTCGCCGTGCTCGCCATCCTGGTCGGTCTCGGTATCGGCTATCTTCTGTGGGGCAGTCAGGTCTCGGATCTCGCGCAGCAGGTCCAGCAGCAGCGGTCGGAGCTGAATTACCGGGTCAGCGACCTGGAGGGGCGGGTCAAGGCGGCCGAGGAACGCGCCAACCAAGAGGCCGCGGCCCGCAAGGTCCTGGAGGACGAGCTCCACCGCGTGCGCCCCCTCAAGTAACGGCGGGCAGGGCTCGCCGGAGACGGGCGACAGATGCGCTCCAGGGCTCGACGGAGAACGTGGACCCTGTATCCAGGCGCGACGTGCCTGGGCGAGGCCTGCGTCCGGTTTCGTGTCTGGGCGCCCCGCTGCCAGAGCGTGGCCGTGCGGGTCGTCGGCGTCGCGGGGCGGGAGCCGGTGCCCATGACGGAGGCCGGTGACGGCTGGTTCGAGGCCACCGTGGACGGGCTCGCCCGCGGCGCCCGCTATATGTACGTCCTCGACGGGCGCCGCGAGCGACCGGACCCGGCGTCGCGGGCGCTCCCCGATGGCGTGCACGGCCCGTCCGAGGTGGTCGACACCTCCGCATTTGCCTGGACCGACGGCGGCTGGCGCGGTCTCGCGCTCAAGGACATGGTCCTCTACGAAGTCCACGTCGGCACGTTCACGCCGGAGGGAACCTTCGAGGCCATCGTCCCGCGCCTCCCGCGGTTGCAGGCGCTGGGCGTCACCGCCGTCGAGCTCATGCCCGTGGCGAGCTTCCCCGGGACGCGGAACTGGGGGTACGACGGCGTGGGCCTCTTCGCTCCCCAGCGCTCGTACGGGGGGCCGCTCGGCCTCCAGCGTCTCGTGGACGCCTGCCACGCCCGGGGACTGGCCATCGTCCTGGACGTGGTCTACAACCATTTGGGTCCGGAGGGGAATTACCTCGCGGAATTCGGCCCTTACTTCACCGACCGGTACCGGACGCCGTGGGGCCAGGCGGTGAACTACGACGGAGACGACTCGCGGGGCGTGCGGGACTTCGTCCTCGCCAACGCCCTCTACTGGGTTCGGGAGTATCACGTCGACGGCCTGCGGCTGGATGCCGTCCACGGGATCGTCGACGCGGGCCCGGTTCACATTCTGCGCGAGGTCAACGACGCGGTCCAACGGCTGGCGCGCCGCCTCGGCCGTCGTGTCCCGGTCGTGGCGGAAAGCGATCTCAACGACCGCCGCGTGATCGAGCCGGCCCGGCGGGGAGGCTACGGGCTGGCTGGGCAGTGGAGCGACGACTTCCACCATTCGGTGCACACGCTCCTCACCGGGGAGCGGAGCGGCTACTATGCCGACTTCGGCTCGTTGGAGCAGCTGGCCAAGGCGTACACCGACGGCTTCGTCTACGACGGCCGGCCGTCGACGTTTCGCGGGCGCCCGCATGGAACGAGCAGCCGGGATCTGCCCGGCGAGCGCTTCGTGGCCTGCGTCCAGAACCACGACCAGGTGGGGAATCGCGCCCAGGGAGAGCGGCTGTCCTCCCTGGTCGACTTCGAGCGGCTCAAACTGGCCGCCGCCGCTCTACTGATCTCCCCGTACGTACCACTCCTCTTCATGGGGGAAGAGTATGGAGAGCGGGCGCCGTTTCTGTTCTTCACGGATTTCGAGGACCATGCTCTGCGCGAGGCCGTCACGCGCGGCCGACGCGAGGAATTCGCCGCCTTCGGGTGGACGGGCGCCGTGCCGGATCCGCAGGACGCGACGAGTTTCCGTCGGTCAAGGCTCGCCTGGGACGTACAGGATCGGGAGCCTCACGCGTGGCTCTGGCAATACTACAGGGCGCTTCTCGCCATGCGACGCCGGTATCCGGCGCTCGCCGTCGGGGGAAAGCGGCGGCTAAGGGCGCAGGTCAAAGACGTGAAAATTCTGGTCGTTCTCCGCAGGGCTTTCGCCGGCGCGACGGCCCTTGTGGTGCTCAACTTCGCGCCCGACGTGCGGAGCGTCCCGCTGAGGCTTCCCGCCGGCCGGTGGCGCCGCGTGCTGGACAGCGGCGAAGAGCGGTACGGGGGCCCAGGGCCGCAAACCCCGCGCCTGCTCTCCGTCTCTCGAAGGCACAACACCCGGGTCCACATGGCGCCGTGGGGTGTGGCAATCTTCCTCCGCACGGACGCAACGCACTCGCGGCCGTGACGGCTGCGGAGGCCACATGAACGGGTGACGCCGTCGGACGCCAGGCCGCTGCGGCGGGCCGGGGCCTCGTGCGGGACGAGAGCGGCCCTGGCAGGCAACCAAGCAACCGGAGGTATTCCATGGACACGCCGAGGATCAACCTGAACGCCGCCAGCGAGCACGAATTGACCCAGCTCCCAAGAATCGGGGCGGACACCGCCCGTCGGATCGTCCGTCACCGCGCGACGCGAAAAGGGTTTCGCGACTGGGCCGACTTCGCCGAAACGCTCGGCATTTCCGATGCGGACGTGGAAGCCATCAAACCCCGGGCGTGGATCGGCCCGCGTTCCGCACAGCCGAAAACTGCCGCGGAGCGGCGGCGCGCCGTCCGCGAGCCCGTCCGGGCCAGACCGCCACGATCTTCGCGGTCATGAACGCGGTTTCCGGAAGAGCGCCGCGTCGAGTCGAGCGTCCGGCGACCACCTCTCGAACCCCAGGGAGGGAGGGACAATGACCAGCGTGGCCGAGATCCTCTGCCGTGCGATGTTGCGTGCGGTTGTGCCGCTCCTGCGGTCCGATGCGCGCCACGACCAGGGAGAACTTCGATGAGCCGCCGAGGGCCTGGAGTATTTTGGGCGTACCTGCTCCTGCAGTTGCCCGACATCATCCTCGCCGGCGTGATCCTCTTCGTGCTCCATCGATGGGCGGGCCTCCCCTACGGCTGGGCCGTGGGGGCGTTCGTAGTGTGGATTGTCAAGGATATCGCCATGTATCCTCTGGTGCGTAGCGCCTTCGCCCCCGCGCGGACCGGGGCGGAGGCCTTCATCGGCGCGCGTGCGGTCGTGACGGATGCCCTCGCGCCGCTCGGCTACGTCAGGCTTGACGGTGAACTCTGGCGCGCCGAGTCCCTGCCGCCCCGGCAAGCGATTCCGGCCGGGGCGCCGGTGGTGGTCCGAGCCGTCCAGGGTCTCACATTCCTGGTGGAACCCGCGGCACCCGGCGATCGGCGGCAGGGCGAGGGCCAGTCCCCCGCGCAGGACGGCGCCAGAGAACGGAGGGGGTACGCGCGATGACTGCGCGGTGGATCGGGGCCTTGTGGCTCCTGGCCGCGGCGCTCGGAGCATCGCCGGCCTTCCCGGCGGCGCCCGCGCCTGACGGTGACGATGCGGCCCCGGCCCCGAAAGGAATGGCATGCGCACGCGTCCAGGCAACCCGTATCCGTTAGGCGCAACGTGGGACGGCTCCGGGGTGAATTTCTCGCTGTTCTCGGAGAACGCGACGGGCGTGGAGCTGTGCCTGTTCGACGGACCGGATGGAAACCGCGAGTCCGCGCGGGTCCGGATGACGGAGCAGACCGACCAGGTGTGGCACGTGCACCTACCCGAGGCGCGTTTGGGGCAGCGGTACGGATACCGGGTCAACGGCCCGTACGATCCCGCCGAGGGCCATCGCTTCAACCCGGCCAAGCTGCTCCTCGACCCCTACGCCAAGGCCATCGACGGGACCATCCGTTGGAGCGACGCCCTGTTCGGATACGCGGTGGGGCACAGAGACGCCGACCTCAGCAAGGACGGGCGCGATAGCGCCGCCGACATGCCCAAGGCGGTGGTGATCGACCCCGCCTTTACCTGGGGGGACGACCGGCCGCCCAGAACTCCCTGGAACGAGACCATCATCTACGAGACGCACGTGAAGGGCTTCACGGCGCGCAATCCGGACGTGCCGGAGGGCTTGCGGGGAACCTACGCCGGCCTGGCGTGCCCCGCCGCCGTGGACTACTTGCGGTGGCTGGGGATCACGGCGGTGGAGCTGCTCCCCATCCATCAGTTCGTGGCGGACCGGCACCTGGTGGAGTACCGATTGACCAATTACTGGGGGTACAACTCCATCGGGTTCTTCGCGCCGGACGTCCGGTACGCCAGCAGCGGAACCTTGGGGCACCAGGTCAGCGAGTTCAAAACGATGGTCAGGACGCTCCACCAGTCGGGCATCGAGGTGATCCTGGACGTGGTCTACAACCACACCGGCGAGGGGAGCCACCTGGGACCGACCCTCTGCTTTCGGGGCGTGGACAACGCCAGCTACTACCGTCTCGTCAGTAACGACCGGCGCTATTACATGGACTACACCGGCTGCGGGAACACACTCAACATGACCCACCCCCGGACGCTCCAGCTCATCATGGACAGCTTGCGATACTGGGTGCTGGACATGCACGTGGACGGCTTCCGCTTCGACTTGGCGTCCGCACTCGCCCGGGAGCTGCACGACGTGGACCGGCTGGGCGCCTTCTTCGACATCATTCACCAGGACCCGGTCATCTCCCAGGTCAAGCTCATCGCGGAACCCTGGGACCTCGGCGAAGGAGGCTACCAGGTTGGCAACTTCCCCGTCCTGTGGGCCGAGTGGAACGCGGAGTACCGCGACACGGTGCGCGGTTTCTGGAAAGGGGACGCAGGGCGGGTGGGCGCGCTGGGATATCGGCTGACGGGATCGAGCGACCTCTACGGCAAAGGCGGTCGCCGCCCCTACGACAGCATCAATTTCGTCACCGCCCACGACGGGTTCACGCTGCACGACCTGGTGAGTTACAGCGACAAGCACAACGAGGCGAACGGCGAGGGGAACCGGGACGGCCACAACGACAACCTGAGCTGGAATTGCGGGGTCGAGGGTCCCACCGGGGATCCCAAAGTGCTGGTCCTGCGCGAGCAGCAGAAGCGCAACTTCCTCGCCACGCTCCTGCTTTCCCAGGGCGTTCCCATGCTGTGCGGAGGGGATGAGGTCGGCCGGACCCAGCGGGGGAACAACAACGCCTACTGCCAGGACAACGAGATCAGCTGGTTCGACTGGCGGTTGGACAACACGCGAAAAGACCTGCTCGCCTTCACGCGGCATCTGATTGCCCTGCGCCGGGCCCACCCGGCGTTCCGGCGGCGACACTTCTTCGCCGGGCGGTCGCTCTGGGGATCCGAGGTCAAGGACCTCTCCTGGTTCCGGCCGGACGGGAAGGAGATGACGGAGGAGAGCTGGCGGGATCCCCTCGCGCACTGCATCGGGTTGCGCCTGGCCGGAGACGCCATCGCGGAGGTGGACGTTCGGGGCGAGCGGATCACCGACGACACGTTCCTGATCCTCCTGAATGCGCACCACGCGTCACAGCGGTTTGTCTTGCCGGCCCACCGGGCGGGGATCCGCTGGGAGATCCTGCTGGACACGCGGGCGCCGGGCCCATCTCGCCGCCTCCGGCTCTTCCCGGGCGGGCGGCCGTACGATCTGGAGGGGCGCTGCGTCGCCCTGTTCCGTCTGAAGGAGAAGCCGTGAGCCCAGGCGTCCGGATTGACAATCTCTTTCCCCCGAGCGTCGGGTATCCGCACCGACGCAAACGGGAGGGTGCGAGGACTTCGGAGCGCCCACACCGCGGACAGATGGGCGCAAGTCACGCAAGGAGGCAGTGGCCGTGGCCAGACAGCGAAGAAGTATCCTGGTGGTCGACGATGACGCGGAGATGCGCGCCCTGCTCCTGGACGTCCTCCGAAACGAAGGCTACGACGTCGTCGAGGCCAAGGACGGCACGGAGGCGGTGCTCGCCCTCCGCGCCCGCGCATTCGACCTGATCCTGATGGACAAGAACATGCCGGGTCCCAGCGGATTGGATCTGCTTCCCGGGTTTCGGCGAGTCTGCCCGGATTCGCAGGTCATCCTCATGACCGCCTTTGGCGATGTTCCCTCGTACATGGAAGCCGTCGAGAAGGGTGCCGCCGAGTACCTTTTCAAGCCCTTCCGGATGGAAGAGCTGAGGGCGGCGATCGCCAAGGCCCTGCAATTCGACGCGCAATCCCGGCCCTGAGGCATGCCGATGCGTGGACAGTGGATGCGTGCGATCGGCAACAGGCTGCGTCACAACCTTACCACCCGCCTGATCCTCCTCTTGGTCTTGGCCTTGATGGTCATCACCGGCATCAATGACTACACTCGGCTGGTCAGCGAGCGCGAGCAGCTGGTGATGCAGACCCGAGAGGACGAGCGCATCTTTGCCGAGACGCTGGCCTTGGCCGTGCGGTACAACCTCCGGCGAGGCCGCACGACGGAGGAGCTGGAGGGTCTCCTGGAAGAGATCGTGGCGCGTCCGGGCCTCGCGGCAGTGGTCATCTACGACCCCGACGCAGGGGTCGTGGCGCGGACCTTGGCTTCCGGCTCCGAGGTCCCGACACCGGACGAGCTTGTCCGCCGGTCCCTGACCCAACGCGAGGCGGTCTCGGCCGTCGCGGACAGCCCGTCGGGCAGAATCCTGCGCTACGTGCAGCCGTTCCGGTGGCCCGGAGGCCGAGTCGGCGCCATCGAGGTCCAGCAGACACTGCGGGAAATGGAGCGTCAATTCCGCCGGGCGGTGCGCACCACGATCATCTCTCGCCTGCTGGTGCTGGCCCTGTTCGTGCTGTCCATCGTCATCCTGACGCGCTGGAACATCGCGCGGCCGATCCGGGCACTCATCGCCGCCGCTCGCGCCGTTGGCCGCGGCGACCTCGCTCAGCGAATCGAGGTCCCGCGTCAGGACGAGATCGGCGACCTCGCCGCCGAGTTCAACCGGATGGCGGAGAATCTCCAGGCCGCCAACGCCGAGCTGGTTCGGCAGGCCGAGGAGCGCCTGCGCTTGGAACAGGAGGTTCAGCAGACCCAGAAACTGGCCACCGTCGGGATGCTGGCAGCCGAGGTGGCGCACGAGATCGGCACCCCGCTCAACGTGATCTCGGGCCGCGCCGAGGTCCTCGATCGGGTGGTGCCTCGCGATCACCCGGAACGCCGAAATCTGGACGTGATCCTGAGTCAAGCCGAGCGGATCAAGGGGATCATCCGCGCCCTCCTCGACTACACGCGGCCCCGCCGACCCACCCTGCGCCCGGAGCCGATCCTCCCCATCGTCGGCCGGGTGGCCTCCCTGCTCATGGAGCGAAGTCAGCGGCGCGGGGTGCGGCTCCACCTCGAACTGCCCATCGGCCTCCCCTCGGTCATGGCGGACCCGGAGCATCTCCAGCAAGTCTTCCTCAATCTGGTCCTCAATGCGCTGGACGCCAGCGAGAAGGGGGGCACCGTGCGCATAACCGCCGGCCCGGATCCGGATCTGCCGTCCGACGGGCGCGCCGGCATTCTGCGGGGCAAGGCGGACGTGCCCACCCTGGCCATCCACGTGATCGACGGGGGCAAGGGGCTGAGCGCCGAGGACCTGAACCACGTGTTCGAGCCGTTCTTTTCCACCAAGGGCCGCGGACAGGGCACCGGTCTCGGCCTGGCGATCGCGGAAGAGATCGTGCGCGCCCATCGGGGGGAAATCGAGATGCTGAGCATCCCGGGCAAAGGCACCGAAGTCATCGTCCGGATCCCGTTGGCGGACGCATCGCCAGCGCCGACGCCGCAGCAGGCAGTCCAGCATGGGCGCTGACGCGTTCGACCGGCTGCGCGCGGATCCGCGGCTCCAGCCGCGCCTGCCGGCGGCGACGTACCGGCTCCAGTTCAACGCGCGCTTCACCTTCGACGATGCGCAAAGACTGCTGCCATACCTGGACTCCTTGGGCGTAAGCGACGTGTACGCGTCTTCCTATCTGGGCGCCAAACCCGGCAGCATGCACGGTTACGACATCACGCATCACAACGCCCTGAATCCCGAGATCGGAACCTCGGAGGACTTCGACCGGTTCGTCGAGGCACTCCGGGCGCGGGGGATGGGGCAGATCCTGGACGTGGTCCCCAACCACATGGGAATCGCGGCCGGCTGCAACCCCTGGTGGAACGACGTCCTGGAGAACGGGCCCAGTTCCCCGTACGCGGAGTTTTTCGACGTGGACTGGGATCCGGTGAAACGGCAACTGGCCAACAAGGTCCTGCTCCCGATCCTCGGAGACCAGTACGGCCGGGTGCTGGAGAATCAGGAGCTCGTCCTGGACTATGCCGGAGGGGCCTTCAGCCTACGGTACTACGAGACGCAGTTGCCCATTGACCCGCGGTCCGCCACCCAGATCCTGTCCCATCGCCTGGAGGCGCTCGCCAACGCGCTCGCGGAGGCGGACCTTCGTCTCCAGGAATATCAGAGCATCATCACGGCGCTCACGAATCTCCCGGCGCGCACCGAGCGCGCACCCGAGCGGATCCGCGAGCGCCTGCGAGAGAAAGAGGTGATCCGCCGGCGCCTGGCCCGCCTGACGGAGGAGTGCAAACCGATCGGCGTTTCCATCGAGGAAACCATTCGGGTCTTCAACGGGAAGCGAGGGGACCCGCGCAGCTTCGACCTTCTGGATCGCCTGCTGGGCGACCAGGCCTACCGGCTGGCCTACTGGCGCGTGGCGGCCGAGGAGATCAACTACCGTCGCTTCTTCGACATCAACGACCTGGCGGCCATCCGCATGGAGAATCCGGCCGTCTTCCGCGAAACCCACCGGCTGCTCCTGCGCCTCGTCGCCGAGGGGAAGGTCAGCGGTCTGCGCCTCGACCATCCGGACGGCCTCTTCGACCCCCCCCGCTACTTCCACGCGCTCCAGCGCGAACGCGCGCTCCAGGCGATCCGAACCGGGCCGACGTCCGGCGAGGCGGAGGCCGCGTCCGAGGCGGAGGTGGCCGCGTTTCAGGTCGGCGAGACGTTCGACCGCAGCTGTCAGCCGGATCCGACCCAAGTCGGCTGCCGCCCGCTGTACCTGCTGGCGGAAAAGATCCTGTCCAGGGGGGAGCGGCTCCCCGCTCACTGGGCGATTCATGGGACGACGGGATACGAGTTCCTCAATCTCGTCAACGGACTCTTCGTGGACGCCGTAAACGAGCGGGCCATGACCACCGCGTACGCCGCGTTCACGGGGCAGAGGACGTCGTTCGCCGACCTGGCGTACGAGTCGAAGCGGCTCATCATGCGCGTGTCGATGTCCAGCGAGCTCAACGTCCTGGGGCACGCGCTGGACCGGTTGTCCGAGCGGGACCGGCATTCGCGGGACTTCACGCTCAACAGCCTCACGGACGCCCTGCGCGAAGTCGTTGCCTGTTTTCCCGTGTATCGGACGTACATCGACGGCA
>Ga0316616_100000316_pt1 | contig 14422 bp, 13 predicted proteins | sample OWC_Aug_M1_C1_D1_FD_207660 | JGI IMG/M metagenome (GOLD analysis project Ga0316616, IMG submission 207660) | Wetland soil microbial communities from Old Woman Creek delta, Ohio, United States - OWC_Aug_M1_C1_D1_B | ecosystem: Environmental > Terrestrial > Soil > Wetlands | place: USA: Ohio... | reverse complement strand
GCAACGACTGCCCGAGCGCGCCAACGCCGCAGATGGGCCTTTTTCAGCGGCCTGTTACAGGCTCTCTTCCCGCTTGCCCGCATCCGGGAAAAACAGCGGCTCACCGAACTTGTCCACGCCGAACGTGCGGATGATATCCTGGACCTCTGCCGAGACCATGAAGTCCGCAAATGCCTTTCCGCCCGTGGCGTTGATGCGCGGGAACTTGGCCGGGTTGGGTTCCAGCACCGAGTAGATGTTCAGAAGGATCCGGTCGCGCTCCACCTTGGGTACGAGCTGAACCCGCTTGGTGAACGCCAGGAAGGTGGCCCGGTCGGTGAGGACGTACCCCTGCTTCTCCGAGCCGATCCCCAGCGTCGCGCCCATGCCCTGCCCCGCCTGGAGATACCAGGCGCCTCCCGGCGTCACCTTCGCTTCTTGCCACAGTTTCTTTTCCAGTTGATGCGTCCCCGAGTTGTCGCCGCGCGACACGAAGGTCGCCTTCGCCTCCGCGACCCGCCGCATGGCCTCCACCGCGCTGGCCATTCCCTTGATCTTGGCGGGATCCGTCGCCGGGCCCACGATCAGGAAATCATTGTGCATCACCAACCGGCGATTGACCAGCAGGCCGTCCGCGACGTATTTCTTCTCCGAGTCCGGCGCATGCACCAGGCACACGTCCGCTTCGCCCTTCGCCGCCAGCGCCAACGCCTGCCCCGTGCCCACCGAAATCGTCTTCACCGAGTACCCTGTCTTCTTCTCGAACAGCGGCACCAGCACGTCCAGCAACCCGGAATCCTGTGTGCTGGTGGTCGTGGACAGAATCACCGCCTGCCCCGCCCACACCGAGGACGTCGCAATCAGCCCGCCGAATACTACGGCGAGACTCAGACCGACAACGAGAGTTCTTCGCGAAATCGCAGCCATCATCCGCCCCATGGTCTCCTCCTTGTCATGGCCAAGCCACCCCACCGTGGTGCGTGGCCAGCGAATTTCGGACCGGCTCAACCCACAGTCAACAACACCTCGCCACGCGGCCTATTACGCAGGGTGCTTCCTTCGCCACTCCTCCGAGTTCGGGAAGAAGAGCGACTCACCGTACTGAGTCACACCGAACGACTTGATCAGCCTTTGCGCCTCATCCGACACCAACCAATCCACGAAGTCCCTCGCGCCAGCCGTATTCGCCTTCGGGAACTTGGCAGGGTTCATCCGAATGACAGCGATATAGTTCAGGAGGTCCGGGTCCTTCTCCACTAGGATCTGCAACCCGATCTCTTTCTTGAGGGTAAGGTACGTGGCCCGATCCATCAAGAGGTACCCCCGGCGCTCGTTGGCATAGCGCGTTGTCGGGGCGTTGCCGGACGCTCCCTTTTCGTAAGTGACGTACCACGCCCCCGCTGGTTTGATGCCAGCCTTCTGCCACAATTCCACCTCTTTGACGTGCGTGCCGGAGTTGTCTCCGCGAGTAACGAACAGGGTCTGAGCCTGGGCGATCTTTCGCAACGCGTTGACTGCCAGCTTTTCCCCTTTGATTCCGGCTGGATCGGCGGCCGGTCCCAGGATGACGAAGTCGTTGTACATCACGTCCCGGCGGTCCACGCCGAACCCGTCCGCGATGAACTTGTCCTCCAGAGCCCGGGCGTGCACCATCACGAGGTCAAAGCCGCCCCGCTTCGTCATCTCCAGCGCGGCCCCCGTTCCAGCGCCCGCGTGGCGGACCAACACTCCGGTCTTGGTGAAATAGGCGTCCTCCAGGGCGCCGACGATCCCGGCGTCAATCGGACCGATGGTGCTGGCCATCAAAAGAACATCGCGCGTCGCGGCGGGCGTGGCCCCTGGGCCAGCGGGCGCCACCGCACACGCCGACACGAGAAGGCCGACCGCGACCAGAAAGCACATCCACCTCGACCAGCCATCACACGCCTTACCCATCATCCAGGCCTCCCTTTTCCGTCAGGACAACACCGCTATACCTACTTTGTTTCACGCACTGACCACCGGAGGGGATCGTGCGGGATGCGCACCGACGCCAGAATCGGACAGGCAGCACCACGGCGTATTGATCTGTATCTGCTCAGGAGAGCATAGTCAAGTGATTTCCTGGCGGCTCGCGCGAAGCAGCGCAAGCACCATGTGGTCGCGCGTCCGTGTCGCGCGGCCTCTCGCGTCTCACCGACGACTGAGAAAGCCGGAAGGAACTTTAGATGTTTTTTCTTGATTATGTTTTGCGAAGCATATAGGCTCCCGCGCGCTGCGTGGTGATGCCACGGCCATCCGTCTTCACCCCTCGCCAGCACCGCGACATCGGCTCAACCTCGCAACACCCGAAGGGAACGGAAAACCGGCAGGCCGCATTCATGGAATCCTCGGCATCCAACAATGGGACCGCCACTGCAGTCCGCGAAGAGGGCGTTCGGGAACACCGCGCACCCCTCGCCGTCCTGCCTCACATCTCGGATCCGGTCGTCATCGTCCTCCCAGTGCCAACGCCCGAAGCAGAGATTGCTCCGCGCCGCCTCCGGCGCCGGCCCCGTCAGGGGCAATGGGAGGCGATCGGACCTTCCCGTCACAAGGCGATGCCTGCCAGGGAATACGCGTACATGCGCCTGAAGGCCCTCGTCCTGTCCGGCCGGTTCTCCCCGGGGCAGCGACTTGCCGAAGAGCGGCTGTCCAGAGACCTCGGAATCAGCCGAACCCCCATCCGGGAGGCCCTCCACAAGCTCAAATCGGAAGGGCTGATCGCGTCCCTCCCGACGCGCGGGTTCGCCGCTCCCCGCGACTCGCAGACGGACGCGGAGGAACTGGTTGACCTGCGAGCCGTCCTGGAGGGGTACGCCCTGCGTGTCATTTGTGACCGTTTGACCGAGCAACAGTTTCAGCGGCTCGGAGAGATCGTGCGGAGCACCGAGGAGGCGGTCGCGTCACGGGGCCTATGCGATATCTCCCGCTGGAACGCCCGATTCCACGATGCGCTCCACGCCTTGATCAGCGACAAGTGCCGTATCTATCAGCAATTGGTCACCCTGCGGCAATATGCGTTTCGGTACAGCGAGGGTACCCAGCCGGAACGGGACGCCTGCCGACGGACCGCGGAAGGCCACCGCAGGATTCTGACGGCCCTGCGACTGCGCGACCCCGACCTGTGCGAATGCGCGATGCGGGAGCACATACGCAGCGCGCCACGCGATTGGTCACGACGTGAACGAGACCCATTTCACCCGCGCACCGCCGAGGACCGGCACGAACGGAGCACGGATATTCTCGGACTGTGGTGACGCCAAGGAGTCGACCATGACCGATTCCGTACAAGCCCTCGTCGCTCGCGCCCGAGCCGCCCAAGCCGCGGTGGAGTCCTGGACCCAAGTGCAGGTTGATGAGATGGTCGCGGCGGTGGGGTGGGCCGTCTACCGACGCGAGCACGCGGAGGCCTGCGCCCGTTTGGCGTGCGACGAGACCGGCATGGGGATCTACGAGGACAAGGTCCTCAAGCATCGCAAGAAGACCTTGGGCACGCTCCGCGACCTCCAGGATGCAAAGACGGTGGGGCTCATCGGGGAGGATCGCCGCCGGGGCCTCCTCAAATTCGCCAAGCCGGTGGGCGTCGTGGGGGCGCTTACGCCGGTGACCAATGCCTCGTCGACGATCTGCTGCAACGGCTTGCCCATTCTCAAGTGCCGGAACGCCGTCATCTTCGCCCCGCACCCGTCCGCCAAACGGACTGCCGCGCTGACCTGCGGGTACATGCGCGCAGCTCTGCGGCAGGTAGGCGCGCCCGAGGACCTCGTGCAGAGCATCGCCGAGCCGTCGATTCCCACGACCCAGGAGTTGATGCAGGCCGTGGACCTCATCGTCGCCACGGGCGGCGCCGCCATGGTGAAGGCGGCCTACTCGAGCGGTACCCCCGCGTACGGTGTCGGGGCCGGCAATTCGATCTGCATCGTCGACGAGACGGCGGATCTTGCCGATGCCGTCCATAAGATCGTCCAGAGCAAGACGTTCGACAATGCCACCTCCTGTTCCAGCGAAAACTCCGTCGTCATCCACGAGACGATTCTCGAGGAGATGCTGACCCGCTTTGCCGCCGAAGGAGGGCACCTGTGTGGCCCCCTGGAGCGGGAGCGTCTCCGGCGCTTCATGTGGCCCGACGGGGCGCACCTCAACAAGCAGGTCCCCGGCCAGGCTGCCATAAAGATCGCGGCCGCCGCCGGGCTTTCCGTTCCCGAAGGCACCCGCTTCCTTCTGGTTCGGGGCGAGGCTATCGGACCGCTGGATCCGTTCTCGGGGGAAAAGCTCTCCCCGGTCTTGACCCTCTGGACGTTCCGGGCGTTTCCCGAAGCGATCGCCTACGTCCAGAAACTCACCGGCTATAGCGGTCTCGGCCACTCGTGCAGCATCCACACCACGCGGGATGACCGCGTCCGGGAACTGGGGATGTGTGCGTCCGTCAGCCGCATCATGGTTCGCCAACCGCAGTGCTATGCCAACAGCGGCGACTACGTCAACGGCATGCCCTTCTCTCTCACACTGGGGTGCGGCACGTGGGGCGGCAACATCGTCAGCGAGAACATTACCTGGAAGCATTTCATCAATACCACCTGGATCTCCACGCCAATCGAGGCGGTGCTTCCTGACGAAAACGCAATTTTCGGAAGCCACTGGGCCAGGCACGGCAGGTGAGGTTAGCGGGGGGCGCCGGCAAAGCCGAAAGACGACCCCTCGTAGACCTCGCCCTGCGCACCACAGACTCCCGGAGAAAAGGAGACATCGAGCATGGTGGGTGCCTTTGCTGGAAAGTACCTCCGCCTGAACTTGACCGAGGGGACGACCACCGTCGAGGAATTCCCCGCGTTGACCTATCGCCTCTTCATGGGCGGCGCCGCCATGGCCGCCTCCATCCTGGTGCGGGAGCTCCCGCCCGGGGTCGACCCCCTCGGCCCGGAGAACATCATGGTTTTCGCAACCTGCCCGTTAACCGGCATCCCACTCGCGGGGACGACCCGGTTCAGTGTGGCCACGAAATCCCCCTTGACGGATGGGTACGGCGAGGGGGAGGCGGGCGGCTACTGGGGGCCGGAACTGAAGTTCGCCGGGTTCGACGGGATCATCGTGACGGGCCAGTCGCCCAAGCCGGTATACCTGTGGATCTGCGACGGGACGGTGGAGATCCGCGACGCCGCACACATCTGGGGCAAGCTCTCCGGCGAAGTGCAGGATCTCCTCGTGGCCGAGACGGACAAGCGGGCCCGCATCCTCCAGTGCGGCATCGCCGGTGAACGCGGCAACCTCATGGCCAATATCGTGAACGAGCTGAAACACTTCAATGGCCGGAGCGGATTGGGGGCCGTCATGGCCAGCAAGAAGCTCCGGGCCATCGCGGTCCGCGGCCACGACCGGATCGAGCCCAAGGACAAGGAAGGGCTTCAGGCGTGTCTGAAATGGTTCCGTGAGCACTACAACCGGAACACCGACATGCTCCACAAGTTCGGCACCTCACGGAACGTGGTGGCGATGAGCGCCGACAGCATCCTTCCCACTCGAAACTTCCGTGAGGGGCAGTTCGAGCACGCGAAGGAGATCAGCGGGCAGACCATGGCGGAGACGATCCTGACCGATGAGGGCACCTGTTACGCCTGCGCCATCGCGTGCAAACGCGACGTGGACGTGCCTGCGCGCGGGGTCATCGCGAAGTATGGGGGCCCAGAGTACGAGACCATCGGCTCCGCCGGCTCGGTCTGTGGGGTCGGCGACCTCGGTGCCATCGCCAAGTTCCACCAGATCTGCGGCGAGTACGTGATGGACACGATCTCCGTCGGGATGACCATCGCCTTCGCCATGGAGTGCTTCGAGACCGGGATCTTGACCATCGCCGACACCGACGGACTGGACCTCCGGTTCGGGAATGCCGAGGCGATGCTGACCCTCACCGAGAAGATCGGAAAGCGGGAGGGCTTCGGCGATCTGCTGGCCTTGGGATCGGAGCGCGCGGCGAAACAGATCGGGCGGGGGGCCGAGCAATTCGCCCTGACGGTCAAGAAGCAGGAACTCCCCATGCACGAGCCGCGGGGGAAGCAGGGGCTGTCCTTGGCCTACGCCACCGCGCCTGCCGGGGCGGACCACATGCGTGCCCCCCACGATCCGGCCTATGCGGGGTTCCACCCGCAGGGGGCACATGCCCTGGAGCCACTCGGCCTGGCCGAACCGCTGTCGAAGCTGGAACTGAGCCCCCGCAAGGTGCGGGCGTTTCATTACGCCAGCCACTGGTGGGCCCTGTGCAGTTGCGTGGGCGTGTGCCACCTGGCCTCGGCGCCGGGCAACGCGGTCGGGATCACGCTGATCGTCAACGCCATGCGCGCCCTCACGGGCTGGGACACCAGCCTGTGGGAGATGATCAAAGTCGGCGAACGCTCCAAGGCCCTGGCTCGGGTGTTCAACTCGCGCGAGGGTTTCACCCCGAAGGACGACAAACTGCCCAAGCGGCTGCACGAGGCCTTCACGAGTGGCCCCTTGAAGGACGTCCGCGTCGAGCCGGAGGCGTTCCAGCATGCCCTCCGGCTCTACCATCAGATGGAAGGATGGGACCCCGAAACCGGCTGGCCGACATTCGCGAAGCTGGCCGAACTGGGAATCGAGTGGGCGGCGAAACCTGGGGACACGTGGTGACATCCGCCCGACGCCAAGCCAGAGTCGGTTTCGCCAACGGAGACCCTGATCATGGACACTGACCTGGATGCGCTTTTCGATCGCCTGAACGCCGACCTCTTCGATGGACGGCTGCCAAAGTACCGGGTGCGCAGATGCGCGCCTCGGACCGGAGAGCGCGGCTTCATCGAGGAGGAAGCGCACGCGATCTGGATCTGTACTCCCCGGGAGGTCCGCGAAACCCTCCTCCATGAAATGTGTCACATCGGAACCGTGGGGCACGGCCGCGCCTTCAGAGCTCGATTGCGACACCTAGCCCGACAGGGTGAGAAGTGGGCCCAGACAGAGCGCGCCTACTACCTGCGTGTCGAACTGGGGATGAGATCAGATCGTTTGATCGCGCTTTGGCAGTTCGCGACGGACTTCAAAGGAAACCTGCTCTTCGGAACCCCGTGATCGAGCCCGGGGCGGGAAATCGCATGATGCGCCCGATCGGTTCGCGTCATTTCAGGCTACCACGTTGAGGTGGCGCCTTCGGGGTAAGAACGCACCGACCGCAATTTCATCTCACACAAGGAGGACAGGATGGACGGAAAGCGGTGGTTTTCGAAAACGAGGCTTGCAGTGCTCCTTATCGGTGTCGGCATTGTATTCTTTTCTCCTGTCGGAACCGTAACGGCAGCGTATCACCACATGGGGGAAATCGATTCGGGGCACTTCCTTTCGGTCTTCCCTGACAAGGCCGGGACCAAGCTCGATAGCTGCAACCTGTGCCACACCGGCGGTTCGTATACGTCCAATGGCAAAACGGTCAGCCTCGGAAGCTGTCAGTGGTGCCACTACAAGACGGAGTATGGCAAACAGAGCACGCCGGCCAACCTCGAAGTCACCCTGAACCCGTATGGCCTGGACTACCTACTCGCCGGACGCAGCCCAGCCGCCGTCCAGACGATTGCCGGCCTGGATTCCGATGGTGACGGCTATATCAATGCCGACGAGATCGCGGCGGTTCGGTACCCCGGGGACAAGGCGGACGACCCAACCAAGGTGCCGGCGCCGTACCGCGTGTTCACTCGCGAGCAACTCCTCCAGAAACCGCAACACGGCCAGTTCCTGCTGATGAACGCCAGCAAGTCCGATGACTTCTACACACAGTACAGCGGAGTCACGCTGGAGGACCTCCTTGATGACCTACTCCTCGGCTCCGCGACCGGCACAACCGCGTACGCACCGGACGGCTTCTCGCAATACCATCCGCTGTATCCGGATCCCGCGCCCGGGCTCTATCATGTCTTCGGCGATTACCCGAGCGCCTCGTACTATTACAACAACGTCGCGGACATGGCCCTCAACTCCGCCGGCTGGTGCAAGTACGATTCGCCGTCTGCCGCCGGGAGGGTCAACGGCGACCCCATCGCCAATCCGGACGGCCTCCGGGTACTTCTGGCTATCAAGCGGGATGGACAGAACCTCACCACGGGAGTGTTGACTCTACAGAATAAGCTCGACGGCGAAGGGCCGTTCCGGGTCGTGCCGCCGCAGAAGCTGCCTGGCCCTCCGGATCAGCGATCCACGGCGGCCAATCAAAGTGTGCCCTGGCCGTACGATGTCAATGCCGACCACAACTCGGGATTCGCGACCCGATCGGCGACCATCATCAAGGTCGAGCCGTTGCCCGAAGGCACCACCGATATCAATGTGATGGAAGCCGGCTGGCCGTATGTGGATGAGGCCAAGATCGTGGTGTATGGCGCCATCGATCCAGTCCCGAACATCCTTGAAAAGCTCGATGCGATCGAGTCGATTCTCGAGGCGGCATCCAAGAAGGATTTCCGGAACCGTGCGTTCAAGGAACTCTTGATCCGGCAAATCGAGGGGGTCGAGTGGCTGGTCAAGCGGGGATGGTACGGGCTTGCCCTACGCACGCTGCAAAAGGAGCTCCTCCCAGAGACCGACGCCTGCTACGTGAAACCTGCACGCCACAGCAACGATTTGATTGCCGATTGCGACCTGCAGAAGCAGGTCTACTGGTCACTGAACGAGGTGTCCGTCCTCTTGAACATCGCCAAGGAGGAAGGCTCGGCCCCACCGCCGCCCTTCTGCCACCACCACCGGCTGTGCGCCAAGCATGCCCAAATATGCCGCGCGCAGACGCATCGCTGATCGCTGTCCGCTCGCTCCACAGACAACGGGGGCAGCCGCATCTGCCGGTTGCCCCCGTTGTCTCCACGATCGAACGCCGCGCCTGACGCGGAATCTAGGTTTTCCGGCGTACCGCTCTTTGCGATCCTCGAATCCCCGCAACGCTGCCGGCGCGGTGGCTGACGGCGCCCGCTCGAAGCCGCTGCGGCGCTGAGAACGTCCGGTCGAAACACCGGGCGACGCTCTCCTCGAGGCTCCGCTCGAATCGGTCGTACCGATCGAGAAATTCTCGCCCTTTGGCCGTGAGCCTGGTCCCGGAAGCCCGGCTTCCCCCCGGTTGCCTTTCCAGCAGGCGAAACCCCGCGGCCTTCTCCAGTTCCCGCAGATACCCCCAGGCGTTCCGATACGACATCTCGAAACGGTCCACCGCCTGCTTGATCGAGCCCAACTCGTCGATCAGGCGAAGGAGTGCCGCCCGCCCCTGGCCGAACTTCACCGTGTCGCCGAAGATCACCCAGACCTTGAGCTTTGGTTTCATGGTTTTCATGATCGCCCACCCGTCGCGCGCCGTAGCGGTTACCCCCCCTGTACCGAAAAGACTATACCTCAAGCGTCGCATGGCGAAAACCGGGAATCTATGCCCTCTGCCATTCCGCCCGGGTTTCATACCTCCGCTGTCATCATCTTGTAATCGCCGCGTGGTATTCGCGTACCATTCTCACAAAGAGCGCTCCCAGGAAATTGGCTTGCGGGGACCGCGTGGAAGTTCGTATGATCGCCCCGTAGTATCCTCCCGCCACCGGGGCCCGGAGCGCACGCGGTGCAATCGCGCGGGGAATCCATGGACACGATTCTGATCGTCGAAGACGAAGCGGACATCGCGGATCTCGTCAAGTACCACCTGGAGAAGGAGGGCCTGTCCGCCCGAACCGTGGCGGACGGGAAACAGGCCCTGGATCTGATCGTCCGCAACCATCCCAGCCTCATCATCCTCGATCTGATGCTCCCGGGTACCGACGGCCTGGAGGTGTGTCGCCGTCTGCGGTCCAACAGCGCGACGCAGGGCATCCCCATCATCATGCTGACCGCCAAGGCGGAGGAGGTGGATCGGGTTCTCGGTCTGGAGATGGGTGCGGACGATTATGTCCCCAAACCGTTCAGCCCGCGCGAGCTGGTCGCCCGGGTCAAGGCCGTTCTGCGGCGCTCCGCCGCCCCCGTGACGCCCAGCGAGGCGCCGGTCTCCGCCGGACACCTTCGCCTGGACCCGATCCGGCACGAGGTGACCCGGGCGGATCAGCCCATCGAGCTCTCCGCCATGGAGTTCCGTTTGTTGGAGTTCTTCCTGCGTCACCGGGGCCGCGTGTTCACCCGAACGCATTTACTCGACCAGGTATGGGGGCAGGACCGCTTCGTCGAGCCCCGGACGGTGGACGTCCACATTCGCCGGCTGCGGGAAAAGGTGGAGGACGACCCCCGCAAGCCGACGCTGATCCTGACCGTTCGCGGCATGGGGTACAAGTGTCGAGATGAAGATGACCAGTGACCACATCCCACTGACCGACGGGTGCCACCCCACCGGTCGCACCTTCTCGTTCAGTGGTTCTTGGTCGTTCGGTGATTCGTCATGCGTGTAACGATCGCCGTCAAATCCGTCCTGACGATCTGCCTGCTGATCGCGTTCAGCCTCGCCGTCGTGGGTGTATATCTTGCGCACCGGGAGCGGGAATCGCTCGTCGATCAGGTGATCGCCCGACTGGACGCGCAGGCGTCACTCCTGGCGGCCGAAACCCCGGAGAGCCTGGTGTTCGGCGATGCCTGGGCGCGAGGCGTCGCCGCTCGCACCAAAGCCCGGGTGACCGTCGTCGCGGGGGACGGACGGGTCCTGGCCGATTCCGAGGAGCCATCGCAGGAGATGGAAAACCATGGCAGCCGTCCCGAGATCTCGGCTGCCAGAACGGCGGGTTCGGGACGCGCCGTGCGGTTCAGCACGACTCTGAACCGGGATCTGGTGTACTTCGCGCGCAGCGTCCCAACCGCAGTCGTCGGCCCGATATTCCTCCGCCTGTCGGTTCCCGTAGGCGAGGCCTCCCAGGGCTTTGGTCGGTTCCGCCGGGACTTCCTGGGCATCGCGGGCCTGTCCCTGGCCATCGCGTCGGTCATCGCGGCCCTCTGGGCACGGAGCATTGCGCGGCAGCTCCAGCGCATGGTCCAATTCGCCCGCGGCGTATCCCAGGGGCAGATTCCGGAACGCCTCCCCGCCACGACCCGGGACGAGTTCGCCGACCTGGCGGTGGCGCTGAACACCATGGCGACAGACCTCACGACCACCTTGGAGCGCCTGGAGGCGGAAGGGCGACGCTCCCGGACGATCATGGAGAGCATGGGTGAAGGCCTCCTGGTGCTCGACGGACGCGGGAAGATCTCGCTGCTGAACCCGGCCGCCGAGAAGCTGTTCGGATTAAAGCAAGGCGCCGCGCTGGGCCATTCGCCCCTGGAGGTCATCCGGAGCCACGAGCTGGATGACCTTGTCAAAGAGGCCGCCCGCCGCGAGGCGGGCGCGACCGCCGAGATCGCCCTGGTACGCACCAAGCGGCGCACGCTCGCCGGGACTGCGGTTGCCATGCGGGACGCTCGGGGAGCGACACTGGGCACTGTGCTGGCCCTCCGCGATATCACCCAGCTCAAGCGTCTGGAAGAGATGCGTATGGAATTCGTCCTGAACGTTTCCCACGAACTCCGGACGCCACTGACCGCCATCCGAGGCTACGCGGAAACTCTGCTGGACGGCGGTTTAGCGGATCGAGACAACGCGCGGAAGTTCCTGGAGATCATCCACCGACATTCCGAGCGGCTGGGCCGCCTGCTGAACGACCTGCTCGAACTCTCCAACATCGAATTGGAGCAGACTCCGTTGCACCTCCGCCCTGTCGCTTGTGCCGAGGCGGCACGGCAAGGGGTGGCGCTACTCGCGCCCCAGGCCGGCAAGAAGAACATTCAGCTCGTCACCGCCATTCCGGATGACCTCTCCCCGGCGCTGGCGGATCGCGACCGACTGGTGCAGATTTTGGTGAACCTCCTCGACAACGCCATCAAGTACACACCCGACGGCGGCACGGTGACGGTGACGGCGCGGGCGGGGTCGGTGGGCGACACGGCAGGGCCCGATTCGGCCCAAGCCCCCGATCCCCGGCCCCCGATCCCCGGCCCGTGGGTCGAGATCTCGGTCGCTGACACCGGCATCGGAATACCCGAAAAGGATGTGCCGCGCCTCACTGAACGGTTTTATCGCGTGGACAAGGCCCGCTCCCGAGAGCTGGGCGGCACCGGTCTGGGACTGGCCATTGTCAAACACCTGATCGCCGCGCAGAACGGGGCGTTGAGCATCGAAAGCGCGCAAGGAAAGGGGACGCTCGTCCGGATCGCCCTGCCCGTTGCGCCCATGTCTCCGCTTCCGTCCTCCTGATCCCTCGCCCTGATTATTTACCCAATCGTCACACCATCGTCGTCTCCTCGTCATTGTCCCCGCCTATTTTCATGGAAGTCGTGGGATTCCTTCGTCTGGCGGGGAGCCATGCGCCACATCGCGATCATCGAAGACGAGACCGATATCGCCAATCTCCTGGCGCACTGCTTCGCCTGTGAAGGGTTCGAGGTCAGCACGGCCTGTGATGGCCTCGTCGGTCTCGATGTCATCCGCCGGGTCCGGCCCGATCTCGTGATTCTCGATCTCTTCCTACCTCGCTTGAACGGTCAGCAAGTCTTCCGTGCCTTGAAAGCCGACCTGGACACAAAGGAAATCCCGATTGTCGTCCTCTCGGCCAACGGCGACGTGGCGAACCGCATCAACCTCCTGGAGGAGGGAGTGGATGACTACATCGTGAAACCGTGTAGCGTCCGAGAGGTTATCGCCCGGTCCCGCGCCGTGTTGCGACGCACGGAGCGGCCGGCGGGCAGAAGGGAGGGGACCGCATGAATCCTCGAGGGACGATCCTCATCGCGGACGGCGATCCGATCTGGCTGGGGTCCATGACGCAGTTGCTCGAGGCGGAGGGGTACCGAGTCCTGCCAGCGCGTACCGGCGTGGATGCCCTCTATCAGGCGCGGATGCGACGGCCCGATCTCGTCCTGCTGAATCCCGTTCTTCCTCAGTTGAACGGGTGGGAGATCTGCCGGCGGGTGAAGCGCATGCCGGGCGGCGATCGGGTCAAGGTGGCCGTGCTCACGTTGCAGGCAGAAGCCGCGTACCGCGCCGGGGCCGACGGGTACCTGGTGAAGGGCGGGCAGGTCGAACCGACCCTCCCGCCCATTCGGGTGTTCCGACACCCCGCTCAAGGCATCCTCCAGGAATTCCTGCACCGGCACGCTATGGCCGCGTAAACACAGGGGAAAAAGCTGATCACCGAGAATTCACTCGCGTGTCATCGAACTGTAACACAGATCCACCATGCTCAGTCTCGTGAAGATTAATAATGAGAAAGGCAACCCGGGCAACTCATGAAACCGCTTCTGGATGTCATCCTGATTCTCGCCTGGCTCTCAGCTTATCTTGGCGTCGTGTATGTCGCCGGTCAATACCGACGTGCGCGGACACGCGCCCTCGGGGTCGCCGGACAGGGCGGGTTCCGAGCCGAAAAAGACCTGGGGGTGTGGTTTGTGACTCTGGTGACCGGCATTTTACTCGGCGCTGCAGCGTTCTTTGTCACCACAGTGTTCGGAGCGCTTCCCTGATCGACCACGAAGTGTTCCGTCTTCCGAGTTGCCAAACCTGATAATACGATGTTTCAACAACGCAGGATTTGACAAAGGAGGAACTCTCTCATGTTTTCGAGAATGGTGGCTGGTCTCGGTCTGGTTCTCTTCTTGCTCGTCGCGGCCCCGCTTGCGTGGTCCGGCGACGCGATGAAGGTGGATGCGGCGCTGTCGTCCTACAAGGCGACCGGTGGCGTCTCTGGAAACCTTTCGAGTGTCGGCTCGGACTCCATGAACAACCTCATGACGCTCTGGGGAGAAGGGTTCGGCAAGTTCTATCCGAACGTGAAGCTCCAGATCGAGGGTAAGGGATCCAGCACGGCCCCGCCGGCACTGATCGCCGGCACGGCCCAGCTCGGACCGATGTCCCGAGAGATGAAGGGAACCGAGGTGGATCAGTTCGAGAAGAAGTTCGGATACAAGCCGACCCCTCTCCGGACGTCCGTGGACGCCCTGGCCGTCTTCATCAACAAGGACAATCCCCTCAAGTGCCTCACCGTCGAGCAGGCAGACGCCATCTTCTCCAAGTCCCGCCGACAGGGTTTCAAAGAAGATATCAAGACATGGGGCCAGCTTGGCCTGACGGGCGATTGGGCCAACCGGCCGATCAGCCTCTTCGGCCGCAATTCGGCTTCCGGAACCTACGGGTTCTTCAAGGAGCACATCCTCAAGAACGGGGATTACAAGGACGAGGTGAAGGAGCAGCCCGGCTCGGCCTCCGTGGTCCAGGGCATCACCGTGGACCGCTACGCCATCGGCTACAGCGGCATCGGCTACGCGACTGCGGGCGTACGTGCCGTTCCCATCGCCGAGAAGGCCGGGTCCGCGTGCGTCGAGGCGACGGCCGACAACGCCTACACCGGCAAGTATGCGCTCTCCCGGTTCCTGTACGTATACGTCAACCGAGCTC
>Ga0316616_100000315_pt1 | contig 14431 bp, 13 predicted proteins | sample OWC_Aug_M1_C1_D1_FD_207660 | JGI IMG/M metagenome (GOLD analysis project Ga0316616, IMG submission 207660) | Wetland soil microbial communities from Old Woman Creek delta, Ohio, United States - OWC_Aug_M1_C1_D1_B | ecosystem: Environmental > Terrestrial > Soil > Wetlands | place: USA: Ohio... | reverse complement strand
ATTGCCGATGAAGAAAATAAAAAAGCTCTTAAACAGAAAGGATTCGTTACCCGTGATTCCCGTACTGTTGAGAGGAAGAAACCGGGCAGGCCAAAAGCCCGCAAGAGATTCCAGTTCAGCAAACGATAGGAATCCTCAGATGTACCCGGAGATGCAAGTTTAGTATCTAAATTGTGGAGATCTCTGCAGCAGCAGGGCTACTCGACAATTGATAAAAAAGAATGTAAACTTAAAATAAATAAAATGCCCAGAACAAATTTTAAAGAATTATTGGATGCAGGTGTCCATTTCGGACATCTTAAAAGAAAATGGAATCCCGCAATGGCTCCTTATATATTTATGGAGCGCAATGGAATTCATATAATAGATCTTGAAAAGACTATTGTCAAACTCGATGAGGCTGCTTCAGCAATGAAACATATTGCCAGGTCGGGAAAGAAGATCCTCTTTGTTGCCACAAAAAAACAGGCTAAGGAAATAGTAGCTGAAAAAGTAAAGAAGGTTAATATGCCATATGTTACCGAGCGCTGGCCGGGTGGTATGCTTACAAACTTCCCCACTATAAGAAAAGCTGTGAAGAAAATGGGGTCAATTGATAAGATGGCAACTGACGGAACATTCGCTAACCTATCAAAACGCGAAAAGCTTCAGGTCACCCGCCAGAGGGCAAAACTCGAAAAGACCCTTGGCAGTATAATAGATCTTACACGACTTCCTTCAGCACTTTTTATAGTTGATGTATGCAAGGAACATATTGCTGTAAGGGAAGCCAAACGCCTGGGGATCCCTGTTTTTGCGATGGTCGATACAAATTCTGATCCTTCAGACATTGATTTCCCGATCCCCGCAAATGATGATGCTTCAAAATCTATATCACTTATCGTTGATATATTGTGCCAGTCAATTGATGAAGGACTTAATGAAAGAAAGTCTGAAAAAGATAAAGAAGGTTTAAAAGACAAGAAAATAATCAGAAAAGAGCTTGAGAATAAAGATATCCCTGCTTCTCTGATTGAAGCTATTGTTGAAGATGAAGAAGAGTCTGATGAAGAAGGTATCTCAGACGAAACAGAGGAAACTGAGACCAAGGAAGTTCTTGCTGAAGAACACGAGGAAGAAGAGGAGTAATTATTTGATTGGCGATTTGTGATTTATTAAATTAAAAGAAACTAATATGGCTGTAATAACTGCTGCTGATGTTGCTAAACTAAGAAGGGTGACTCTCGCCGGGATGATGGATTGCAAAAAAGCTCTTGAAGAAGCTGACGGCAATTTCGATAAGGCAATTGAAATAATACGGAAAAAAGGGCAGGCTGTTGCCAATAAACGCGCTGACAGAGAAGCCACTGAAGGTGTTGTCCTCTCTAAAGTGACTGCTGACGGCAAGCTGGGTATAATGATCGTCCTGAACAGTGAAACCGATTTTGTGGCAAAAAATACTGAATTTGTTAACCTTGCAACTAAAATCCTCGACATAGCCCTGAAAAACAATCCTGCTGACCTTGAAGCTCTGAAAACTCTTCCAATGGACGGAGGAAAAGTTGGAGAAAAAGTCATTGAATATATGGGTATTATCGGAGAGAAACTCGAATTATCCTATTTTGATAAAATTGAAGCTGCCCATGTTCAGGCATATATACATCCTGGAAATAAACTTGCCACCCTTGTCGGATTTACAAAGACTGGTCTTGAAACCCAGGTATATAAGGATGTGGCAATGCAGGTTGCCGCTATGAATCCTGTATCTGTCGATAAGGACGATGTTCCGCCAACAGTGATTGCCCAGGAACTTGAAATAGGTAAGGAACAGGCAAGACGCGACGGTAAACCTGAGGAAATGCTTGAAAAAATTGCTCAGGGAAAACTTGGAAAATTCTTTAAGGAAAGCACTCTGCTTAACCAGGAATTTATAAAGGATAATAAAATGTCTGTAGGACAGTATCTTAAGTCTGTCAATAAAGAACTTTCGGTAACAGGATTCAGAAGATTTACCCTGAACGTCTAGATGAATTATATGTTCATGATTCAATTACAACCGGCGCCTTAGGGCGCCTTTTTTTGTTTACACGGAAATCATATCTTTACGGGAAAGTGGAAAAAAATGAAATATTCAAGAATACTGTTAAAGCTCAGCGGAGAATCACTTGCCGGAGAAGACAATCATGGGCTGGATGAATCTGTCCTTGAAGAATATGCCAGACAAATAGTCGATGTTGTAAGAGAAGGATGCGAAGTGGCAATAGTGATCGGAGGCGGGAATATTTTCAGGGGTCTGGCCGGTGAACGATCGGGTTTTGACAGGGTAAAAGGCGACCAGATGGGAATGCTTGCTACAGTAATCAACAGTATTGCTCTCGAATGTGCTGTTCAGCTTGCCGGGGGAAAAGCAAAAGTATTTACATCAATCCGGATGGAACCTGTGGGGGAACTTTATGAAAGAGATAAAGTTGTATCGGAACTCCGGAAAGGAATTGTCTGCATCCTCTCAGGCGGGACAGGGAATCCCTTCTTCACTACTGATACTGCAGCTGCCCTGAGGGCTGTCGAGATAAAAGCCGATGTCCTGCTTAAAGGGACAAGAGTTGATGGCGTATATACAGCTGATCCCGAAACGGATCCTTCAGCTCAGAAATTCGAAACGATCTCATTTGAGGAAGTAATCGACCGACAGTTGAAAGTGATGGATTCAACAGCCTTTACTATGTGCCGTGAAAATAAAATGCAGATCATTGTCTTCAATATGAACAAAGCCGGAAACCTGATGACACTCGTAAGCGGAATCAAGACCGGGACACTTATTTACCCCTGAAAGAAATTGCTATTCCATCTATTTTATTATTTTTGTTTTATAAGTGTAGTAAACACCATTATCGTTTTACAAAACAAAAGTTAACCTTCACACCATGAACGAAGATGTTGAACTTATAATCGAAGAAACGAAGGACAGGATGCAGAAAGCTACTGACCATCTTGAGCATGAGCTGGCAAGACTTCGTGCAGGCCGCGCAACACCTGTTCTCCTCGATGGTATTACAGTTGATTACTACGGAGTAAACTCTCCCCTGGCACAAGTATCCAACATCAACACTCCCGACCCGAAAACAATCCTGATACAACCATGGGAAAAAACAATGCTCGGGACCATTGAAAAGGCAATAATGGCCGCAAACATAGGATTAACCCCGATGAATAATGGTGAAGTCATCAGAATTAATGTACCTCCCCTTACAGAGGAGAGAAGACACCAGCTTGTCAAACAGGTGAGAAATGAAGGAGAAACAGCAAAGATCAGCATCCGCAATTCCAGAAAGTGGGCCAATGATGAATTAAAACAATTACTTAAAAATGGCCTTCCGGAAGATCTTGAAAAAGATGCTGTTGAGAATGTTCAGGAGATGACTGCTGAGTTTACTGCCAAAGTTGACAAAATTATTACACTTAAAGAGAAGGATGTTATGACTGTTTAGAACAGCCTTTGCTTCTGAACGGTCCGGTTTACTTCTTAGTTGAATTATGTGATCAGAATTTCACGCCTGAGAGGCCTGATGTACAATTCCTGCATATCTCAATCAACTTCCTGTCAGAAAATACTGCCTTCCGGAAAAGCCGGTATCTGGGACCGTTCCAAACATCTCTGAATGAATCCTCATTAAGATCTCCCATAACATGCTGTGCATCCTTGTCAAAACAACACGGTAATACTTTGCCATCCCAGGTAATTACCGGATTAAACCATAATCTTGCACATCTGTCTGGCATTGAATTCTTTAATACATAATGCTCATCTTTAATTTCATACCTGCTGAATTGCCGGTCTGAAGGCAGCCATTGCTTAAAATTATCGCTATCTATTATCTGCATTGATTTAAGCTTAAGGGATGCTTTGATTTCCCTGGCATATAGCTTAACCTGATCAATCTGATGTTCATTGTTCCTGTTCACCAGGAACTGAATTGTCAGTTTCAGTCCTGAGGAATGTATTTTCTTTGCTTCAGCAACATTCCTTATCCCCTGTAAGACAAGATCTAAATTACCATTCACCCTGTAGGATGAATAGGATTGCTGGTCCAGTCCATCCAGTGATATAATAAGTCTGTTAAGACCTGAGATTGCTAGCTTATTAGCATTACCTTCAGAAAGGAAATGGCCGTTGGTTGAGACAGTTGTGTAAACTCCTTTGGTTTTTCTGAGAAAAGAAAAGAATTTTGGGTGGAGCATTGGCTCTCCCTGAAAATACAGATTCAGATTAAAAACATACAGCTTCAACTCTTTAATGATCTTATCAAATAAAGTCAGATCCATAAAACCCCTCCCCCTCGACATTCTGTTTGATCCCGACAGGCATTCCGGACATTTCAAATTACAATAATTCGTCAGCTCGATGCTTGCTGAAACCGGCATACCGGAAACTGAAACTTTTCCGGTTATACAACTGGCTGAAAATGAATATCCTGCAACTAAAGCGTTAAGCGGTCTAAGAAAGGTTCTGATCATCACTCAGGTAAAACTGAATGTAAGATAAGAATTTATTCTCCTTATAAGAATAGGGTATTCTGTTTTATAACGGTCATATAACCGGAAAGCAGGATAAAACTCTGTAAAGAGTAACATTCATTAATAATTTAAATATTCACGCCATGAAAACAATTAACAGAATTTCATTTCTGACCACTGTCCTTATGCTGGCTTTTACAATTCAGTCATCCTACGCCGGGAACTCTGAAAAAATCAGAAAGTCGGACCAGCAGGACTTTATTACATTAAAAGGTAAAGTGGTTGATGCTGAAACCGGTGATGCACTGGTGTTTGCTACTGTCGCTGTTTCTGAATCAAATGTTGCGATTATTACCAACATCGATGGGGAATTTACCCTGAAAGTTGGAAATGCATTGATATCACAAAACCTTGAAGTGAGTTACCTGGGATACAAGAACAAAGTAGTGCCCATAAGCTCCATGAGGGATAATGGTTACAAGAATATGATATCAATGGAAACCGCACCTATTCCTATTAAAGAGGTTATTGTCAAACCATTGGATCCGGATCTGATAGTCGAAAACGCTATATACAAAATCGGCAGGAATTACGAATCAATACCAAATCTTATGACGGCATTCTACAGAGAGACAATACGTAAAAACCGTACTTATGTATCAATCGGTGAAGCTGCTGTGGAAGTATTCAAAGCCCCGTATGCAAACGATATAAGATTCGACGCTGCCAGGCTTTATAAAGGACGCAAGAGCACTGACGTGGCAAGAATGGATACAGTACTGTTCAAACTCCAGGGAGGTATTTCAAATACACTGGATCTTGATATAGTCAAGAATACTGAACTGATACTTACCATTGATGCTATGAAGTCTTATGACTATTCTTTAACAAGTGTCATAGAGATTGATGGGAAACCACATTATGTGATCAGCTTCATACAAAAACCTAATGTTGATATTCCGTTATTTGTAGGAAATCTCTTCGTTGAAGTTGAATCAGGTGCTATATCTGAAGCTGAATTCGGCCTGAATCTTGAAGATAAGGCAGCTGCCACTTCAATATTTGTCAGAAAGAAACCGATTGGTATGGAGGTCACACCCGAACTTGTAACTTACAGGACCAAATTCCGTGAACAGAATGGTAAATGGTATTTCGCATATTCGAGGGCTGAAGTTAAATTCAAGGTCAACTGGAAGAGAAGACTATTCAATACTTACTATACAACAATGTCAGAAATGGCAATAACAGACCGTACTGACCAGGAAGTTATTAAATTTGCAGGTAAGGAAAAACTAAGGTATTCCGATGTGTTTTCTGAAAAAGTAAGTGACTTTACTGATCCTGAATTCTGGGGTGACTATAACGTAATTGAACCTGATCAGAGTATAGAATCTGCTATACGCAGGCTGAGCAGGAAACTCAAATTCAGTGACAGGGACGATCTTGACAAATAATATCTGATGAACGGGGAAAGTGAAATTATTAAGAGGATCCGACAGGGTGATAAAGGACAGTTTGAATCACTTTTCAGATCCTCTTACACTTCCCTGGTAAATTATGCCAAAAGGCTTATCAAAGACAACGATACTGCTGAAGAAATTGTCCAGGACCTTTTTGTAAGGCTCTGGCAGGATAAAGAAAAAATCAGAATACAGAGTTCATTGAATGGTTATCTTTTCAGATCGGTGCATAACCGCTGCCTTCATCATATTGAACATAACAAGGTGATAGAAAAACACGCGAAAGAAATGTCGCTGAAAGAAGATGATGATTCAGCGAATCCCGCTGACCTGATCCAGTATAAAGAGTTACATTTAAAGATAACCAGGATCCTTGACCGGCTTCCCGAAAGGTGCGGAAGGATCTTTTGCATGAACAGATTTGAAGGATTAAAATATGCCGAGATAGCAGAAAAACTGTCCATCTCGGTTAAAACAGTTGAAGCTAACATGGGAAGAGCATTAAGAGAATTCCGTAAAGCTTTGGCAGAACAATGAAAGAGATGAAAAATAAGGAGAATTTAACTGACAGGGATTGGCAGGAACTGGCTGGTTTTATGTCGGAAGAAACAGGGATTAAATCAGAAAAACTGAAGCGGTTTATGGCTGAAGACAGCTATGAAACGGAAATAAAATGGAAAGAGCTTAAATATATGAACGATAACGAACAAATCAATGTTGATCAGGCTTGGGACAAGGTTATTTCAAGGATAGACGAGACAGGAAATAATATCATGAAAAGTCCGGGAAGGGTAATAATATTAAGGAGAACATTGATGAAAATCGCAGCAGTTGCTCTTATCCTTTTAAGTATTGGTGCCGCTGCAGTCTATATTGTGAAAACTGATGCCCTGAGCCGGAAGATTATAGCCACTACAGGAAATGATGAAAAAAATCTCAAAGTAACACTGCCTGATGGCAGTAATGTAATCCTTAACCGTAATACCAGATTGAGCTACCGGTCAAATTTCGGAAGATCCGGTAGAAATGTCAGTCTTGAAGGTGAAGCATTCTTTGAAATTACTCCTGATAAATCAAACCCGTTTACCGTTGATGCCGGAAAGGCAATGATAAAAGTCCTTGGAACGTCATTCAATGTAATAACAAGTAATGACGAATCTGCAGTTGAAGTTTTCGTTGAAACTGGTCATGTAATGCTCTATGATGAATCAGGTAGTCAGAATATTATGCTTGATCCCGGATTTGTCGGAACCCTGAGCCAGAAATCTTCGGAAAAGAAATTGAATGACAATCCGAATTACATGGCCTGGAACAAGGGATTGCTGAACTACGACGGGCAGACTCTTGATGTTGTTTTTCACGATCTGAAGAGGGTCTATAATATGGAAATTGTTGCCGACGATAAAGAGATACTTGAGCTTCCATGGGCCATTACGATTGATAACCAGTCGCAGGATACAATAATTCGTTTAATTTGTGCTAGCTTTATACTGAGTTATACAAAAGAGGGTAATATTTACCATCTCAGAAAAAAGTGACCCGATTATAAAATATGCAACCAATCAATGGCTTCATAATAAAAAGATTTTCAGCCATTGTATTTTTAATTTTGCTGAACAAGTGGCAGATTCTCTTTTGTCAGGAAACAATCCTGAATTCCGTATTTTCATTCAAAGAAGGCATTGTCAAGACTGGCAATGCGCTGGATATCATTTCTAAACGTACAGGATTCAATTTTACTTACGACAGCAGGCTAATAAATCCTGATAATAATATTGATATGACCTTCAGCGATGTTAAGCTGGATGTCATATTGGATAGTATCCTGCAAAATGATTCTCTTGTTTATTCTGTAATTGATAAATATATCATTATTTCAAAACCTCCTCCGTCTGAAATAAAAAAGGCTGATCTTAACCAGCTGGAGAAGTCAGGGCTCATCACTGGCGTTATAATTGACGGGGAATCCGGAGAGCCTTTGCCATTTGCTGCGATAGCATTAAAGAACAGAGGAAGGGGAACGGTAACAAATAACAACGGGAAATTCAGCCTGAGGATCACTAATGAATATCTGGGTGATACACTCTCTATTTCATATCTCGGCTTTATTGGAAGAGAAATGCCTGTTAAGCAGGCTGTCGGGAATGATGTCGTCATCTCTTTAAGAAGGGAGTTCATATCAATACCAGAGATAATAATAAGAACCCAAATCCCTCTGGAAATTATTAACAGGACTATCGCAGCCATACCAAAAAATTACGGTAATTCTCCCGTTATGATGACATCCTTCTACCGGGAAGGAGTTATGAAGAAAAGAGAACTTCAGACTTATTCCGAAGCAATTCTGCGAGTCTATAAAAGCGCCTATTACGGGATTTTCAATGATCAGATAATGGTGCTTAAAAGCAGGAAAATAGAGAATGCCGACCTTAGCGACACATTGGCGATAAGGCTTAAAGCAGGACTGAGCACCTGCCTTGAACTTGATGGTATTAAAAATCCTTTCGAGTTCATCTCAAGAGATGATCTGAATAACTATACTTACAGGACAACAGATATCATAGTTAGCGATGAAGAGACAGCTTATGTGATCGATTTTGAGCAAAAACAAAATACAGACCTGGCAATGTATCGCGGAACAATGTATATCAATACCGAGGATTATGCTCTGTTACAGATTGATTTTGAGATCCATCCGAAATTTCTCGATAAGATGAAGGAATCTTTTGTCACAAGCCCTTCACATGGTTATAACACCTGGCCCGCATCGGTAAAGTATTCAGTCAGTTACCGGAAACTAAATGACCGGTATTTTCTGAACCACGTCAGGGGTGATCTTCAATTTACAGTAAACAAGAAAAAGAGACTCTTTAACAGCCAGTTCAATGTTTTTTTTGAAATGGCTGTCACTGAAATAGATCTTGAAAATGTGACACGGTTTGAGAGAGAGCAACTGGCCCCTATGCATTCTGTTTTTTCAAAGACGATTACAGCTTATGATCCTGATTTCTGGGGGGATCAGGATTTCCTCAAACCTGAAGATAATCTCCTGAAAGCTCTTAAGAATATTAAAGTAAGGCTCCAGGAATTCAAAGAAGAATAATGAATTGCTGTATCCGCGATCCTGAATCAGTATTTATTTATAAGCTCGTATAATTCACTCAGATCAGGAGTCAGTATTATTTCGGTCCGCCTGTTTTTCTGGCGGGCATCAGCTGTATCCCTGTCATCGACCGGAACATATTCACTTCTGCCCGATGCTATAAGACGCATGGGATTTATCCTGGATCCTTCAAGGAGTACACGTACAACTGTTGTTGCTCTTTTAACACTCAGGTCCCAGTTATCTTTTAACTGGCTGTTGCCCGGATTATAGGGAATATTATCTGTATGCCCTTCTATTGTTACCTGAATATTAGGATTCTTTTCAAGAACTCCTGCAAGCTTCTTCAGGGCATTCTTTCCATTGGCATCAATATCCCAGCTGGCTGTTTTAAAAAGTAGTTTCTCATCAAGAGATACATACACTTTACCGTCTTTCTGCGTGATTGTAAGCCCGTTATTTTCAAATCCGAGAAGAGCATCCGAAACCTTATTCTTGAGATCCAGGGCAATCTTTTTCTGAGTATCAAGGACTTTCTCAAGTTCGACCAATCGTTCATTTCTCTTCTGCAATTCAAAATTCAATTCGTCAAGAGATGCTTTCTTCGAATCAAGGTTGGCTTCAAGCTGCCGGAGAATGTCCTCTTTCTGCTGCAGATCAGCCCGTGCTGCCTGAAGCTCTGTCAGCAGCTTCTGGGTTTCCTTGACATTACCTTTTATGAGTTCTTCATGTGCATTTTGAAGATCATTATATTGTGAAGTGATTCTGCTTACTTCATCAATGGCATTATCCCTTTCTTTACTTACCTTCTCAATCTCCTCATTGGCTTTGCTGATTTTTTCCCTGAGACTGACAGCCTCAGCTTCAAGTTCCCTGTTGGCCATCTCAAGCTGTATATTTCCGGCTTTGAAATTATCCCTCTCATCCATGAACTGACGGCTCTTATCCTGCACATCCTTGAATTTCTTTCCGGAGACACATGAAACCGTTGAAACTGCTATCAGGATTATCCAAAAAAAAGAAGAAATTATTCTAGTCATAATCAGTCTATTATTTAACCTTTCGTCCTCTTTATAATACTTACTTTCCGGGACTTGCCCGGTCATTCAAAAATAAGAAAATCCGGGCCACTGCTCATCAAACATGCAGGCATAATTATTCTTATATTTGCAAATTATTTTGCCATGATGAGCACCGGCGAAAATTTTTTGTCTGAAATATCTTCACCTGAAGATCTTAAAAAACTGGATCCGGCTGATCTTGTGAAGGTTAGCGAGGAACTCCGGCAATATATAATTGATGCTGTAAGCCACAATCCCGGGCATCTCGGAGCCAGTCTGGGAGTCGTGGAACTGACAGTCGCCCTCCATTATGTTTTTAATACTCCTTATGATAAAATAATCTGGGATGTAGGTCATCAGGCTTACGGTCATAAAATCCTTACAGGAAGGAGAGACCGGTTTTCAACTAACAGAAAATATAAGGGGATATCCGGATTTCCCAAGATGTCAGAGAGCGATTATGATGCATTTGGCACCGGTCATTCATCAACATCCATCTCCGCCGCCCTTGGTATGGCAATTGCCGCCAAACGCAAAGGCGAAAAACGGCATATCATTGCTGTCATCGGTGACGGAGCAATGACTGCGGGTCAGGCTTTCGAGGGACTTAACAATGCAGGAATCGCCAAATCGGATCTTCTTGTAATACTGAACGACAATAACATCGCTATTGATCCAAATGTCGGGGCACTAAAAGAATACCTTCTTGATATTACTACCAGCAGAACTTATAACAGGTTTAAGGACAGGATCTGGAATTTCCTGGGCAAAGTGGGAAAGCTTGGTCCCGATGCCCGGACTCTTGCTGCTCAGCTCGAAGCCGGTTTTAAAAGTACTATCCTGGATAAAAGCAACCTTTTTGAAGGGATGAATTTCAGGTATTTCGGCCCTATTGACGGACACGATGTCCTTCATCTGACAAAAGTCCTCGAAGACCTGAAAAGGATCCCGGGCCCGAAACTCCTCCATTGCCTCACAGTAAAAGGAAAAGGATTCAGACAGGCTGAAGAAAATCAGACAGTATTTCATGCTCCCGGTAAATTCGACAAAAATACAGGAGAACTTATCGCTGCCAGAGAGCAGGCCCCTTCTTATAATGAGATCTTCGGAAAATCGATACTGGAGCTGGCCAGGATGAATGACAAAATTGTGGGAATTACTCCGGCCATGCCCACAGGATGTTCCTTGTGCATAATGATGAAGGAATTACCCGACAGAACTTTTGACGTCGGGATAGCGGAACAGCATGCTGTAACTTTTTCTGCAGGACTGGCTACTCTGGGGATGATCCCATACTGCAATATCTACTCATCATTTCTACAGAGAGCTTACGATCAGGTGATACACGATGTAGCTCTCCAGAATCTACACGTGATATTTTGTATTGACCGCGGGGGCCTGGTGGGTTCTGACGGCGCTACCCATCATGGTTTCTTCGATATTGCCTTTATGCGCAGCATCCCGAATATTGTTGTAACTGCCCCGATGGACGCAATAGAACTAAGGAATATAATGTACACCGCTCAGCTTGAAAAGAACAAGAGGCCGTTTTCAATACGTTATCCAAAGGGAAGTAGTCATATTTCCGACTGGCAAAAGCCTTTTGAAGAGATCCCCGTCGGAAAAGCCAGACTCATCAGTGACGGTGACAGCATAGCAGTTCTGTCCATCGGCCATCCCGGCAATGATGTAGCAGAAGTAGTCAAAAAGCTTGAAAAAGAAGGTATTAAAGTGACTCACTGGGATATGCGGTTTGCAGCTCCGCTTGACAGTGAAGCCCTTCATTCAGTCTTTAAAAAATTCAAGAAGATAATTACAGTCGAGGACGGAGTGCTCAGGGGAGGATTTGGAAGCGCTGTAATAGAATTCATGTGTGATAATGGGTACAATGCCCGGATCATACGACTCGGAATACCTGATTATTTTGTTGAACACGGCAGTCAGGAGGAACTTTATAAAGAATGCGGATTTGATTCAGATAGTATTGAGAAAACTATCCGTGAAAATCTGAAACAATAGAATACCTCCGGTTACAGCAGATCTGCCTTGGAAACTCAACACAGCCTTCTTCTGCTTAGAAATTCAACGCGGCAGTTGCCTGGAACAAACCGTAACCACTTCTTGAGGATACCCGTAATGACAGTTCAACGACTGAGAACCTGCCACCCAATCCTGCAGATATGACAGGTTGATTTTCAGGATTAAATGAATTTTCAGGAAGATCTGTATCTCCTGCCGGAACCAGTAATGAACCGCCAAGCTCAACGAAGAGGTATTTTTTAAGATAACGCTTGACATTAATCCCGGGCATGAAATATGCAATGGGATCACTTCCTCCATCCTGATCCTGGTGAACAGAGTAAAGGCCTTCAGCATATATACCATAATACGAAATCCTTACCCCTGCCTGAGCGCCGACATGATACCCAAAAAATACCTGTTCATCGGAGGGCTGAGCATTCATAAAATTCAGGCCGCCCCGGATATTCCAGTCAAATGACTGACAATAGACTGCTCCTGTAAATACCGGAAAAAACAGTAATATCAGAATTAATGATTTTTTCATATACAAATTTTATTTATTGCTAAATTACAAATTTCACATTCCCAATGCAAAAATGATTTGCTACATCTTGATTTTAAATGTAATTTTGATTAATGTCACTTTATTTTAACTAATGAAAAAAGTCAATTCAATACTGGCTTTATTTTTTCTTCTGCCATTAATTTCCTTTCCTCAATCAGCGGTAAGGGATTATGGCAATAATCATATTTCAACAACCTCAATATCTTTTACTTCCGATGGAAGATATATGCTTATCGGGGGTTATCCGAAAATATTTGATGTCATTTCCGGGGTTCTGGTAAAAAGATTAATTGAAGAGGAAGATATTGCAATGGGAGATATCGCATATCTCGTCGGGATCAGTCCTAATGACCAGTTATTCTTCGCAACGAAGCTGAACCGGCTTGAAGTGTGGAATTTGCAGAGCCGCACTCTTATAAAAACAATCAGGGACGGAAAGATTGCTGTTAAGGCAGCCTGCTTCTCCAGAGACAGCAGGTATATCATCTACATGCGAAGCAACGGGGAAATAGTTTTTCTGAATTCAGCCTCTCTCACCGAATCACATAAGCAAAAAATCACAGGCGAAACTCCCACGGTATTGACACCATCGCCAGACGGTAAGAAATTATTTATCGGGACCCGCTCCAATACCGTGTTTGTGTATGATCTGAATTCAAGGAACATCAGTTCATTCGTTATAGATTGCAAAGCGGTCTACAATATTGATATACCTCCTTCTGGTAATTATATTGCAGCTTCAACTTTTGATGGGAAAATCTGGCTCGGTAAATATCCTTCCCTGGAACCTGTGAGATCATGGCAGGCGCATAGCGCTGATTATACAGCAATTGCATTCCACCCCTCAGGAGAATACCTGGCGTCGGGCGGAAAAGATAAGGCGATCCATATTTGGAAAATACCTGAGTGTACAATACAAAACACCTGGGAAAATGCGCATAAGCTTGCCCTTCTTTCTCTGGCTTTCTCTCCCGACGGAACCACTCTTGCATCAGGATCACAGAATGAAGTAAGGATCGGAGGAGGAGACGATACAAAGACCCGCTCATTTTCCGCTCCATCAAAACTTACTGCTGCAGTAACATCAAAAAATGAAGCTTCACCTCCAAAGGTGAATCCTCCGGCAACATCAGAAGTAACCAGCACTGCGCCTTCAGCTCAGAAAAGGCTTGCACTTGTTATTGGCAACGGAAGTTATACAGGTTCTTTTCTGGCAAACCCCGAAAATGATGCGCGGGCAATGAAGAACGTTCTTGTCCAATATGGATTTGATGTACTTGAATATGAGAATTTAACACAGGCACAGATGAAAAAAGCCATGGATGAGTTCGGCAACCGTCTTAAGAATTACGATGTGGGTTTGTTCTTCTATGCCGGACACGGGATACAGGCAAAAGGATATAATTACCTGATCCCCGTCGATGCAGATCTGAAATCAGAAGAACAGGTGGAATATGATTGCGTCCAGGCCGACAGGATCCTCGCGCTTATGGAAGCATCAGGAACCGATGTTAATATTATAATCCTTGACGCCTGCAGGAATAATCCATTTGAGAGAAGCTGGACGAGGTCATCATCCGGTAAAGGCCTTGCATTCATGAATGCCCCCAAGGGATCTCTCATTGCATATGCCACTGCACCAGGAAGCACCGCTTCAGACGGAAGTGGTAATAATGGTTTATACACTTCGGCACTTCTTGAAAGCATCAGGATCCCAAAAATAAAT
>Ga0316616_100000313_pt1 | contig 14449 bp, 13 predicted proteins | sample OWC_Aug_M1_C1_D1_FD_207660 | JGI IMG/M metagenome (GOLD analysis project Ga0316616, IMG submission 207660) | Wetland soil microbial communities from Old Woman Creek delta, Ohio, United States - OWC_Aug_M1_C1_D1_B | ecosystem: Environmental > Terrestrial > Soil > Wetlands | place: USA: Ohio... | reverse complement strand
GGCCTTGCGCACATCCGGACCCTCGGTCCCCTTGGGCTCGACCTTGCGCACATCCGGGCCTTCCGTGCCCTTCACCTTCGGGGCGGCCGAGGAGGCGGTCTTCTTCTTGGCCTTGCGCACATCCGGACCCTCGGTGCCCTTGGGCTCGACCTTGCGCACATCCGGGCCCTCGGTGCCCTTGACGGCCGGGGCGCCTGCCGGGGCCGGCGTTCCCTGGGCGAACACCGGTGCGACGACGGCCACCGTGAACAGCAGGGCGGCGAACACGACCAGCACCTTCTTCATGGGACTCCCTCCTATCCGATCTGTTGTGCCCCCCGACGGTCCGTCGTGGGGCCGGCAGCCCGTCGCTGCCAGGTTTGCACCCCGCAGGATTCTCTGCGGGGTTCCGGTTGATGCCAACGGGGGGTGAAAGAGCACGATCTGTGCCAGGGCTAGCCGGGCGGGTGCCGGGGGCGCCGGACCTTCCCCGACGCTGTGCTGGCGGGGAGTTACGCGGCGGGCGGGAGGCTCCCAAGCAAATGCCCCTCGCGTTCGGGGGGATTGCCGGGTACTCCAAACGGGGTACGCCTACCCGAAAGGCGGCGCCGGGGGGGCGGCGGGGGTGGGACAACGACAGGGACTGGGATAGGGGGGGATCCGCTGGGGCCACCGTCCGGCTTTATAGGGTTTCTATTTAGCCCGCATTGTTCGCGAGTTGTGTTCGCGAATGATGCGGGCTAGTCCAGTCTTTCAACTGAACTCAACGAGTTCTCCGTCTATCCTTGACACTCCCCATCCTCTGAGGCATCCTGGCGTCATTCGCGATCTGACGGTGACCCGCACGCCCGGCGGCATTGGCACCGCCGCGGCCCAATGGCTTGCGTTTCGCGTCACTTCATCGAGAGCGTGCATGACTGAGCCTTTCCTAAAGGCCTCGGCTGCCCCGCGCCTGGCGCTCCGGGGCATCACCAAGGCCTACCCCGCGCTCGTCGCCAACGACGGCATCGCCTTGGATGTCGCCCCGGGGGAGATCCATGCCCTGTTGGGGGAGAACGGCGCCGGCAAGAGCACCCTGGTCAAGATCATCTATGGGGTGGTCCGGGCCGACGCCGGCGAGATTCGGTGGGACGGTCGGCTGGTGACGATCGGGAGTCCGGGGGAGGCGCGGCAGCTCGGGATCGGGATGGTGTTTCAGCACTTCTCGCTTTTCGAGACGCTCACCGTGGCGGAGAACATCTCCCTGGCCGTCCCCGGGTCGCTCAAGGAGCTGTCCGGTCGGATCGCCGACGTGTCGGAGCGATACGGCCTGCCCGTGGACCCGCGCCGGCTGGTGCATGTCCTGTCGGTTGGGGAGCGCCAGCGAGTGGAGATCGTCCGGTGCCTCTTGCAGGCTCCGCGTCTCCTCATCCTGGACGAACCCACCTCGGTCCTCCCGCCGCAGGCCGTGGAGAAGCTCTTCGAAACGCTGGCGCGGCTGGCCGCCGAGGGCGTGAGCATCCTCTACATCAGCCACAAGCTGGAAGAGATCCAGACGCTCTGCCATGCGGCCACCATCCTGCGGGCCGGCCGGGTGGTCGGCGTGGTGGACCCTCGTCGGGAGTCGGCGGCGGGCCTGGCCCGGCTGATGATCGGTCGGGATCTCCCGGCGGCAGCGCACCCCGAGCCGGCGGCGGACCGGGAGGAGCGACTGGTCGTCGCCAGCCTGACCCTTCCGGCGGACGAGCCGTTCGGGACGACGCTCCGGGACGTCGCGCTCACTGTCCGCAGCAGCGAGATCGTCGGGATCGCGGGAGTGTCGGGCAACGGCCAGAAGGAGCTGATGACCGCCCTTTCCGGCGAGCGGCCGGTAGAGCCGGCCGAGGCCGTGCGGCTATGCGGGGTGGCGGCGGGCCAGTTGGGGCCGCGCGCGCGCCGCGCTCGCGGATTGGCGTTCGTTCCGGAAGACCGGCTGGGCCGTGGTGCCGTTCCGCCGGTGACATTGGCCGAGAACGCCCTGCTCACGGCGGCCCACCTGGACATGGTCCGGTCCGGCTTCGTGCGGGTGGACAAGACACGCGCCTTCGCAGAGCGATGCATCCGGGAGTTCGACGTCAAGGCGAGCGGCGCCGACGCCTCGGCGCAGAGCCTGTCGGGGGGCAATCTTCAGAAGTACCTGGTGGGGCGAGAGCTTTTGCAGCAGCCCAAGGTGCTCCTGGTCTCGCAGCCGACCTGGGGTCTGGACGTGGGGGCCGCAGCCTTCATCCGGAAGCGGCTGGTGGAGCTCCGGAACTCGGGCACGGCGATTCTGGTCGTGTCCGAGGAGCTGGAGGAGCTGTTTGAGATCTGCGATCGGATCGCGGTGATGTTCGGGGGCCTCCTGTCGCCGGCCGTGCCGGTGCGGGAAACCAGTGTGGCGGAAATCGGCGCCTGGATGACCGGCCTGTTCCCCGGGGCCCGCACCGGGGCGGTGCCCGGAGGCGTGGCATGCGCCTGAGGCTCACATCGCGGCCCGAGCCGTCGCGAGCGATGCTGGTGACCTCGCCGCTCCTGGCGGCGGCGCTCACGCTCGGGGCGGGGTTCCTTCTCTTCCTGGCGCTGGGCCAGCGGCCCGGAGCGGCATTGCACACATTCTTCGTGGTGCCGGTGAGCTCGCGGACCGGCGTCGCCGAGCTCCTCCTCAAAGCGGCACCGCTGATCCTGATCGCCCAGGGGCTGGCGATCGGCTTCCGAGCCAACGTCTGGAACATCGGGGCCGAGGGGCAGCTCGTGCTGGGTGCGATCGCGGCCGGCGCGCTGGCCATCCGGTTCGACGGGACCACCTCGCTGTGGCTCTTGCCCGCCATGGTGGCGGCCGGGATCCTCGGCGGGATGGCCTGGGCGGCGATCCCGGCGTATCTCCGCACCCGTTTTCACGCCAGCGAGATCCTGGTGACCCTGATGCTCACCTATGTGGCCACGCTCACCCTGTCGTACCTGGTCCACGGGCCGATGCGGGACCCCCAGGGTTTGAACTTTCCTCAGTCCATCCTGTTCGGGGAATCGGCGCTCTTCCCGACCGTGCTAGCCGGGACGCGGCTCAACGTGGCGGTCCTGTTCCCCGTCCTGGTGACCGCCGCCGCGTGGGTCTTCGTGGCCAAGACGTTTGCGGGCTACCAGATGCTGGTGGGCGGCCTGGCCCCGCTGGCGGCCCGTTACGCGGGTTTCAAGGAATCGCGGACGGTCTGGGTGGCGCTCCTGATCAGCGGGGGAGCGGCGGGCCTGGCGGGCGTGGGCGAGGTGGCGGGTCCGCTGGGGCAGCTCCTTCCGACCGTGTCGCCGGGGTACGGGTTCGCGGCCATCATCGTGGCCTTCGTGGGACGGCTGCACCCGGTCGGGATCGTGGTGGCGGGCCTTCTCATGTCGCTCCTCTATCTCGGCGGGGAGGCGGCCCAGATCGCTCTCCAGGTGCCATATGCGGTGACCTCCCTGTTCCAGGGGGTCCTCCTGTTCTGCCTGCTGGGGAGTGACCTGTTCGTGTTCTATCGGGTCCGCATCGGGCGGCGGCTTCCGGCGGGGAGCCGGGCATGACCGACCTGCTCGTCGCCCTCCTGGCCGGGACCGTGGCGGCGGCCACGCCGCTCATCTTCGCCGCGCTGGGCGAGCTGGTCACGGAAAAGTCGGGTGTCCTCAACCTCGGCGTCGAGGGGATGATGCTGATGGGGGCGATCGGGGCCTTCGCCGCCGCGACCACGAGCGGAAGCTTGCCGCTGGGCGTCGTCTGCGGCGCGCTGGCGGGAGTGGCCACGGCCGCCCTGTTCGCTTTGCTGACCCTCACGCTCCTGACCAACCAGGTGGCGACGGGGTTGGCACTCACGATCTTCGGGACCGGCCTCTCGGCTTTCGTGGGGCAGGGCTACGTGAGCCGCACCCTCACCGGGCTCCAGCCGATCGCCGTGCCCGGGCTGTCCCGGCTGCCGCTCTTGGGGCCGATCCTCTTCGAGCAGAACGCGCTGGTCTACCTTTCGCTCCTGGTCTTTGGAGCGATATACTGGCTTCTCTACCGGACCAAGGCCGGCCTGATCCTGCGGGCCGTCGGGGAATCGCCGGAGTCGGCCCACGCCGTGGGCTACCGGGTGATCCGCATTCGTTATCTGGCGACGCTCTTCGGCGGGGCCCTGTCGGGGGTTGCAGGGGCCTATCTGGCGGTGGCCTACACCCCGATGTGGGTGGAGCAGCTCACGGCAGGCCGGGGCTGGATCGCCCTGGCGCTGGTGGTCTTCGCCACCTGGCGGCCGGAGCGGGTGCTGGCGGGGGCGTATCTGTTCGGCGGCGTGACCATCCTGCAGTTCCACGCCCAGGCCCTGGGGCTGGCGGTGCCCTCGCAGCTCCTGTCGACGCTGCCGTACCTGGCGACCATCGTGGTGCTGGTGGTGATCTCGCGGGATGTGCAGAAGATTCGCGTGAACGCGCCGGCCTCGCTCGGGAAACCGTTCCATCCGGGGGACTGAGGAAGGGGGAAGAGCTGGCAGCGGGCAGCTGGCAGGCAGCAAAGGGCAAAGGGCAAAGGGCCGAACGCTATGCGCCATGCGCTTTGCGCCGGCGGGTGTGTCTGCATCTGACCGCTGAATGCTGATTGCTGAACGTTCGTTTTCTTCCACTCTCACACACAGGAGGTTTCGATGCGCAGGATGACATGGGTGACGATGCTGGTGGTTGGGGCGGCTCTGCTCTTTGCCGTGGGCGCCGCGCAGGCGGGCGAGGCGCTCAAGGTAGGCTTCGTGTACGTGAGCCCCATCGGGGACGCGGGCTGGACGTTCCAGCACGACCTCGGCCGGAAGGCGATGGAGCAGGCGCTGGGGAACAAGGTGGCGACCAAGTACGTCGAGAACGTGCCCGAGGGGGCCGACGCCGAGCGGATCATCCGCGAGCTGGCGTCGAGCGGCCACAAACTCATCTTGACCACCTCTTTTGGTTACATGAATCCGACCATCAAGGTCGCCCCCCAGTTCCCCAACGTGGCCTTCATGCACGCCACGGGGTACAAGTCGGCCAAGAACGTGGGCATCTACAACGCCCGGTTCTACGAGGGGCGGTATCTGGCCGGGATCGTGGCCGGCAAGATGACGAAGAAGAACGTGGCCGGCTACGTGGGCGCCTTCCCGATCCCCGAGGTCCTGCAGGGGATCAACGCCTTCATGCGCGGCATGAAGAGCGTGAACCCGGCCGCCGAGATGAAGGTGGTCTGGGTGAATTCCTGGTTCGATCCGGGCAAGGAGCGCGAGGCGGCCGTCACGCTCATCGCCCAGGGGGCGGATGTGGTGACCCACCACACCGATTCTACGGCCGTGGTCCAGGCTGCCGAGGAGAAGGGGGTGTGGGCGGTAGGCTACCATTCCGACATGTCCAAGTACGGGCCCAAGGCGCACTTGACGGCGGCGACCCACCTCTGGGGCGACATCTACACCAAGGCGGCGCAGGATGTCCTGGCCGGGAAGTGGAAGCCGATGAACGTGTGGGGTGGGATCAAGGACAAGATGGTGAAACTGGCTCCCATCAATGCGGCCGTCCCCGCCGAGGTGAAGGATCAGGTCGCCAAGGTCGAGAAGGAGATCGTGGCGGGAAAGTTCCACCCGTTCGCCGGCCCGGTGAAGGACAACGAGGGCAAGGAGCGCGTGGCCGCCGGCAAGACGATGTCCGACGACGAGATGCAGAAGATGGACTTCTACGTGGACGGGGTGCAGGGCAAATTGCCGAAGCCGTAAGACGCCGGGGGGGCCGGTCTGAAGACCGGCCCCCCCGGCTGTTGGTTTGCGGATTCCCGCCAACCGCTCTTCCGCCGTCGCGGCCCTTGCGTTGGGGACCGGCCTGGCGGCTTGACAGGTCCTCGACCGGCGACCCGGCCCGCCGAGCTTACGCCGGAGGCGGCGCTGTGACGGCGATGTAGCGGGTGCGCCCCGCGCCGCGGTTCTCGGCCATGTGGACCTCGCCGGCCGGCACGTAGAGCGCCTGCTCGGCAAACGCTGTGGCTTCGTTCTGTGCCCCGTCGATCACGGTCAATTGCCCTTCGAGGATGTACAGCACGTGCTCGGAACGGGCGTGGGCGTGACCGGGTTTTTCTTGGGATCGACCAGTCCCGCCGAATGCTCCTTTCGCCATGGCGAAACAGCGGACCCTCGCGCTCCTCACGGGGTACCAGTACGCGGACCCGCAGGGGGCCGATGCCGTCTCCTGGCGGCCCATCGCACGGTGGTCTTCGCCACCCACGGGATCCTCGGTGACGAGCTTCCCTGCGTGAAGGAGCCCGCCCTCCGGTAGGCCGGCCTCGCCCACCGCCACTGGTGGGCGGGGGTGGTGGGGGTGGGTCCCCCTGAGGGAGGGGAGGTCCGGCGCAGCGGTTCGATGGCTCGCTACAGCGGGGGATGGCAGGCGAGCGTAGCGCGAACGAGAACAGGTCGTTGACGACATTCTTCAATTGCATTAAGATTGAGAAAAGTAATGCATAGTGAAAGAGTAAGGAGGAAGCGTCATGACAGTAACAGCAACGATTACCTCAAGGGGACAACTGACACTCCCCAAAGAGGCGAGAAGGGCCATCAAGACCTCCACCGTCGTGATCCAGGTGGATGGGGAGACGGTCGTGCTCCGGCCGGCCCGGTGTGTCGCCGGGGCGCTCGCGGAATACGCCGGATCGAAGGCGCCGCTCCGCGACATCAGGGAGAAGGTGTGGCGGGAGGTGGCCCGTGGCCCGAAGCGGTAGTGTCCTTCCGGATACCAATGTCATTCTCCGATACCTCCTCAAGGATGTGCCCGCCCAATTTGCGCAGGCCGAGCGGTTCTTCGAGGAGGTCAGGATCGGCAGGACCAAGGCGGTCATACTCGAAAGTGTCGCGGTGGAATGTGTCTACATCCTGTTGAAATTCTACCACGTCCCGAAGCACGTGGCTGTGGAAGCGGTGATCGGCCTCCTGCAATACAAAGGAATAGTCAACAGGGACAAGTCTGAACTGATCGAAGCTCTTCAGCTTCTGGCCAACCAAACCATTGATATGGTGGACTGCCTCCTTCTGGCGAAGACTCGCCGCGGCAAGGGTCAATTGTTGTCCTTCGACAAGGAATTGAACAGGCTGAGCAGAGCTTCGGCCCCCGCCGCACGGTAGCGTTCGCCGTGTTCCGAAATCCCGCATGATCCATTTAACGAGAACGAAGAGCTGCTCATCGCCCTGGGGACCGACTGGGACCATCTCGGCGCCCAGACTGAGATTCCACCAGACCGCTACGACCGGAATCGCAGGACGGGATTCCGGGTAGTGCGAGACGTGCCGTCGCCCCAATCGAACCGCTGCTACTCGGGCGGAGGGGCCGTGACGGCGATGTAGCGGGTGCGCCCCCCGCCGCGGTTCTCGGCCATGTGGACCTCGCCGGCCGGCACGTAGAGCGCCTGCTCGGCAAACGCCGTGGCTTCGTTCTGTGCCCCGTCGATCACGGTCAATTGCCCTTCGAGGATGTACAGCACGTGCTCCGAGTGCGGGTGGGTGTGGACGATGCTTTTACCCCCCGGCTCGTAGACGCCCAGCTTCACCTCGCACGTCTTGGCCCCGACGAGCGCCCCGGCGATCTCCTGCGACGTGACGCCGGTGTGGTCGGGCGTGGGTGTGACGGGGTTCTCCTTCGGATCGATCAGTCTCACGGGTGACTCCTTGCGGTCGCGAGGTTCCGGGGCCTCGCGCGGCGCCTAGCAGGCTGCTGAAAACGGCCCATCTGCCGCGTTGGCTTGCTCGGGCACTCGTTGCGGCGTACCTGGAGTACGCCTCGCTCGGCCCATCACGCGCCGCCTTGCATCTGGGCCTTTTTGAGCAGCCTGGGCGAAAATGGGTTTTTCAACACCCTGCTAACGATTCTTCAGCACTTCCGGCGACTCATCGTACTTCGCGGCGTCCGCAGCCAACACCACCGTGATCGGTGTGTAGATCTTGCGGGGCACGTCCTGTCCGTTCAGGGCCTTCACGCAGGCCGCCACCGACCAGTAAGCCTGCTCATACACTCCCTGCGAGATGGTGAAGGCTAGCTTCCCTTCCTTGAGCGCCTTGACGGTCGGGGCCTGTACATCGAACCCGCCGATCACAACTTTGCCGGTGCGCCCGGCGGCCGCGATGGCCTCCGCGGCCCCTTCGCTCATGTTCCCGCCGGGGCTCACGATCCCGCCCAGGTCCGGCCAGCTCTGCAGGGTGTCCTCCGTGATCTTGCGGCCCTCGTCGAACATCCAATGGCCGGAAATCGACTTGTACTTGATCTCAGGGAAATTCTTGTCCACGTACTCCTTGATCGCCTTCACGCGGTCGTCGGAGGTCTGCTGACCGGGTACGCCTTCCAGGATCAGGAGTTTCCCCTTTCCCTTCATCAGTCCGCCGACGGTCTTGGCGATCACCCGCCCGGTTTCGATGCTGTCCACGCCCACAAAGGAGAGGTAGTCGTCGCCATCGCCGAGGGTGTTGTCGAAGACCACCGGGATCCCCTTCTTGACCAGGGCGGCCACCGGGCTCTGAATGGCCTTCGAGTTGGCGGGCGCCAGGACCACGCAGTCCGTGCCCTTGGTGACGAGGTCTTCCAGGATCCGCTTCTGCTCCTCGACATTGTCGGCCTTCGCCGGTGAATAGGGCATGATATTCACGCCCATGCGCTGACCGGCTTTCGCGGCGGCGATCAGGTGGGATTCCCAGACCGGGACGGCTTGAGACTTCACGACGATGGCGATGTTGTATTTCTTGGCCGCCTTGACGTCGGGATTGAAGTCCGTCACGGGCTTGTCGGGGTTGGAGCCTTTCATAGTGATTTTGGGGGCACCGGCACACGCCGGGCTCCCACCTACCCACACGGCCACCGCCAACACCAGCAGGATCAAAGCCAGCTTCTTAGCCATGGTCTGTCCCTCTGTGTGAATGTTGTCTGGACGCCTGTTCCGGTCGGCGAGGACTCGCGCGCAACCGCACCTCCTTTCCTTGGCAGACTGCTGAAAAAAGTCCATCTGCGGCGTTGACTCGCTTGGGCACTCGCTGCGGCGTACCCAGTGTACGCCTCACTCGGCCCTTCGCTCGCCGCCTGGCATCTGGGCCTTTTTGAGCAGCCTGAGAAAGAGTAAGTTCTTCAGCATCCAGCGAGAAGAACCTGCTTGTGGATCCCTCGGCGCCGGCGGCCTCAGGCGCGTCTGCGCAGCCATTGATCGGCCAGGACGCTGGCGATGATCAGGAGCCCTACGACCAGGGATTGCCAGATTGCCGGGACGGCCAGGATGTTCATGCCATTGTGGATAACAGCCATGATCAGGGCGGCGACGAGGGTCCCCAGCAGGTTCCCTTGACCGCCGGCAAGGCTGGTCCCGCCCATGACCACGATGGCCATCACGGGCAACAGGTACCGGTCGCCGATCCTGGCCTCCGCACCGTTGGTGAAGGCGATCAGAACGAGGCCGGCCAGGGCCGACAGGAATCCGCTGATGACGTACGCGAGAACGATGACCCGCTCGACCTTGATGCCGGACATCCGGGCCGTCTCGATGTTCGCCCCGGTGGCGAAGAAGCGCCGGCCGAGCGTCGTATGGTACAGGAGAAAATAGCCCAAACCGAAGACCGCCGCCATGACGATGATGGGCATCGGAATGCCAAGCAGCGTGCCGTTGCCGATGACGCGGAATCCCGCGGGGAAGCCGTAGATTACGGCGCCCTGCAGGATCAGGTAGGCGAAGCCGAACAGGACCCAGAGCGTGCCGTAGGTGGCGATGAAGGGAGGGAGGCCGACCTGGGTGATGAGCAGGCCGTTGATCAGGCCCAGCAGCGCACCGATGAGCAGGGCCGTGAAGATCGCCACGGGGAAGGGGATCCCATACCTGTTGAGCATGATCGCCGCCACCACGCTGGTGAGGGACAGGACCGAGCCGACCGAGAGGTCGACGTCCTTGGCGGTCAGGGTGATGGTCTGGCCGACGCCGATGATGATCAGAATGCTGGCGTTGCGGACGATGTTCAGCAGGTTGTTGAGGTTGAGGAAGACCAGTCCGTACTCATCGCTCCGGGTCAGGACGGTCATGACGACACAGACGCAGATCAGGACAATGAATCGGGCCGCGCCCAGCAGCCACTGCCGCTCCAGGGCGGGGGCCAGCCTCTTTGCCGTGACGTGCGCCAGGCTCATCGTCGTCCTTCCTTCCAGCGTGAATGAATGATCTCGAACACGATCGCCAGGATGATGATCGTCCCTGTCAGGGCCGGTTGCCAGAGGGACGGGACGCCGATGACGTTCAATCCGTTGCGGGTGACACCGATCACCAGGACGCCCAACACCGTCCCACCGATGCCCCCCTTCCCCTTCGCGAAACTCGTCCCGCCCAGGATGGAGGCGGCGATGGCATCGAACTCCCACCCGACGCCCACGATGGAGTCCGCGGCCTCCAGGCGGGCCGCCAGCGTGATGCCGCTGATCGAGGCCAGCACGGCGGCCGCCACATAGATCATCCACTTCGCGGAGACCGTGTTGATGCCGGACAGGCGCGCCCCGGACTCGTTGCCGCCGATGGCGATGATGTAGCGCCCGAAGGGCGTGTGGTAGAGGATCACCCAGACGACGCCGAAGACGGCCGCGGCGATGAAGGCGGGCATGGACAGGTATTGCAGGAGGGGCCCGTCGATGGACTTGTCCAGCCGCTCGCCGATGAAGGAGAAGACGGGGTTATCGATATAGATGGCGGTGCTGTCGGCTAGCACGAGGGCCAGGGCGCCGCCGACACCCATCATCCCCAGGCTGGCGATGAACGAGGGCATGTTGCCGAGCGACACCAGAGCGCCGGTAACCAGGCCCATGAGCGTTCCCGTCAGCAGGCCGACCAGCACGCCCGCAGCCATGGCGAGGCCGTTCGAGGCGCCTGACGCCATGAGGCTCTTCATGGCAAGAACGCACGTCACGCCCGACAGGGTCAGGACGGAGCCCAGCGACAGGTCGATGCCTTCGCTGAGGATCACCAGGGTCGCACCCAGGGATAGGATCAACAGGACCGCGTTCTGGAGGACGATGTTCACGAGGTTGTCGAGCGTCAGGTAGCGGCTATTGATGGCCGTGAAGACGGTCATCATGAGCAGGATGACCCACGCGGCGGAGGGGACGCGGAGCAGCAACGCAGCGCCGTTCGTCCTCATGACTCGCCCTTGCCTCGGGTGGTCTCGGCCTGGATCCGGTTCTGTCGCACCTCGTCCGCCCCCATGGCATACTCGATGATCCGCTCCTGCGTGGCCTCGGCGTGCGGGATCTCCGCCACGATCCTGCCCTCCCGCATGACGTAGATCCGATCGCTCATTCCGATGACCTCGGGGAGTTCGGAGGAGATCATCAGGACGGCGGCCCCCTCCTTGACCAGTTGATTCATGAAGGCGTGGATCTCGGCCTTGGCCCCCACATCGATGCCGCGCGTCGGCTCGTCAAAGATGAAGATCTTGGCCTTGGTGCAGAGCCACTTGGCCAGGACCACCTTCTGCTGGTTCCCCCCCGAGAGATACTGGGCCAGCCGCGAGGTCGAGGGGGTGGCGATGCGCAACTGCTCGACATACTGCAGCGCCACGGCGCTCTCGCGGTCGCGACTGACATATCCGCGCGGGAACAACCGATCCAGGCTGGACACGACGATGTTCTCCGCCACTGGCAGAATCATCGCGAGGCCATGGTTCTTGCGATCCTCGGGCAGGAGGCTGATGCCCCGCGCGACCATATCGGACGCGTCGAGATTTCGAACGGCTTCCCCGAACAGGACCACCTGCCCGCTGTCGTATGCATCGACCCCAAAGATGGCGCGCGCGAGATCGGTGCGACCGGAGCCCACCAGGCCGGCGAGCCCCACGATCTCGCCTCGGTGCAGGCACATGCTGACACCACGCAATCGCTTCCCGTTGGAGAGGTTCTCCACCCGGAGGCATTCGGCGCCCTGGGGCTGAAAGTCGCGCTCGAACATGTCGTGGACGGAATGGCCCACCATCATGCCGACAAGTTCATCCACCGTCACCTCGCGGTTGGCCTTCCGCCCGATGAACTGGCCGTCGCGCAGCACGGTGACCCGGTGGCCCACCTCCTGAAGCTCCTGCAGGCGGTGGGAGATGTACACGATGCCAATCCCCTGGGCGTTCAATTGGTGGATCGTGGCAAAAAGCTGCTCGGTCTCCCGCTCGGAAAGGGACGACGTCGGCTCGTCCATGATGAGGATCTTGGACTTGATGGAGAGCGCCTTGGCGACCTCGACCATCTGCTGCTGGGCCGTGCTCAAGTCCGCGATCAGGGTATGCGTGTCGACGTGCATGTTCAGGTTGTGGAGCAGCGCGGCGGCATCGGCGTGCATCTTCTTGTGGTCGATCAGTCCGTACTTCTTCGGAAACCGACCCAAGAAGATGTTCTGCGCCACGTCCATGTACGGGATCAGGTTGAATTCCTGGTAGATGATGCTCACCCCCATGCGCTGCGCCACGCGGGGGTCGAAGGTCTCGACGGGTTGCCCGTCAATGCGGACGTCGCCTTCATCGGGGGCGTAGGCGCCGGACAGAACCTTCATCAGTGTGGACTTCCCCGCGCCGTTCTCGCCCAGGAGGATGTGGGTCTCACCGGCTCGGAGCTCGAAGTCGACGTTGTCCAGGGCGCGCACGCCGGGGAAGGTCTTGGTGATCCCCCTGGCGTCGATCAGGATTCGGTCATCCATTCCCGTCTCCTGTCGGGTCTTGCTCGCGCGCGGGGAGTTCCTGCATGGGGACGTTGGAGGGGGCGAGGAGAGCGTAATCGGCCCGCCGACGGGACGGCAGAACGCCGCCGCCGGCCGGCCGGAGACTCCGGGTCAGGGATCGGAGCGAGGGGTGATGCTTGTTGCGGCCTACGGGAATCGGTACCACGCTCTTCTCGCGCAGGTAATCAATCAGCCAAAACCCGAGCCGTTAACAGGATGTCGAATATCTCGCCCGACGTCAGGCTGCTCAAAAGCGCCCAGATGCCAGGCGGCGCGCCGGGTACCCATCCGCCAGGATGGGTGCAGGCGCGAGGCGTACTTATCATGTACGTCGCAGCGCCGCGCGAGCGCGCGGGGTACCCGCCGCAGGCTGGGTCACCGCAGATGGGTCGTTTTCAGCAGCCTGCTAAAGCAGCCCGGCATCCTCGGCAGGCTTCCCGTATTGCCAGGAGTCCTCGGGCCGATACCACTCGCGGTAATCGGGATAGGTGTAGCGTCCGATGTTCTGGTCCTTCGGGTAGACGAACTTGCCGCCGGCCTGCATGATGACCGTCTTCATGCTCGGCTCGTTCTCCTTGACGATGCGCTCGAGCTGGGCCGGGTCGAGCTGTGTGTTGGCCCAGTTATCGTAGTGGTCCGGGATCAACACCTTGGTCTTGAGGGCCTGGCCGACGCGGAAGAGGTCCCAGGGGGTCATCTTGTCGGTCGCGCCCGGCGCGTTGTGCCCCATGTCGGCGATCGCGACGTCGATCTTGTACTGGTCGCCGATGGCCTTGTAGCCGTTGTGGTAGAGGGAGTCGCCCAGGAAGAGGATGTTGCCGCCGTCGGTCTCGAAGAGGTAGCTGACCGCTGCCTCGCCGTAGGTGCGGGGCTGATCCACGGGGACCCCCGTGCGCCGGGCGATATCGTCGTAGTTGGTCAGGACCTTGACCGTGGCCCCGCGGACCGGCAGCTCGTCGCCGGGCTTGACCTGGATGATCCGCTCCTCGGGGACCTGGAAGCGCCGCGTCTTCAGGATGGTGGACATGGGGCCGACATACTTGCAGTTGGTGGTCGCCAGGGTGGCCTTGATCGTGTAGATGTCGCAATGGTCCTGGTGCAGATGCGTCATGAAGGAGGCGTCCAGGGTCTTGAACTTCCAGGGGTCGTGCACCATGGGCGAGAGGCGGATCCAGTTGATGGTGGGAGCGCCGCCGATGCGGCAGACCCCGCAGTACGCGTAGCTGGTGTACATGGATGGGCCGGAGTAGCAATCGATCAGGAACACGCCGCCTGCGGACGTCTTCAGACACCATGACGGGCCGCTGAGCCACCACAGCGCCACCGTGCCCGGCTCCACGACGTCGTTCTCGATCTGCTGGTTGAGCAGCGTTCCCCATTCCGGGAACACCTCCTCAAGCCAGTCCGCCCGCGTCAATGGGCGGTCCTCGTTCAGATAATCCCCTCGCAGAATCCCCCGACCATCCCCTACACCCTTGTCGTTGGCTGGCATCGCGTGCTCCTTTTTCGGTGAAGATCCTTCTTGGAATAATAAAAGGTGGGCGTCCGAATTCGCCTCCCTTGACAAGCCATGGAAGAATTTTATACTATATCCGAGATCCAATATCCAGTTTAGTATTGAGTAGCTGGAAAGTCAAGCTGGAGAAGGGGGTTCGCCGTGCCGACGGCCTACAAGACGATGCAGGAAATCGTCTATGACACGATCCGGGAAGCCATCCAGACCGGCCGCTATGCCCAAGGCCAACGCCTGATCGCCGACGAACT
>Ga0316616_100000312_pt1 | contig 14458 bp, 17 predicted proteins | sample OWC_Aug_M1_C1_D1_FD_207660 | JGI IMG/M metagenome (GOLD analysis project Ga0316616, IMG submission 207660) | Wetland soil microbial communities from Old Woman Creek delta, Ohio, United States - OWC_Aug_M1_C1_D1_B | ecosystem: Environmental > Terrestrial > Soil > Wetlands | place: USA: Ohio... | reverse complement strand
ATCGCCATAGACATCCGTACAGGACAGATCAAGGCGATGGTCGGCGGGTTTGATTTCTGGCAGACCCAGTTCAACAGGGCCACCCAGGCCCTGAGGCAGCCCGGCTCTGCGTTCAAACCTTTCGTGTATGCGACCGCGATCAATGATGGCATGACCTCGACAGATGTTATTAACGATGCCCCCATATCCTTCAGGGGGGCGCGTCCAGGTCAGATGTGGTCACCAAAAAACTACGACGGGAAATATCACGGGACAGTGACCCTGAGGACGGCCCTTGCAAAATCGCTGAATGCGGCAACTGTCCGGCTCGCAAGCCGGGTTGGCGTAAATAATATTATCGACACGGCCCGGAAAATGGGTATAAGAAGCACCCTTCAGCCGTATCTGCCTTTGGCGCTGGGGGCATCGGATGTCACCCTGTTGGATATGGTCCAGGCCTACTCTGCCTTTGCCACAGGAAAGAAAATGGAACTGATCTCTTATAAGCGGCTTGAAAACAGGGACAAAATCGTTCTCGAAGAGTTGTACCCGAAGCAGACAGAGGTCTTGGATGAAAATACTGTCAAAGAGATGCAGATACTCCTCGGTGCTGTAGTCAGCGAGGGGACCGCAACGAGGGCCAAAGAGCTTGGCAGACCTGTATACGGGAAAACAGGGACCACCAATGATTATTCCGACGCATGGTTTGTCGGATTCGATGACAGACTGGCTGTCGGTGTATGGGTCGGAAGAGACAACCATAAGCCGATTGGCAATAAGGAAACAGGGTCAATGGCCGCCCTGCCGATATGGATAGAATTCATGAAACAGGCGGCAAACGACACCGCGGCAGTGAAATAAAAAAGGCGGGGATACCCCGCCTTTTCAGATCAGCGATATAACCTTTTTATTATTTTTTCTTCGGCTCTTCCGCTTTCTTGGGCTGCTCAGGCTCGGCAGGAGGGGTTTCTTTCTTTTCAGTCCCTTGTGAAACCTTCGCAAGCGCATCCTTGTTTATTTCCACTTTATAATTTTTCTTCAGCTCCGCAAGGTATTGTTCAAAAGTCCCTTTTTGTCTTTCTCCTGAAAGTTTCTGAGAAATCATGTCCCTGATCTTGTCGAATTCTACCGGAGCTCCCTTCTTCTTGTCAGTCACCTTGATGATATGGTAGCCGAACTGGGTCTTGACCGGCACACTTATATCGTCGACCTTCAGGCTTGCAGCGGCCTTTTCAAACTCAGGCACCATCTGGCCTTTGGAGAAATAGCCGAGGTCACCGCCGTTTTTTGCGGAACCGGCGTCAATGGAAACCGCCTTTGCGATATCTCCAAATTTTTCTCCCTTCTTCAGCCTGTCGAGCACCTTTTTCGCTTCATCCTCTGTCTTGACCAGTATATGACTTGCCTTTATCTGTATAGTCGGTGTGAACTCCTCTTTGTGCTTGTCATAATAATCCTTCAATTCCTGGTCAGAGACCTTCACCTTCGAAATAATTTCCTTTTCAAAAAGCTCGGTGACAAGCGTTATTTTTTTGAAATCTTCCAGCTTCTTCTGAAAATCAGGTGTCTTTTCCAGACCTTTCTTCTGCGCCTCCTGATAAAGTATCTCTCTATTGACTATTTCATTGAGGAATTTTTCCTTGCCCTGCTCATCGCTGAAAAGCTGTTGTGCGTATTCAGGCAGGGTTTTGAATTCCCTGTCATAATCAGCCTGCGTTATTGTGGCATTACCAACCTTTGCTAGAAACGGCCCTTTCTGTTCTGCTGACTTTTGAGAACAGGAAATCAGTGCTACAGTCAAAATCAAACCAAATACTATCTTTTTCATTAACCATCCTCCAGGAATAAATGACATATGTTATATCATATATCAGTTGGCCTTTCATATGCCATTTTTTGACAAGAAAAGTTTTCTTGTGATAAATTAATAATTGCAATGAAAAAATTTAACAACTCCAGAAAGTTGTTTCAAAGGGCCATGCAGCTCATACCCGGCGGCGTAAACAGTCCTGTACGCGCCTTCAGGGCTGTGGGGGGCAACCCTCTTTTTATAGAAAAAGCAAAAGGTCCGAGAATTTATGATGTCGACGGGAATTCCTATATAGATTACGTTTTGTCCTGGGGCCCGATGATACTGGGCCATGCCCATCCCGCAGTTGTAAAAGCTCTGAAGGCTGCAGTGACAAAGGGCACCAGTTACGGCGCTCCTACTGCGCTGGAGATAGAACTGGCTGAACTTGTACTGAAGATCTATCCCTCGATGGACAAGGTGCGCATGGTAAATTCAGGCACTGAGGCCACCATGAGCGCCATAAGGGCGGCCCGGGGGTTCACCGGAAGGGACCGGATCATTAAATTCGACGGCTGCTACCACGGTCATGCAGACGGACTGCTGGTAAAAGCAGGTTCCGGGGCTGCAACCTTCGGATTGCCGGACAGCCCTGGAGTACCGAAAGCCTACGCGAGGAACACCATCACGCTGCCATATAACGATGTGCCTGCCTTGCGGAAGATGATAGAAACTGAATGGCGTTCAATCGCCTGCGTGATCGTCGAACCTGTTGTGGGAAATATAGGCTGCGTGCTGCCCAAACAGGGGTTCCTCGAAGCCCTCAGAAAATTGACAAAGAAACACGGCATTGTTCTTATCTTTGACGAAGTTATGACCGGCTTCCGAGTCTCCTTTGGCGGAGCACAGGCCTATTACGGTATCAAGCCTGATATGACCTGTCTGGGGAAGGTCATCGGCGGCGGACTGCCTGTCGGAGCCTACGGCGGAAAAAAGGAGATCATGTCCATGATTTCCCCTGAAGGCCCTGTCTACCAGGCCGGCACCTTATCAGGTAACCCCCTGGCAATGACCGCAGGAATAGTAACTATAAGGGAGTTGTCGAAGCCGGGCGTCTATGACCTGCTCGAGAAAAAATCCGCCATGCTCGAAGAGGGGCTGACCGATGCCGCTAAGAGGGCCGGCGTGAGCACACGTTTTTACAGAGCGGGAAGCATGTTCTGCACATACTTTACCGATAAAGAAGTATATGATTACAAAACAGCAAAGACGGCTGATACGGGAAAATTCTCGAGATTTTTCAGTGGGATGATCGAAAGAGGCATAAACATCGCTCCGTCCCAGTTTGAGGCTGGCTTTATGTCGCTCGCCCATACGGAAAAAGATATCGACAACACCGCAAAAATTGTATTCGAAGCGCTTAAAAAAATATAAAAGACGTTTAAAAGATTTACAGGGGAGGCTGTTACATGTTTAATCCGTTTTCTGTTTTCAAAAGGATAGGTGCGTGGTTCAGTTCCGGCATTTCGAGTAAAGCCAGGGTCATCATCATCTCCGTATTACTCATCTTTTCACTGGGGACGCTTTATACTGCTTACAAGATCAACGACTATTTCGAGAACAATCCCAATGCATGCTCTGTCTGCCATGTTCATGATACTGCAAACAAGGCCTGGGGCACCAGCGTTCATAACGGCATTAACTGCCACGAGTGCCACCACTCCACAAAAATCGACCAGATGAGACAACTTTACAGTTTTGTGGTCCTCGGCCATAACAAGGTCTCACCAAGACACGGCGAAGTTATTGTGCCGCTGAAGACATGTTTTTCCTGTCATTGGGAGAAGAATGATAAGTATCCGAACGCCCCGAATATAAGCCGTTCAAGATACCACGCAAAGCATGTCTTTATAGAAAAGATCGAATGTACCAAATGTCACGGCTACCGGACGCACCAGTTCAGTCTCGAAGAGAGGTACTGCCTGACTTGCCATAAGGGCAAGGAAGTGCATGGCACAGGGATGGAGAAACTGGCGTGCCTCAACTGCCATACCGACAGGACAGCGAATCTGAGACCCGGTCCCAAGAAATGTCTCTACTGCCACGGCGACGAAAAATACAGGAAAGAACTCATCGCCGGCGGCACCCTCGATGTCACCCATTTCCAGCCTGATGAAAAGACAATTAAGCGGGCCGTAAAGATAAACAGGCCGGAGGGTGCGCCCATGCAGTTCGACTGCTATGAATGTCATAAACCTCACAAGTCCGCCAGACCTGACTGGGGGGACTGTTTCTCGTGTCATAAAAATATAATCGACATCGGCAAACACAAGACCCATGTTAAGGACATGGGGATGAAGTGCGGTCAGTGCCACAAACCGCATGTCTGGAGGGTCACGCCTGAGCAGGCAAAGAAAGACTGCGTGACCTGTCATGAATATAAAGATCCAAGGGACTTTCTCGGGCGATAGCTTTTAAGTGAATGGGCCGGGTAAAAAAAACCGGCCCATTCTTCCAAACTCTAGTATAATTAGTGCAGGAACTAATTTATGAGGTGCAGCCTATGAAAAGTCATGTTTTCAGACCGCTCTGGGTAGTAATCGGTCTTGTCGCACTTGTCCTTATTGCCAGATTCTTCTATGTCCCCAAAAGTTTCGGTGTCCACGAAAGGGGATATATGTATGGATGGTACAGGGCCGCCAATGTCGACGATTGGAATAAGGTGACTGTCAAATACCAGGGGACCGACTACTGCAAGGATTGCCATTCCGACAAATACGAAAGCATCATGACAACCCCACACGCCATCATTCCCTGCGAGGACTGTCATGGTCCTGCCATTGGACACCCCTCTGATCCTCCCAAACTGCCGATAGACAAAAGCAGGGGACTATGTCTTAGATGCCATAGCCGCCTGGACTATCCAACAAGCGGAAGGTCCAAAATCAGGGGCATAGACCCTGACAAACACAATCCTGACATTGAATGCGTAATGTGCCATAACCCTCATAAACCGAGCCTGGAGGGATTAAAATGATAAACAGAAGAGACTTCCTGAAAAATACCGCAAAAGGGATCGCAGGCATCGCCCTCCCCCTTGCAGCCTTCGAGATCTTTAATCCCGGGAAACTTTTTGCGGATAAATCCGATTCCTCCAAAGTCCGCTATGTCTTCCTGATCGACACCTACAAGTGTGTAGGCTGCGGGATGTGCGTCAAGGCGTGCAAGCACGAAAATGAGATACCATATGATGCGAACGTGACCAGGACCTGGGTTGAAAGATATGTCATGACAAAGGAAGGAGAGACCTTCGCAGACACGCCGAAAGGCGCGAGGGACGGCTTTACAACAAGCAGGATAGACCTCGGGGGGGGGAAATTCCAGGACATCAGGCAGAAAGATATCGAAAAGGCGTTCTTTGTCCCCAAGCTCTGCAACCAGTGCGAAAACCCTCCATGCGTTCAGGTCTGCCCTGTAGGCGCGACATATCAGGCGCCTGACGGCGTTGTCATGGTCGACAGGACCTGGTGCATCGGCTGCGGTTACTGTATCATGGGCTGTCCTTATGGCGTAAGGTTCTTCCACCCGGTATATCACACAGCAGAAAAGTGCAACTTCTGCTATCACCGGATCACCAAGGGGCTTAAGACCGCCTGCGTTCAGGCCTGTCCTTTCGGCGCGCGGCAGCTCGGGAACATCAAAGACCCGGCTGATCCGGTCACAAAGATCATCATGACAGAGCGGGTCGGGATATTGAAGGAAGAATATGGGACAAAACCGCAGGCCTTTTATCTTGGCCTTGACAGGGAGGTGAAATAACATGGTGCATGGAGAACTCTGGACAGTAAAGGAGCTTTTTGTCTACCCGAACGAATATATATACTGGAGCGTACAGATAGTTATGTATCCTTTTATGACCGGACTTGTTGCCGGGGCCTTTGTGCTATCATCGCTCTATCACGTCTTCGGCATCAAGCAGCTCAGGGAGATGGCCCGCTTTGCGCTCGTCTTTTCATTCGCACTTCTCTTTGTCGCGCCTATGCCGATAGTCCTGCATCTGCAGTACCCCTTCAGGGGCGTCAACATATTCATGACACCTCATTTCACCTCTGCCATCGCTGCCTTCGGCATTGTCTTTTCTGCTTATGGTGCGATTGTGGCGTCAGAGCTATGGTTTCTCTACAGGAAACATTTTGTAGAAGTCGCCCTCCCACTGAAAGAGAAACAGGACAAAAGCCTGCTGGAGTGGCTTAAGTTTATTGTTTTTTGTTCTCTGACCCTTGGGGTATATGACGTAAGTGAAGAGACCCTGAAAAGGGACGAGAAGGCGATCAGGGTGCTGGCGGCAATCGGCATTCCAGTTGCCTGTTTCCTGCACGGGTATGCGGGCTTCATCTTCGGCTCTGTAAAGGCAAACGCGCTCTGGATGACGCCTTTGATGCCGGTAATATTCATCATGTCGGCCATAGTGTCCGGAATCGCCCTTTGCATGCTTACCTATATTATAACCATGGAGCTGCGGAAGTGGCTGTGGTCCCGGAAGAAAAGCTCGTACCGGTATATGGAGTCGAAACAGGAGCTGGCAGGAGTGGAGGTGAATGTCATCAGAATAACCGCCAAATACCTCCTTATGTTTCTTGTATTGGCCATAACTCTGGAGCTTCTGGACCTGATCTTCAGGGGGTATACTGCGGTGAAATCATGGGACGTAATCAGGAGCGTTATATACGGAAGGGACTTTACAGACATATTCGTCCTTCAGTATGCTATAGGAAATCTCATCCCTCTTATCATCTTCCTGCTGCCGGGGCTTACGATCAGGAGGGCGGTGATAGGCGTATGCTTCGTGATCTTCGGTGTCTTTATGATGAGATGGAACGTCGTCATAGGAGGTCAGGCGTTTTCACTCACCTTTGCTGGCTATATGCATTATCACCTCCCGATTGTCCCTCAGGATTGGGAAACATTTAAGGAAGGGCTCGCAGGAGCGCTGTCGATAGCTTTGATGCCGTTCCCATTGTTCTGGGTGATGAGCAAAATTTTCCCTGTCTTCGATGCAAAGGAGTCTCATTGACCCCCAAGCGTTTATGGCGGCCTTGAGAGCTGAAAAATCTTTACAATGTCGCAATTTGGCTATTGACAGACATGATTCGTTTCACATGATAATTTGCGTGCATTTGAGTTATTAATATTTTACAATGGTGGCGCAGGCAAAGACTTTTTCAACTCTCAAACCTGCCATTTTATTGAAGCAATTTTTGGTTTAAGAAACCTTTGAAAGTTTTTGCATCTCCCCGCAGGTCCATAAGTCTTGTTGGGAGATATTTTTTGTTAAAACCGGGGGTTGACTGATGGCGGTATATGATTACAGCAATATTGAACGGGCGGAGGCCTACAGGGTCCTCGCTGATTTTTTTCTGAAGGCGCCCGGAGAAGAAATGCTGAGCACCATCAAGGAGGATTTCGAGCTTGAATCAGAGGAGACTGTGGATGAGATCGGCAGGGATTTTGACCGCCTCTTCCCCTATCCGGAGGGGAAGCTTCCGCCGATAGAGTCATTTTTTCTTACCCTCGAAAGCACCTCCTCAGCTGAAGAGGTGGCAGGGTTCTATGCAAGCGCCGGCCTGACCATTGAGGAAGAGTTCGATCTAATACCAGATCACCTTTATCTGGAACTGCTCTTTATGAGCTATCTTATAGAAGCGAACAAATATGATCTCCAGAAACAATTCCTTGAAAAACATCTGATGAATTGGGTGCCCTATTACTGTGACGAGTTGCTCAAAGAGTCAAAGACAGTTTTTTATCGTGAAATAGCGGAGATAACGCGGGACTTTCTCATGTCTGAATCTGAAGAAGAGTTCGACTAAAGGAAAAAATCGGATGGCTGAAAAACCTTTTCTCAGGCAATTTTTGGAGGCGAGCACTGTAGGTCTTAACCTGGTCTTGTCAACGTTTGTCGGTCTGGCAATCGGCTATGGCCTTGACAGCTATTTCCACACCTCCCCCTGGCTCACCATAATCTTTCTGATAATCGGCATTATAACAGGGTTCAGAGAGCTCATACGAATAGCTAAGAAGCAGAACAATGGACCTGATTCGTAGGGTACAGAAGAGTTCACTGATAGTCCTCATCCCACTCGCTGTCTTGTCCGCTTTCCTAGAATGGAAGAAGCTCCCTCTCAGTGTCCTAATAGGCGGGGCGCTCGGTCTGCTGAACCTCAGGGGACTCGCCTGGGGTGTTCAGGGCATCCTGGGCGCTGAAAAAGCTACTGCAAGGATGCTCTTTTTCAGCCAGTTCAGGTTTATAATGCTCTTCTTTGTCCTGGCAGCGCTCGTCTATCTCAATCTCGTCAGTATCATAGGCATAATTGCAGGCTTTACCGTTGTCTTCATCATGGTCCTTATAGAGGGCCTGAAGAACGCCAGGGAAGCTAAAATAAAGAAAGACTGAATGGCCTTCTTATTTTCTGCATGCCTGCTTAACCAACCCAGTCCTGTATATTGCCCCCTCACTGCATTTATCTCGTTAAACTCATTTACTTTGGCGTAATCAAGCCTTTTTACTTTCCCCTAAACACGATTAAGATCAAATGCCATGCTGCTGCTTACAAATGGTATTAAGTGCTTTTGATATTCATTGAAAATTTGATTCCTTCCTGCGATAGTGACAAGTGCTATTCTTAAAACTGTGTGTCACCCGTCCAAATATGCCAAATTCGCCGGGTTGATAGGATTTTGTTAAACGTGATAGTATAAGTCAATATGAAGAAGGAAAGAAGATATAGGAGATTCTTAATCGAAGGCATGGACGTCAAGTGCAGGATATTCTTTAACACCGAAGTTAAGATCCACAATATAAGTTTAGGCGGCGTTGCTCTGAGTTTGAACAAGAGGTTGAACATGGGACAAAAATATACTCTTAAAATTGAGTCTGAGAGCAATACTATTTCCTTAAAGGGTGTTGTGGTCTGGGAAAAGATTACTAGCCTCACAAAAGAGGTAAGTGGTAAAAAGTTGCCCATATATGAAGTAGGAATGAGTTTTGATGAGGTGCTTACAGGAAAAGGGGCTGACCTTCTCAATATTATCGACGAAAACATTTTCGACAAGGCGATTAAAACACGGGTACGTGGGATCAGAGTAAAGATTATCCAGCCAGAAAAAACTGTCATCTTGGATGACCGTGACAGCTATTATGTAAAAATGATTGGGTTAGGTGGGATGCTCGTAGAAAGCAAAGAGGAACTGAATATTGAAGACAGATTCCCGATGGAAATGAGCTTTTCAGAAGACGCAAATCCGATAACATTTCTGGGGAGGATGGTCTATTGTATTGAAATACCCGGCAAAACACCTCGATCCTATGATACGGGGATAGAATTTATTGAAATGAACGAAAAAGATAGGACGCGACTGAAAAACTTCATTGATATGCTCCAGACTATTTGATGCAGCAAATTGTTTTTCATTGTTGATAGTTCGCAATAATTTCGACTTCAAATAACTCTCTGATTGTCGGTGCTATACATCCTGCCTTCAAGAATATTCTCCCTTTGCCCCTCATGCTTTCATCTTTTTGAAACGCGTTTAGTTGGAGATGAAATCTTTCCGCCTAATTACCTTGAGACAAACACTATTGGCACATTGTGGACTAGTTTGGAATTATAATTAAAAAACCGACAAAGAGAACTCGCATGCAAAACAGACTTTTTTGCAGACTGGTCAGCCCAAAATATTATATAAAAAATGTATACTAATGTATCCTGAAGGGAGGTTAACAATGTCAAAGGTTGAAGAAAGTGAAAAAGCAATTGACGCCCTGCCTGAAGAGGAATATATACGCTTGAGGCAATGGTTCTCCGACAAAGACTGGCAAAAATTGGACCAGCAAATCGAGGCAGATTCTGAATCGGGGAAATTGGATTTTTTACCACACTGACCCCATTTTTTAAGCTCTAAAATGCTTCACTGGAACAAAGAAACCATCCCCTCACCTATGCATGACCACCCTGACTGGCATCGCGGGCGCAAGGACTATTCCGTCTGGCTTATTGAACTTGGCAGCATGGGGGTTATTCAAAAAGTCGGTGCTGCGAGGGAACACCTCTCTGATTTCCTGATCCAACCCTATCAACGACAGCCGCATATCACGGTCTTAGTATGCGGCTTTCTGACCGACACTCCGTTGTATAACGATGATTACAGTGCCGGGCACTTCGAAAGTCATCTGCATTTGCTGAGAGAGGCGGCGGGCAAGCCCTTTACCGTAGAAATCGGCGGATTGAACAGTTTTGCCTCGGCTCCATTTCTGGAAGTCGCTGATCTGGAAGGCGGCCTTGACCGCATAAGGGCTCTGTTGCTTACAACAGGAAAAGAGATTGGCCGGAGTGACTATACTCCTCATATAACCGTCGGGCTGTATTCCGGGGCCTTTCCCGGCAGCGTGGTAACCGGGAGAATAGCCTCCTTCCCAAAAGCTCCCTGCAAAGTTACCGTAGACCGAATCACCTTTGCGTCGTATCGGGCCCGGGAGATTTCCGGGCCACTAACGTATAGATATGAAGTTCTCCTCGGCTAAGGCATGGCTGATCTGGTACAATATCATGGGGGACATTCTGGCCGACCTTTGCGCAATGAATGGTTATCAGTCGGAACTAGCGGGCAATGGCGCTGAGGCGCTGGATCTAATGCGGCAGAAGAGGGCATATGATCTCGCTATAGTGGACTTTCTGATGCCCGTAATGAGCGGAGCTGAATTCATCACGAGGGCAAGAGAAGAAAAGAGCGATTTCCCCATCATCGTGATAAGCGCGTATGACAATGTCGAGGACTCTTCTATTGCGGCCGGGGCAAACTTTTTTCTGAAGAAACCTTTCGACTCTGCTCTTTGAAAAAAGCGATCGCAGTCATAGCCGAAGTGGCGGCGGAAGGAGAACAAGAAAATGGTGGGATGAGGCTTTGATATCTTGGTATTGCGGATTAAAATTTGAGAGCTTTGTGCCTTGCAGCCTGATAGGATAATGCTCAGATCAAATTATCAGAACCGGGGTGTAGGGTCAGGAGATAAGCCTTGCTTGGAGACAGATCAATTCCAAATTACAAAAACCTGACCCTGCCACAGGTCAATCCGGAGGCACTGCCCCCTAGGCTATGTCGATAGAGACGAGCGTGAACTTGTTCTTGTCTTTCCAGTATAGCACAGCCCTTCCGTCTTCATTTTCATATAGGACCGTACCGTCGCTGAACTCCTTTACCAGTTTCAGCTTCATCTTTTCCGTCTTTATCGATTGGCCGCCTTCAACAATTTCTACTTCCGCGTGCATAATGCCTCCTCTTCCCTTTACGCTATAACATCGAATTCCCGAACAATCAAGTATCCTTTGTTCCAGTATATCACGATTTTCTGAAGCCGGAAAAAGATATTGTTACAAGTAAACGATAAAAGAATTGAAGCCTTACGGACTGAGCTGGACAACCTAATTTCGCAGCAACTTTTTACAGGGAGGATTTTGCAGGGGGTATAGCACCTCAGCCTGCTTTAGTGGGGCAGCTCGGCCTCTTTATCCTCCCTCTAATTAACTTATATCACAAAACCTATGCACTGTCAACGCCAATATTGCGCGCCAATATAGCTTATCCTGACGCTGCTCATGCTTATCTGATATTTTTGTGGAAGAAGCGGAAGAAGGAGCAAGGTCTAACCCAAAAATGCGTTTGAAGAAGTTACACTTTTTGGGTTAAATCTGTCTTCTGCCTTCAAGCGCCTTGGCGAGTGTGACTTCATCGGCAAATTCTATATCGCTCCCCATCGGCAGGCCATACGCGATACGTGAAACTGTGACGCTGAGGGGACTGAGCAGTTCGTTTATGTATTGCGCTGTAATCTCTCCCTTTGTATTGGGGTTTGTGGCGACGATGACTTCCTGGATGCCGTTGTTTTTTACTCTCTCGACGAGTTCCCGTATCTTCAGCCTGTCAGGTGTTATCCCGTCAATAGGAGACAATGCGCCAAGCAGCACGTGGTAGAGGCAGTGAAAGCCCTTTACCCTTTCTATGACCAGTATATTGCTGGGCTCTTCGACAACAACCACCCTGCTTTTGTCCCGTGAATTATCGCTGCAGATTTCGCATACCTCGTTTTCCGTAATGTTAAAGCACTGACTGCAGAAGCGCGCCTTCTCCTTGACCTTCCGGACCGCCTCCGCGAGCGAGAACGCCTCGGCATCGGGCATGGCAAGTATAAAGAAGGCGAGTCTTTGCGCGGTTTTTCTCCCGATCCCCGGCAGCCTCGTCAACTCCTGGATTAGGTCCTCTATGATACCGTGCATGACCTATCCTCGTTCATCGTTCCTACTTAGTTCTTCGTTCATTGTTCTTCTTTCAGGGTTTCCGGCTCGCAATTTGTTAATTCAGAATTTAGCGTTCAACATCCAGTATCGTCTTACCTATCTTCCGAACATGTTCCCGAGATTCCCCATTCCGGGAATCTGCAGGCCCCCGGTCAATTTCGACATTTCGTCTGATACCAGCTCCTGTGCCCTTCTGAGCGCCTCATTTGAGGCTGCGAGGATGAGGTCCTGCAGCATGTCAATATCTTCGGGGTCAACGACATCCTTTTCGATCTTTATGGAAACGATCTGACCAGCCCCGTTCGCAACGACCGTGACCATCCCACCGCCTGCGGTCGCTTCTACGGTCTTCTTCTTTGCCTCTTCCTGGGCCTTCATCATCTCTTCCTGCATCTTCTGCGCCTGGCGCATCAGATCTCCAAGCATCTTCTTAGACATGATCTCCTCCATTTTTATTATTTTCTATTGGTATTACGTCGACGATCCTTCCTTCAAAGAGCTCCAGGGCTTCTCTGACCACGGGTTCGTCCATCGCCTTTTCCCTGAGGTCTTTTCTGCGAGGGGCTTTCTTATGTGAGGTCGCCAGTTTTATCCTGACGTTTTGCCCGTACTCGCGGGACACAATATTTTCCAGTGACTTCAGATTTTTCTTTATCGCATCCTCGAAAACAGAGTGGCCACCGTCCAGGGTAAGCAGAAGTCCGTCGCCCTTAAACTCAACACTCGCCTGAGAAATTTTTGAAGCGAGGGGGGGGTCTATTTTCTCGAGTGCCTTTGCCCAGGCAGAGGACAGATCCACGCCTGCGACAGGAGGCATAACGTATGATGTCTCCTCAGCGGGTCCATCGATATCTTCAACATCTGCGGTATCTTCGGAGATATCCGGGATATCCGCTGCGGTCTCTTCGGGAATTTCTTCTCCGGCAATCTGCTCAGCGGCAAAAGGCATCTCCGGCCCGGCAGTCTGCTTTGCTTCCACTTCCGGTATCTCCGTTTGGGGCGCGTTAACGGGTGGAACGGCTATTTTGTCCGGTTTAGTGCTGGTAATAGCATCTTCAATATGTCCCGCCACCTGCCTGCTGTACAGATTGATATTTTCAATCACCTCTTTAAGCGGCTTCATAGAACTGAGGAAGCTGGCCCGTATCAGCGCCATTTCGAGCGCGAGTCTCGGAGCGGATGAGTTTCTGACATCGGTTTCAGCCTTCATAATTTCAGAGAGCATCAGCGTGAGTTGGTCTTCCGAGGACGTTGAGATGATCTCCTTCACAACAGCCAGCTCTTCGGGATTCAGGTCGAGTGCGTCTTCCGGTTTCCTGACTACGCTTGCCACCAGCAGGTCACGGAAGAACTGCACCAGTTCTTTTGTAAAGGACCTGAAGTCGGCCCCGTTTTCCGACAGGAGGTTTACAGTATTTATGATATCGACCCTGTTGCCTGAGATCAGGGCCTGTGATATTCTTGACAGGAGCCCGAAATCAGCCATCCCCAGAAGACCCTGGACGTTCTCTTCTGTTATCTCGGACGAGAATGATGAAAGCTGGTCAAGTATGGTCAGAGAGTCCCGCACACTGCCGTCAGCAGCCTTTGCGACCAGACCCAGTGCAGGCGATGTTATGTGTATGCCTTCCGCCTCTGCGACCTGTCTGAGTCTTGTCTTTATCATGCTGCCCGATATCCTTCTGAAAGGCATATGCTGGCAGCGGGAAAGCACTGTGGCCGGTATCTTCTTCATCTCTGTTGTAGCGAGAACAAAGATAACATGTGAAGGGGGCTCCTCAAGGGTCTTCAGCAGCGCATTGAAGGCAGAGGTCGAAAGCATATGGACCTCGTCGATGATATATACCTTGTACTTTCCCCCGGTAGGGGCATATTTGACCCGCTCCCTGAGGTCCCTTATGTCGTCTACGCTGTTGTTTGAAGCGCCGTCAATCTCTGTCACATCAACGGACGAACCGTCGGTGATGGAAGTGCATGAATTGCACTTCCCGCAAGGTGATGGAGTCGGCCCTTCCTTGCAGTTCAGAGCCTTGGCGAGTATCCTGGCTGTGGTCGTCTTGCCCACTCCCCGCGGACCGGAGAATATGTAGGCATGGGAAATCTTCGATTGGACAAGGGCGTTCCTGAGGATATGCATTATCGGCTCCTGGCCGATAAGATCGTCAAACCCCTGTGGTCTCCATTTTCTTGCTAATACCAGGTAGCTCATAATTGTTTAAGGTGACAAGTAGTCAATAAGCTTATCGGTTTTTCCGCCTTCTGCTCACTATTTTCTACATATTACTCACTATTTGCTGCTTACTATTTACTACTTACTATTTACTGATTTGCCGCCTCA
>Ga0316616_100000310_pt1 | contig 14471 bp, 12 predicted proteins | sample OWC_Aug_M1_C1_D1_FD_207660 | JGI IMG/M metagenome (GOLD analysis project Ga0316616, IMG submission 207660) | Wetland soil microbial communities from Old Woman Creek delta, Ohio, United States - OWC_Aug_M1_C1_D1_B | ecosystem: Environmental > Terrestrial > Soil > Wetlands | place: USA: Ohio... | reverse complement strand
CCGCAGGCTTTTGCTCTTTAGCTACGCGTTTCCTCCAATGCAGGTCCAGATGACGCCTGCGGTCCTGAAAGGTATGGCTGGGCTAAGTCGCCTCGGCTACAAGGTTGACGTGCTCTGCGCCGACTCCTTTTCACCCTTTCTTCCGCAGGACAACAGCCTTTTGACCTATGCTTCCGAGCATTTCGGTGAGATTTTCCGTGTGCGCCCGAGGCTTGGATTTCTGGGGAGGCTTCGACAGAAATCGACAGCTCTTGCCAGAGTCCCGGATCTCATGGCTGCGCTGCACTATCCAGCCTTTGAAACGCTCATGAGCCTGCCGATCCAAAGATACCGGGCGGTGATCACCTGGTCGCCCTTCCACTCGGTAAATCCAGTCATGGTCAGGGCCAAGAGAGAACGGCCGAAGATGCGTTGGATCGCCCAGTTCAGCGACCCTTGGGCGCGGAACCCCCTTGAAAAACATTTCCTGATTCGAACCTGGAGTTGGTGGAACGAGCCGATGACCGTGCGCACCGCTGATGCGATCGTGCACACCTCCGCGTATGCCCGCGACCTCATGCTCTCCACCCACCCGGCAGAGATGAGGAAAAAGACATTCGTTATTCCCCACTGCTATGATGAAGTGTTGTATCCGAAACGCGCGAAACAGCACAATAAACGTATTACCCTGAGATATGTGGGCGTCTTGTTCGGTCGCCGGTCTCCGGAACTTTTGTTTGAAGCGTTCAGGAAGATACTGGGAGAGAGGCCCGAGCTGCGGCAAAGGCTCCTCCTAGAATTTGTCGGGTATGTACCTCCTGAAATGCTCCAGACGCCTGCTGCAAGGTCGTTACCGGAAGGTATGGTTCGTAATGCGGGTACTGTAGACTACCTAAAGTCGCTGGAGATGATGTACGATGCTGACATTCTCCTGGTCATCGATGCGGATACAAAGCAGAATCTTTTCATGCCAAGCAAACTCGCGGATTACCTAGGAGCAAATACTCCCATTGTGGGACTTGTACCGAAGGGGGGCTCCGAAGATATCTTGAGAGATTTAGGCTGCTGGCACGCGCGACCGAGCGATGTTGAAGGCATAGCGACGTGTCTCACGGCGGCATTGGATTACCTTGCCGGTGGCACGAGAGAGCCCTGGTGCGATGAAGCTCGGCGACGATCCTATAGAAACGACGAGGCGGGCAAAAACTGGCTGAAAATAATCGAAGGGGAGAAATAAGTTGGGCCGCAAAATCCTCTTCGTGGCGATGCAAATGAGTATCCACGTGGGTCGGTGGATAACGTCCATGGATCGCAGAGCATGGGACCTCCACCTGTTCCCCGTAAACTCGCGTGAGCCGATGGAAGGGCTTAGCGGTGTCACCATCCACAGGCCATTCCTCAGGACTCAACCGCGGCTTCTGCAGCATATACGCGAGCGGTGGTCCAAGGCATTCGGCAACGGTCGACTGAATGGCATTAGTCAACGGCGCACCTCTGCAAACACCGTGAAGGCGATCCTGCCTTTGCCACTGGTGGAGGAGTTTGAACGTGTTCTCGATCGCATCTTAAGGATTCGCGTTGGGGAATCCAAAATGATGTCACCTTTGTTCTATGGGCCCCACGTGCTTGAACGGGTTATACGGCGACTTGAGCCGGATCTGATACACTCCATGGAGTTCCAACACGCAGGGTACCGAGTCCTTCGAGCGAAGGAGTTGCTCGGTGATAGGTTCCCCCCCTGGCTCGCCACCAACTGGGGCAGCGACATCTATTACTATCAGCGCTTTGACGGGCATCGCCGACAAATCAAACGCCTTTTGGAGAACATTGACTACTACTCATGTGAGTGCGAGCGGGATGTGAGGTTGGCAAGGGGCCTCGGACTGAAGGGGAAAGCGATGCCCCCCTTTCCTAATGCCGGCGGGATGGACTTAACTCTGGCAAATGAGCTTAGATCGAGAGTCAGGACCTCTTCACGCAGGCTTATCGTGGTGAAAGGCTATCAGCATTTCGCTGGCAGGGCAATGACTGCCCTAGACGCCTTGGAACGATGCGCGGACGCTCTTCAAAGCTTCGAGGTCGTGTTATTTTCAGTGAGTCAGGGAGTGGCTCGGAGGGCGCGAGAACTCAAGCGGAATGGGATCTTAAATGTTTGGATCAGCGAACAGCTCCCGCATGAGCAAATGCTGGGTCTGCACAGCCGGGCGCGAGTCTATCTGGCAGTCAGCATCTCGGACGCCATTAGCACCTCCATGCTCGAGGCCATAGCGATGGGAGCTTTTCCTATCCAGACGAACACCTCGTGTTGCGACGAATGGATCAAGGATGGGGAGAGCGGTTTTATTGTAGACCCTGAGGACGTGGAGGGGATTGCCGAATCTGTCAGAATGGCAGTCAGTGATGATCAACTAGTAGATCACGCTGCGGAGCTCAACTGGAACACCGTCCAGAAGAGGCTGGATCAACGTGAAGTGGCGCGGCAGATGCAGAACCTCTATGAGAGGATATTCCAAGATATCTCAAAGCGAGCTGTCAACTCGCTTTAGAGGCTGTAATCAGACATCGCGGGGCTGAACGGAAAAGTTTTGCATGAAGGGAAGAATCGTCCAGATCATCTTGATCAGTTGGATGGTTGTCGTGTTAGCGGCACATGGGATGCTTCTCGGAGCGCCGGTGCTTAAATCCGGAGCCGTGAAGACTTCCTTTCTGCACAGTGTGAAAGAGATACTCTGGTCGTGGTTCTACGCCCCTTATGGGCCCTAGTCGGAGACACCAGGCGGTTGAGGAGGTGAAGTGACAGGGAACTAATGAGAGTGTTGGTCGCAGCCATTGCAGTCGGTCTTTATAGCGTCGGATGCCTCTCGCTAGGGATAATCTTGCTGTACGTGTTTCGAGTAAATCGGGCCGGAGGCGTTTCACTGTCGACTTCAGGCTACCTCGGCAGTGCGTTTGCCGTAGGGCAAGGGATTCTGGGGGTGGCCTGGCAGACCATCACTGTAATGGGGTATTTAAGCCCCGGGGTCGTAGCTGGCATATTGTCTGGCCTGCTCCTCGTGGCGAGCGGGAGCGCACGGCATATACGAACAATAGTGACAAGTCTGGGGGGGGCCGCAAATGATCTGCGGAGGGAAGGAGCCGGGTGGTCCGTAATTGCGCTTTTTCTGGTCATTTTGGCTTCTGCGATTACTTGCCTGACCAGTTATCCTCCTATGGAGGACGCAGAGGCATTCTACCTTTCGTTGCCGCGGCTTTTTGCCAGCACTCACAGATTCTCGATGCTGCCTGGCTACACGGAGTTTTGCCAAATTGGCCTGGGATCTGAAATGCACGCCGCCGTTTATTATTCCCTCGTAGCCCCTCTTTATGATGAGTTCGCCGCCGAGTTGGCTGCGAAGCTGAATGCCATCCCTGCTATCGGAGCAATGTGCGTTCTTCTCTGGGCTTTAACCTCCAGGATTGGAGGCGGAAGGCGAGCGCAGGTGTTGGCCGTTGCCATGATCCTATCTTCGTCAATGATTTGGATGATCGTACTCCTCAGCAAGAGTGATCTCTATCCGGCACTCTTGGGTATGGCTGCAATCTATTGGCTGGTGCTGGCGGGCGAGCTTAAGGACCGATTGGCACTGGCAATGACGGGCCTTCTGACAGGGCTCGCTGTAAGCGGCAAAGTTTCCTACCTGGTTGTCATGGGCCCAATGCTGGCCATGGCCATCGTTTGGCAGGTGTGGTCAGGGCTTAAGATAAGAGGTGCGACTTCCATTGGCGCAAGCGCCCTGTCGCTCGCCCGGTGCTATGGTGTGCTGGGCTTGTGGACTCTGCTGGGTGTTGCGCCATTGGTCATCAAGAACACATTGGTATTTGGGCAACCGCTTGCGCCGCTAGTGCTTGTAGGAGCCCAGCCGAATCCCTGGCTCCACCAGACTTGGTTTACGCCAGCGACGACGCGGTGGATCGCGGCCACATACCCTTTGGCATTGATTTACGGAAAGTACCCGATGCAAGCAGGAACGCTATCCCCGCTGTGGTTGGCTTTCGCACCCATGATCCTGCTCACATCCTGGCGTAAAGAATGGAGACACAGGGACAGTGTATTGCTGGCATGGGCTGCCGTGCTGGGTCTCTTGGTATGGGTGATCCTTGAGCCCTCGGTTATAGCGCCCCGCTACTACATGCCTGCCGTCATGGGTCTGATTCCCATAGTAGCGATAGCGGCAGAAAAAGCGATCAGGGCAAGAGAACGAAAGATATTGTGCATTGCGGTCATTGTAAGCACGATAGTGGTGCTGGCCATCGATGTCGGTAGGATAGCGCGGAACGGCTGGCGGGGGTTTTCCTATCTTCGCACAACGCCAACCGACTGGGGTCGTGAAGACCCCGTGTGGGCGGCTCTCAATGCGCTGAACAGGATGGCCGGCCCGGGGGAACGAGTGTATTTGGCTTCTTATTGGAGCCTCCAGATGAGGACCGACCTAATACAGTGTGCGTTAGGGGAACACGAATTGGATGAACTGAAGGGAACAAAAGATGATCCTGCTCGACTCATCGCAAGGCTGCGAGGTCTTGGTGTGCGGTATATTGTTCAGGACACTCTGACCCATGCCGATGTGATTCCGACCTGGGACCGGCTTCGCGAGCTGTCGTCTGCGCCGAAAATCTCGCGACAGGCATTCGGACCGAATGACCGGATGGTTCTTTATACCCTTTTGCCGGAGGGAGAAGCCGATCGGCAGCATGTCCAATGTAGAGAAGTCGAGAAGGGGATTTGGAGCGTGGGTGGGGGCAGCGGAGGCAGTCGTGAGATGCGCCGTAAATAGCAAACCTAGGAGGGGTTTTGCTTCGGACTCAAGGAACCGATGTGGGACTGATTATTAGTGCACCAAATGTCCACTTGGGGGGCGGCCTAAGCTTGCTTTTAGCTCTTTTGAGCGTAATAGAAGAAGATTTTCGGGGTTGCATGGTTCTGGATGAACGTGTTCAGTTACCGAAGGGATTTCCGAGGAATGTGATCGCTCATCGAATTCGCCCTTCCATTTGGGGACGTTTGAGGGCAGAATGGTGCTTGCGAAAATGGACCAAGATTGGTGATTCGGTACTGTGTTTTGGGAACCTCCCTCCAATTTTCAGATTGCGAGGGAGGGTCCTGCTGTTTCTGCAGAACCGGTATCTGGTTGAGCCAAGAAGCCTAAAGGGATTCCCCTTTTTCCAACGGCTCCGAATCACACTGGAACGGCTCTGGTTCAGATGGGGAAAAAGAAACGTCACCCGATTCATCGTTCAAACTCCTTCCATGCAGCGAACCATAGAGCGGAATCTGCGCATGCCGTCTACTGTCCTCCCCTTTTCAAAGGAGCCCAAGGGTTATACAAGAGCAATTGGCGCTCCTCGTGATAGAACGCAGACAGGCCATGGCTTTCTCTATGTTGCCTCAGGTGAGCCTCACAAAAACCATCGTAATCTGATGGAAGCATGGACCCTGCTGGCCGAAGAGGGTATCAGGCCTGGTCTTTGCATGACGCTCGACAGGAATAGATTTCCTGACCTCAGCGGTTGGATCGAAGATAAAGCCAAAGATATGGGCCTAAACGTAACGAACGTAGGAAGCATGTCCTCTGAGGATCTTGAGAGGGTCTATAAAGAGTCGCTCGCTCTGATCTACCCGTCTGATTTTGAATCCTTAGGGCTTCCACTGATTGAAGCGAGATGTGCCGCGTTACCCATACTGGCTGCCGAGAGGGATTATGTGCGAGATGCTGTTGACCCTGAGGAGACTTTTGATCCGGGCTCACCCGTTTCAATCGCCCGCGCCGTAAAACGGTTTCTGGGTATTCCAGAAAAACCTCTACCGGTGATGGATCCGAGAGAATACCTGTCAAAGGTGTATGAAATAGCCCGGCAATGAGAATATTGATTGTCTCACAGTACTTCTGGCCTGAAAATTTTCCTATCAATGACCTGGCAAGGGGGCTTCGGCAGAAAGGGCATGACATCACTGTCTTGACAGGCATGCCGAATTACCCTGAGGGGCGTTTCTACACTGGATACAGCGCCTTCCCGATAAGAAGAGGTCATTACGACGGGATAAAGATCGTCAGGGTGCCCATGGTTCCCAAGGGAAGCGGGAATGCAATCCGGATGCTGCTGTACTATTGGTCCTTGGCCCTATCCGCATGCCTTCTCGTCCCCATCTCTTTTCGCAGGAGAGTGGATCTGGTTTTTGTTTATCAGCCCTCTCCCATCACGGTTGGCCTTCCTGCACTGGTGCTCAAAGCGCTAGAAAAAATTCCGGTGTGGATCTGGGTTCAAGACCTTTGGCCGGAGACGCTTGCCGGGACAGGAATGGTTCGTTCCGGCTTTCTCCTGAAGCTCACAGATCTTCTGGTTCGGTTTATCTACTCGATGTGCGACCGGGTCCTGGTGCAGTCGCAAGCGTTTATCCCTCGAATGGTGAAGAAGGGCGTGCCAAGAGAAAGAATCCGGTTTTTCCCAAACAGTGCGCAGGAGCTTTACAAGCCCATAATCGTTGATCCCGAGGCCCCGGAGCGAAATCTCATGCCACAAGGGTTTCGAGTTTTGTTTGCGGGAAATGTCGGCAGAGCCCAGGATATCCCGACGATCCTGGCAGCCGCCGAAAAACTGAAGCAGGAGATAGATATCCACTGGGTTATCCTGGGGGATGGCCCCATGCGATCATGGGCCGAAGAAAAAGTCAGAGCGCGCGGGCTTGAGAAAACCGTCCATCTCTTGGGCAGATACCCCGAACAGTCCATGCCCAGGTTTTTTTCCATCGCGGATGCGCTCCTGGTGACCCTGAAGAAAGACCCTGTCTTCGCTATCACGATTCCGTCGAAAGTCCAATCTTATCTAGCCTGCGGGAAGCCCATTGTGGCTGCACTCGACGGGGAAGGGTCTAGGGTAATCGAGGAATCAGGAGGGGGGGTGACGGTTCCTGCCGGTGATGCTGATGCTTTGGCTGAGGTCGTTCTGAAGATGCATGGAATGCCGAGATCGGACCTTGAAAGAATGGGGCGGCTGTCGAGAGAGTATTCTGAGAGGCATTTTGAAAGGAACATCCTGTTGGATAAACTGGATGGCTGGATGAAAGAAGAGGTTGGCACATGAGAATTCTGATTCTTGGTGGGGATGGGATGCTGGGGCACCAGCTTTTCAAGCATTTTTCGGGCAAGCACGATGTTCGTGTGACTTTGCGGCAGAGACTTTCTGCTTATAAGGAGTTCGGGCTGTTCGATAGCAAGAATGCCTATGCTGACTTGGATGCGCGTTGCATGGATGGCATTGTTGAAGTGTTCGCGGAATTTCGACCTGAAGCCGTCGTGAACGGTATCGGCATTGTAAAGCAAAGACCTATGGCAGAAGAGAGCATCCCAAGCCTGGAAATCAATGCGCTTTTTCCGCAAAAATTGGCAGTTCTCTGCAGAGCAATGGGCGTACGCATGATACACATGAGCACGGATTGTGTCTTTTCAGGAAAGAAGGGGTATTATGAAGAAGCAGATCTTTCCGATGCTGAGGACCTTTACGGCAGAACGAAGTATCTTGGGGAAGTATACGAGAGTCACTGTGTCACCTTAAGGACCTCTTTGATAGGTAAGGAGCTTTCGCGTAAACAAGGGTTACTGGAATGGTTTCTGTCTCAGAGGGGCAGTATCCGGGGCTTCAAGAATGCTATATTCAGCGGGTTCACCACCTTTGAATTGAGCCGAATCATTGAGAAAATTCTGACGGAATATCCTGAAGGCGGGGGGCTCTACCACGTATCGAGCGATCCCATCAACAAGTTCGATTTGCTAACGCTCATCAAGAGGAAAATGGGCCTGAGGATCGAGATCTTACCCACGGAAGAGCCCCGACTGGACCGGAGTCTGGATTCCACGAGATTTCGTAGGGAATTCAATTACACTCCCCCGACATGGGAAGAGATGATTGAGGAATTGAGCAGGAATCTGAAAGAGGTGCAAAAATGATCTTTGAAGGAAAAACCGTTCTTGTGACAGGGGGCACGGGCTCCATGGGAAAAACCCTCGTACGGAGGGTCTTAACCGGTGAACAGGGGACGCCCAAAAAGGTTATTGTGTTTTCAAGGGATGAAGCCAAGCAGCATGACATGCGCATGTCCTATCTCAACCGGCGAGCCGCTACCGACGAAGTGATCTATCAGAATTTCATGAGAGTGCTCGAATTCAGGATCGGCGATGTGCGGGATTATGCGAGCTTGTGCGCCGCCGTGAAGAGTGCGGACATGGTCATCAATGCGGCGGCTCTCAAACAGGTTCCGTCTTGCGAGTATTTCCCGACCCAAGCGGTTCTGACGAACTGTATCGGTGCGTCCAACATTGTGCGCGCTATTGAGGAGAACGGCTATCCCGTTGAAACGGTTCTGGCCGTCAGCACGGACAAGGCATGCAAACCCGTGAACGTGATGGGCATGACCAAGTCGATCCAGGAGCGGATCGTGACATCCGCAAATATCTTGAACCCTAAGACCCGCTTCATTTGTGTTCGGTACGGGAATGTTCTGGCATCACGAGGCTCGGTTATTCCGCTTTTTCATGAGCAGATCCGAAATGGAGGGCCCATAACGATCACCGTACCGGACATGACCCGCTTTCTCCTCAGTCTGGATCAGGCGGTCGACACTGTTTTTGCGGCACTGGAAGGAGCCAAGCGGGGAGAGACGTATATTCCCAGGGTGCCGTCGGCGACGGTGATGCACATTGCCAACGCACTGATAGGAGAAAGACAGATCAAAATCCAGGTCGTGGGTATTCGACCGGGGGAAAAAATACACGAGATCCTGATCTCTGAAGAAGAGGCCAATCACTGTGTGGCGCGCGGCAAGTATTATGCGATCCTCCCCATGCTTCCTGAGTTGCGTGATCCGAAAGGCCAAGAGGCCAATGCATTGGACAAGGAGTTCAGCTCCGGAGACGTGGTGCTCGATCTTCCGGAAACCATCGAATTGCTCAAGAGACACAAGCTGATGATTGGAGACGTAGATCTGTCTTCCGACCGCGAGCTTTTACGCTAGCTTCAAAAGCCCCTATGCCCAATAACTCCAAACAAAGGATCTGAGATGGCTATGAAAGTGATGACCCTTGTCGGGACCCGGCCTGAGATCATCAAGCTCTGCCGAGTCATCGCTGAATTGGACCGGCAGGTTGACCATGTTCTCGTTCACACAGGTCAGAACTATGACTACGAGTTGAATGAGATCTTCTTCAGAGAGCTTGATATTCGAAAGCCGGACCATTTCCTGAACGCTGCGGGCAAGACCGCGGCCGAGACCATCGGTCATGTCATTGCCAAAGCGGATGAAGTGATTGAGAAGGAAGCGCCGGACGCATTCCTCCTGCTCGGAGACACCAACAGCTGCCTGGCGGCGATCTCAGCGAAGCGCAGAAAGGTCCCTGTTTTTCATATGGAGGCAGGAAACCGCTGCTTCGACGAAAGGGTGCCTGAAGAAATCAACCGGCGAATTGTCGATCATATCAGTGATATCAACATGCCTTATACGGAGCATGCCCGACGCTACCTTCTGAAGGAGGGCATCCCTATGGAGAGGGTGATCAAGACAGGGTCCCCCATGAAGGAGGTGCTCAGCTACTACCTGAAAAAGATAATGGCCTCCAATGTTCTGAGCCGGTTGAAGCTCAGAAAGAACAACTATTTTCTCGTCAGCGTTCACCGTGAAGAGAATGTGGACAATGAGAAAAATTTCTCGGAACTCCTGGAGTCTCTCAATGCCCTTTCAGAGAAGTACAACAGGCCCGTGATCGTCTCAACTCACCCTAGAACGCGTCAGAAACTGGAAGCGATCCAGTACTCCAAAGCCCATCCGAAGATCCGTTTCATGAAACCGCTCGGTTTATTGGACTATGTGCATTTGGAGATGAATGCTCGTTGTGTCATCTCGGACAGCGGCACCATCACAGAGGAATCCTCGATTCTCGGATTCCCCGCAGTGACCATCCGGCAGGCTCACGAGCGTCCCGAGGGAATGGACGAAGGCACCTTGATCATGTGCGGGCTCCAATCGGAAAGAGTCCTGCAGTCCGTGGAGATGGTCCTTTCCCAACACGGGGAGGGAAAACCTCCATACAGGGTTGTTTCAGACTACGATACAGAGAATGTGTCGACCAAGGTAGCTCGCATTATCCTGAGCTACACAGACTACGTGAATCGAATCGTCTGGCACAAGTAATTCCAAGAAGGGCAAGAAAGCTATGGTTGTAGCCATGGGCCCGCACCGGCCCAATGGGGGGAGAGGATGATGAAGAAAGCGCTAATCACGGGAATCAGGGGAGAAGAGTGGACGCGCAAGTAAGAGAAGACGGAAGTGATACCAAAACAATCTATGTGAACCAAATTTCCCGGGCTGGCGTTCATGCTGAATATCATTTGGGCGGAGAACTCTAGCGAGAATTTTCTGTTACAAAATTTGCATCGTTATTGCATATTATCTGCATGTGGATAAATAGACATTCTGAAAAACTCATTCTGCGCATGGCAAGGCAGTTTCCTGCTGTGCTGGTCACCGGCACCCGCCAGGCGGGGAAAACCTCCATCCTGCGCCATCTCTTTCCGCGAGCGTCATTTCTCAGCCTAGATCTTCCGGTCAATGCGGAAGCCGCACGCACTGCACCGGAGCGACTTCTCGAACAACATCCGGTACCGGTGATCATCGACGAAATTCAGTATGCCCCGTCTTTGCTGCGGCACATCAAATACCGGGTAGACAAGGATCGTTCTCCGGGCCAATACCTCCTGACGGGATCACAGGTTTTCTCTCTCATGCAGGGAGTCTCCGAAAGTCTCGCAGGCAGGTGCGCGATTCTGAACCTCTTAACCCTGTCCAGGGCCGAATTACTCGATTCGGGCAGACCGATCGATGAGATGTCGTATATTTTTCTTGGCGGATATCCGGAACTGCATATCGGGGTAGACGCGGATTTGTGGTTCCCTGCGTATGTTGCGACCTATCTGGAGCGGGATGTGCGGAATATCCTCCGGGTCGTGGATTTGCAGGATTTTAACCGGTTTATTCGTGCTTGTGCACTCCGGTCTTCCCAGGTTCTGAACTACTCGGATCTCGCCAGGGATACAGGGGTCGCCCCTAACACGACCCGTAAATGGGTAGGGCTTCTTCAAACCTCGGCCGTAGTGACCCTGATCGAAACGTATTATGGAAATCGGACCAAACGTTTGATCAAGTCGCCCAAACTTGTTTTCCTCGACACTGGCCTGGCGGTTTTTTTGGCCGGCTTTCGTGCCGAGGAGGAGTTGTTGAAGTCATCTCTTGCAGGCCCTGTTTGGGAATCCTATGTATTCGGGCAAATCTTGAGGCATGCAAGCTCACATGGAGAGTCCATGAGCATCAACTATTGGCGAACCACTAATGGGCAGGAGGTAGATCTAGTTTTAGAGCAGGGTGGCGGTAAGGTTGTGGCTGTCGAGTGCAAGCTGAAAGAGAGACCTGACATTGCGGATTCTGCCGGCTTGAGGGCCCTGGAGGAGGCGGAGAAGGGACGCGTCACGAAAAAGTATGTAGTATGCCGAACGAAAGCAACATACAAACTCTCCGATGGAACGTGGGTCTTGAATCTGGAAGAGCTGCTAAAAATTCTGAGGGGGCGCTAAGGTCATGAAAAAGGCTTTAATTACAGGAATCACAGGACAGGACGGGGCGTACCTGGCCGAGTTCTTGCTGGGAAAGGGATATGAGGTTCACGGGATCAAGCGCCGCTCGTCTTCTTTGAACACGGGCCGGGTCGACCATCTCTACCAGGACCCTCACGAGGAGAACGTGCGGTTCCTCATGCACTACGGCGATCTCACGGATGCCACCAACCTCATCCGTATCGTCCAGGAAACGCAGCCGGATGAGATCTACAATCTTGCGGCGCAAAGTCACGTCATGGTTTCCTTTGAGACGGCGGAGTACACGGCGAATGCGGACGCCCTGGGCACGCTCCGGCTGCTCGAAGCCATCCGGATCCTTCATATGACGGATCACGTGCGTTTCTACCAGGCCTCCACGAGCGAACTCTTCGGCAAGGTCCAGAGTGTTCCTCAAAACGAAAAGACCCCCTTTTACCCCAGGAGCCCCTATGGGGTTGCCAAACTCTATGGCTACTGGATTTGCGTGAACTACCGGGAAGCGTACAAAATGTTCGCCTGCAACGGCATTCTCTTCAACCACGAATCCCCCATACGAGGGGAGACCTTTGTCAGCCGGAAGATCACCAGGGCTGTGGCCCGGATCAAGCTGGGCCTCCAGAACAAACTCTATCTCGGAAACCTGGACGCAAAAAGAGACTGGGGCCATGCCAAGGATTTTGTCAAGGCCATGTATCTGATGCTGCAGCAGAAGAAGCCGGATGATTATGTTGTCGCAACGGGAGAATCTCACTCTGTGAGGGAATTCGTGGAACTGGCTTTCAGGGAGATCGGGGCCGAGATTCAGTGGAAAGGAAAAGGGGCCAAGGAGGTAGGGATGATTAAGCAAGTGACGAGTGACAAGTCACGAGTAACGAGTTTAAAGAGAGGAAATGTGGCTGTTGAAATCGATCCGAGGTATTTCAGACCCACAGAGGTGGACGAGTTGTTGGGAGATGCCTCGAAGGCAAGAAGAGTGTTGGGATGGGAGCCCAGGATCTCTTTCGAAGAAATGGTCTCTTCCATGGTGAAGGCCGATATCGAAGACGCCTCCCGGGATCAGCTCTGCAAAGACAGCGGATATCGAGTCTTAAATTATAGTAACGAGTGACAATTATAGAGTGACGAGTTACGAGTGACAAGTGACGAGAGAGAAGAGGAAGGTTGGAGGCTGGAGGATAGAGGTTAGAGGCTTGTATGCAAAAGAATGAGCGGATATTTGTTGCCGGTCACAAGGGTCTTGTCGGATCAGCGATAGTGAGGAAACTGCAAGCGGAAGGATATCCCAACCTGATTCTCAGGTCGCATAAAGAGCTCGATCTGATGCGGCAGGCAGAGGTGGAGGCTTTTTTCAGAAGGGAAAAGCCGGAATATGTTTTTCTCGTGGCGGCGAAAGTGGGGGGCATCCTGGCCAACAACACCTACCCGGCAACGTTCATCTACGAGAACCTTTTGATCGAAAGCAACGTTATACACTCCGCTTACGCAGCGGGTACAAAAAAACTCCTCTTTCTCGGAAGCTCCTGTATCTATCCGAGAGACTGCGCTCAACCCATGAAAGAGGAGTATCTGCTTTCCGGCAAACTCGAACCGACCAATGAACCCTATGCGATTGCGAAGATCGCAGGTATCAGAATGTGTCAGTCCTACAACAGACAGTATGGAACGAAATTTGTTTCAGTCATGCCTACAAACGTATATGGACCGGAAGACAATTTTGACCTCGAGACGAGCCATGCGCTCCCCGCGCTGATTAGAAAATTTCATGATGCGAAAATGGAGGGGAATAACGTCGTCACTGTCTGGGGATCGGGCACGCCGCGGAGAGAATTTCTCCATGTGGATGATCTCGCGGATGCATGCCTGTTCATTATGAAGCACTATGATGAGAATGAAATGATCAATATAGGTGTTGGAAAAGATATCACTATAAGTGAACTCAGTGCACTCATTAAGCAAATTGTGGAGTTTAATGGTGAGATTCGTTATGACAACTCAAAACCGGATGGAACTCCTCGCAAACTTCTGGATGTCAGTCGGCTCGATGCGTTGGGCTGGCAGCCCAAGATCCCTCTCCGTGAAGGGATTGAGATGACGTATCGGTGGTATGTGGAAGAAGAAATGCCTAAAATGCCTAAAGTGCGCTAAAGTGCCTAAAGTTAAAAAACCAAGAACCCCTAAAGCTAACAATAAGTGACGAGTAACGAGGGACGAAAGACAAGTAACGAGTGACGAGTGCTTGATAATGAAAGAAAAGAAGAGCTCGTAAGCCGCTTTGACAAGCTGGCTGCAGAGCGCGAAACGTGGATTGGAAAGAACCGGTATTACTATGAGGATCAGGCAAGGTATCACCGGTTCCTTGTTTCTGAAGGGCTCTCTGTGTTGGAGCTCGGCTGCGGCACCGGTGATCTTCTCCACGCATTGAAGCCCGGGCGAGGTGTAGGCGTCGATTTCAGCGTGGAGATGATCAAAAGAGCACGGGAGCGTTATCCGGATCTGGAGTTCCGGGAGGCGGACATAGAGAGTCTGAAGCCTTGGGGCGAGACCTTCGATGTGCTCATCCTTGCAGACGTGTTGGGGCATCTCCAGGACATTGAAGAGACGTTGCGATCCCTCCGTACCTTCTGCCACCCCGAGACAAGGGTCATGGTCTCCTATTACAGTTTTCTTTGGGAGCCTGTTTTGAAGTTGGGGGAGTGGCTTGGACAAAAAATGCCGCAGCAGCATCAGAACTGGCTTTCTACAGAGGACATCAGCAACCTTTTGCATCTGGCCGGGTACGAGGCTGTCAAAACGGAATACCGTCTGTTGATCCCGAA
>Ga0316616_100000308_pt1 | contig 14541 bp, 14 predicted proteins | sample OWC_Aug_M1_C1_D1_FD_207660 | JGI IMG/M metagenome (GOLD analysis project Ga0316616, IMG submission 207660) | Wetland soil microbial communities from Old Woman Creek delta, Ohio, United States - OWC_Aug_M1_C1_D1_B | ecosystem: Environmental > Terrestrial > Soil > Wetlands | place: USA: Ohio... | reverse complement strand
TGAAACCGTGTTTCTTGTAGATGGCCTGGATTTTCTTGTCCGCCTCGTTGACGGCGGTGTCCACGGACACGCCCTGGACGAGGACGGACTGCAGGGCGTCGGGGATTAGATAGCTCCGCAGCACCTCGCCGAAGGCGGCGGTGGGCTGGCCGGCGTAGGCCATGATCCGGCCCGTCTCCGCCAGGCCTGGGTAGGTGTGGTAGAACTTGCTCTCTTTCCAAAACTTGGTGTTCGTCAGCTTCTTGTAGACCGGCACGTAGCGGCCGGCCGCTATCAGGATGAATTCGTTGTAGCGGTCGGGCTCCATGACATAGGCAAGCGCTTCCTTGGCCACGTCCTGCGCCTTGCTATCCTTGAAGATACTCATCGCCCAGCAATCCACTTGCCCAAAGCTCCCCGCGGGACCGGCCGGGATATTGGCCAGGACCGTTGCCTCGGCCAGTTGGGGCTTGTTGACCTGACACCAGGCCAGGACCGAGGCCGGATTCTGCACGAAGACGCACTGGTCGGACTGGTAGGCGTTGTTGTTGCCGGCGTTGTCCCAGTTGATCGCTCCCGGCGGGATGATCTTGTGCTTGGCGTACATGTCCGCGACCAGGGTGAAGGCCTTGCGCGTCTCGGGGCTATTGAAGCTGGGCTTGTTGTCCTTGGTCTGCATCTGGGCGCCGAAGGTCCACATGAGATTGATGAAATTGCAGTTGTTGTCGTCGTTCTTGCCGAGGCACATCCCGTATCCGTACACCTGGGGCGGCCGCTGGACCTTCTTGCAGGTCTCGATGAACTCGTCCCAATTGGCGGGATATTTCAGGCCGGCCTTGTCCAACAGATCCTTTCGGGCGTGGACCGGCCAGGGATTGATCCCGAATGGAATCGACCAGGCCTTGGAGTCCCAGGAGATGGTGGCCTCGGCCGCCGCGTAGACCTCGCCGCCCTTCTTCTTCAGATCGTTCCACACATCGGTCACCTCGACGAGTTGATTCTGCCCCCGGTAGTACTGGGTGTCGGAATCGTACTGGTAACAGATGTCGGGCGGATTCTTGCCCTGGATCGCCGCCGCCAGCCTCTGGGGTAGCTGCGCGGAGGGGGTGATGATGAAATCGATCTCGACCCCCTTCTCCTTGCCATAGTCCTGGAACATCGAGCCGAGCCTCTTGTCCATGGCCTCCAGGAAGCTCTGGCCAAACCAGATGGTCAGCTTCTTGCCCCTGACCACGGCCGGGGCCGCCGCCGATGCCGTGGATGACCCGCTGAAGGCGGAGAGAAGGCTCCCGCCGGCCGTGGTCGCGGCCAGGGCCGTGGTCAGCTTCAACATCGAGCGCCGCGACATCCCCCGAGGCTTGCGTGCCTTGTTCGACATCGTTGGTCCCTCCATTGTGAATCAGCCAGTAAGTCAGGTTGCCTGCCTCTGTCTTACGCGCCTCCGCTTCCCTCTCGTCCGCTGGCTCCTCCTCTTCTGCCCGTTGCGTGAAAGTGCCGCTATCCCTTCACCGCTCCCGCCGTCAACCCCCGGACAACCCAGCGCTGCCCCAGCAGGTACAACACGACCGGGGGGATGGCGATAAGAAAGGAGGCGGCCATCATCACCCCCCAGAAGAATACGTCCTCGGCCACCGTGGAGGTGAGCCCGACGGTGACGGTCTGGGATACCGGATTCGAGGTAAAGGTCAGCGCAAACAGGAACTCGTTCCAAGAGAGGGTGAAGGAAAAGAGCGCGGTGACGACGATGGCCGGCATCGAGAGCGGCAGGATGATCCGAAACAGCGCCATGAGCCGGGTGCAGCCGTCGACCAGGGCCGCCTCCTCCAGCGCGACCGGCACCGTGCGGAAGTACCCCATCAACAGCCAGGTGGTGAAGGGCACGGTGAAGGTGAGATAGGCCAGGATCAGGCCCTCCCGCGTATTGAGCAGGCCGACCTTGAAGATCAGCTCGAAGAGCGGGATGAAAAGCAGCACGGGGGGAACCAGGTACGAGAAGATGAGTCCGCGCGCGATCAGGTTCTTGCCCCTGAAATCGAGTCTCACGATGGCGTAGGCCGCGAAGATGCCCACCAGCAGGGAGAGAACGGTCGTGGCGAGGGCCACGATGGTGGAGTTCCGGAAATACTCCGGAAAATGGGAGTCGAAGAAGACCTTGTGGAAGTGCGACAGCGTGATGCGGACCGGCACCAGCAGCGGCTCGGGGCGGTACATGTCGTCATTAGGCTTCAGGGCAGTCGTGAGCATCCAGTAGAAAGGAAACAGGGTCCAGAGCAGTCCCACCCCCAGCACCGGCCAGGTGAACAGTCGCCAGCCGCTGCGCCAGATCCCTCCAGGGTTCCTCATTCTTCGGCTCCTCGCAGCAATACGCGTCCCCCCAGGACAATCAAGCTGGCCAGCAGCGGGAAAAACGAGAGCGCGACCGCCGCGCCCAGGCCCAGCTCGCGACCCGGGATGCTGGTGAAGAAGGCCAAGGTCGGGAAGATCTCGCTCATGTGGGCGGGACCGCCGGACGACAGGATGTACACGAACTGGAGCTCATTCGACGTCCAGATGGTGGAGAGCAGGGTCACCACGATGAGAACGCTCTTGAGGCCTGGGAGCGTCACGTGCCGGAAGCTCTGGAAGGCGCTGGCGCCGTCGATCTCCGCCGCCTCGTACAGCTCGTCCGGGATGGATTGGAGCCCGGCCAGGAAGTTCATCATGTAAAAGGGCGTGCCCTGCCACACCACCACGGCGATGATCGCCCAGAGGACGATCTTCGGGTCCGAGGTCCAGAGCACGTACTCGTTGATGAAGTGGAGCTTGTAGAGCACGTAGTTCAGGATGCCGTTGAGATCGTTATAGATCCAGCGCCAGACGAAGGCATCCACCACGATGGGGACCGACCAGGGGACGAACAGGAGCGCACGCAGGATGGTGCGGCCCTTCAGCTCCTGGTGCAGGATCAGCGCAAAGACCAGCCCGACGGCGGTCTTGAACCCGACGCCGAAGATCGTATAGACGAGCGTGTTCCGAAGGCTGAGCCACCAGATGCGGTCTTGGAGGAGGGTGTGGTAGTTCTCCAGCCCGATGAACCGGCCTTCCCCGCCGATGGGCTGGCTGTAGAACGCGAGCATGATGGCGCGGATGAAGGGAAAGGCGATGAGGCCGAGCAGGACGACGACGGAGGGGGCGATCAACCAGTAGGCCAGGGCGTAGTCGCGGCCGAGCAGGCGCCTGAGTTGGCGATCCCACGTGCCGCTAGGGTTTGCCATCACGGTTTCTGCCATGGTCTCCTGCCAGTCGCCGTTCGCACCCTGTGCGTCCGTCACGGCGGCAGTGTTGGGCGGGAGCCTATCGCCGGCCCGCATGGGAGTCAACCCGATTCGCAGCCTGATTTGGAGGTGCAGACCAGGCAGGGGACGGGGCCACAGGGATCGGCCAGAGTCCTTCTGGGTTTTGGGGCCTCCAGGGAACCGCAGGAGAGCGTCTATGTCATGCGAACCGGTGGAGGTAAGAACATGATGTTGCTATGGAATCTGCTTTCGGGGGTTCGGCAACGTTTGGGCCGGCGGCCGCGCGCGACGGACCTTCCCTGAGCCTTCCGCGAAGGCCCAGCAAGGAGTCGGCCTCTTGGGAGTCAGACAATTTGGCAGGACGGTCTCCGGCGCCCGTTCGCCGAATCGCCGTTCAGACTGTCGGGCGCAGGATACGGAGGGCGGCGGCCACCGTGTACAGCGAACCGGCCACCAGGATGGTGTCTGCAGCACCGGCTGTCGAACGGGCAAGAGCGAGAGCCTCGGCGGGTTCCGCGGCGACCCGCGTCGCGGCGCGCCCCCGGACCGCGGATCGCAGCTCTGCAGGATCGGCTCCGCGTGCCGTCGGGGGCTGAGTCAGGATGATCTCGTCGGCGAGAGGGGCGAGGCATCCCAGCATCGCCTCCCAGTTCTTGTCCTTGAGGACACCGAAGACCAGGATCAGCCGGCCAAGCTCCGCCCGATGCTCCGCGAGAAAGGTCGCCAGGACGTGCGCGCCTGCCGGGTTGTGCGCCCCATCGAGGATGATCCGGGGCTCACCCTCGATGATCTGCAGGCGGCCCGGCCACTCGGTCGCCGCCAGGCCGCGACGGATGGCGGCTTCGTCCGACCAGAGCCCGCGTTCCCGGGCCGCCTCGACCGCGGCGACGGCGAGCACGGCGTTGTCGACCTGATGACGACCGACCAGGGGGATCCGCAGAGCCCCATAGCATCCCTCGGGGCCGTCAAGATCGAAGACCTCTCCCGAAAGGCTCGATTCCTGCGCCCTCCAGCGATAGGCATCCGGAACGGAGACAACGGGCGCGCCGAGGCCCGAGGCCGCCCGTCCGATCACTTCCAGCGCCTCGCCGCGCGCTCCGGTGATGACGGGCACCCCGGATTTGACGATCCCCGCCTTCTCGCCCGCGATCTCCGCCACCGTCCGCCCGAGATACTCCTCATGCTCCAGGGCGATGTTGGTGATCACCACCACCTGCGGCCGGATCACGTTGGTGGCGTCGAGTCGGCCACCCAACCCCACTTCGATCGTCGCGCCGTCCACGGCCCTGCGCCTGAAATACAGGAAGGCCATGGCCGTCGTGAGTTCGAAGAAGGTGGGGTGGGGCAGGCGGTCGCCGGGGGGTTGCGTCGTCTCGGGGGCGAAGTGGAGCGCGCAGAGCGTCTTGAGCCGCTCGGTGAGGGCGACGATCTCGGCCTCGCCGATGGGCTCCCCGTCTACCCGGATCCGTTCGGTGAAACTCAGCAGGTGGGGAGACGTGTAGAGGCCCATCCGGTGCCCCGCGGCCCGCAGGATGGCATCCACCATGGCGGCGGTCGATCCTTTACCGTTGGTCCCGCCGATGTGAATCGAGGGAATGCCCTCATGCGGGTCGCCTGTCAGCGCCAGCAGACGCTCGATGGTGGCTAAGCCCGGACGCCACCCGAAGCGGCGCAGGCCGTACAGAAACGCGGTCGCCTCAACGTAGGTCACGTTCGCTACCTGAATCGATGGGCGCGTGCGACGAGGGAGCAGGATGCGTGATCAGGAGCGGGTCGGCCGAGTCTATTGCGGAACCGCCTCGGCGGCGGCATCGGCAAAATACCCCAGAAGCTGGATCAGAACCGGTCGCAGATTCTTCCGTTCCACGATCATGTCCACGAAGCCGTGATCCAGCAGAAACTCCGCCCGCTGGAACCCTGCAGGCAGCTCCTGCCGGATGGTATCCTGGATGACGCGAGGGCCGGCGAACCCGATCAGCGCCTTCGGCTCCGCGATCTGGATGTCGCCCAGCATGGCGTAGCTTGCCGTCACGCCGCCGGTCGTTGGGTCGGTCAGGATGGAGATATAGGGCAGGCCGGCCTTCGCCAAACGGCCCAATGCCGCGCTGGTCTTGGCCATCTGCATCAGCGAGAGAACGCTCTCCTGCATGCGCGCGCCGCCCGAGCAGGTCACGGCAATGAATGCGGCCCGCACCTCGATGGCCCGCTCGATGGCACGCGTCACCTTTTCGCCCACGGCCGACCCCATGCTGCCGCCCATGAAGTCGAATTCCATCACGGCAAGGCTCACCGGATACCCGCCGATGGTCGCCGTGCCGCTCAAGAGGCCTTCCTCCATCCCGGTGGCCTTGCGGGCCGTCTTGAGCCGCTCGAGATAGCTCTTCTGGTCCTTGAACCCCAGCGGATCCAGCGACCGGAGGGAGGCGTCCCTTTCTCGGAAGCTGTCCGGGTCCGCCAAGAGGTCCACCCGGGTTTTTGCGCCGATCCGGAAGTGCCGCTGGCAGCGGGGGCAGACGTTCAGGTTCTGATCCAGTTCGGGCTTGGAGAGGATCTCCTTGCAGTCCTCGCACTTGATCCAGAGCCCTTCGGGCATCCGGATCTTGGCGTCTTTCCCTGTCGTCGCCGGCTCTTTCTTGAACCACGCCATGCCGCCCCCCGCTTGTCCGGGTTACGGTAGCCCACGCCCCAGAGCCTGTCAAGTCAGAGGGCCGCCCGGATCGCGTCTGCCATGTGACGGATCCGCGCCGGGCTTCCAGGGATCAGTTCCCAGGTGAGGCCCTTGCCGTCGTCCAGCCAGCGCGGGATCAGGTGCAGGTGAAAATGCGGCACGGATTGGGACGCGGCGGCCCCGTTGTTCTGGATCAGGTTGAGGCCGTCCGGCGCTAACCCCTTCCGGATCCCGGTAGCGACCCGCTTGGCCAGCCGGATCGCGGCGATCAGATCCTCCTCGGCGATCTCGAAGAACGTCGCCGCGTGGGCCCTGGGAATCACCAGCACATGGCCATCGTTGATGGGATTGATGTCCATGACGGCCAGCGCCCGCTCGTCCTCGGCCACCACGACGGCAGGGACCTGCCCATCCCGGATCGAGCAGAAGACGCATTCCATCGATCCCTCTCCGCCGCCGTTCCACGCCGGGCGCGAACCGCTTTGGCCCCACGGGTTGGGCGCACGGCATCGGATGGGGGTCGTCACGGTATCAAGGGGACGAATCGGTGTGGGAAGGTCCGGTCGATCCGGGCGCAGGCAAAACCTGTCGCCCGCGACAAAGGGATCACGGGCTGGGGATTCGCCCGGCACTCAATGACCGAATCAAGAAAGGGCCGCTGAGGGCACCGACCGGCAAGAGAACTCGGGCTGGATCGAAGCCGGAAAGCGTTCGTCTAGAACCGCCGTCCGCCGCCGCCCCGTCCGCCGCCGCCGAAATCGCCGCCCCGGCGCGGCGTCTGCTCGCGAGCTTCGTTCACGGTCAAGGCTCGGCCGCCGAAGTCTTTGCCGTTCAGGGCGTTGACGGCGGCGTCGGCATCTGCCTGGCTTCCCATCTCCACGAACGCGAAGCCGCGCGGACGGCCGGTATCCCGATCGGTGACGATCCGTACTTCAGTCACCTGCCGCCCCCCCTCGGAAAAGAGGGTCTTGAGCTGCTCCTCGTCCGCACTGTACGGCAGGTTCCCGACATACAACCGAGTCCCCATGATCCCCAACCCCCTTCGTCCCGCCCTCGCGGAACACTGCCCCATCGCGAGCGGCCATCTTTGACGTGCGTTCCGGCCCCAGCCCGCTCCCGCTGCGACCGGATCGAGGCCTCGCGGCCTCGCGAATTACTCGAGTTGCTCCCCCCGTTGGAGGGCCCGCACCCGTTGTTTCCGAAGGCGACGCACGGCCTCCCGTGCCTTGCGGCGGCGACGATCGCCCGGTTTCTCGAAATGGGCGCGTCGTTTCAGGTCTCGCAAGATCCCGTCCTTCAGGACCAACCGCTTGAAAAGTCGGATCGCCCCTTCGACCCCGCGATCCCCAACGGTCACCTCGAGCGGACGATGTCGCGGCGCGTTCCCGCCGTCGAAACTCGACCCGCCCTCGCCCGGCCCACCTCGGAAGGTCATCCGTACCTCCTTGGCGATACGCCACCAGTTCGATGGCCAGCATCGCCAGAAACAATTACCGCCACAAGGCTTGGGTCCTCGCAGCGGTAAAACGAAGATGAAACCGTCTGAACCGAAGACGGTTGGACTTTACGGGGATTCCCACCCCTTGTCAAGTGCAATCCCAGGCCGGACTTCCGGGAGCGGGGCGCGTCGGCATGATGCAGCACGTCATCACATTTCAGTCGTGCGCCCTATGCAATCGTTCCGTTTGACACGTCCTGCCGGCGCTGGTAGCGTGTGAGGCATCCGTCATCTTTCCACGCGGTGAACTTCTGTCCCGGCGATCCGCCGAGAGGCCACCAGCGGGGTGACGCGCCAGGGCCAGTGTGGCTGCTTTCGACGGACGGCGGTATGACCCGACTCGCCTGCTTCGCGGGGGTGCTTTTGTTGAGCGGATGGGGCCTCGGCTGCTCCCACGGGATCGCCTACCGGTTCGTGGACACCCTCTCCAAGGTGGAACCCTCGCCCGCGCCGGCGCTGGCGGCCGAAAGCGCCCTGATCGAGGCCCTGGACACCGCGAGCATAGAACCCGCCGTCTACCGCTTGGCGGCACCCCAGATGGAAGGACGCGGCCGCGGCACCCCCGGCAATGCGCAGGCCCGGGCATACATCGTTTCGCGACTGCTGCACGCAGGCCTCACGCCGCTCTTCCACGGCGGATTCGAGCAACCGACGTTTTCGGAGCACGGCGAAGGCCCCCCCTATGCCGTGAACGTCGGCGCCTATCTGCCGGCAGCGGAACCCACAGCCTCCTGGATTGTCCTGGTGGCCCATTACGACCATCTGGGCGTGCGGAGCGGAAGGGTGTATCCGGGGGCAGACGACAACGCCAGCGCCGTGGCGATGCTGCTGGCGCTGGGCGACGCCCTCGGGCGCGCCCGACCGCCGCTCCGCCGCAACGTGGTCCTGTTGTTCCCCGACGCCGAGGAGCCACCCGACGTCCGGACCGACCGCATGGGGTCGGTGTGGTTCTGGCGTCACCCCCCCTTCCCGGTGAGCACACTCCACTGCGCCCTCGTCTTCGACCTCCTGGCCGGGCGGCCGACTCCGGCCGTGCGCGACGCGGGGTTGGCCAACGCAATCTTCCTGCTAGGCGCCGAGGCCAGCCCCGGGTTGGTCCGGCTGGCCCGAGGTATCTTGCCGGAACCGGGCGTGGATCCTCTGCTTCTGGGCCTGCCGCTCATCGAAGCGTACCCGTTTTTCCCCGGGCGCCGCTTCGCCCAAAGCGACTATCACGGCCTGCGGGAGCAGGGCCGGCGCCCCTTCCTCTTTATCACGGCAGGCCGCGCTGCCACGTATCACACCGCCGAGGACACACCCGACACCCTGGACTACGAAAAACTCGCCCGCCTGACCCGTTGGGTCACCCGCCTGCTGGTGCATGCCGCGGAGGGCCCGGACGAGCTCGGCTGGACCGACATGGTCGCCGATCCCCTGGCGGACGCACGCGCTGTCCTTCGCCTTTACGACAGTATCGGCAGCGGCTCCCAATTTCCATGGCTCTTGCGCCACGCCCTGATTGCCGATCGCGGCCGCGCCCAGGCACTCCTGCACGCCTGGGAGGCCGGCGCCGCCCCCACCGCTGCCGAGTACCGGGAGTTCACCCTCATGGTGTTGCGCCTCCAGGGCGCCCTCTGGCAACCGGCGGGCTGGTGGTTCGCATTGTGGTAGCCCGTCGCGGACACGATGCGTGGCTGCCGCTTTAGGCGGCCTGTTGGCCCCGCCTGCGGAGAGCAATTCGCAGCGGGCAAAGGCCAGCCCCAAAGGAAGAAGAGTGGGGGCTCGGGGACCGAAAACTCAATCGCTCCGTGCTCAACAACCGAGAACAGGGAGCAAGAATGCAGCTCGACGGCATGATCTTCGACCTGGACGGCACCGTCACCGACACCTTCGCCGTCTGCTTCGCCGCCTTCCGGGAAGCCCTCCTGGCCTGCACGAGCCGCTCCTTCAGCGATGAGGAGATCCTGGCCCACTTCGGACCCAGCGAGGACGGCATGTTCAAGCGGTGGGTACCCGACCGGTGGGAGGAGTGCCTGCAACGGTATCTCACGGCGTACGAGCGGGAGCACCGCCGTCTTGCCCGGCTTTTCCCCGGCATCGAGGCCGCACTCGACACCCTCCGGGCTCGCCGGATTCCCCTGGCCGTCGTTACCGGAAAGGGTGCGCAGAGTACCGCCATTTCCCTGGCGCAGCTTGGCCTCGGCCGCTACTTCGACACCGTCGAGACGGGATCCCCCGAGGGAAGCGTCAAGCCTCGCTGTCTCCGGCGGGTATTGGCGAATTGGGGGGTCACGCCGGATCGCGTCGCCTATCTCGGCGACGTCCCGTCGGATATCGAAGCATCCCGGACCGTCGGTGTCCTCCCTCTGGCAGCCGCCTGGGAGAAACGGTCGGACGCCGCAGCGCTCCGCACCCTCGAGCCCCTGGCCGTCTTTGACACCGTGGCCCAGTTCATCGAATGGGTCGAAGGGGCCGTGGAGCCTCGTGGTGTGCAACCCGCCCGGCCTGTGTGGGGATCTGCGTAAATTTGCACGGCAGCAACGCCATGCAATCCTTCCGGAAAATCTTTCGGTCCGGTCTCGATACTCTTTCAGGACGGCAGGAAGTGGATGGACCCGCGGTGGATCGAGAACTCCCAGTGCTGGTCCTCGTCGAGGTTGAGAACCTCGTAGACGAATTGTGGGACCTCGATCTCCAAGTCGTAGTCTCCCTGGGCGGGCGGCCCAGACTCGTCGAGGCGCAGCAAGAGTGACCGCGTGACGCCGAGGTCCGCCTCGCGGACCACGCGCCCCTTCAAGATGTTGGCATGATGCGCCGGATTTGGCGGGGGGCCGTCCTTCCGGAGAAGCCGTGGGTCCTCGGGGCGGACGAAAAATGACACCGGCGCACCCGCCGATACTCCCAAGAACGTGTCGCCCGAGTTTCGTGCTTCGAGGATCTGGCCGCGCCATTCCAGGCGGACATGATCAGCCGTCACCTCTCTTATGACCCCGCGCAGCACGTTGCGAAATCCCAGGATGCGGGCCACGGACTCCGACGCCGGCCGCCGCAAGAGGTCCCCGCGCAGGGCGGACTGACGGACACGCCCCTCTTCGTAGACCAGGACGCGATCGCCGAGCTGGTACGCCTCGGCGAAATCGTGCGTCACGAGCACGGTCGGTACCCGCCAATCCGCCAGAATTGTCTGGAGCTCGTCGCGGAGAGCGCGGCGGAGGGGGAGGTCGAGGGCGGAAAGTGGCTCGTCGAGCAGCACGAGGGCCGGCTCGATGGCAAGAGCTCTGGCCAAGGCCACACGTTGCCGTTGCCCGCCCGACAACTCCCGCGGATGTCGATCCTCCAGGCCTCGGAGGCCGAGTCGTTCAATCGCTTCGGACGTGCGTCGATCACGGTCGGCCCGCGCGTGATCCCGGAGCCCAAAGGCAACGTTCGCCCGCACGCTGAGGTGAGGGAACAGGGCATACCCCTGGAAGACGTAACCGACGCGTCGAAGCTGCGGCGGCACATGAATTCCCCGCGCCGCATCGAAGAGAACCCGTCCGTCCACCGCGATGCGGCCCGCTTCGGGGCGCATGAGCCCTGCGAGACATTGGAGGGTCAGCGTCTTCCCGGATCCGGACGGTCCAAAGAGCACGCTGACGCCGTCTCCCGCCGTCCAAGCGACGTCGAGAGTGAAGACGCCCCGGATGGCGCGAATCGCCACGTCCAGCCGATCGCTCACGTCGTCGCCGCTCCCAGTCGGCCGGCCAGAAAAATGACGGCGCACGAAATCGCCGTGAGCGCCGCCACCAGGGCGAGCGCCTCGGCGCTTTCTCCGGTCTGCACCGCCGTGTAGATCGCCAGCGGAACGGTCGTCGTCCGCCCTGGGATGTTTCCAGCCAGCATCAACGTCGCTCCGAACTCTCCCAGCGCCCGCGCAAACGCCAGGACCAGTCCGGCCAGGATTCCGTTTCGGGCCAGGGGCAGCGTGACCTCGATCGCCGTGCGCCATTCGGAGTGGCCCAACGTGAAGGCGGCGCGCTCCAGATCGCGATCCACGGACTCGATGGCGGCACGGGCCGTGCGGACAAGAAGCGGGAGGGCCATCACCGCCGCGGCGACCACCGCGGCGTACCAGGTGAACGTCACGCTCCAGCCGGTGAGCGCGTACAGAGGAGCGCCGAGCCAGCCGCGCCGGCCGAGAAGGACGATGAGGTAATAACCGGTGACCGTAGGGGGCAGGACCAGTGGCAAGGAAATGACCAGATCCACCAGCCCGCGAAGACGAAATGGTTTGCGCGCGAGGAGGAAGGCGAGGGGAATCCCCACCAGGGCGTTCAGCAGCGTGGCGACAGACGCCACACGGACCGAGAGCCAGAGCGCGCTAAGGCTCTCCGGACTCATCGAGCTGGACCCGTGACGAGGAATCCGCGGCGGGCCAAGATCGCCTGGCCCTCGGGGGCGACCAGGAAATCCACAAATGCGGCCGCCACCTGAGGCGCCCCGGACTCAGCGACGACCGCCGCAGGATAGACGATCGGCCGATGGCTTTCCGGTGGCGGCCGGAGCGCCTCCCGCACGCGTTCCCCGTGCGCCGCAATGTCCGTCGCGTACACGACACCCGCATCCGCCTCGCCCCGCGCCACATATTCCAACACTTGTCGCACGTTCTCGCCCAGAACGAGGCGAGGCCGGAGCGCCTCCCAAAGGTTCAGCGTCCTCAGGCACTCTTCCGCGTATTGACCGGCCGGAACGGTCTTCGGGTTTCCGACAGCCAGGCGACCGACCTCGCGCCGGAGCAGATCGGACGGGCGAGACAGGCTTATGGTGGAACCGACAGGCACGATGACCACCAAACTGTTGCGCGCCAGGACGCGGCGGCTCCCGGCGACGAGAAACCCCTTGCGTTCCAGCGCGTCCATTTCGGATTGCCCGGCCGAGAGAAACACGTCGACCGGCGCACCTCCCTCGATCTGTTGCCGCAGTTCGCCGGAGGCGCCGAAATTGTACCGGAGGAGGAGGCCGGTCCGGTCGCCCTGGAAGCGTCGCCCGGCGGCCTCCACAGCCTCCTTCAGACTGACGGCGGACGAAACCAGCAACTCCCCGGCGTTAGCCGGAAGGCCACCGCAGATCAGACACAACCAGCACAGAATCGCGACAGAGAAACGCATCCACAGGGCACCGATCATCATCGCGCCCGCCCCCGATCAGCCTATCTCTGAATCGCTGTCACTGTACGAAGTCGGTCTGGCGCTGTCAAGAGAGACGATTAACCGTAGCGGACGGTGGGCGCCCCACAACCGATCATGCAATTGGCGCGGCGGTTGCCTGAATCACCTCGTGCATCTCGAAGACGTTGGGGCCGGCGAACATCTCCTTGGGTGGGCGATTGGCGTGCGCGTGGCGAAAGTCCTCGCTCTCGGTCCAACGGACGAAATCTGCTTCGCTCTTCCAGAGGACACTATTCAGGCATGCGAAGCGATATGCTTCCGGAACCGCCGCTCTTGCCATCGACGCACACCGATGAAGGACTCGATCTTCCTCCTCAGGATGAACAGTCGCCAGAGCGGTTGATGGGGCGAGAGCACCTTCATCAGCGCCGTTCCGACGGCGAGCACGGACAACGGTGTTTTTTCGTCGTCGCCGAAGAGGAAGAAATTGGGCCTCCGGAAAGATTCGAGCTTCGCGACCTGCTTCAGTTCCTTGAGATCGATCGTCGTGCCCTCTGGCAGAGACACAGGAAAGAAGAAGTTGTCTTGTGCCGACAACGGCTTTTCGACGCGGACCTGTTCCGCAATGGCGGAGCCGTTGTAGACGCGCATGCCCACGGCGATGACGATCAGGTCCCAGGGAGATGCGGCATGCCGGACGGTGTCGAAGGTCTCGCGAAGGGTGTCCCGGGTTTCCCCCGGCGCGCCGAGGAGCAGGAACCACTTCACCGGGATGTTTCTGTTGCGAAGGAGTTCTGCCGCCCTCAGCACATCCTCCTTCAGAAAACTCTTGCCGAGGCTTTTCAGCATGGCGTCGCACCCGGCGTCGACGCCGAGGTCGACTTCGCGGAATCCTGACTCCTTCATCAGATCGACCAGCTCCCCGTCTACCGCGCCGGGGTTCAACCCCATGGCAAGGAGATCGAGATCAAGGTCCTTTCGAATGAGCTCTCTCAGGACGGCCTTCGCATGGCCAAGGGGGATATTGAAGGTACTGTCCACGAATTCGATCCTGTGGATGCCTGTTTCCTTCACGAGCCGCTCGATCTCATCGGCGACGACGGACGGATTCCGGAGCCGGTAGGAGCAGCCTTCGATGCGGTTGTAGGTGCAGTAGGAGCAGCGCAGGGCGCAGCCCCTCTTCGTCTGGATCTGGAGGGGAGAATTGACGCGGCTGTATGCGCGAACATCTACATAGCGGGAAGGACTGACACGGGGTAGGGCATTCAGGTCTTCGATCCTCATCGGCTCGTTGTCGGAGACGATCCGTCCCTCCTTCCGGATGATCAGGCCCGACATGTTGCCGAGCGGGGCACCGCTCTCCAGCCTGCTCAGGAACTCGACAATCGCCAGCTCCCCATCGCCGCGTAACGCGTATTCAACGCCGAAATAGTGCAGCATCTCCCGTCCGTTGACCCCAACCGCAGGGCCGCCGATCAGCACCGGTCCGGCGAAACACTCTCGGCAGGGACGGATGACGCGCTCCCGGATATCCTCAAGCAGGAATCGTGTCTTGAGTGCGACGGCGTTGTCGATATTGCGGACGCTGACCCCGATGACGTCGGGCGTGAAGGCGTCAACGGTGTTGACGATCTCTTTCTGTGGATGCTCCGCGAAGCATAGATCGAGGAGCTTTACCTCATGCCCGGCCTCCTCCGCCGATGCAGCCACGCAACACAGGCCATGGGGAATCACCGGCCAGGGCTGCTTGAAACTGTTGGAGTTGATCAGCAGCAGTTTCACGACGACGCCTCCGCACGCGTGCGGAATCCCCTTTCCCTCCATGGCTTCGCGTCAGCAGCTATCCCCACTGTCGAGGCGACATCTTTGTACAGGATAGGCATCGAACATCCTGTGCCGATTCTCTGCGTCTCATGGCGCCGGGTCAGTTCCCGGCGACGGTCATCCGCCCGATCTTGAGCGTCGGGGCCGCCACCGCGCCCCGCCACTCCAAGT